>Ga0209555_10000028_pt1 | contig 109231 bp, 117 predicted proteins | sample SaaInl85LU_5_DNA_FD_184643 | JGI IMG/M metagenome (GOLD analysis project Ga0209555, IMG submission 184643) | Marine microbial communities from expanding oxygen minimum zones in the Saanich Inlet - ESP_85LU_5_DNA (SPAdes) (version 2) | ecosystem: Environmental > Aquatic > Marine > Intertidal...
AGCGGTGAGTGGTGGCGTATTCCCTGTAAGTGCCGTATTGGCCGATGATGAAGTGATGCTATGCATACAACCAGGAGAGCATGGAAGTACATTTGGCGGCAACCCGCTAGCGAACAAAGTAGCGATAGCGGCTCTAGAAGTAATACGCGATGAAAATCTGGCAGAAAACGCATACCAACTGGGCAAAATATTCAGAGAACGAATGGGCAAAATAGACTCTCCTATTTTAGAAACCTACAGAGGGAAAGGCTTGCTAAATGCTGTGGTAATCAATCCTTTTGAGCACGAAGGCAAAAAGAAAACAGCGATGGATGTATGCCTCAAGCTAAGAGATAATGGCCTACTTGCCAAACCAACACACGATCATATAATTCGATTTGCTCCGCCGCTTGTAATAACAGAGGAAGAGCTGAACGCTGCCTGTGATATAATAGAGGAGACGATATTGAGTTTCGGACAAAACTGAACTAAGATTTAGGACTCAAGATTTAAGACTAAATTTTGCTTTGCAAAATATGGAATCTCTTTGACTAAAGTTGAAGGGATTTTTTTGTAGGTTTGATTCTTAATGAAAAAACTACAAAGGAGAGAATGGTCTTACTATAGACATCTCTTTTTTGAATCTTCAAAATTCAGAACTCCACGTTATATCCGATTGGTTTAATTCTTTTAACTAATGGGTAAAGAGCTAAAGAATTATCCCTTCAAAGATTAAACCAACATTATGCAATAGACAATCTATTACCTGCACAAATCCCTAAGAATCCATGAATTCCCACCATAGGAATAAGGCATTACATTTCTTTGTTTTATTATTGTCTCTCATTACCCAAACGTGATAGAACAACAGACAGAGATACTAGTACAACCCACACGTCAATCTACGGTGATGAAAATTCTTCATTGGTTGGTGGACTTTCTGGGTATACGCAAGATTCTGCGTTATCTCAAGGATTTTTATTACAACCATTTTAAGTGGGGTGAGCTAGTAGTAGCCGTGATATTTGTTACGGGGTTCTGTTTTTTTAAATATTACAAATACCTACCAAGCCAATGGGGTGAGCAGTCACTGCTTACGCAATGGTGGTACACGGCCTACTTTGCCGATTATAGATGGAGTTTTCATATGGTACTGTATAGCACTCCACTACTTCTGGGGTACTTAGTAAGTAGTTTGTTTCACCACGAGTGGCACTTTTGGCGAATGCCCCGATTTTGGGTGTTGATATTTTTTGGCGTAGCCATGTTCTCATTCCGAAGTACTATGGGGACTTACATTAGTGACGCATTATCAGACTTTCGTTCATACGAGCATTTTCAATGGCTTACTAGCATAGTCGGCACGATATGCAAAGGGCTATTTCTATTCATTACCATCTGGGTCTATTGGTACTACACCGACCGAAAAACACAGCCGTTTTATGGCTTTACGCTAAAGAATTATAAAACTAAACCTTACTTTATTATGCTCCTATTTATGCTACCGCTTATTGCAGCGGCTAGCACACAGGCCGATTTTTTGACCTCCTACCCGCGTGTTCAGAAATTTACGTCACTGGATATAACCAATGCCGAACATTGGAAGCATTTTGCATTATACGAATTCTTGTATGGACTCGATTTTTTTAGTATTGAGTTTTTCTTTAGAGGATTTCTTATCCTCGCCTTTGTAGGTATGGTAGGACCACGTGCCATTTTACCAATGGCTTATATCTATGTGGTTATTCACTGGAACAAGCCTATGGGTGAGCTTATTAGTTCGTTTTTTGGGGGGAGTCTTTTGGGTATCGTAGCCTATTACAGTCGCAGTATAGTAGGTGGTATTATTGTACACGTTGGCATTGCCTATATGATGGAAATTGGGGCATTTATAAGCAAGTATTTTTTCAAGTGAACGAGTTTTTATCTTCAGACATAAAATTCTTAAAAGGTCTGGGTCCTGTACGTGCCGAAATCTTGAACAAGGAGTTGGGGTTATTTACATTTGAAGATTTATTACACCACTTCCCCTTCCGATACGTAGACCGCAGTAAATTTTATAAAATACGAGAGATAGACCACGAGTCCAGCTACATTCAATTAAAAGGCAAAATTATACGCCTGCAAGAGCTAGGAGACAAACGCAGTAGACGACTCTTAGCTACATTTTCAGATGGAGAGCAACAGTTGGAGTTACTCTGGTTCAAAGGCATTAAGTGGATTAAAAGTAATATTAAAATTGGCGAGGAGATTGTCATCTTTGGGAAGCCTAGTTTTTATAGAGGCAAGGCCAATATGAGTCATCCAGAACTGGATACGGTGGCCAATAGGCAAAAGAGTGCACCACTAGAAGCGGTATACCATACTACCGAAATGATGAAAACACGTAGGGTAGAAAGTAAAGCCATACGGCAGGTAATGACCAACTTGGTAAACCACACGAACTACAACGTACCTGAAATATTCAGTGAGGAAATGTGCCAAAAGTACAAACTCATTCCGCGGGCCAAGGCATTCAAGTATATCCATCAGCCACCTAGCCACAGGCACATAGAGGCGGCACAATATCGTTTTAAGTTTGAGGAACTATTCTTTTTACAGCTTCCCTTTATCAATCAGAAGGTAAATCGTAAAGAAGCTGCCGCAGGAATATCATTTAGTTCGAAGAATCCCAAGTTTGAAGATTTTGTTACGAATCACCTTCCCTTTTCACTCACCGGAGCTCAAGAGCGGGTGTTGCGAGAGATCAAAACTGACCTTTGCTCTGGTCAACAAATGAATAGACTGCTCCAAGGGGACGTGGGCAGCGGAAAAACCATCGTAGCCTTTCTGAATGTAATGATGGCTGTAGACAATGGCTACCAAGCCAGTCTTATGGCACCCACAGAAATTTTGGCAATACAACACTACATTGGCCTAAAGGAATTAGCCGAAAAAATAGATTTGGAGATAGGACTACTCACCGGGAGTACCACCACCAAACAACGTAGGATACTGCACGAAAAACTCCAAAACGGAGAGATAAAACTATTAGTTGGCACTCACGCATTAATAGAAAATGTGGTTCAGTTCCAAAACCTCGGTTTGGTAATCATAGATGAGCAACATCGTTTTGGGGTAGCACAGCGAGCCAAGTTGCAAGACAAAGGTAAGGAGAGTCCTCACGTGCTGGTAATGACCGCTACGCCTATACCTCGTACGCTTGCTATGAGCGTGTATGGAGATTTGGATTATAGTGTGATAGACGAAATGCCCGCAGGACGTAAAGCCATTAAAACCGCACATCGTTTTGGATTTGCTAGAGAAAAGGTGTGGCAGTTTATGAAAGAAGAGATTGCTCGTGGCAGGCAGGCTTATGTGGTATATCCACTAATAGAGGAGAGTGAAACTCTACACTATAAAGACCTGAATAATGGATACGACGAGTTACTTCATTTCTTCCCACGGCCAGAGTATCAAGTAGAGATGCTGCACGGTAAGATGAAACCTGCCGACAAAGAAGCAAAAATGCGAGATTTTGCCGCAGGCAAAACCAATATACTCGTGAGTACTACGGTGATAGAAGTAGGTATTAACGTGCCTAATGCGAGTATTATGATTATAGAAAGTGCTGAAAAATTTGGACTTTCACAGCTGCATCAGTTGCGAGGAAGAGTAGGTAGAGGTGCTGAGCAAAGCTACTGCATACTATTGAGCAGTAAAAAACTCAGTGAGAATGGCAAAACTCGACTGAAAGCCATGGTGAATACCACAAGCGGTTTTGAACTTAGTGAGATTGATATGCAGCTGCGTGGTTTTGGTGACATAGCAGGCACACGCCAAAGTGGGTTAGACCAGCTAAAACTAGCCTCATTATCAAGTGATGCACATATAGCTGATGAAGCACGTAAGGCTATTGTAGAGTTGCTTACCAATGACCCGGATTATACCCATCACCAGAGTTTGAAGCACTTTATGAAAAACAAAAGTGGGTATAAAGACTGGGAGAAGATAGCGTAACTACTGCACCAAGTATGTTTTGAGAGAAGTGAGTGCTTCTGCCATATTTTTGATATGGGTTTCTTCTACCTGCAGCACCATCTTACTTCGCGTTTTAAGGGCGACCATTTTCACGTTACACGATATTCGAGTGGTATTGCTATCTAGTGCCTCCAGTTTGTACGATTCTACTTTCTGATAAAAGTCTTTCACTATACCGTCCAGCACCACTTGTTGATTGGGTTCTGCTAAGGTCAACGTGCGGGTGAGTACCATTTCCTGAGGATAGTGCACCTCAGTAACACTTCCCTGCAATAGTCCATCGCCTTTCACCTGTTCTATTTTCTGAATGTTCATCATCCACTTCTTCCAGCGACTAGGATTGGCAATAGCATCATACACCTCAGCTATAGGAGCTTGAACATCTTCATTTACCCTAAAGTTGATCTCGGATGGTGAAAGTAATATCATACCGTAAAATCCAGCAGCAACAAACAAGAGTAAAATCCCAATATACTTCAGTACGTTATTCATACCACAAAGATAACTCCCTCTTCTATTGTAATGATGCTAAAAGATAGCCACAAAAAAAAGCCACAATCGTATGATTGCGGCTTTTTGATATTGTGAGAAGGTAATCTTACTTACCAAATTTTTTCATATAATCTACTACGATAGGCGTTGCAATGCATACCGATGAGTATGTACCTACAGCCACACCTACAAGAAGTGCGAAAGTAAATCCTTTCAATCCTTCACCGCCAAAGATAAAGAGTATAAGGATAACAATAAGTGTAGTCAATGATGTTATCAATGTTCTACTTAGTGTTGTATTGATTGCTTTGTTAATCACGCCACCAAAGTCTTTGTCGTGCTTATTCAATCCTAGGAACTCCCGCACACGGTCAAACACTACCACGGTATCATTGATAGAGTAACCTACTACCGTAAGTATTGCTGCTATAAATGCTTGGTCTATTGACAATTCGAATGGTACAATACCCCAAAGGATAGAGTAGAGTGAGAACACAATTAAGACATCGTGGAAAATCGCTGTAGTCGCACCCAAACTAAATCCGATATTACGGAAACGAGCCAAGATATAAATGAACATACCGATAATAGCGAACATAATCGCCAAGCCAGATCTCACCTTGATGTCTTTTGCTATAGTAGGTCCTACTTTACTCGTAGACATTATATTGTCCTTAGTAAATCCGTACTTTGACAAACCCTTAACAAGTGCCGCTTCTACAGTTTTTCCTGCGTCAGCCTCTTTGCTATCTATATTAAATGAAGTAGTTACTTTAAATACATCATCTGCTCCATACGTCTTCACTTCTGTATTAGCATCTTTAAATGTGCTCACTAAAGCAGCTTTTAAGTCTGTTGAGTTTGCATCTTCCACATTTACCACATAACTCCATCCACCTTTGAAATCTACACCCGTAGATAATCCTTTGATAGATAATGAAGCGATACCTGCTGCTATGATAAGGCCAGAAATCAGATAAAACACCTTACGCTTTCCGATAAAGTCTAGGTTGATGGTATTCAATCGCTTACCCAGTTTCTCCGACATACCTGTATAGAAAGAAGTTTCTCTTCCTTTTTTGATGTCCGTATCGATAAACATACGCGTTAAGAATATAGAAGTAAATAACGAAGATAAGATACCTATAACAAGTATTACTGCAAAGCCCATAACTGGTCCTTTACCTAATACCCAAAGTATAACACCTGCTATGATGGTGGTAATATTCGCATCTATAATAGATGAGTATGCACCAGAGTAACCGTCTTTCACAGCTCCTTTGAGTGATTTACCTGCCGTAAGCTCTTCACGTACACGCTCAAAAATAAGTACGTTGGCATCTACCGCCATACCAATAGTAAGTACTAAACCTGCCATACCTGGCAAAGTAAGTGCGGCGTGTAATCCAGCTAATATACCTACAATGAAAATGAGGTTTACTAACAATGCAATGTCTGCATATAATCCAGCCTTACCGTAGTATACTACCATAAATACAATTACCAATAAGAAACCTACTACCAATGACATTAGTCCATCGCGTATTGCTTTGGCACCTAGTGTAGGACCTACTGTAGTTTCTCCTGTAATTTTGGCTGGAGCAGGAAGCTTACCTGCTTTCAGTATATTAGCAAGGTCTGTTGCTTCTTCTATTTCGTAATTTCCTGTAATTACAGAGCTGCCGTTTGGAATCTCACCTTGTACCGTAGGAGCACTGTATACTTGATTGTCAAGCACTACCGCTACACACTCTTTTGGATTAGCACTAGATGCTTCTCTCGTGAGGCGTTTCCATACTGAGGTACCTTCTTGGTTCATTTGCATGCTTACGGCTAAACTCAAATCATTCTGACGTGTAGGTCGAGCATCCGTAATTACATCACCTGCTAATGCTGGTTTGCCGTCTCTTCCACTCTTCAATGCATATATTGCGTAAAAATCCTTACCTTCTATTTTGATAGGCTTGAAACTAAACTTGAAATGCAAGTTAGATGGCAATGCTGCTTTAACATCTTTTCTGTCAAAGTATGATTGGAATAATGCAACATCATTTGCATCTATATATCCTATCTCAGCAGAAGGTGCCCAGCTTTCTCCGCCGTTAGCTATGTTTGGTATTAACTTAGATATTACCGGATTTTCGGCTTGCAGCTGCTCTTTTGATTTTTGTGGAACAGAATCACCGCTCAGCGAATCACCTTCGAGCGAACCGTCAAGATCTCCATTCTCATCTAATGTTCCGTTTTCAGTAGTCGGAGTCTCGGCTGCTGCCGTAGTTGTTTCTTGCTCACTACCTAGGTTAGCCAGCTGCGTTTCTCCGTATATGATTTTGTTTACTTGGTCCAAGTACTCATAACCTTTGTAGTTTGGAAATACTTTCCAAAACTCAAGATTTGCAGATGAAGTAAGTAGATCTCTCACACGCTGTGGGTTATCTACACCCGGAAGCTCCACTAAAATACGTCCGTTATCTAAACGTTGTACATTAGGCTGAGCAACACCAAACTTATCTATACGTGTGCTTACGATTTCAAATGCTCTGCTTATGGCACTTTCGCTTTCACGCTTTAGGTAATCAAATACCTCATCGTTGGTTGAGTTATAACCATTAGGCAATTCTGCCTCTAATCCTCTTCCGAAGAATGTACTTGCTACCTTACCATCTGGAGATAGTTCTTTGTAGTTTTTAGCCAGTAGATCTACAAAATTTTGTTGACCCAAAAACTCTTCTCTTGATTTTGCTATTGCTTGTAGTAGCTTCTCATCAGTAGTCTTACCCGCCATTTTTTCGATAACAGCAGCAGTCTCTACCTCAAGAGTTACGTTCATACCACCCTGCAAGTCAAGACCAAGGTTTAACTCGTTCTCTTTGCACTCTTGGTACGTAAACCCTAAACCTGGATAAACTTCCTCTTGGCTCATACTATCTAAATATCTACGTTCAAAAGAGTCTTTCACTACTTGGTCAGTTGAGAAACTAGCGGCTACCGCTTTAGCTTTGTTCTCTACATTGTTGGTCACGAATGTGAACGACAATTGATAAAAACTAGCCAAAATAAGTAAGACCGAAATAAATTGGATAAATCCTTTATTGTTCATTATATCTATATTCTGTTAGATGTTTTGCGAAAAATTTAAAGGCTGCAAAAATATATTTATCTACCAAACTTAGCAATTAAAGTTTAGCTCCATTTCTAAGGCCATTTTGAGCAGAATAAATGGTTATTTCTCCCCTATTACTTCATTGAATTTTGCAATCACATTTTGCAAGCATTCATCAAAGTTTTCATTGTTATTGATTATGTAATCTGCCTCTGGTTTGTGTGGTTTCAGAAACTCATCATAGGCAGGTAACACATGGTTATCCCATTGGTACATCACCTCATCATTAGTCATACCTCGCTCGGCAGTATCTCTCGCAAGCCTCCTTTTGAGCGTAACCTCGTCATCTGCGTGAATGTACAATCGGTAATCATACATCTTATTAAGGGATTTGTCTGCAAACACAAAAAGTCCTTCTAACAGAATAATAGGTGCCGGTTTGTAGGTGATTTCCTTTGGAAAAATATCAGGGTTATTAAACGTGTACTCTACGAGTTTCACCGTATCTCCTTTGAGCAACTTACGGAGGTCTTTTTTTATCCGGCCAAAATCAATGCCTGTAGGGTGATCAAAGTTCACTTTCCCATTTTCATCTCTAAGTTGTTCGGACAAGCCCTTGTAGTAATTATCTTGTGTTATAACGCAGACTTTATCTTGGCCAAAAACCTCACTAAGTTTTTTGATGAAGGTTGTTTTGCCAGAGGCACTACCACCTGCTAAACCTACTAAAAATGTATCTGACCGTTGCAAGCTGCGAATGTAAAATATCCCTATAAATCTGATGCGATTATTTCAATAGTTTGAGGTTAATCAAAAAAATGGGATGCAATATGAAGTTTATTCTATTTTTGACCAATGAAACAACCCATCTCCAAGGCTATTTGCGGACTATTCCTGCTAGGCGTTTTATTGTCATCGTGCGAAGGAATTATGAATTCTGCAAAAATAAATCAAGAAAACGACAAAGGACTCCAACTGTATCTCACCGGGGAATCAGAAGAGAGTATCGTTCATTTCAAAAATGCACTAAGTTACAACCCGAGGGACAAAGAAACACGAGCTACTATTAATAGAAACATTGCATTGGCATTCAATGCAATGCTAGAAACAGATTCATCACTTGCGTACCACAAAAAAGCTGCGGAGTGTTATAATAGAGGTGAGTATGGCTACTTGCTCAATATGGCTGACGCCAACCTACAGCAAGACCAAACAGAAGCTGCTCTCACCAAATTACTCAAAGCAAACGCCTTACAACCTGATGACTTAGGTATCCACAATTCTTTAGGACTTATATACCTAGGAGAATATGATTATGATTTTTTTGATGGCGAGAAGGCCTTGAAACATAATCTCAAAACCTATGAACTTGGAAAAGACATCATATCAGAACAGGTGCTTGCTCAAACATATATGGTACTTGACGATTTCGAAAACGCCAAGAAGCATCTAACAACTGTATACATCCAATACCCCGAAATAGCTCAAGACATCCTGGACTGGGTAGAAGGAAAAATAATGTTAGAGGAAAAGTTAGATTTAGAAAAGTCATTTCAGCTGATCCTTGAACTAGACCCCGAAAAAGAAGAGGCCATCTCGCAAGTAAGAGAAGATTGGGGAGTGTAAGCATAATTCATAAATGCTAATGGTTACGAGAATCGTGAAGTACTCCTGTCATCTCTGCCCCATTCATTCTATTTTCTGAATTTTGAGCTCTGATTAAGACGAACGAAGGTTTTCTTCGATAAAAAACCGCGGAAACTATTTGCTTACTAAAAGTTTCCTGCGTGTATTTGCACCTTAATTTGGAAGAAGCAAATAAAATATTGCAAGGTGCTGCCTCACTCTTTATGCGAATAGGCATCAAAAGTGTGAGTATGGATGACATAGCCCGCGAGATAGGTGTGAGCAAAAAAACCATCTATAAGCACTACAGCGACAAAAAAGAACTGGTACTACGCGTAATAGAAGCCGACCACAGGAACGAGATGAAGGCTTGTGAAGAATGCTACAAAACGGGCGAAAACGCGGTGCAAAAAATGATAGACATCAGCAGGCACATTAGCAACCATCACCGAGACACCAACCTTACCGTGTTGTACGATTTGCAGAAGTATTACCCCGAGGCGTGGGATAGAGTAAGTGAGTTTCAGAAAGAATTCATACAACACGCCATAGGCCAAAACATAGAAGAAGGAAAACATGAAAAACTGTATAGAGCAGATTTGGATGTATTCACCACAGCCTCTATGTACGGGACACTCATACGCGGTATGATGAAGCAATTAGCCTCCCGCCAAAATACTTACGACTTTAAAACATTACACCTGCAAATGGTAAGCTATCACCTCTACGGCATTTGTACTTCAACAGGAAGAGCCTACCTCAAACAACATATTAATGAAATAACCAACGAAAAATAATGCGATCTACATTTACATTTACCACCCTCATTTTGACCATACTGATGTATGCTCAAAATACTGAACCACTTTCCCTCTCGCTAGACGAAGCCATTGCCTCTGCGTTACAGAACCAAGTAACACTCAAAAATGCCCAATTGGACATTGATTATGCCAATACGCAGGTTTCTGAAGTGAAAGCACAAGGATTACCACAAGTAAACGGCACTGGAAACTTCATGCACAGTTTCTTGGTACCTACTTCTATTATTCCTGGCGAATTTGCGGGAGGTGCACCAGGGTCTACCATCCCAGTGCAATTTGGCGTACCATTTACAGCTACTGCTGGAGTAGGTGTTCAGCAACTACTATTCGATGGCACCTTCTTTTTAGGACTCAAGGCCGCTTCCGAATTTGTGAACATAAGCAAACTTAGCTTAGAGTCAAGTGAAATAGAAGTGAAAGAAGCCGTGACTAAAGCCTACTATATGGCTCTAATTTCTGAACAAAATATTGCTCAGCTAAGCGAGAGTCTTACCAATATAGAAAACCTAAAAGAAGAAACCAAAAAGTTGTACGAAGAGGGATTTGCCGAGCAGCTGGATGTAGACCGATTGGTTCTATCGGTAAGTACTCTAGAGATAAATATCGCTAAGCTAAAAAGTCAGGCAGGTCTTACTAAGCAACTATTGCTTAACACTATGGGGCTGGAAGTTACGAAATCCGTAATTCTCACCTCTAAGTTACCCGCGATAGACAGCACTAAAACGACGGAACTGAATGCAGGCAACAGAGTGGAAATGAAACTACTCGACCAACAACAACGTCTCAATGAGTTGACATTCAAGCGATATAAAATGGGATACTTACCCAGTTTATACGGTAGTTTTTCCTATGGAGCAAACACTTTTGCAACCGAAAATCAGTTTGGAGATTTGGGCGGAGAATGGTTTGGAAATAGTAGCTACGGCATTGCCCTAAGTGTACCCATTTTTGATGGTTTCTACAAAAAGGCTAAAATGGACCAAGCCAAAATAGATATTAGAAAAACAGAAAACACCAAACAGCAGCTTGCACAGAGCGTCAGTCTCCAGATAAATCAAGCAAAAACTACTTATGACAACGCACTAAAAACGTTGGAGTTGCAAGAAAAAACCAAAACATTGGCTGAACGTATATATAAAACCACTCAAATCAAATTTAAAGAAGGAGTAGGAAGCAGTTTTGAAATGATAAACGCGGAAAGTGAGCTCACCACAGCACATACCAACTACCTAAATGCACTCTACGAACTGAACGTAGCGAAAATAGACTTAAACAAAGCCCTAGGAACATTATAAACCACACATAAGAAACCAATCATCTACCATCCTACAATTTTTAATAACCAAATGAAAAATATAATCGTATCCCTATCCATCATCGCTCTTTTTGCAGCGTGCGGCGGTAAAACTCAAAACAAGTTAGAGCTAAAACGTGCCGAACTAGATTCACTCCAATCTGAAATGACGAATCTAAAAGCAGCCATAGCGTCGGTACAAGAAGATATAAAAGAACTAGACACCAGTGCTAGAGCAAACGCAATAGCCGTTATGGCAACCGAAATAACCAAAGGAGCGTTCAGAAATCCTTTTCAAGTACAAGGTCTGATAGAGTCTGACCAAAATGTAATGGTATCGCCTGAAGTTCCAGCTAAAATTACCCGCATATTGGTAAAAGAAGGACAACGCGTAATCAAGGGACAAGTAATAGCAACACTCGACGGAAGCACTGCCAGCTCACAGATTGCAGAACTAGAAGGTGCTCTTAGTCTTGCCAAAATCAACTATGAAAAACAAAAGAGGCTCTGGAAGCAAAACATCGGAAGTGAAATGCAATACCTGCAAGCCAAAAATCAATACGAAAACTTACAAAACAGTATTACTACTGCTAGAACACAGCTTGGCAAATACTCGCTGCGTTCGCCTATCAGCGGCACAGTAGATGAGCTTATGGCTAATGAAGGTGAACTCGTAGGCGGAATGACCAGTGGCCCAGTGGCTCGTGTTGTGAATTTGAAAGATATCAAGATAAAGGCCAACGTGTCTGAAAAATACCTTGGGAAAATAAAGAAGGGTCAAACGGTAGATGTGGAGTTTCCTTCGCTTGGAATTAAAATGACCGAAAAGATATCATCGGTAAGTAATGTCATAGATGTAAACAATAGAACATTCGTAGTGTACGTAAAGCCTAGCAAGAATTTGAGCAAACTAAGACCAAACTTGCTTTCTATGATTACGGCGTATGATTTTGAAGATAGTGACGCCATAAGTGTACCTACTAAGTTGGTAAGAACCGACGGTGAAAAATACTTTGTGTACACCATAGCAACCAACGGCAGCAAAAAGACGGTAGAAAAACGCTTTATCGAAATAGAGCAGCAATTCCCAAGTGAGACCGTGGTAAAATCAGGACTAGCTCCTGGCGACTTGCTCATTACCGAAGGAGTAAATAGCGTCATAGTGGGCGATGAAATAAAAATAGTAAAGGAGTAAAATTGACCATTTGATAGAGGATATAAAGATCTAAGACAATTTAGTACGTGCCACTGTTTGGTCCTGTACTCCCGTCATAAATCTTAAATCATACATCATATATCTGCGAATAATATGAGCAAAATACAAGAAATAATAAAAGAGTTTAAACTCTCCACCTGGGCGGTGAATAATAAGACGAGTGTGTACGTGATCATTGGGATACTACTTATTGTAGGTTTCAAAAGCTACACCTCTATGCCTAAAGAAAGTTTTCCTGAGATAAAACAACCTATCATCTATATCAATACTGCCTACCCTGGCAACTCACCTATAGATATGGAAAACCTGGTAACTCGACCTATAGAGAAGGAGATTAATACCATCTCGGGTTTGAAAAAACTGACATCTACAAGTATCCAAGACTTTTCTATCATCGTAGCCGAGTTTGAGTTCACCGTAGATGGCGGCGAGGCTTTATTGGACGTAAAGGATGCCATAGACAAGGCTCAAATGAACCTGCCAAACGACCTTCCTGCTGATCCTAGTGTTATGGAAATGGACTTTAGCGAGATGCCAGTGATGAACGTAAATGTCTCTGGACCTTACAACCAAGAAAAGCTAAAAGAATTTGCGGAGCTACTGCAAGATAAGTTTGAGTCGCTAAGCGAGGTAAGTGCAGCGGATATTAGTGGACTAACCGAAGAAGAGGTGGAAATATCCATAAACCGTGTCAAAATGGAAGCCTTGGAACTATCACTTATGGATATAGAGCAGGCTGTAAGAAATGAGAACGTCACCATGTCTGGTGGCGACATCAAGAGTGTGGAGGGCAGCGATATCACCCGTAGAAACATCCGTATAGCTGGTGAGTTCAAAAATTGGGGAGACATAGAAAATGTCATTGTAAAAAACGAGTTTCAAAACATTGTTTATCTGCGTGACATAGGTACCGTAAATTTTGGCCCTAAGGAATCTACCAGCTTTGCTCGACTCAATGGAGAACCAGTGGTATCACTCGACATCAAGAAAAAAAGTGGCGGCAACCTAATAGTTGCAGCTGATAAAATTCAAGAAATCGTAAAAATAGCCAAGCAAAGTTCACTACCCAAAGACCTGGAAGTGGTCATCACTAATGACCAAAGTAAGATGACGAAAAACATGGTAAACAACCTAGAGAACAGTATCATTATGGGTGTTCTGCTGGTAGTAGGTGTTTTGGTATTCTTCTTGGGAGTGCGTAACTCACTTTTTGTGGGTATTGCCATACCGCTAAGTATGCTTATGGGTATAGCTATACTCAACTACAGTGGCACTACGCTCAATATGATGGTACTCTTCTCGCTTATTCTCGCACTTGGTATGTTGGTAGACAATGGTATTGTAATTGTAGAAAATGTATACCGACAGTATTCTGAGAGAGGCAGAACCAAGGACCGTTCGTCTATAGAAGGTACGGGAGAGGTAGCAACAGCTATTATCGCATCTACCGCTACTACTGTGGCGGCCTTTGTGCCGCTTATGTTTTGGCCAAGTTTGATGGGTGAATTCTTCAAGTACTTACCTATTACACTCATCATCGTGTTATCTTCTTCATTGTTCGTAGCATTGGTAGTGAATCCGGTGCTTACAGCAGATTGGATGAAACTTGGGAACTCCGAGAAATCAAAGAACAGTAAGTTTTGGGTTCGTAATTTGATAATGTTAGTCGTAGCCGTTTTATTTTATTTGGGCGGTAAAGGCATCTTGGGAGGACTGTTTATAGCTGCAATTATTATTTCTATCGTAAATCGTTATGTTCTTACTCCTGGCGGAAATTACTTTATGGCTAACTCTATGCCTAAAATAGAGAATGTATATGCCCGTTTCTTGCGATTCGCTCTTGTTGGATGGAAACCGGTATTGTTCCTTATCGGAATTATCGTTTTCTTCATTTTTACGATGGTACTATTCGCAGTAAATCCACCACCGGTGGTGTTCTTCCCCGATAGTGAGCCTAATTATGTGAATGTATACATAGAAACACCGCTAGGCACAGATATAGAACGCACCAATGAAATTACTAAAAAGCTCGAAGCTAGAATACTTCCAGCTATTGCCAATGACAGTGCAATTGTAGAAGCAGTATTGGCTCAAGTAGGTGAGAAAACTTCAGACCCTAATGAAGGACCGCAGAGTGGCTCTTCTCCACATAAGGCTCGTATTACGGTTTCATTCTTAGAGTATGAAAAACGTGTATTCTTATCGGAAACGAGCACCAGTGAGATTATGAAAAACATCAAAGCTGCGTGTGCAGATTTCCCGGAGGCACAGCTCACCTTTGCCAAAGATAACATGGGACCGCCAGCGGGTAAACCCATTAATCTGGAGGTAAAAGGCGAGGACTACCTTACGCTTATAGCAGAGGTAGAGAAAATAAAGGTTAAGATGGAAGCTGAAAACCTAAAAGGTGTAGATCAGCTAAAAACGGATCTTGAACTTGGGAAACCAGTACTAGAAATCGACATAAACCAAGAGTCGGCTCGTCGCTTTGGGCTAAGTACCTTTCAGATAGCTAGCACCATACGTACTGCACTCCTCGGAAAAGAAATATCTAAATACAAAGAAGGAGAGGACGATTACGAGATTCAGCTACGTTTTCAGGAGGATTACAGATACAATCTCAATAACCTACTGAACACGCGTATCACATTCAGAAATATGGCTACTGGTAAAATAAGTCAAGTGCCTATCAGTGCTGTTGCCAATGTGAAGTACAATTCGACTTATGGTTCTGTGAAACGTAAAGACTTAAATCGTGTGATCACCATCTACTCCGAAATAGAAGAAGGTGCTAATGCCAATGCTCTGGTAGGTAAATACAAGGCTATGCTAGCCGATCACGAGATGAAACCGGGATATGAGTTCAAATTTACAGGAGAGCAGCAAGAGCAAGATGAATCTATGGCCTTCTTAGGAGGGGCTATGATGCTTGCTATGTTCCTCATATTCCTTATCATCGTTACACAATTTAACTCTGTGGCTGGGCCTTTTATCATTATGCTATCGGTGGTTTTTAGTACTATCGGTGTGTTCTTAGGGTTCTCGCTTACAGGTACTACATTCTCTATTATGATGACCGGTATTGGTATCATATCGCTCGCAGGTATTGTGGTGAATAACGCCATTGTACTGATAGACTATACCAATTTACTTCGTACTCGTAAGCGATCAGAACTTGGGCTTGAAAAAGATGCCAAGCTAGAACTAACTGACATAGTAGAAAGCATTGTTGAATCGGGCAAGACAAGACTAAGACCTGTATTGCTTACCGCAATCACTACAGTACTTGGTTTATTGCCATTGGCTATTGGTTTCAATGTCAACTTTGCTAGACTACTTAGAGAAGGAAACGCTGAATTGTATATGGGAGGTCAAAACGCAAGTTTCTGGGGGCCAATGGCTTGGGCTGTAATCTACGGATTGATATTCGCTACATTCCTTACCTTGGTTATCGTACCTGTGATGTATTTCATAAGCGACAAGGTGACTTCGTCACTTTCCAAACTATTCAAAAAAGCCTAGTCTTTAAATAACTTCAAAAAAGCCCAATGCAATTTTTGTATCGGGCTTTTTTATGGACGTTCATATTCTTAGTTGGTTGCATTCGTTTGTGTCTGTTCGTATCTCCACGAATGTTGTACTTCTTCATAACATTTATAAACCGAGCGACATCTACCTAAAACAACAAGGAATCGCCGAGTTTAAACTTTATGAATACAGAAACTCAAGGCACAACACACTCACTTACAAGCGACTAAATACCGTAAAGTTTCGAAAATGAACTTCAACTTTTACGTCTCAACGGAAACAAGTCATAGTTGCTCCTATACTATTGGTAGTTGTTCGCGTTTCCTCCAACTTAGCTCTTCGGAATTTGCAATGCAGAAGTAACATCGCAGCGATTTGCAATCGCCACACCCATTATACGAGTCATCACGACCATATACGATTTGCAAACGCTACTCTTATCCCTACCTTTGAAAAACCTACAATGCAACATACGGTACAGTGGCATACTAAACATTTTGATGAACTTTCGGCAACGGAGTATCATCACATTCTCGCTATACGAACAGCCATATTTGTAGTAGAGCAGAATTGTCCATATCAAGAGGTAGACACCAAAGACTTAAAATCATACCACGTATGGGGAATAGCTGACAATAAGGTAGTGGCCGTAACCCGTATTGTAGAACGAGGGATTTCATACCCCGAAATATCAATCGGCAGAGTCGCTGTGGATGCAGCATACCGTGGCAGCAATGTAGGCAACGACCTTATGAATACCACCCTTCAGTTTATAGAACAAAAGCTCGGGAAGCAACCCATTCGTATCTCAGGTCAGGAGCATTTAACATCTTTCTACAAGCGTTTTAATTTTGAGCAAGTGAGCGGTATGTATCTGGAAGACGATATTCCACACGTAGAAATGCTCAGAAACTAACGTAATGAGAAGAAAAACAGGTTGGTTCGTTCTTGTTGTCATAATCTTAGTAGCCCTTGTATTTGGCTACTTATATGGTCGAGAATACTACTACCAACGGCAGTACGACCGAACACACATCAACAAACCTGTAACGACTAAACAAGAACTATCCAAGATCTACGCTGAGTTAGAAACCATACGATTTGGCGATATTCCTACTAAAGTGCAAGATGCTACTCACGCCAGTAAGCCTATTTACAAAAAGAAGTTACAAGAGCAACCGTACATTAAGCTCACACGAGACGATCTGTTTCGTAAAATTGTGAGAGATTACCGCATCAAAGATTTTTTATCTAAAGATGTGATGTATGCCAATACCATCCAGAATAACGCACCATATTACCTCTGTTTGGACAAGAAGACACTATCTAAGTTCATAGAATTACTTGACTGGATGGATTCCAATGACTATGACACCCAAGAAATAAAACTACGCAGCGGATACCGAAGTCCGAGGCGTAATTACTATATAGGTGGAGCGTCTCAGAGTAGGCATATTTACGGACAAGCCATTGATATAGGCGTGGGTGACATCAATAGAGATGGCAGCTCCAACAAAGTAGACAAAGACCTTATCCTCCATATCCTTGACACGAAAATAATTGGCAATAGCGGTGGCATAGGTCTGTATCCAGGTACAAGGGCCGTACACTTTGACACCCGTGGTCGCAGAGCCAGGTGGAACACTTATACCCCAGCAATAAAGAAGAACAAATGAGTATATCAGCAGACACACCATTTATGAAGCGGTGCATTGAGCTATCTCAAATAAGCATAGACAATGGAGACGCTCCTTTCGGCAGCCTCATTACCAAAGACGGCAAGCTAGTAGCAGAAGGAACCAATGCGGCCAACACCAAAGTATCTGAGCACGCTGAAATAACCGCTCTACACAATGCACATCAAGTTTTGGGCACATCCGACTTAAGCGGATGCACATTATATACGAGTTGCGAACCTTGCCCTATGTGTTCGTTTATGATACGTGAGTACAAAATAACACGAGTTGTTTTTGCATTGCACAGTCCATACATGGGCGGACACACCAAATGGCCCATTTTGCAAGACATAGATCTCAGTAAGTTCAAACTTTTCTTCGGCACACCACCAGAAGTAGTTGGTGGTTTTATGGAAGAGGAGGCACAGAAAGTAATGAAGGGAACTGTGTTTAGCATGTTTGGCAAAGGGGCATAGATCATAAGTTAATCGTGGTCAACTTCCATTCATCAAAACTTAGAACTAAAAACTTATAATTATCTTCGCCCCAATGAGAAAAGAAAGTAAAAAATTCCTTAGAGACTACCTGAATGCCAACTCTCCAGTGGGTGCAGAAACTCCAGGACAAAAGGTTTGGTTAGAATACCTCAAGCCCTATATAGACGAATACGAAGTAGATACCTATGGTAGTGTAGTAGGTGTAATCAACCCAGGACACGATTACAAAGTAGTAATAGAAGCCCATGCAGACGAGATAGCGTGGTTTGTAAACTACATAGACAGCAATGGATATATTTATGTGATACGCAATGGCGGAAGCGACCACCAGATAGCACCAAGTATGCGAGTTCACTTACATACCGAAAATGGTAAAGTAGACGGAATATTCGGTTGGCCAGCTATACACGTACGCGATAGAGCGAAAGAAGAACAACCATCGCTTAAAAATCTAACCATAGACGTTGGTGCCGCTAACAAAAAGGAAGTACTGGAAATGGGTATTGATGTGGGAACCGTGGTAACTTTTGATGCGGAAATGATGGAGCTGAATGAAAAGTATGTAGTAGCTCGTGCTATCGATAACCGCGGTGGTGGATTTATGATAGCCGAAGTCGCTCGATTGCTGAAAGAGAACAAAGTAGATTTGCCATATACTCTTTATGTGGTAAACTCTGTACAAGAAGAGATAGGATTACGTGGAGCAGAAATGATAAGCCGCAGGCTAAAACCCAATGTTGCCATAGTAACAGATGTAACGCACGACACTCAAAGTCCTATGTACAACAAAAAACTACAAGGCGACACCAAGTGTGGTGGTGGACCAGCGGTAACTACTGGACCTGCCGTTCAGAACAATCTTTTGAAACTCATAACTGATACCGCCAAGAAAAATAAGATAGAAGTACAACGCCAAGCAGCAAGTAGAAGCACAGGTACAGATACCGATGCTTTTGCCTATAGCGATATTGGTGTAGCTAGTGCCCTCATCTCGCTCCCGCTCAAGTATATGCATACTACCGTAGAAACAGTAGCCTATACCGACATTGAGGATTGTATACAACTGATGTATCATTCACTGCTCAATATAAAGGCTGGACAAGACTTTAGATATTTTAAGTAGAGTCATTTTTCACTTCCCTTGCTCTTTCTGCAATTCTAACAACTAATGGATAAAAATAGCAAAGGATAAAGCAGAACGTACGAGAATACATCTAATAGAAAAATCACCTTCATGTGGTTTTTTATTTTGTACAAATCCATAGTAAATAAAAAAGTCCCTCACCGAAGCGAGAGACTTTTTTATTGTTATGGTTAGAAAACAATTATTTGTCGCCGTCTAACTCGTCATCCAATCATTCAATTTATAAAGAATAAACTTAGAAGACGTTTAATTTTAATATGTACAATCAGTAAACAACGAGGCCCCGATTTGGATTTGATACCCTAAGAGTTAAATTCCTCAAAACCACTGTGTTAAACTGTTTCTTACCTAATCTTCTACTTTACCTTCAGCAGTAGCTTCTTCTACAATTGGTTCAGCTGCCTTAGTTGGTGCAGTTGCAGTTTTCTTACCTCTACGTGTACGTTTGCTACTAGTAGCTTTAGAATCTCTTGAAGCTAGCATAGCTTCGTTAAAGTCTACCAACTCCATCATACACATATCAGCGTTATCACCTAATCTGTTATGTGTTTTCAAAATTCTAGTATATCCACCTGGTCTATTAGCTACTTTTGGAGCAATGTTTGTAAATAACTCATTCACTGCGTCTTTGCTTTGTAAGTAACCAAATACGATTCTACGTGAGTGTGTAGTATTGTCTTTAGATTTGGTAATAAGCGGCTCTACGTATACTCTAAGAGCCTTAGCCTTAGCAGTAGTAGTAAATATACGCTTATGAGTAAGAAGAGAAGTTGCCATGTTGCTCAACATCGCTTCTCTATGTCCTTTTTGTCTACCTAAATGGTTGAATTTCTTCCCGTGCCTCATCGTTCTTTAATTTATTCGTCGTCTAGATTATATTTTGAAACATCCATACCGAAGTTCAATCCTTTTTCTTTAACAAAATCCTCTAACTCAGTTAGCGACTTTTTACCAAAGTTTCTGAATTTCAATAAATCCTCAATGTGGAAACTTACTAATTCTCCAAGAGTTCTAATCTCTGCTGCTTTCAAGCAGTTGTATGCTCTTACTGACAAGTCAAGATCAGACAATGAAGTCTTAAGTATTTTACGCATATGAAGCATATTCTCATCTACTTCATTTTTTTGCGATTGCACTTGTGTATCTTCTAATATACTTTCATCAGAGAATAACACTAGGTGTCTTATCATTATTTTAGAAGCTTCTTTCAACGCTTCTTCTGGGTGAATAGAACCGTCCGTTTTTACTTCAAAAACCAACTTTTCATAATCCGTTCTTTGCTCTACTCTGAAATCTTCCACGTGATATTTCACATTTTTGATTGGAGTAAAAATAGAGTCAATAGCTATTTCTCCTATTGCAGCGTTTTCTTGTACGTTTTCCTCAGCAGGCACATATCCTCTACCCTTTTCTACTGTTAATTCTATTTCAAGATTAACATAAGGCTCCATAGAACATACCACAAAATCTGGGTTTAAAACTTCGAATGCATTGGTATAACGTGCTATTTCTCCAGCTTTAAATTCTTCTTTCCCTTTGAGCGATACAAATATTTTCTCACTTTCATTAGAATCAATTAACTTCTTAAAACGAACTTGTTTCAAGTTTAGTATAATTTCGGTAACATCTTCTAAAACACCTTTGATAGTAGAAAATTCGTGATCAACACCGGGTATACGAATAGACGTAATTGCCCATCCTTCTAATGAAGAAAGCAATATTCTACGCATAGCGTTACCTACAGTGACACCATATCCTCTTTCCAAAGGACTAAATTCAAACAGACCATAATTGGCTGTTTCCTTATGCATTATAACCTTATCAGGTTGTTGAAAATCTAATATCGCCATATTATTACTTAGAATAAAGTTCTACTATTAATTGTTCTTTGATATTTTCTGGGATATCCGCTCTTTCCGGATAATTTAAGAAAGTACCTTTCATTTCGCTACTGTTCCACTCAATCCAACTAAATGACTTGTTTGCCGAAAGTGAATCCGTTATTAACTCAAGAGATTTTGATTTTTCACGAACTTCTACTACATCACCTGGTCTTACTTGAAAGGAAGGGATGTTAGTTAAAACACCATTTACTCGAATATGTCTGTGCCCTACCAACTGACGTGCACTACGACGTGTAGGTGCTATTCCCATTCTGTATACAGTATTATCTAAACGTGCCTCTAAGAATTTCAACAGGTTTTCACCTGTTATACCCTTTTTGCGGGCAGCCTTGTCGAAAGTAAGAGCAAATTGCTTCTCAAGTATACCATAAGTATACTTTGCTTTTTGCTTCTCAGCTAATTGCATTGCATACTCAGATTTTTTTCCTCTACGTCTTGTATTACCGTGTTGTCCTGGAGGGTAGTTCTTTTTTTCTAATGCCTTAGATGGGCCAAAAATCGGCTCTCTAAACTTACGTGCAATCTTTGCTTTGGGTCCTCTATATCTTGCCATTTTTCTTCTCTGTTATCTAAATACTAGTAAAGGATTAAACTCTTCTTCTTTTAGGTGGTCTACATCCGTTGTGAGGAAGAGGAGTTACGTCTCTAATAGCCGAAACTTCTAAACCTGCTTGGTTCAATGTTCTAATCGCAGACTCTCTTCCTGCACCAGGACCTTTCACCAAAACTTCAACTTTTTTTAATCCTAAATCTACAGCTACCTTGGCACAATCCTGTGCGGCAACCTGTGCTGCATAAGGAGTGTTCTTTTTAGAACCACGGAAACCCATTTTACCAGCACTACTCCAAGAAATAACCTGTCCTTGACTGTTGGTAATAGAAATGATAATGTTGTTAAACGTAGACTTAACGTACGCAAAGCCATTTGCTTCAACATTAACTTTTCTTTTTTTAACTGATTTTTTACTACCTGCCATATTCTATTTATTTAGGTGCTTTTTTCTTGTTAGCCATTGTTTTCTTTTTGCCCTTTCTAGTACGAGCATTGTTTTTGGTTCTTTGACCACGTAATGGTAAACCTTTACGATGTCTCAAACCTCTATAACACCCGATATCCATAAGACGTTTGATATTCATCTGAGTCTCAGATCTCAATTCACCTTCGACCTTAAACTCATTACCAATAACCTCACGGATACCAGCAATATCAGTATCAGTCCAATCCTGAACTTTTTTATCTTCGCTTACATTAGCTGTAGCGAGTATGTGAGAAGCTCTACTGCTTCCTACACCGTGTATATAGGTAAGACCTATTACACCTCTCTTACCTTTTGGTAAATCTATTCCTGCAATACGTGCCATGGTTTATCCTTGTCTTTGCTTAAATCTTGGATTCTTCTTATTGATGACGTAAACACGTCCCTTTCTCTTTACAATCTTGCAATCGCTTGATCGCTTTTTAACTGATGTTCTAACTTTCATTATGTTATTTATATCTGTAGCTAATTCTACCTCTCGTTAAATCATACGGACTCATCTCAACTTGCACCTTGTCACCTGGTAATATACGAATATAATACATCCTCATTTTACCACTTATAGTAGCTACTATCTCATGACCATTTTGGAGTTTAACTCTGAACATTGCATTTGACAATGCTTCCGTTATTACTCCATCTTGTTTTATTGCTTGCTGTTTTGCCATTTTTTAAAGGGCTGCAAAATTAATTTTTTTATTCTCACTTCCAAACTTATCCTGTCATTGCTCCGCCTACTGATGACCTACCCTTGATCCGGCCGGTTTTCATTAGGCCATCATAGTGTCTCATTATTAGATATTGTTCCACTTGTTGCAATGTATCCAATACAACACCTACCATAATCAATAGGGACGTACCTCCATAAAACTGTGCAAACTGGTCATTCACACCACCCTTTATAGCGAAATACGGGAATATTGCTACCAATCCTAAAAATACAGAACCCGGTAAAGTTATACGTGACATTACAGCTCCAATAAAGTTCGCTGTTTTTCTCCCAGGCTTAACACCTGGAATAAATCCGCCATTTTTCTTTAAATCTGCCGCAATCTGATTCGGATTAATAGTAATCGCAGTATAGAAATATGTAAACAATACAATCAGCACAAACGTCAAAATATTGTATCCTATTGCATCCGGTCTAGATAAAGACATCAGGAATGATGAATCCTCCATACCTGGCAGGCCTAAAAGCGATCCTGGAAGGAACATTAAAGCCTGTGCGAAGATTATTGGCATTACGCCTGCAGCATTTACCTTTAGCGGTAGATACTGTCTTACACCACCGGTCTGTCTATTACCAACGATACGTTTTGCGTATTGAACTGGTATACGTCGTGTAGCTTGAACCAAAGCGATTACCGCTAAGATCACAACTACCCACACTACCAACTCTACAATTAATAACATTACCTCACCACCCTGGCCTCGATCAACCATCTCAGCTAATAATGTCGCAGGTAAACGAGCTATAATACCTACCATAATTAAAATAGATATACCATTACCAACTCCCCGGTCAGTAATACGTTCTCCTAACCATACAGTAAACATAGTACCGGCAACAAGAACCAATGTCCCAACTACTAAGAACATTCCCCAACCCAAGACATCTGTCATAAGAGCCAATGGTTTCCCTGTTCCGTTTGTTGATTTTAGATTGATAAGGTATGCAATACCTTGAACTGCAGTAATAGCAATTGTTAAGTAACGTGTTATTGCGTTAATCTTGCGTCTCCCATCTTCACCATCTTTCTGCATTTTCTGAAATGCGGGAACAGCGACAGTAAGAAGCTGTATCACAATAGATGCCGAAATGTACGGCATAATGCCTAGTGCAAATATTGAAACTCTATCAAAAGCACCCCCTGAAAAAGTATTTACCAAACCCAAGAATCCACCAGATTCCTTGTTTCCATAAATCTCTGGATCCAAAAGTATGAGTGGGTCTACTCCAGGAATTACGATGAACGTACCTATTCTATATACGACAAGAAGAAGAACCAAATTAATGATTCTTGTTCTTAAATCCTCGATAGAGAATATATTCTTTAAAGTGCTAATAAATTTGTTCATAAAATTAGATGGTTTCTGCTGAACCTCCTGCTTTTTCTATGGCAGCTTTGGCTGTAGCTGTAAAAGCATTCACCTTTACATCTACTTTGCTAGTAAGCTCACCTCTACCCAATATCTTAACTATTTGAGTTTTTTTGATAACATTAGCCTCTATTAACGAAGCAGTTGTAACTTCGGTTGCTTTTGTTTTATCAACGAAATCTTGAAGTCTATCAAGATTGATACCTACGTATTCTACTCGAGTAGGATTCTTGAATCCAAACTTAGGTATACGACGTTGCAACGGCATCTGTCCACCTTCAAAACCTACCGATCTACTGTAACCAGTTCTTGATTGTGCCCCTTTGTGTCCTTTTGTAGAAGTTCCACCTCTACCAGAACCTTGACCACGAGCAATTCTCTTTCGATTTTTTACCGAACCTTCTGCCGGCTTCAAACTGTGTAAATTCATCTTTATACTTTTTCTACCTTAAGTAAGTGTTCAACTTTACGAATCATCCCCAAAACTGCTGGCGATTCTTCCATTTCTCTCGCTGTGTTCAATTTTTTGATGCCTAACGCAATCAATGTTTTCTTTTGATCTGCTGGGCGTCTTATCGCACTCTTTACTTGTGTAATTCTTACCTTTCCCATCTTTTTACCCGTTAAAAACTTTGTTAAGACTAGTACCTCTTTGCTCTGCTACAGTGTATGCATCTCTTAATTGAGACAAAGCATCCATTGTTGCTTTTACCACATTGTGTGGATTTGAAGAACCTTTTGATTTGGCTAATACATCGTGTACACCTGCACTCTCAAAAACTGCACGCATCGCACCACCTGCTATGACGCCAGTACCATTAGATGCTGGTTTCATAAATACAAAACCACCTGAGTACTTCCCGTACTGCTCGTGTGGTATGGTATTATTTATCAAAGGAACTTTAATAAGATTTTTCTTCGCGTCTTCAATTCCTTTTTGAATGGCATCAATTACCTCACCTGCTTTTCCTAAACCGTGACCAACTATACCGTTTCCATCTCCTACCACTACAATAGCGTTGAAACTGAATGTACGTCCACCTTTAGTAACTTTCGCTACACGGTTTATATTCACCACTGTCTCTTTAAGCTCAAGATCCGTAGTTCTTACTTGTTTTAATGTTTGTGTTGCCATTTCTTAAAATTTTAATCCGCCTTCACGTGCTCCTTCTGCCAAATTTTTCACTCTACCGTGGTACAAGTATCCGTTTCTATCGAACTTTACACTTTCTATACCATTTGCTACAGCTTTTTCAGCTATTGCTTTGCCTACTTCCTTAGCAACCTCACTCTTAGTACCTTTATCTATACCTTGAGAAGATGCAGCTAATATAGTAGCTCCTTTAGTATCATCTATTAGCTGAACATAAATTGCCTTGTTACTTCTGTACACACACAATCTTGGCATTTCAGCAGTTCCTAAGACCTTACGTCTTATTCTTCTTTTAATTTTAGCTCTTCTGCTTGACTTACTTCTTATCATAATACTACGCCTTATTATTTAGCTGCAGTTTTACCCGCTTTTCTTCTTAATACCTCTCCTTTAAACTTAATTCCTTTTCCTTTGTAAGGCTCAGGCGGACGTAAGCTTCTTAACTTGGCTGCTACTTGTCCGATAAGCTGCTTATTGATACTTTCAAAAGTTACCAATGGCGGTTTACCTTTTACTGCTTCGGCAGTTACCTTTACTTCAGATGGAATTTGCATAAAAATAGTATGAGAATAACCTAAGTTAAGCTCTAGCAACTGACCTGTGACTGTAGCTCTATAACCTACACCCACAAGCTCCTGCTCTGTTTTGAAACCATTAGAAACACCTTCTATACAATTCGAAATTAACGATCTGTATAAACCGTGTTTTGCCTTTTCCTCTTTACTTTCACCGTTTCTACTTACGGTTATTTGCCCATCTTCTGCAGATACCTCTACCAAATCAAAAGACTGGGTAAGTTCACCCTTTGGTCCTTTAACTGTTATTTCGCCATTGTTGATTTTCACCTCAACCCCTGCTGGTATGGCTATTGGATTATTTCCTATTCGTGACATCTTTAATACTTAATAATTTAGGATACGTAACAAAGTACTTCCCCTCCTATATGTTTTGTTCTTGCTTCTTTGTCGGTCATTACACCTTTAGACGTAGAAACTATGGCTATACCTAAACCATTTAACACTCGTGGTAATTCCTCTGTACTTCGATACTGTCTTAGTCCAGGCTTACTTACTCTCTTTAACTCTTTAATAGCTGACAACTTAGTTGACGGATGATATTTAAGTGCTATCTTGATGGTCCCTTGTGGACCAGCAGAATCATCAAACTTGTAGTTCAATATATATCCTTTGTCAAACAAAACTGTTGTGATTGCTTTCTTGATATTAGAAGCAGGAATCTCAACAATACGGTGATTGGCCTTGATACCATTTCTTACTCTCGTAAGGTAATCTGCTATTGGATCTGTAATTTTACTCATCTTTTTACCAGCTTGCTTTAGTTACTCCTGGGATAAGGCCTTTAGAAGCCATTTCTCTAAACACGTTTCGAGAGATACCAAAATCTCTCATATAACCTCTTGGTCGTCCTGTAGCTGAACATCTGTTTCTCAAACGAGTAGGCGATGCATTACGTGGTAACTTTTGAAGTCCTTCGTAATCTCCAGCTTCTTTGAGAGCAGCTCTCTTCGCAGCGTAGGTCTTAACCGCACGCTCGCGTTTACGCTGTCTCGCTTTCATTGATTCTTTTGCCATCTTATCTTAATTCTTTGTGAATGGTAGTCCTAATTCTGTTAACAAACTATGGCACTCTACATCTGTCTTTGCAGTTGTTACAAAAGTGATATCCATACCATTTATTTTAGACACTTTGTCTATATCTATCTCTGGGAAGATGATTTGCTCAGTAACACCCATTGAGTAATTACCACGTCCATCAAATCCTTTGTCGCTTACACCCTTAAAATCTCTTACACGAGGAAGAGACACAGCGATAAAACGATCTAAAAATTCATACATTTTATTTCCTCTTAGTGTAACTCTACACCCTATAGGCATATCTTCTCTAAGTTTAAAATTAGAGATTGCCTTTCTTGAGATTGTAGGAACCGCTTTTTGACCTGCGATAGTTGTCATTTCAACCACTGCATTGTCTACAAGCTTTTTGTCTGAAACACCATCACCTACACCTTGATTTAAACAAATCTTAGTAAGCCGAGGTATTTGCATCACATTTTTATACCCGTGCTTCTCTTTAAGCCTGGCTACTAATTCGGTTTCGAATTTTTCTCTTAATCTTGGTTTCATCTTAATTCTTTATAAAATCCCCAGTCTTTTTAGCATAACGTTGAAGTTTGCCATCATCATTTCTCTTTCTACCAACACGTGTTGGCTCACCATTTACTACTAACTGTAATTTACTTACACGTATAGGAGCTTCAAGCTTTACAATAGAACCATTAGGATTATCGGCATCTGGCTTTCTATGCTTTGTAACCATATTTACACCATCTACTATAGCAGTACCTTCTGTAAGGTTTACTACTTTTACTTCTCCTGTTCTATTTTTGTCATTACCAGACAATACTTTAACCGTATCACCCTTGCGGATATGTAACTTCGGTATTTTGTTAAATTTACGTCTCATAACTCTATAATACTTCTGGTGCTAATGATACAATCTTCATAAACTTACGGTCTCTTAACTCTCTGGCTACTGGGCCAAAAATACGAGTTGCTCTTGGCTCGTCTGTTGCAGTAAGTAATACACAAGAGTTGTCGTCGAATCTGATGTATGATCCATCAGCTCTTCTGAACTCCTTCTTGGTACGAACAACAACAGCACGAGAAACAGTACCTTTTTTCATATTCCCTGCTGGCATTGCTGACTTTACAGTAACGATGATCTTATCACCTACACTAGCGTATCTACGCTTAGTGCCTCCAAGTACTCTAATACAAAGTACTTCTTTAGCTCCACTGTTATCAGCCACCTTTAATCTTGATTCTTGCTGTATCATCTTATTTCGCTCTCTCTATAATTTCTACTAATCTCCAACGCTTGTCCTTACTAAGAGGTCTAGTCTCCATAATGCGTACAATGTCGTTTTCATTACACTCGTTTTTCTCATCGTGTGCTTTAAACTTAGCTGTAGACTTAACGAACTTCTTATACTTTGGGTGCTTCATCTTACGCTCTACAGAAACAACAATGGTTTTTTCCATCTTGTTACTACGAACTACACCGATAATTTCTTTTCTAAAATTTCTTTCCATGACTTAGGCTTCCGTTTTTTCGTTTCTGCGTCTATTTATCTCTGTAAGATATCTTGCGATGGTCTTTCTTGCAATTCTGATCTTATAAGGATTCTCAATTGGAGAAACAGCATGACTAAACTTCATTTTCTGGAGCTGAGCTCTCTCATCCTTAAGGTTAAGGTGAAGTTCTTTTTCTGTTAAATTTTTAATGTCTTGATACTGCATATTACTTAAGCACTATAATCTGGTCTAACTACGAATTTTGTTGTAACTGGAAGTTTTTGACCTGCCAATCTCATAGCTTCCTTAGCTATCTCCTCACTCACGCCGTCTACCTCAAAAATGATAGTACCTGGCTTAATAACAGCTACCCAATATTCGGGAGAACCCTTACCCTTACCCATACGTACCTCTGCAGGTTTTTTGGTTATTGGCTTGTCAGGGAAAATTCGAATCCAAACTTTTCCTTCTCTTTTCATGTAACGGTTTAGAGCTATCCTCGCTGCTTCTATTTGTCTAGAAGTGATCCAGTGTGGTTCTAATGATTTCAAACCGAAATCACCAAACTGAATGCGATGTCCTCTACCTGCTACACCTTTTACTCTGCCTTTCTGGCGTTTTCTATATTTTATTCTCTTTGGAGATAACATAATGTTGCCTTTCTTACTTGTTTACTCTTCTTCTACCACCGTGATGTCCATCGCGGCCACCTCGTTTATCTCTTTGTTGTTTAAGCTCCCCCATTCCCATGTTTACAGAAAGATCTCTCTTACCGAACACTTCTTCCTTGAAGATCCAAACCTTAACACCAATCTTACCATACACTGTTAATGCTTCTGTTAATGCATAATCCACATCTGCTCTAAACGTATGCAAAGGAATTCTTCCTTCCTTAAACTGCTGTGTACGTGCCATCTCCGCACCATTAAGTCTACCCGATACCATTATTTTGATACCTTGAGCACCCATTCTCATAGATGACCCGATAGCCATTTTTATCGCTCTCTTAAAGTTCACTCTACCCTCAATTTGTTGAGCAATAGACTGACCTACAAGCATTGCATCTAATTCAGGACGCTTAACTTCGAATATGTTGATCTGAACATCTTTCTTAGTAAGCTTCTTAACCTCTTCTTTCAGCTTATCTACTTCAGAACCACCTTTGCCGATAACGATACCCGGTCTAGACGTATGAACAGTGATAATAATACGCTTAAGCATACGCTCTATTAATATCTTGGAGATACCTGCACGTGGCATTCTTGCATTAAGATACTTACGTATATTGTTATCTTCTGCTAATTTCTCACCAAACTCTTTTCCGCCGTACCAGTTGCTTTCCCAACCTCTAACGATACCTAATCTAAGTCCTATTGGATTTACTTTCTGTCCCATTCTATTTTATTCTGAGGTTGTTTCAGTTGCTACTTCAGTTTCTACCGTATCTACCTTTAGAGTAATATGGTTAGATCTTTTTCTTATTCTGTGTGCTCTACCTTGAGGAGCAGGCTGAATTCTTTTAAGCATTCTTCCTGGATCAACAAAAACTTCTTTTACGATAAGTCCAGTTTCCTCGTCTACACGCACATCATTCACTTCTTGCCAATTTGCTATCGCAGACTTCAAAAGTTTCTCAACTTTCTGAGCATATATCCTCTTCTGTGAGAACTTAAGTGTGTTCAATGCATCTTCTACACGCTGACCTCTTATTTGATCTACTACAAGTCTCATTTTACGAGGAGACATTGGGCAATTATTTAATTTTGCTATTGCTTCCATCTTTATTTCTTAGCTTGGTGTCCTTTAAACGTTCTAGTCGGTGAAAACTCTCCCAACTTATGACCAACCATGTTCTCTGTTACGTATACAGGGATAAACTTATTGCCATTGTGTACGGCGAATGTATGACCTACAAAATCTGGTGTGATAAGTGAAGCTCTGCTCCAAGTTTTAATTACCGTCTTTTTGTCGCTTTCGTTCATTACATCCACTTTACGTTGTAATTTGAAGTGAACAAATGGTCCTTTCTTTAATGATCTAGCCATAACTTATTTTCTTTTTCTCTCAAGTATTAAACGAGATGATTTCTTTTTCTTGTTTCTAGTTTTCAAACCTTTAGACATAGTACCTTTTCTAGTACGAGCTTGTCCACCTTTCGAACGGCCTTCACCACCACCTTGTGGGTGATCTACAGGATTCATCGCTGCAGGACGAGTTCTAGGCCTTCTTCCTAACCATCTGCTTCTACCCGCTTTCCCAGATATAGCTAATTGATGATCTCCGTTTGATACTTCACCTATCACTGCAAGACAAGTTGTAAGTATCATTCTGCTCTCCCCAGAGGGAAGCTTTACAACAGCATACTTACCATCTCTAGCTACCAACTGAGCACTAGTCCCAGCACTTCTGCATATCTCAGCACCCTTACCAGGCTGCATCTCGATATTGTGTATAGTTGTACCTAGTGGGATATTAGCTAAGAACATTGCATTACCTACATCAGGAGTAGCATCTTTGCCAGCTACAATTGTTTGACCTACTTCTATTCCTTTAGGTGCAACGATGTATTTTTTCTCACCGTCTTTGTATTGAACCAAAGAAATGAATGCAGTTCTATTTGGATCATACTCTACAGTAAGAACCTCAGCAGCTTCGTGTCTATTTCTTTTAAAATCAATAATACGATATCTTCTCTTGTGTCCACCACCACGATTTCTCATGGTCATTTTACCAGTATCGTTTCTACCCCCAGATTTCTTAAGAGGAGCCAAAAGGCTTTTTTCTGGTCTACTTGCAGTTAACGCCTCAAAAGTTACTGCTAACTTAAAACGCTGACCAGGAGTAACCGGTTTAATTCTTCTAATACCCATTTCCCTAATTATATATTATCGTAAAAATCGATAGACTGACCTTCTCCAAGGCTTACAATTGCCTTTTTGTAATTCGAAGCCTTACCGTTAGATACGCCTGATTTAGTAAATCTTGTCTTTCTTTTCCCTGCTACGACAGAAGTTCTAATCTTAGTAACTTCTACTCCGTACATTTTCTCTATCTCCGCCTTTATCTCAGGCTTAGTAGCCGTAAGAGCTACTCTAAAACCGTACTGCTCTTTGCTCTCAGTAAGCAAAGACATTTTTTCGGTAATTAGTGGTTTTACTAGTATTGCCATCTTAACTTAATATCTCTTTTAATTTAGCTATTGAACCCTCTACCAAGATCACATTGTTTGCGTGAAGTATATTGTATGTATGTGCATCTGCAACATTCATAACACTCGCATTTGGTATATTTCTGGCAGAAAGATGAGCATTTGTGTTATAATCCTCTGTTAACCAAAGTGTTTTCTTATCAGCAACATTAAGACTATCAAGTATAGCTGTAAAGTTTTTTGTCTTTGCATCTTCCATATTGATAGCATCTACTACTAATACTTCATTCTCTTTTGCTTTATAAGTAAAAGCAGAAGCTCTAGCTACCTGTTTAAGTTTCTTGTTTAGCTTGAAACTGTAATCTCTCGGTCTTGGGCCGTGCATTCTACCACCACCTACAAAAACACCAGACTTAACACTACCCGCACGAGCAGTACCAGTTCCTTTTTGTTTTTTGATTTTACGAGTAGAAGCAGTTACATCACCTTTCTCTGTCGAAGAGTGAGTCCCTTGCCTTTGCCCTGCTAAGTATTGCTTAACATCCAAATATATGGCGTGATCATTAGGCTCAACACCAAAAACTTCTTTTGGTAGAGTGACCTCTTTGCCTGTTTCAGCACCCGCTGTGTTTAATACTTTTACTTTCATCCTATTTCTCAATTACAACGTATGAACCTTTATGACCTGGTATAGCTCCACTGATAACCAATAGGCTATTGTCAGCATCTACCTTCAAAACTCTAAGGTTTTGAATTTTCACTCTTTCATTTCCCATTTGACCAGCCATACGAGTACCTTTAAACACACGTGATGGAGTAGAACCCGCACCTAATGATCCAGGAGCTCTTAGTCTATTGTGCTGACCGTGAGTGGCTTCACCTACACCACTAAACCCGTGTCTCTTAACAACACCTTGGAAACCTTTCCCCTTTGAAGTACCTACAACGTCAACAAATTCTCCTTCGCTAAAAACCTCTACACCGAACGAATCGCCTAAAGCTAACTCACCATCGTAATCTCTTACCTCTAAAACCATTCTCTTTGGAGTTGTTTTAGCTTTGGCAAAGTGACCCATTTCTGGTCTATTTGAGCTTTTCTCACGCTTCTCTATAGAAGCTATCTGAATAGAACTATATCCGTCCGTTTCTTCAGTTTTTATTTGAGTAACCACGTTTGGCTCACAAGATACAACCGTACAAGGTTGCTTCTTACCATCCTCGCTAAAAATAGCGGTCATCCCAACTTTCTTTCCTATAACACTTAACATGTTCCTTATACTTTAATTTCTACGTCCACACCACTTGGCAGCTCCAACTTCATAAGTGCGTCAACAGTTTTGGCACTTGAGCTGTAGATATCCATTAATCTCTTGTAAGAACACAATTTGAATTGTTCTCTTGCTTTTTTATTCACGTGAGGAGACTTCAGTACTGTAAAGATCTTCTTGTGAGTAGGAAGTGGAATTGGACCACTTACTACAGCACCAGTAGCTTTCACTGACTTTACTATCTTCTCAGCAGACTTATCAATCAAATTATGATCATAAGACTTAAGCTTTATTCTAATTTTCTGATTAATCATTTACCTATGCTTTTGCTGTACCGTTTGCTTTTTCTATAATTTCTGTTGCCATATTTGCTGGCACGATATCGTAGTTATTAAACTCCATAGTAGATGTCGCTCTACCCGAAGTAATTGTTCTTAGATCTGTAACGTAACCAAACATCATTGAAAGCGGGACAAGAGCTTTAACTACTTGTGCTCCACCTTTTTCCGACATTCCTTGCATTTGACCTCTACGTCTATTCAAATCACCAATTACATCACCCATATTTTCTTCTGGAGTGATAACCTCTAGCTTCATAATAGGCTCAAGTATAACAGCACCTGCTTGCTTACTTGCACCTTTGAACGCTAACTTAGCTGCTAACTCAAACGAAAGAGAATCCGAATCCACTGCGTGGAAAGAACCATCAAACAAGGTTACTTTAAGGTTTTGAACCTCATACCCAGCGAGAGCTCCATTCTTCATTGCTTCTTTGAAACCTTTCTCTACAGAAGGGATAAATTCTTTAGGAATAGCACCACCAGTGATTTTGTTGACGAACTCTAATCCTTCTTTACCCTCTTCTCCTGGCTCTATGATAACCTGTATGTCTGCAAACTTACCTTTACCACCAGACTGTTTCTTGAATGTTTCTCTATGGGTAACAGACTTAGTAATAGTCTCTTTATAATTTACCTGAGGAGCACCTTGGTTCACCTCAACATTAAATTCTCTCTTTAGGCGATCTACAATAATCTCAAGATGCAGCTCACCCATACCTGACACTACTGTTTGACCAGACTCTTCATCTGTTCGAACAACAAAGGTTGGATCCTCTTCTGCTAGCTTAGCAAGCCCCATACCTAGTTTATCCATATCAGCCTGAGTCTTAGGCTCTATAGCAACACCAATTACCGGGTCAGGGAAGTCCATAGACTCTAATACGATAGGTGCATTTTCGGCACATAATGTATCACCTGTTCTAATATCCTTAAATCCAATCAAAGCGGCAATATCACCTGCCTGTAATTGAGCAATTTGATTTTGCTTATTAGCGTGCATCTGGAATATTCTAGATATACGCTCTTTTTTCATTGTACGTGTGTTATACACGTAAGAACCAGCCTCAAGCAAACCACTGTATGCTCTTGTAAAGCAAAGTCTACCTACGAATGGATCTGTTGCAATCTTAAATGCTAAAGACGCAAATGGTTCATCAATACTTGGTTTTCTGAATGTAGGCTCATCTGTTTTGGGGTTAATCCCTTCAATAGCTTCAACATCCATAGGTGATGGGAGAATCTCCATTACCATATCAAGCATAGCCTGAACACCTTTGTTCTTAAATGCAGAACCACACATCATTGGAACTACTTTACCCGCTATCGTAGCTGATCTGAGTGCGTTCAATATCTCTCTTTCGGTAAGCGACTCTGAATCCTCAAAGTACTTGTCCATTAGGCTTTCATCAAATTCAGCAACCGCTTCAAGAAGTTCTTCTCTGAGCTGTCTTGCCTCATCTACAATATCTGCAGGAATTTCAATTTCCTGGAAAGTCATACCTTGATCTTCGTCATTCCAAGTAATCCCTCGGAAATTAATCAAGTCAACAACACCTTTAAATTCGTCTTCTGCACCAATGTTAAGTTGTAATGGCAATGCGTGACTACCCAGCATTTCTTTAACCTGAGCACATACATTGATAAAATCTGCACCTTGACGGTCCATTTTATTTACGAAACCTATTCTAGGAACGTTATAGTTATTGGCAAGTCTCCAGTTTGTTTCTGATTGTGGCTCTACACCATCTACAGCACTAAACAAGAAAACAAGACCATCCAAAACACGAAGTGATCTGTTCACCTCAACGGTAAAATCAACGTGACCTGGGGTATCGATAATATTTACGTGGTAATCTTTCTCTCTGTACTTCCAATTAAGCGTAGTAGCAGCCGAAGTAATTGTAATGCCTCTCTCCTGCTCTTGCTCCATCCAGTCCATAGTTGCAGCACCATCGTGCACCTCACCTATTTTATGACTTACACCACCGTAATACAAAATACGCTCGGTAGTCGTAGTTTTTCCTGCATCAATGTGAGCAGCAATACCGATGTTTCTTGTAAATTTTAAATCTCTTTTTGCCATTTCTACTTATACTCTGAAGTGAGAGAATGCTTTGTTAGCATCTGCCATCTTGTGTGTGTCCTCTTTTTTCTTAACTGCCGCACCCTCGCCTTTTGCAGCTGCCAATATCTCTCCAGCTAATTTATTAGCCATTGATTTTTCGTTTCGCTTGCGGGCGAAGTTGATCATCCACTTCACACCAAAAGAAACCTTCAAGTCAGGCTTAACTTCCATAGGAATTTGGAAGGTCGCACCACCTACTCTTCTACTCTTTACCATCACAGACGGCATCACGTTGTTGAGGGCTTTTTTCCACGTCTCTATTCCAGGCTCCTCTTCTACCTTACCATCTACAATCTCTATCGCTTCATAAAATATTTTTCGAGCTGTTTCTTTCTTACCAGCCAACATCATGTTGTTGATAAACTTAGAAACCAAGACATCATTAAATCTTGGATCTGGTACGATTTCTCGCTTCTTTGCTTTTGACTTTCTCATTATTTCTTCGGTCTTTTAGCTCCGTACTTACTTCTTCTTTGTGTTCTGCCTTCAACACCTGCTGTATCCAATGCACCACGTACGATGTGATAACGCACTCCTGGCAAGTCTTTTACTCTACCGCCACGTACAAGAACAATACTGTGCTCCTGTAGGTTATGGCCTTCTCCTGGTATATAGGCATTCACCTCGTTACCGTTAGTAAGCCTTACTCTCGCTACCTTCCTCATTGCTGAGTTAGGTTTCTTAGGAGTGGTAGTATACACTCTAGTGCACACACCCCTTCTTTGCGGGCAAGAGTCTAGTGCTCTCGACTTGCTTTTCTTGGTGAGTTCCTTTCTCCCCTTACGTACTAGTTGCTGTATTGTAGGCATATATTTTCTTCCAATTTCTTAAAAAGGTCTGCAAAAGTAAGATTATTAAATAAGTTTACAAGTGCTTTGAATAAAAATATCAAAGAAACCTCGCAACCTTAAAAAATCATTTTTATAAACAGCGTGCCATTGTGGCTACACCTCCTATTTTCGCGGGTGCAAAGCTATCAAACTTATTGAGCTCTTAACCATGAATAACGAACTGATATACATAAAACACGAAGATGTTGATAATGAAAAGTGGAACCACTTGGTTTCGCTAGCTTCTGAAGCAAACATTTTTTGTTACGACTGGTACCTAAATCCTTTTTGCAAATGGGATATTGTAGTACTGGATGACTATGAAGGCGGCCTAGTCCTGCCTATCGGCACACGTTATGGAATAAAAACAATTTATCAGCCGAACTTTATTCAGAAATGCAATTGGATTGGCAAAGAATTGAGTGACTCTCACATAAATAAATTAGTCCTCCTGCTTAGATCGATCGCTTCACATGTCCGATTCAACACAAACATTCCTCTGGGAGAAGTGACACAGCGTACAAATCTCATATTAAATCTGAGTGATGATATCGCTATGATACGGGCCAATTATTCTAAAAGTTTAAAACGTAACCTCAAAAAATCCTCTGCTCGACTAGATCTATATGAAGTGAGTCAACCCGAAAATATCATCGCCTTATACCAAGCACGTTGGGGTAAGCTTAATCCGCAATTAGCCTCTATAGATTATAACACCTTGCAACAACTCATTATTGCTAACCCAGAGCGTTTTGATTGTTTCGAAATTTGCTTAGCTGATGAATGTATTGCAGGAATGATAATCGCCAAAGGCAAAAACAGATTACATTATATACTTGGAGCGGGAAATGATAAAGCTCAAGAATTGAATGCGGTATCTTATGGACTAGACGCTATACTCCATAAATATAGCGAGAGTAATTACATTTTCGATTTCGAAGGATCATCGATACCAAGTGTTAAATCTTTTTACGAACGATTTGGTGCGGTAGACGAACCCTTTTATCAGGTTGACCTAACGCATCGATGGATTAAAACATTGAAGTCTTTTTACAAAAGACTAGCCAAGTCATAATTGAGTGGGGTATTGGATGTGAATCCTTCTCCAAACTCTACCCCTATAGCCTCTCCCATCTCTCTACATCTTGCTTCCAAGAAATCAAGGAATCTCTTAGAGCTAATAGGCGTATCCTTCTCTTCGCTATCAGGATTGTAAAATTGTGTTTTGTAAGCCAAGATGCTTCTCATTTTAGTGGCAAAATGTGGCGTAATATCTACGACAAAATCTGGGGTAATATGATAATGTTGGATGTAATGATATAAGTGGGCAGGTCTAAAGGCAATTTGTTTGTGCCCATCCACTATCGTTTCTATTTTTGTCAATCCGCTTAAAAATGCAGCTTCTGTGACCAGTTGTGCCGCTCGCGGGTGATCTACATGCCTATCGTTCGCCGCATTGGCTAACACCAATGTAGGTTGATATTTGCGTATCATTTCAATTACCCGAAGTTTATTAGCGTGGCTTAAGTCAAAAGTTCCATCTCCCAGGTCTAAATTTTCTCTTGCTGAAATCCCTAGTATACCTGCAGCATCTGCCGCTTCCTGCTTGCGGGTATGTTCTGTACCACGTGTACCTAGTTCTCCTTTGGTTAAGTCTATAATTCCTACTGACTTTCCTTCACTTATAAATTTCAACATAGTACCAGAACAAGCCAGTTCTACATCGTCGGGGTGAGCACCAAAAGCAAGTACGTCTAATTTCATATTTTATATAAACGGACAGTAACCTATTCTAGTTTTGCGTTTTTGATGATAAACTCAATCTGATAATCCTCTATAGGGTCAAATTTTGTATCAATATCGGCATTATACATTTTAGCCCACATACCGTAAAACATTGTACTCGCACTGCCTCTATATTTCTTCAGAATGTCATAGGTGGTGTTTCCTGTTTCTCTATGGATCAGTTTTATAAGCAGCTTACCTTGCGATACGGTCAGTTTTTTTAGCTGGCTGATAAATTCCTCTTTAATTGCCTCCTCGGTAGCTTTGATGTATTTCTTCTTAGCCTTTTTACTCGTTAGTTGATTAAGATTATCATCCATCATTTGCAGTCTAAATGCCGCCAGCTTAGCATATGGCATAACCTTCTTAACGTTTCTCACCAATTTAAGATACTCTTTTTTGTCCGCCTCGTTATCAAACTCCTTTAGAATAAACTCATCGAATGAATATACATAAAACGTGTCACCATCCATAAACATCTTCCGCATAATTACCGCAGAGTCTGATTTTTTTTGTTGTGCCTGACCTGAGAGGGCAAGAAGCAAAGCCGCAAAAGCAAGTATGATTTTATTTCTCATCACATACAAAGATATTCAAACAGTGTGCCACTATCCAAGCAACTCTGCTAGAATATCGACAGATTTGATCTGTTTGTTTTTTATTACGTGATGTTGATAATAGCGAATAAGTAGTTGTAATACATTTTTACGCAATGAGGCATTTGACTTTTCAAGTTCCTTGCCTTGAATAAGGCTACTTATAAGTTCAGACTCCTGAGTATTAAATGTATCGCTTCCCTCGAGCGGCACAAATACCCCTTCATTTATGCTCAAATATGGCGTTTGGGCAGTATAGCTACCTTGTGGTGAAACTCCTAAAAAGGCACTCAGCTCCAAAAGAAAACGTTGCGGTAATAGGGTGATATTTGGAGAATTTTCGAGAGTGAGAATTTTGTGCTCCAAAAAATCAAAAAGTTCCTCCTCGCAAAGTTCTTCGGTAATACATAAATTGATAACCTCGAGATAAAACATCGCGATAGACTTACGGAGCATATTGTCCTGAATATTGATTAGGAGCGGCGTATTCTTTAGCTCCTTTACTCTACCCAAGCTCATATTGGGTTTCTCGTACACGTCCATCTGCACAATGCTAAGTGGCTGTACCATACTAGGTTTCACCGCAGACTTTCCTTTGCGTACACTCTGTAAAATGTAACTACGCACCCCAAATTCGCGGGTGTACATCTTACTAATAATGCTACTTTCGCTATAATTGGTATTGCGTAATATGATGGCCTTGGTCTTGGCTATCATCTTACAATAAGCAACTTGCTTACTAAAGTGTCCTCACTTTCCTTATCTCCAGTAAAAATAAGATAAACTCCAGTTTGCGGTTGTTCTCCATTGAAATTTCTTCCATCCCACACGGCAGTTCCTCCATTGGAAATGAGTTCATAAACGACTCTACCAGCTACGTCTACTATTTTTACAGTGGCATCCTCTGGCAGGCCAGAAATAGTTATAGGTCCTTGATAACCTTTGTCCACTGGATTAGGAAAAACCAGGGTATTGCTATGCGTGTTACTGGCTTCTGTAGCATCTCCTCTATTAGATGCAATACCAGCATTGGTACCAAAAAACACTTCGCCCGTATTTGGTATTATACCTATACAGTTAACCGTATTATCAGGCAGAGGTGTGTTTTCCGATAAGAAATGACTAAGCACCTCTGAGCCATCTTCCTTTACGAGCCAAGCACCATTGTTAGTTGCCACCCATTTTCTATTACCTCCATCTACCTTAATGTCATTTACCACTTCGTTTCCAAGTAAATATCCTACGTCGTTCCCGTCATCAATTATGATTTGCTGTGCATCAGCGTTCGCCCTTTGCCGAGGATCAAAAACCAACTGCGGATTAAAGAAGACGGCAATACCTGTCTCAGTGCCAACCCATAACTCGCCATCTTTATCTTTGACTATGGCTTTTACATTATTATTAGGCAGACCTCCATTATTGACTGTAGCATTTAACGTCCTCGCTTGAATGCGACCGTCAACTTCGCGTGCCGCCACCAATCCAATACTACTATTACGCGGAACGAGCATCCATATTTGGTCATTATCATCTATTACCATCTCGCCCAATCGCTTAATAATTACGCCATTGTCTCTGACCTGAAACGACTCCCAAGAACCATCTGGCCGTCTAACGGACAGAGGCCTGTCAGCATCGTAATTGGCTACCCAAAGATTGCCTTTACTATCCTTGGCCGCACCTAGTACGACATTTCGACCTGGTATTAGGGTGTTCAGACTACTATTTATTTCTGTATACTTTGTCTTAAATTCGCCATTTTGCATTTCGAGAAAACCGCTACCAAAACTCCCTGCATATAATTCGTTATCGTCCACATATATGCTCGTGTAATCTATTAGGGACGAGACACCAGTATCCTTAGCAACAAGGTTTTTCCAGGTGCCATCTTCGTAAGTATAAATTCCTGTACTTATATATGATGGAGCATAAGCACTGGTATGTCCACCTGATGTTACCCAGAGTTTATTGCCTTGTGAGGTCATTTGGTAGCTAGTAGTGCCGTAGGGCCCTAAGGGGCTTACGTAGCCATAGTTACCATTAGCATCTTTCTTAATCAAACCGCTATAAAATCCTCCAAACCACAAGTTCATCTCTTTATCATATAAAGCATACGCACTTATTGTTTCTCCTAATTCCTCTGTTGTATTGTTAGCAATTTGCAGTATTCCTTTTGCTCTACTCACTAATAATCTTCCTTTTGAGCTGACGATGCTTCGGTAACCAGAACCTGATTCAAGATTCTCATAACCATTTACCCCATAGTAGAATAAGCTATTATTATGTGTGAAATACAAGTTCCCTTCAAAAGACGTAAGATATAATGCTGAGTCATATACTTGATTAGTTACCCAACTTTCAAAATTCTTAAGATTGACGCTCGCATCATTGGCAGGTGCGGCCTTAACACCCTCTGTTGTACCCAAGAAGAGACTATCATTATGCACCGCAATGGAATATATGGGTAAACTTACACCGGAGGCTCCAAGATTTTGATAATCGTCAATAACTTCTTCTTTCTCCAAATCTACCACCACGACTCCAAATGACGTTGCCAGATAAGCAATGGTGCCGTCCACCTTTATCTCATTTACTTCTTTCACCCCTACTATACTTGCTCTCTTGATGGCTGGCAAATTGATTATAGTATTACCCTTTAGTAAATCAATATCTCCATTGTCGTATGCAATTATGACAGTATTTATACTCTCAGAATATCCTATTTTACTAACACGTGTTTCTGAAAAACCGTCTACCTTAGTCAACTTCTCTACCTCTCCGCTCTGTAAGTCAAATGTATAGATACCTATATCAGACTGAACTAGTAGTCTATCTTCTAAATCTATGATATGCTTCACACTCTTGTGTGGCAAGTGCATTCGCCACGAATATGTCGGCGTGTTATTCTGAGCAAGTACAGTTATACCTAGTAGTAAAAAAAAAGATAAAAGGCCGATTATTTTTCTCATAAGGTTAAAGCAAAACTAACGATAGTCATCCGTGTTTTAGTACCTTACAAAGTAATTTAACACTTAATATAACTTTACTCACAAAGTAGATTTAAATTTGTATTACAAATGGCGAATAAAATAGAAAACAAACCGCTAGTAAAAATCAAGCAAACTAAGCGTATTAAGCCTGATTGGCTAAAAACTCAAATACCCGGAGACGGTAAATACGCAGAGATGTTAAAGCTTGTGAAAGATAATAAGCTACATACCATTTGCGAAAGCGGTAAGTGTCCCAATATAGGAGAATGTTGGGGTGCTGGTACGGCCACCTTTATGATAGGTGGCAATACGTGTACTCGTAGCTGCCAGTTTTGCAATGTAGCTACAGGGAGAGGAGACGTATTAGACCCTCTAGAGCCATTCAAAATTGCTCAATCAATTAATATAATGGGTGTAAAACACGCCGTAGTGACCAGTGTAGATAGAGATGACCTCCCAGATGGGGGTAGTGAGCATTGGGCAAAAACTGTTTTAAGTATTCGTGAGTTTAACCCAGATACAACTCTGGAAACACTTATCCCTGATTTTCAAGGTAATCATGAACAATTGGATAAAATTATCGCCGTACACCCTGAAATTGTATCACACAATATCGAAACTGTAGAACGTTTATCCAGAGAGGTACGGGTACAGGCTAGCTACAAACGCTCTATGGCCGTGCTAGCATATCTAAAAGAAAAAGGTATGAAAACAAAGAGTGGTATAATGTGCGGAATGGGAGAAACTAAGGAAGAAATCATCCAAACAATGACCGACCTTAGAGCTGCTGGTGTTTCTATCATAACTTTGGGCCAGTATATGCAACCTACATCACGCCACCTCAAAGTGGCCGAATATGTCCATCCAGACACCTTTGACTATTACAAGCAAGAAGGAATCAAACTAGGATTTGACTACATAGAAAGTGGACCTTTGGTAAGATCTAGCTACCACGCGGAGAAGCATTTATAAGGAAGACGCTCGTTTTTTTTAGTTACTTCACTTAGGAGTTTACTCCACGTACAGTCCTTTTAGCTCATTTGCCTCCTCGTAGATAAGATAGGCCGACAATGTACTATCTTGTTCTATTATTTTAACGGACTCTTCCAATCCTAAAACCATACATGCAGTAGCGTACGCATCTGCTACTGCACAATCATCGTGCAGTATGCTCGCACTTTTCAGATTATTAATTACAGGTTTACCTGTTCTCGGGTCTAGCGTATGTCCTATAAGTTTACCTTCTACCACATAAAAGTTTTGATAGTTTCCGCTTGTTGCCAGAGCGGTATTTTCTAATTGTAATATGGTGAAATAATCATCACTTCGGGCTTCGAGTAGCGGCACATTTATGCCTATTTTCCAAGATTCACCTGCTGCGTTTTGTCCCTTTAGTTTCATCTCTCCCCCTACTTCTACCATGTATTGAGATATCCCATTTGCGTACAAATAGTCACCTATAATATCTACTAGATAACCTTTGGCTATGGCGTTAAAATTAAGCTGAATGAACGAATCTAATTTATACGGGAAACCATTCTCGTCAAACTGAATATTTTGCATCCCCTTGTGCAACATTGCATAGGAAACTGCAGTACTGTCCATGTATTCCTCTGCTTTTTTGGCACGTACGTACTCATCAAACAGGAGCTTAGCACTGGGGTCAAACGCCCCCGAACAACCATTGTTAATGCCATTACTCAGGCTCACCATCTTCACAAAATGTTGCATATCGCTCATAAAGTACTTGGCATCGTCTGGGTTTTGCCATAAGTCCGCGTTATTCTCATTAAACGAAGCAAGAAGCGAACGCTTGGTGTAGGTGGATAGAGCGTGATTCATAGAGAATACTATAGAATCCAACTTTTGTGAGATACTGTCAATCGGTGCTCCGACGTAGGTAATATGATAAGTAGTACCGAGTGCATTGCCTACAACTTTGTACTCTTTTTCTTTGTTGCCCAGAGAACAAGATACAAGAAAAAGTATCATAAAAAAAAGGCAGATTACTCTGCCTTGTGATAAATTATTGATATTCATTTTTCGAATATTAGTTGGCGGTATTATCCCCCGAAATCGTCAAATGCTACGTTCTCTGGTGGAACTCCCCAGTCATCACACATCTTAAGAACCGCTTGGTTCATTAGTGGAGGACCACAGAAATAGAACTCAATATCTTCTGGAGCTTCGTGCTTCGTTAGATACTCATCTATCACAGCCTGGTGTACAAACCCTGCAAATCCATCTCCTTCCGTATCGTTTACGTCTTTTTTCAATACCCAATTGTCTTCTGGCATTGCATCTGAAAGCACTACAAAGAATTTAAAGTTAGGGAACTCAGCCGCAATTTTATTGAAGTGGTCTAAGTAGAATAACTCTCGCTTAGATCGTCCACCGTACCAATAAGTTACTTTTCTACCTGTTTTCAAAGTATGGAACAAATGGAACAAGTGAGAACGCATTGGAGCCATTCCTGCTCCACCACCTATATAAAGCATTTCGGCATCTGTTTCTTTGATAAAGAACTCACCGTAAGGTCCAGATATAGTAACCTTATCTCCTGGCTTACAGCCAAATACATAAGATGAACAAAGTCCCGGATTTACATCCATCCACTTATTGTTTTTCCTATCCCAAGGTGGCGTTGCTATACGAATGTTAAGCATTACGATATTACCTTCTGCTGGGTGGTTGGCCATAGAATATGCTCTAAAGATCGTTTCATCATTCACCATCTTCAGGTCCCAAAGACCATATTTATCCCACTCAGACTTAAAGTCCATTGGGTCTCTTCCTAACTCTACTAGCTCTGGATGAGCTGTAATATCAATATCAGAGAAATTGACCGTGATAGGTGGTACATCTACTTGAATGTATCCTCCCGCTTCAAAATCAAGATTTTCTCCCTCTGGAAGTCTAACTACAAATTCTTTTATAAACGATGCCACGTTGTAATTAGATACAACCTCACACTCCCACTTCTTGATACCGAACACTTCTTCTGGCACTTCTACCACCATGTTCTCTTTTACCTTCACTTGGCAAGCAAGTCTCCAGTTATCTTTTTGCTCACGTCTTTTGATGTGACCAGTTTCTGTAGGTAGTATTTCTCCTCCGCCTTCGTGTACTTGGCACTTGCACATTGCACAAGTTCCACCTCCACCACAGGCAGATGGTAAGAATAAGTCAGCTTGTTGTAGTGCCCCTAGTAGTGTACCACCGGCCTCTACTTCTACTTCTCTCTCTCCGTTTATCGTTAGTTTTACAGCACCTTGATTTACCAATCTTTTGGCAGCAACTACGAGCATAGTTACGAGTAAGATGATTATCAGCGTAAAAACAATCGCTGCTAATATGATAACTTTTGTATTGACTAATAATAACATACTTATTCTTCTATCTTAGTTGTTTGTATAACAACAGCATCGCTGCTTTGGTTCTCTACTGTTGACACTTCTTCCTTCGGTTGATCGTCCAAACGTTGGAAAGGCAACTTAAATCCTTGGAAACTCATAAATCCAAGTGCCATAAGTCCTACTATGATGAATGTAATACCTAATCCTCTTAGTGGTTTTGGCACATCGCTATAAGCCATTTTTTCTCTAATTGCTGCTAGTGACACTACTGCTAGAAACCATCCAATACCTGAACCTAACCCGAACACTGTAGCCTCTGCTAAGTCGTACTCTCTTGTTGGCAAGAAAAGTGCAGCTCCTAGTATAGAGCAGTTTACCGCTATAAGAGGTAAGAAAATACCCAGTGAGTTGTATAATGCTGGAGAAAACTTCTCAATTACCATCTCCGTAAGCTGTACAAACGCTGCTACTATGGCAATGAATACTATAAACTTAAGCACCTCTAAATCTATCTCTGCCAACTCAGGGCTTATCCACGTAAGAGCACCTTCTTTGAGTAGCATATTATAGGCCAACCAGTTCAATGGAACCGTGATAGCAAGTACAAATATTACAGCTGCTCCAAGACCAGCTGCTGTCTTATATTTTTTAGATACCGCAAGGTACGAGCACATACCAAGGAAGTAAGCAAAAATCATATTGTCTATGAAAATTGCATCTATAAAAATTCTTAATAAATTTTCGAAATATCCCATTTAATCTTTTCCTTTAAAATTTTAATCCTCTACGTAACCGCTTCTTGCTCTGAGTACCCAAATAATTACTCCGAGAATAATACAAGCTGCTGCTGGCGTTGCAAAAAAACCATTAGCAACATACCACTCTTTACTCAATATGACTTGACCAAATAATTTGCCCGCACCAAATAATTCTCTTACAAAAGCGATAGCTATGATAATCCATCCATAACCTACAGCGTTACCCACACCATCTAAGAATGAATCCCAAGGCTTATTGCCTAGTGCAAATGCCTCTAATCTACCCATTACGATACAATTGGTAATAATCAAACCTACGAATACCGATAGAGCTTTAGACTGTTCGTAAGCAAATGCTCTTAATACTTGGTCTACCACTGCAACCAAAGAGGCTACTACTACTAGTTGTACGATAATTCTAATTCTGTTAGGAATGGTATTTCTTAATGCGGATATAATAACGTTAGCCATTACCAATACGAAGAACACTGCTATGGCCATAATCACTGTACCTTCTAAGGCTATGGTAACTGCTAGAGCCGAACATATTCCAAGTACTTGGATCGTAATTGGATTATCTGAATCCATTGGATTACTTAAGAGCTCTTTTCTCTTTTTACTCAAAAGAGGTTCTGATTTCTTTTCTATATTATCACTCATTATTTGGTTCGTTTAGTTGTTAAGTAAGCCTTATATAAATTCATATAGCTATCAAGCATAGCATTTACACCAACAGCTGTTATGGTTGCACCACTAAGTCCGTCTACTTTATTGGTAGATGAGCTATAGTCTACACCTTCTCCTTTTTGAAAATCTGGTGCATCTAACACCTCACTAGCGTACGATACTTTTTTGCCCTCAAATCTTGATTGCACCTCGCGGTCTGTAATACGAGCACCTAGTCCTGGAGTTTCCCCCTTATGGTCAAATACAATACCTCTAATGGTCTCTGCATCACCTTCTAATGCTACAAAAGCCCATACGTTGTCCCAAAGGCCGTTACCGTAAGTTGGCAATACATAAGACAGAACTTCACTAGGATTATCTGCCTTACCCACTACGTATACCGGCAGGTTTCTGGTAGTCACATCTTTTTTCTTGTATTCTTTAAAAATAGAAAGTTTAGCCTCTTCGGCATCTGTTGGCTCACCTTTTGAGTTTACCATTTCTACCTTTACTACATTATTGTACAATGCAGTAACTTCCGGTCCAGTCATTCCTGCGAGAGCATCAGCTCCCATTCCGGCCTTGAGTATAAATTGTTGTTTCTCTAACAATTTAGCTGCTTTTTGTCTGTCTTTTAGTCCTTCCGAAACAAAAGCGAGTAATGTTCCGCATACTAAAGTCAACATTATGGCATAGCCAAAAATGTATCCGTTCGAATTTTTATTAAGCTTTGACACGTTTTAATCTCATTTTAATGTTAGACTGAACTACATAGTAGTCTATAAGTGGAGCAAATACATTCATCAGAAGTATTGCCATCATAATTCCCTCCGGATAACCTGGATTGTAAACTCTAATAAGTACCGTAATTACACCTATAAAGAATCCATAAATCCATTTTCCGCGTGTGGTTTGTGCAGCTGACACAGGGTCTGTAGCCATAAATACAGCTCCAAACATAAATCCTCCTATGATCAGGTGATACCACGCTGGCATATCATACCACGCATTGCCTCCTACTAAATTGAGGATCGCACCCATTGCCAAGCCTCCTAAAATGGTGCTCAACATTATTCTCCAGCTACCTATACCTGTTGCTATTAAGAATACCGCACCTATAAGAATGGCTATTACTGAAGTTTCGGCAACAGAACCTGGAATCGTACCATATATACTATCCATAGCTCCTGTACCCCAAGAGAATAAACTATCACTCCAACCCGATCCGTCTGCCGAAGCAGATGCAATGTTTCCTAAGGTTGTAGCTCCCGAATATCCTTCTACGGCTGCTTGGTCGCCCAATGGTACCCAACATTTTTCACCACTCATTTCTGGTGTGTAGCCTATGTATAAAAACATACGAGCCGTAAGAGCAGGATTGAGCAAGTTCATTCCTGTTCCACCGAACACTTCTTTTCCTATAACTACAGCAAATGCCGTAGCAACACCAACCATCCATAATGGAACATCCACAGGCATCACCATAGGAATAAGCAATCCTGAAACAAGGAATCCTTCATTCACTGGATGTCCTTTGAACTGGGCAAAAGCCATTTCTATTGCCAGGCCTACACCATAAGACACGATGATAAGTGGCAATGTCTGTAACAGTCCGTGCCAGAAATTCTCAAGCAAGGTAGCTTCCGCTCCCGTAGCTCTGTGAAACTGGTAACCTAAATTCCACATACCAAAAAGTAAAGCTGGAATTAAGGCAATCACCACAAAGAACATCGTTCTTTTGAGGTCTATACCATCTTTTATGTGTGCTCCACCTTTTGTAGTGTGGTTTGGCACAAATAAGAATGTCTCTATTGCATCAAATGTAGAATGCAAGAAACTAAGCTTTCCTCCTTCTGAGAAGTGAGGTTTTAGTAAGTCTACTTTATCTCTTAAAAACTTCATATTAACTTTCGTCTGCCATTAATTGTAAACCTTCTGATAATACTCGTTGTACTGCGATTTTAGATGTACATACAAATTCGCAAAGTGCCATATCTTCTTCTATCACCTCATAGATTCCCAGGTTTTCCATAAGCTCAAGATCCTTAGCCATCACCGCTTTCACAAGCTGCTGTGGCATAATATCCATTGGCAGTACTTTTTCGTATTCTCCAGTTACCACATAAGCTCTCTCTTCTCCGTGAGGATTGGTATTGGCTTTGAATGTCTTTTTGAAGAATTTAGAAAATGGCAATGATGAACTTAAGGTAGGTCTCGGGTAAGATGGGAATAACCACCCTAGCATTTCATATTGATCTCCCTCTGGTATTACAGAAATTTGATTATCTCCAAATCCTAAGTAACCTTCTTCTGATATATGAGAACCTGTAAGCACGTTGCCGCTTATTACTCTTACGTTGTCTTGTTTCAGATTATCTACCAGTAACGTATTTACACTTGCTCCAAGGCGAGTGCGGTAATACGCTGGCTTACTCACTTCTGAACCAGCTAGAGCTACAACTTGCTCAAGATTGGCAATCCCTGTTGCGAAGAATTTACCAATAAAAGCTACGTGCTGTGGCTTGATTGTCCATACCACATCACCTTTATTGATAGGATCTATATTATTGATTTGCACGCCAACTAGCCCACTTGGGTGTGGACCACTAAACTCCGTAGTTTGAACACCTGTTACTTTAGCATATACATCAGAGCTTTTGTTCGCATGTACGTTCAAATGAACGGCACCATCCGTTAGCATTTTCAGGATATCAAAACCTATTTTTAAGTTTTCTTCCTCTCCTTTTAGCGTGATGTTAAGATCGGCAGCTAGAGGAGCCGAGTCAAATCCAGAAACGTGGATCGCCTTTGGTGAAACATCCGTATCAGCAATAACCCCAAATGGTCGCTGTACAATGAATGGCCACAAACCAGCTTCAAGCATTAAAGCCTTCACTTCGTCTCTCGACTTGCCTGCATATCCAGAAGTATCGAAGCTCTTGTAGCTTACATCTGCATCTGCCTTCACTTTTACTTCTAGTATTGCTCTTCTATCTCCTCTTACTATTTCTGCTACCTCACCACTTACTGGCGAAGTAAAAAATATAGCACTATTGCCCTTATCGACAAATAGACAGTCTCCTGCTTTCACCTTATCTCCTTGCTTTACACTTAGCTTTGGAATAAGGCCTTTGAAATCACCTGGCTTAATAGCGTAGGTGGCAGGAGCAGATACGTTATGAACGGTGTTATCGGGTCGCCCCTCCAACGCTATGTCCATACCGCGTTTAATTTTTACATTTTTACCCATGAAATGCTCTCTAATTTTGCTGCAAATGTATTATTTTGGCTAAACAATAAACACGCCTTTTGTAAGATTTATTCAGGCAGTAAAATTGGCACTGCTCAAGTTATATTACACCTCCGGCAAATACGGCACAGAATCAAGAGAATCCCAGAATAGTATGAGGTTAGAAATGATACAAACATTTCATCAAATGCCTAGACAAAACTACTTAACCCACCTTTGGATTTCGTTACTCCTCTAACTCCTGAGCATACAAGCTTGGCTCCTTTCGCACCCCAAAGTAGAGGTAGAGTAAGGCCAATGTACTTACAACACCTACCAAAAGATAAACGTATGTGAGGTTTTCGAATATGTTATTATAAACCGCAGCCGATACTATGGCACCAATAGCAATGCCTGCTTCCAAGGCAATAAACAAGGTAGCCATTGATCGCCCTGACTTGATGCCCTGTGCGACATCAACTGCCCAAGCAAACAGAGCTGGAGAATTGATGCCAGAAGCTATCCCGCAGGTAACAGCAGCTACATAGAAGAGATTTACATCTCTAAACGTGAGCAACACTGCGGACAAAATCCAGAAAGATGTACCTATTTTACAACTAAATATCCGTCCTTTAACATCGGATATTTTACCTGTAAACAGTCGTGTAACAACCGTCGCAACAGTCATAATGGAAATAAAAAGGCCTTTATTATCTATGCCCAAAGCAACAGAGTAATCGGGTATGAGTGTAATATTCACGCCAAAAAACACTACAGTAAGCAACATCAATATGGCTGGCTCCTTAGCACGTTTATCTATCACATCCGCAACACTTAATTTGAAATGCTCTTTTTTCAAGCGTTCAGGATTTGGTAAACTTTCTTTCATATTATAAATCAGTACTACCGACAGTAGAGCGAGCACTCCCGATAGATAGAACATTCCTGACAACCCGAGATATTTCATAATACAACTGCTAATAGCATAACCACTCATCATCCCAATATTATTCATAATGCCTATAAGCCCCATAGCCTCTCCTCGCCTATCTGATGGTATAATATCAGCCAGGTAAGCTACCGTTCCTGTAGGCATAAAACCGGTACTCAATCCGTGAAAAAAACGCAATACTAAAAAGCCAAAAACAACCGTAAAAACAGGGTATAAAAGGGACATCACGACGCATACTGCCCCACCAAATATCATAACTGGTTTTCGACCCATGGTATCTGCTAGTCGCCCACTAGTGGGGCGAGACAATCCTGCGGCAATCGTGAAAAGCCCAATCGTCCAACCTTTGTAGTCTTCACCACCCAGAGATGTGATATAGTCGGGCAACTCAGGTATAAGGATAGTAAAACTAAAAAAGAATAAAAAAGTACTAAGACATAATAGCCAAAACTGTGCAGAGTATCGTTGGAACATTTTATTTACCTTGTACTATAAAAAAAGGAGGTAATTGATACCTCCTTTTTTTATTTTTTCTTTTGTCTTGCTTTTATGAAGTCCTCAATTTCAGGAACTTTCTCGTACGATTTTCCATTCCAATAGCCCAAAAAATCAACTGCTTGTGGCGATCTCGCTACGAGTTGTTTTATTTCAGGTATGGTATCTTTACTAATAAGTACATTCGTTTTCTGGTAATTCATAGAGTTACTCACCTTCACCGTCACGTAGTAAGCAGGACGCTTCACTACCGGCTTGGTAGGTGGCCTACCCATCTTTTTTTTGTCTTCTTTTTTATCTTTCTTATTTGCCATTGTGTTTCTTTAATTCAATTTGAAAACGCTGCAAACATATCAAAGTTTGGTAAGTATCATAATTATTAAGTATCATAATTATATTATCTTCATGTGGACTGAAGATACTTTTTTTTTAGTCGTTATGATACTTGCCGCCATTCAAAATTGTAAATCCTCTGTAAAGCTGTTCTAAGAATATAGTACGTACCAAATGATGCGGAAATGTGAGTTTGCTCAGGCTCCACTTAGCATTGCTCCTCTCTTTCATTTTTTGTGAAAATCCAAAAGCTCCGCCTATAACAAAGGTTAATCCTGTATGATTTACCAAAAGATGATTAAGCCGCTGAGCAAACTTCCTGCTCGAATACTCTTCCCCTCCTTCGTCCAATAATACTACATAATCATTTGCTCCTATGTGTTTGAATAAATTTTGCTCTTCCATTTGCAGACATTCTTCTGCTACTTCAGATTTTTTAGAACTGGGCACCACTACATAATTTAATTTACAAAAGCGAGTGAGTCTTTTTGCATACTCTGCCTCACTTTGCAAATAGAACTTCTCTTTGGTTTGGCCTACTACGAGTAGCTTAACAGCCATTACGGTTTAGCTATATCAATGACCTCATCCTGAGCATCAAAGAAACTGTAGTCTAACATTCCTTGCTTGATGTCAGCTTTTATCTTGACCCAAGTCTTATACTTAAAGAGCCAATTTAAACGCTTACTAATCATACCCTGCTTTAAGTAAGCTGCTAGATAAGGATTGGTAAGAATAGTAATCGATTTTTGCTTGGCAACGGTAAGTAAGTGCTCTACGTGTTGCTCTATGTCATCTATAATCATCACACTCGAAGTTATAGAACCCGTACCCAAACATGTAGGACATTTCTCGGCGGTTTTGATAGACATCTCAGGCCGAACACGCTGCCTAGTTATTTGAATAAGACCGAACTTACTCATAGGCAATATCGTATGTTTTGCCTTATCATCTTCCATCGCATCTCTCAGTGTATTGTAGAGTTGCTTCTTGAAATTGGGCGTGCGTAAATCAATAAAATCAATCACCACAATACCTCCCATATCGCGTAACCTCAGCTGACGTGCTATTTCTCTGGCTGCATCTAGATTCGCCGCTAGGGCGTTCTCCTCTTGATTGCTCGAGCTGGCTGTTTTGCTCCCACTATTCACGTCTATAGAGTGTAATGCTTCTGTATGCTCTATAATTAAGTATGCTCCACCTGAACAAGACACCGTCTTACCAAAAGAACCTTGAATCTGCTTATCTATACCAAACTGGCTAAAAATATCGTCTCTGCCTGAATAGTACTTTAGCACTTTGGGCAATTTAGCATCTATCGTAGTGAGATGTGCTTTCATATCATCGTACAACTGTTTTTGGTTTACGGTGATAGAAGCAAAATCATAACTCAGCAAATCCCTAAGTATCGCAAAACTTTTTTGGTCCTCGCCTAGTACACGGTCCGTAGTATTGGCAACCGGAAGTTTATCAAAGATATTCTCCCACTTCTGTTGCAATTCTAAAATGTCCTGATGCAAGTCTTGTCCTCCTTTTTGTTCGGCCGCTGTTCGGCAGATGAGTCCAAGTTTTGGCGTTTTCAGGCTACTGCCTAAATTTTTGAGACGCTTACGCTCCTCAATAGTACTTACTTTCTTACTTACATTCACCGTATCATAAAATGGTACGAGTATAAAGTAGCGTCCAGCAATAGATATTTCTGTTGTGAGCCGTGGGCCTTTGGTAGAAATGGGCTCTTTTAATACTTGGACAAGAATCTGTTGATTTCGTTTTAAGACTTGGCTTATTTTGCCTGTCTTTACGGTTTCTGGCTCCAAAACAAAATCTGTTAAATCGCCATTACTACGTGAACCATCTAACGTCTCCTTGGTTATTTTTTGCCAAGATCGTATGTAAGGTCCTAAATCGTGGTAATGTAAAAAAGCATCTTTTTCGTGCCCAACATCCACAAATGCGGCGTTTAAGCCGGGCATTATCTTTTTTACTTTACCCAAGTAGATTTCACCTACTAAAAAGTTCCCTGACTCGTTAGATTCTTGGTGTAATTCTACTAACTTCTTATCTTTTAATAGAGCTATTCTTTCTCCTTCACGCCCTACGTCTATAATCATTTCGTAGGCCATAGTACTCAAGAATTATTTCTTTTTCTTATGTCTGTTTTTTCTTAGACGTTTTTTTCGCTTGTGAGTAGCAATCTTATGTCTCTTTCTTTTCTTACCGCTTGGCATAATTGTATTTTTTTTAAAATGTTTTAATTTAGCTTTTGTCGAATCTTAGCAAGTTTGTCTTTGTACTCTTGATTTTCGGGCTGCAAAAGTATCAATTTTTCAAATCTTTTTTCGGCTTTTTCTAATTGCCCTGATTCTTCTGCAAAAAGTCCCAAATGGTATATCGCTCTCACGTTGTTTGTGTCGGCTCTATTGACCGCTAATAACTGCATAATTCCTGCATTCATAACCAATGACATATCATTAGTCTCTTTACCTTTTTGAATGCTTGAAAGGGCGTCGTCTATTACTTTATCTAAATTTGCATCTTCGGGGAGTGACGCATCATTCACGCGAAATGGAGCCTCTACCGGCTTATCGTGCTCACCCGGTTTGTGATTATGACCTTCGTGGTTGTCTGCTATCTCTTTCGTATCGGTCTTATAACCTACGTAAGTAAGACCTACTATTACTGCAAGTCCGAGCAGAACGAGGGTCAAGTTTAGGAGTGATGAAGTTCCTTTCAATATGGTGCTTTTTGCCTAACTATCCTTTTTTTACCTTCTCGACGAATGTTTTCGAAGGCTTAAATTTAGGAATATTATGAGCTGGTATTGTGATTTGCGTGTTTTTAGAAATATTCCGTGCAATTTTTTGTGCTCTGTGTTGCACTACAAAACTTCCGAAACCTCTGAAATACACGTTCTCACCTTTAATAAGTGAACTCTTTACAATAGTGAAGAAGCTCTCCACCGTTTCTTGAACAATCGTTTTCTCAACACCAGTTCTTTCTGATATCTCGTTAACTACTTCTGCTTTAGTCATTTGTCCTTAGTTATTTTTAGTTAGTTCGCAAAAGTAATTATTTAATTGTTAATAACTTAAGGATAGTGCTTTTTTTGCAAAGAATTGAAAATAAGCAACATTCTCATAAACTGGTATCGCAATGACCACCGAAAGCTACCTTGGCGAGAGACCCAAGACCCTTATCATATTTGGTTATCTGAGATTATCCTTCAGCAAACTAGGGTAGATCAAGGCCTTCCTTATTACCACAAATTTGTAGAGCAATTCCCTACCGTAAGAGATCTTGCTGCTGCTGAGGAACAAGAAATTCTTACCCTTTGGCAGGGATTGGGATACTATTCCCGTGCCCGAAATTTACACACCGCAGCTAAGATGGTTGTGGAGCAGCATCTTGGCACTTTCCCAAACACCTATGAGGAACTATTGCAACTCAAAGGAGTGGGAGAATATACAGCCGCTGCCATAGCTAGTTTTGCGTATGACCTCCCTTATCCCGTATTAGATGGGAACGTATACCGAGTTATTTCACGCCTATTTGCAATAGCAGACCCTATCAATAAACCTGCTGGTCAAAAGGTCATCAAACAAGCCTTAGCAGACATTTTTGACGATAAAAACTCTGCACTCTTTAATCAGGCGATAATGGAATTTGGGGCAATGCACTGTACTCCCAAAAAACCAAACTGCTCAGAATGCCCATTTGCTGCTAATTGCCTATCATTGGAGTATGAAAAAGTAGACAAACTCCCCTACAAAGAGGGCAAAAACAAGGTAAGAAAAGTGGAACACTCCTATTTCTTCATTAGCTATGATAATAAAACCTACATCGAACAAAGGACTGAAGGTATATGGCAAAATTTATTTCAATTTCCGCTTGTGGAACACCATCTTAATCAAGAGGAATTGATGACAGAACTCTCCCACATCATGAAGCCTAAGGCCAAACCCCAAATATCATTGTTTTACAATACTACTCACATTCTATCTCATCGTAAAATAGATGCTAATTTTTACACAATATTGGTGGATACAAAGCCCATTTTTTTAAAAAGCAATATATTTGAAATAGAAATGAGCCAGTTGGGTACTGAATATCCCATAAGTGTGCTCACACAAAAGTTTTTGAACAAGCGAAATAACGATGATAAATAAGGTAATACTGGTAGGTAATTTAGGTAGAGATCCGGAAGTAAAGTACTTGGATGCGAATAAGGTAGTAGCTACACTAGCACTAGCCACTAGCGAACGATACACCGACAGAAACGGAAACAAGGTAGAGAATACCGAATGGCATAACCTCGAAATGTGGGATGGCCTAGCTAAGGTAGCTGAAAAATACCTAACAAAAGGAAGTATGATATACGTGGAGGGGAAAATAAAGACAGACTCTTACGAAAAAGATGGCATAAAACGCTACAGCACTAAAATTCGTGTAACTACTATGAATATGCTCGGCAAGGCCGGAGGTAACGGTGGCAATACAAATGCACCAGCTGCTGAACAAGCGACCCCACCTGCAGCTATTGTTGAAAAGCATAATGAAGCTGCGATAGAGAGTATCATAGACGAGGGAGATGACGATCTACCTTTTTAATCTAAAAACATAAAAAATTGAAAAGCGACTCCGAGCCCTATCAACAGATTTTTATACTCCTTCAATCTGCAACGCAGGCAGATATAGGCTCCCATTTATTCTTAGGCATCTTTGGTTTTTTAGTTATTCTTTTATTCTTAGGGATTTCGGCTCTGTTTTCCAGTTCCGAAAACGCTTTTTTCAGCCTTAGTCCGAGCCACCTCGTGGAGCTCAACGAAGAGAATAGTCCTGCAAGTAAAGTTGCTCTAGACCTCATAAACGAACCCTCACGTAAAGTAGGAACCCGGCTACTATTGGCCACCATATTATTGATGAATAACCTCATCAATATTTTTATCGTAATATTTTCGAGCTGGTTATTTGAGCAAGTGTTCAATTTCAGTGATTTGGATTTGGGCTTCTATATGGTTTCGTCAGAAATATTAGCTTTTTTATTTCAAGTAGTAATTATCACCTTCTTGCTGGTGCTACTAGGTGAAATCATTCCTAAGATATATGCTACTCAGAATAACTTAAAAATAGTGAGGCTAATGGCCAAGCCTCTCAAAGTATGTTACACACTATTCAAACCGATGATACTTCCCCTTGCGGCTAGTTCGTCACTCTTTGATAAGTACCTCAAGAGCAGATTGCACAACATCTCTATGGAAGAGCTTAGCCAGGCCATAGACATAGCCGATGAGAATAAGGAGATAGAGGAAAAGCATATACTCAAAGGACTTATCAATTTTGGGAATACAAGCGTAAAGCAAATTATGAAGCCTCGTACAGAGGTAAGTTGCATTGACATTACGACCGATGCACAGGAACTGCTGCATACTACGCTCAATTGGCGATATAGTAGGATACCCGTGTATGAAGAAACATTTGACCAAGTAAGGGGCATCCTCTATATCAAGGATCTATTGCCTCACATTCACAAAACCACAAACTTCGATTGGTTAGACTTGATACGTCCGACCCTATTTGTACCAGAACATAAAAAAATAGACGACCTACTAGAAGAGTTTCAAGAGAAACGTGTACACATGGCCATAGTGGTAGACGAGTATGGTGGCACGAGTGGTATTGTGACTATGGAAGACATCCTAGAGGAGGTGTTTGGCGAGATAAAAGACGAATTTGACCAAGAGGACCTTTCTTATTCTAAATTGGATGATGAAACGTATGTATTTGAAGGCAAAACGGCTCTACACGACGTAACCAAGATATTACAATTGCCAGTAGACCATTTTGAAAAAGTAAAAGGTGATGCGGATACACTCGGGGGCTTGCTTATGGAAATACAAGAAGAAATTCCTGAAAAAGGAGAGGAAATAATATTCGAAGCCATAACGTTTACAGTGGAGAGTGCCGATTCTCGTAAAATAAAACGAGTAAAGTTGCACATCAATCCTGATTATACCCAAAATGACGAAGAAGCATAGCATCACCGTATTTTTACTTCTGATAAGTATAGGCATTACCAGTTGTACGGATTACCTACCCAAACCAAAGGCATATCCGCGTATATATTATCCCCAGCGTACCTATAGCAAAACAGATACGGACTGTCCTTTCTCCTTTGATATACCGAGCTACTCCAAGTTAGAACAATATACCGATGGCAACGAACCCTGTTGGTACAATTTGACCTATCCTCAGTTTAACGCTACCTTACACCTCAGCTATATTCCAATTACAGGTATCAATGACTTAGACAGCCTAACAGAGGATGCCTACAAAATGGCCTTCACCCCACACATACAGCGTGCAGAGGAGATCATAGAACGAGAAATAAGTGATACCACCAAGGGAATACGTGGTATGATTTATGACCTACAAGGCAAGACGGCTACGCCTTTTAATTTTTATATCACCGATGAGAAAAAACACTATATACGTGGTGCTTTCTATTTCAATCAAAAAACGACACGTGATAGTGTGATGCCAATTTATGACTTTATCAATGAAGATATAATGAGGAGTATTCAGTCGTTTGGGTTTGAGGACTAAAAACTAGGCCTCTTCTTGCCTTGAAATAGACGTAATAGTTGAATGGATAATCAGTTTTTGAAATTTCGATTTCATATGTGTTTAATTTATTGCGTTACTTGATACTTAATTAAATTAAAACTTTCCAGTTCAACGATAGAATTCTCTTCTAGTAGTACTCTGCGTATCAGGCCTACATTTTTTGCCCAATAATATTTTGTATGATTTGTGTTAAACGTATTCCAAATCCAATCATTATCTACCTCAAACACCGCTACGTCGTGGTACCATTCACCAGCAACCAGCAAACTGTCATGAATTATTGTCCTTCTTGTAAGCTGACCGCTAACGCCGCCACCAGTTTCAAAAGATACTGGAACCCAAATCATTGTGGATGAACTAGATGCTTCAGGTGAAGAAATAAACGACCACCTTCTGACAGTTTCCTCCCAAGTGCTATTCGGAGTTAGATCGACAAAAGGATGTCCAGTAATATGGGTATAAGAACCACTCTCATTTATTCTCCATTTAAAAGCAATATGCTCACGATAATACTCACGCTCTACTCCTTTAAAATGACGCATTTCTGAGTAATAATAATCCATAACCACACTATCTCTCTCTCCCGTCTTATCATTTTCATACACCCAATAGCTACCTGGCTCAAATTTGATGTAAGACTTTCCCTCTGCCCCTAAACGGAACTCTCCGAGGTATTGAGGCTCATCATCTTTACAGCTATTAAGCAGCAGAGGAATAAGGGATAGGATGGCTAGCAGTCTGAACACTTTCACCAAGTAAAAATACAAATAAAAATCTTAAAGCGTCATGTGAAATACTCGTTATCACGTGCAAAATCAAGCACATGGTGTATTGAACAGTAAAGACTCCGAGCAGTAACATCTTCAAAGTCGTAGGCTACCTTTTATTACCATACAGGCGATAAAAGCGTAGATGCGTAATTGAGATTTACCCAAAAATATTCCCTACTACCTCACCCGTAAGGTTCTGCCTATTCTTAGTGTGGTCGTGCGACTTATGCCATTCAATCGGCAGATGGCCGATACTGATGTACCATACCTGCGGGCAATATGACCTAGGGTATCTCCACGTTTGATTTTATAATACCTCCTTGCATTAGGTGGTGCTACATTAGCTCTGGTATTCCCATTTCTAATATACGGAAACCACGCATGGTCTACATAGGCCTGTGGCCCTTTGAGTTTGAATGTTGTAAAATCAATAATTTTAGCGGGGTCAAAAGCTTGTCCCATGAGCATAGTTTGAAAATGAAGATGTGAGCCCGTACTGCGTCCTGTACTCCCACCAAAACCGATAATCTGCCCTGCACGTACCGTTTGGTTTTGTACGACTATCGTTTCACTAAAATGAGCGTACAACGTCTCCAAACCATTGTAATGCCGGATGAGTACATAGTTACCAAAACCACCCGGATTATAGCGTTGTACACGGACCACACCGTCAAAAGCGGCATAAACGGGGTCTCCTATCTCCAAATCAATGTCTATCCCCTTATGCCACCTGCTTCGTCGCCATCCGTACCTGCTCGTAATACGTCCTTGAAAGGGATGAACGTACTCACAACTATCACTTACCAAGTCGAGCAAATAGCCTTGTTTCATTTTTTCGGCGTCGTACGCTGGGCTGTCTATATGGTCCGCATCCCAACTTTGTCCGTATATGTCCTGTGACGGGACTAAATCCAGATCAAAATCCCAATGCTTTACTTTTTTGAACGTATCTTTACTTATGGTATCCTGCTGAGCATTTGCAATGAAACTTGCACTCAAAATCAATAGCACCAAGCTGTTACGCAAGTAATAATCTAACCTCTTTCTCATCCTCTTTTAATTGTTCTATTAGCAACTCAACGCTGTTAAATTTTTTTTCTTGTCTTACGTGTGCTATAAAGTCGATACAAATGTCCTCGTCATAAATATCTTGGTCAAAGTCCAAAATGTGGACTTCTGCACTCCAATTTTTATCCTCAAAAGTTGGATTATCTCCAATATTGAGCATACCTCCATGTTGGCTTCCTTTTGTATATACCCAAGCGGCATACACTCCATTTTTAGGTATAAGCTTATCGCTGCTGCTCACACGTATATTAGCCGTAGGGAAACCAATAGTCGTGCCACGCTGTAGGCCACGCTCTACCTTACCTGACAGTTGATAAGGATTTCCCAAGTATTCACTCGCTACGTGTACCTCTCCAGCAAGTAATGCATTCCTTATCTTGGTACTGCTTACTATACTTTCGCTTATATCTTGAGCTGATATTTCTTCCAATGCAAAGTTATACGTCTCTGCATATCTTACCATCTCCGTGAGGCCTCCTTCTCTGTTACGACCAAAACGGTGGTCATAGCCTATGATTAATTTGGAGATACGAAGACGCTCTACCAAAATATCTCTCACAAACTCATCGGCCCTGAGCCTACTCAATTCCTGTGTAAAAGGCATTACAATAAGGTAATCTAATCCCAATTGAGCTACCAGCTCTATCTTTTCGTCTATCGTATTTAGCATTTTCAACTCATTATCATCTGGATAAAGAACGAGTCGAGGATGCGGATAAAATGTAAGCAGCACACTTATACCGTTTAGTTCGGAGGCTTCATTTACAACTTTTTTTAGAATTTTTTGATGGCCAAAGTGAACACCGTCAAACGTACCTTGGGTAAGTACCACAGGTTCTTGTGGGTTGAACTCTTCTATGTCATATATTACCTTCAATCGCTAAATTGTTGTGCAAATTTGAAGAAATCTTCTTGATCTTTAATGTCCGTCATATCCACAGCCTTATCCAGACTATACTCTCCAATAGACGTTCGGACCAAGCTACTCATATATGCTCCACTATCTAGGGCTACGCCCAAGTCACGAGCAAGTGACCGAATGTACGTTCCCTTGCTGCAGTGTATCTCAAATTTTACGATAGGGAATTCGCTTGCGTCTATTTTATATTTGCTTATGTGGGCATCTCTTATTTTGAGTACCACTTCTTTACCCGCTCGCGCGTGTTCATAAGCTCGTTTGCCGTTTACCTTTACAGCACTGTGTTGTGGTGGTACTTGTTTTATATCTCCTCTAAATAGGTTTACCTTTTCCTCCAGAAATATGGGTGTAATATGGTCGGTAGGGTATGTGGCGTCTACTTCTGTTTCTAGGTCAAGTGAAGGTGTCGTTTTACCAATCACAAAAGTACCTGTGTAGGCCTTTCCCATACTCTGTATACCTTCTATTTTTTTAGTGTATTTACCGTAACATACGATAAGCATACCTGTTGCTAAAGGGTCTAACGTCCCTGCATGACCAATTTTTTTTATGCGTGAAATATTTCTTAATTTTTTCACTACATCAAAACTGGTCCAGCGTAGCGGCTTATTGATTAATAAAAAACCTCCTTCTTCTATGCTTAATTCACTCATATTATTTCTGTGCTAATCGGTACATTACAAAAGCAATAAACGCAAATATGATATTGGGGATACTTACGGCTAATAAGGGGTGTAATGCCCCGCTACTTCCATAAGCTAAGAAAAATTGGAATACGATAAGAAAACTGAAACTAATAAGCAATCCTATCCCTAAGTTTAGTCCTATACCACCTCTTGTTTTTTTAGATGCTACACTAACACCTATGATAGTAAGAATAATCACAGCAAAGGGCATTGCAAATCGCTTGTATTTTTCCGTAGTATAAAAGAATGTATTCCCCGTACCTCTCATATTCTCTAAGTTTATCATCTCATCTAGTTCCGAGAGACTAAACATCTGTACATCGTCGTTTTTTCTGAAGAAATCTTCGGGATTAAAAGCTATCATGGTATCCATTACAGCACCCTTGGATATGATCTCCATCCCATCAATAAACTCACGACTCCACCACTTACTTAGTTTCCACTTTTGTGTTTTATCATTCCAGTTAAGCCTATCGGCGAATAACTTAGAGCGAAGACTACCATCTACTATATGTTCCAAACTCACCTTGAAGCCTGCACTGTCACTGAAATTGAAATTACCCATACTCATAATCACTCCCGGTGATATCTGAGTTTTGATTTGCGAAGCAGAATAATGCGTTCGATCTCGTATGTATTGGTTCTCAAAGACTACGCGTGTTTTATCTGCCTTGGGTATTATCCACGCAAACATGGAGAATGACACTAAAGCTAAAAATACAGATGTAATAATGTAAGGTCTTAATAGCCGATCATACGATACTCCGCCTGCTAGCATAGCAATGATTTCACTTTTTTGAGCCATTTTGGAGGTGAAAAATATAACCGATATAAAAACGAAAACAGGGCTAAATAAATTAAGAAGGAAAGGCACCCAATTGACATAGTAATTGAATATCACCTCATCAAACGGAGCACTATTCTCCATAAACTCGTCTATCTTTTCCGACAGGTCAAAAACGATGATAATAACCGTAAATAAACCCAAAGCAAGCACAAACGCCCCTAAAAAGCGTTTGATGATATACCAGTCTATCTTCGTTAGTTTCATTCTATTACCGCTGCCACTCCCCTAGTAATCGGGTTTTATTTTCATAATGGCTTGTGCAAATAAATTAGAAATAACAGCACTTTCGGTCAATATCGGATTAATGATGCTAGAATCAAGATAGTTCTCCTCTGCTATCATCTCCAGCCAATAGTGAGTGCCATCTGAGGCCTCTTTGGCATCGGCCAATTTTTTTAGGAAAAAATCAGGATTTTGTGTCACCATTAGTCCTTTAGCCTTGATGGCCAGCGTGGTTGACCTATCAATCAAATGTCCTCTTATGAGGTTACTCAATGCAGCATCTTGTGGCAGCACCAATGCAATCTTAAGGCAGGTCTTACTCAACAACTTGGATCGTTTATATATATCATCTATCATAGGCGTTGGTCTAATTTTTTTACCATACTATTTTTCCAAGATAAGAAAGTATCTGCAAGGATGTGCTTACGTGCTTCGGTAACTAACCATAAGTAAAACTTAAGATTATGCTCACTCGCTATTTGAGCAGCCAAGTATTCTTTTGCTTTGAATAGATGCTTGAGATACGCCTTACTGTAGTGAGGTGTAAGCTCATCATCTATGGGGCTGTAGTCATCTTCCCACTTCTTATTACGCATATTCATAGTGCCATTTTTGGTAAATAGCATCCCATTACGAGCGTTACGTGTAGGCATCACGCAATCAAACATATCTACACCTAAGTGTATACACTCCAATAGGTTAGCTGGCGTACCTACTCCCATAAGGTAACGCGGTTTGTCCTGTGGTATGATGGCCGTTATCTGCTCGGTGATGCGATACATATCCTCGTGTGGCTCACCTACGGATAATCCGCCTATGGCAATTCCATCGGTGTCGTGTTTCAGGCAATACTCAGTGCTTTGCTGTCGCAAATCTGAAAATGTACTTCCTTGTATGATGGGGAATAATTGCTGCGTATGTCCGTATATCGGTTCAGTCTCGTTAAATCTCTTGATACATCTATCCAACCATCGATGCGTAGTATGCATAGAGTTGGTGGCATACTCTCGCGTAGCGGGATAGGGTGTACACTCATCAAAGGCCATAATAATATCGGCCCCAATGGTACGTTGCGTATCCATTACATTTTCGGGGGTAAAAAGCAGTTTGTGCCCGTCTATATGGCTTCTAAAAATCACTCCTTCATCGGTGATTTTTCGTTGGTCGGAGATACTGTATACTTGAAAACCTCCACTATCTGTAAGCATAGGTCTATCCCAATTGATAAACTTATGCAATCCTCCAGCTCCTCTTATTATATCTAAACCAGGTCTGAGATATAGGTGATACGTATTGCCCAATATAATTTTAGCATCGATATTATTTTTTAGAATGGCTTGATCTACTGTTTTTACCGTACCCTGTGTTCCTACGGGCATAAATATAGGAGTTGGTATTTCTCCATGGTCAGTAGTGATAAGACCTGCTCTGGCTTGCGTGTCTTTCTCGGTGTGTTGTAAGTTGAAAAACACTATTGAAAAATAAGGCTAAACTGCAATAGCTTAGGCGAAACACGCTCTACACTACTTGCAAAAATGAAATTATCTGGCACCTTCTGATTTCCCAGACCATTACTCAGCTTAATCTCGGGGCTAAATTTAAAAAAATCGTAATAAATATCGAACCCAAATCCTATGTCGTAAGAGAAGGTATTAGGGTACAGTGCCAATATAGGTTTGGTATCGCTACGGTCCGTTTGTATATCACTTGTAAAGTCAAACCTGTATGTTGCCCCGCCGAGTAGATAAAGACGCACATTTTTATGACGTTGCGACTTGTACTCAAAGGTTAGCGGTATCTCCATATAAGTAGCCTCCATCTCTGCCACTTTAATATTATCCTGCTTAAAGGCATAATTCATATCTCGGCGAGCAAACTGTATATTAAGCATACTTCGCACATCCCAATGATCTGCCAAACGTACATTTACCAATCCTCCCAAACCAAAACCTGGGTAGTAAGTAGACTCTATGGTTTTGAGGCTATCGTAATTTAGATTATTATCTTTTACCGTATATTTCAGCTTAGCTGTATTGCCCATTATCCCAAACCCAAATCGCACGGGGTTGCGGTCGTAAAGGGGGTTTGTCTGCTGAGCTTTTACAGTACACCCTACTGCTAAGAGCAAGGTTATTGCAATTATTTTAATCCTGTGTATATGGAACATACGCCAAATGTTAAACGTCGGTCTTCTACTTTATCGTATTTTAAACCTCGCATTATACTTTTAAATTCATTTCCCTCCGGGAACGCAGCTACAGACTCAGGCAAGTACTTATACGCCGCATTATCTCCAGAAAACAACTTACCCCACAGAGGCAAAAGTGTCTTGTTGTATATAGTGAAGAGTAATCCAAACAATCCTTTAGGCTTAGAAAACTCCAAAATCATAGCTACTCCACCTGGTTTTAAAACTCTATTTATTTCGCCTAGACCTTTTTTAAGATTTTCGAAATTACGTACTCCGAAAGCTACTATCACCGCATCAAATGAGTTATCCTCAAATCTTAAGTTCTCACTATCTCCGTTTTCTAATCGTACATTGCTAATGCCCTTATCGGCTATTTTCCTACGCCCTATCTCAAGCATACCATCTGATATATCTACTCCTATCACCTCTTCTGGCTGAATTTGGAGTGTAGCCAACGCAAAATCGGCAGTACCCGTAGCGACATCCAATATACGCTTGGGCTTGTGCTCAGCGAGCATTTTAATTGCTTTTTTTCGCCATCCTTTGTCTATACCTAATGACAAAAAACGATTTAAAAAATCATAGCGATGTGCGATGTTATCAAACATTTGCTGCACTTGCTCTTTTTTAGAGCCTTCATCTTGATATGGTTTTACTTTAGTACCCATTTTTTTGCTTTGCAAAGGTAACAATTATGTTTAGTGGAGAGTTTTGAGAATAGAAAAGGTTTCGTCCCTTATCTACACCGCATTCGAAGTTTAATGAAAAAAGGATTTTTCACACCATAGTCTAACTCTGCTCCATACCTTTGCAACGTGAATTTTGCAAAAGCTAAGTTTTTGAGGAGTTATAGTCTCGTGGAGCAAATTACGGATAATATAAACCCGGAGTTTGCTTTTATAGGTAGAAGTAACGTGGGCAAAAGCTCCCTTATTAATGCACTTACGCGTAAAAAGGATATGGCTAAAACAAGTGCCAAGCCAGGGAAAACGCAACTCATCAACTTCTTTGATGTGGAGGGAGCACTGAACCTAGTTGACTTACCTGGTTACGGTTACGCCAAGGTTTCCAAGAAACTTCGTGAACAATTTGAAGGGATAATCACTGAGTATTTGCTAAAAAGCGAAAAGCTATTCATTGTATTTGTGCTCATAGACGCTGCTATCCCCCCACAGCGTATTGATCTAGAATTCATGGAGTGGTGTGGTGTACATCGCGTTCCGCTAGGTATTGTTTTCACCAAAACAGATAAGAAAAAGCCTAAACAAACGGAAGCCAATATGTTGGCCTTTGAAAAAGAGCTCACGAAGCACTTTGAGGAGATACCAGTCACATTCGAGACCAGTGCCAACACACACAGAGGAGTGGAAACTTTAGCCGAATGGATAGAGGAGCAGAATACTATACTAAGATCATAAGCTACTCATCTGCCAACTTATATCCAAACCATTTATCTTTGCAGCCGTGGAAAACATCATCACTATACACGTAACAGACCTTGAAGGTCAAACTCACGAGATACAAGCACCTACCGACATGGGAATGAACGTAATGGAAGCTATTCGTGCTAATGAGTTGCCCATCAAAGCTACGTGCGGAGGAATGGCCATGTGTGCTACGTGCAACTGTGTGGTAAAAAGCGACCATTCCCTCCCGGAAATGAGTGAAGACGAGGAAGCAATGCTCGACGAAGCATTTGTACTTGACATCGATGGCAGTAGGCTTATGTGCCAAATACCATTGACTGATGAAATAGATGGCCTGCGTATAGTAATGGGAGAACTAACTGGAGAGTAATACCATGCCACAAGCCATCATACGTGAAGCCAAGCTCACTGATGCTGCAGCTATTGCAGATATTTACAACCACTACATCACTCATACTATAATCACTTTTGATACGCAAACCATAACCTCAAAGGATATGGAAGGTAAGATAGGGAACTTACAAGTGAATTACCCCGTATTGGTTATAGAGCAAAGCGACCAAGTAATTGGATTTGCTTATGCATCCCAATGGAAGTCTAAAGAAGCTTATAAATATTGTGCGGAGACCACGATCTACATGCACCCAGAACATACTCAAAGCGGTTTCGGGCAGAGATTATATAACGCCTTATTAAGTGCCCTACCACTTTTTGATATTGTACACGCCATAGCCTGCATTACTATACCCAACGAAACCAGCATTAAATTACACGAAAAATTGGGGTTTCATCGCATAGGTACGTTCAGTAAAGTGGGATATAAACAAGAGCAGTGGATAGATGTAGAATATTGGCAAAAACACGTGGTATAATCCACACAAAATTGCTTCGCTACAAAAGCATCATATAATTTCTATTCAATTGTTTGAATATACAGAGCAAAAGGGTACATTTGCAGCCCGAATTTTAAGAATAAAAAAGTTTAATTGTGGATACATTATCATACAAAACCATATCGGCTAATAGCAACACTGTTGATAAACAGTGGGTTATAGTTGACGCTGAAGGAAAGACGCTAGGTCGTTTTTGTTCGGAAGTAGCCAAAGTACTAAGAGGCAAACACAAGCCAAGTTTCACTCCGCATGTTGATTGTGGTGACAACGTGGTCGTAATCAATGCAGAAAAAATTACCATGACTGGTAATAAAATGGATGTAAAAGAGTACGAAACTTTTAGTGGTTACCCAGGCGGTAGAAGAGTAACACTTGCTAAGCATTTGCTAGCTAGAAAACCAAAAGACCTTGTAGAAAGAGGTGTAAGAGGAATGTTACCTAAAAACAGATTAGGAAGAAAGCTATTTACCAATATGCATGTATATGTAGGTAGTGAGCATCCACACGCGGCACAGAAGCCAACCAAATTAGAGATTTAATCATTATATGGACGTTATAAATACAATTGGGAGAAGAAAATCATCAGTAGCTCGTGTGTACATGAGTGAAGGTAAAGGTGCTATTACGGTAAATAACAGACCGTTAGAAGAGTACTTTGCTTCTCAAGAGTCAAGATACTATGTTAACTTACCACTTGCAGTATGTGAGATGGAAGGTAAGTATGACATAAAGGTGAACGTAGACGGAGGTGGTACCACCGGTCAAGCAGACGCTATCAAACTTGCTATCGCAAGAGCTTTGGTAGAGATAGATGCTGAGCTGAAACCAGCCTTGAGAGCAAAAGGTCTGATGACCAGAGATTCTCGCTCTGTTGAACGTAAGAAACCAGGACAACCAAAAGCACGTAAGAAAACACAATTTAGTAAGCGTTAATATAATGGGAGTAAGTACAGAACAATTATTAGAGGCAGGTGTACACTTTGGTCACCTTACCAGCAAGTGGAATCCCAAGATGGCACCATATATCTTTATGGAGCAAAATGGTATCCACATTATAGACCTCAATAAAACTTCATCTAAATTAGAAGAAGCTCAACATGCTATAGCTAACATCGCAAGAACAGGACGTAAAGTAATGTTTGTTGCTACCAAGAAACAAGCTAAAGATATTTTGGAAGAGAATGCTAAGAAAGTAAATATGCCATACGTAAGCCAGAGATGGTTGGGTGGTATGTTGACCAACTTTGCTACTGTTCGTAAGTCTATCAAGAAAATGCAAGCCATCGAGAAAATGAAAACCGATGGTACGTTCGATAATATGAACAAGAAAGAGCGTTTGATGAAGACTCGTGAGCAAGAGAAGCTTTACAGAGTACTTGGAGGTATTGAAGAATTGAACAGATTGCCTGCAGCCCTTTTCGTAGTAGACGTGAAAAGAGAGCACATTGCAGTAAAAGAAGCTCAAAAACTTAATATCCCAATATTCGCTATCGTAGATACTAACTCAGATCCTACAAAAGCTGACTTCCCAATACCAGGAAACGATGATTCTGCAAAGTCTCTTCATATCCTAATCACGGAAGTGACTAATGCTATAGCAAAAGGTTTGCAAGAAAGAGCACAAGCTAAAGAGCAAGCTAAGAAAGATAAAGAGGAAACTGAAGAAGTAATAGCTGACGGAACTGAAGCCGAAGCTTAATCCTTTTATTTGACAAAACATATTTCATAAACTAATAGAATAATGACAACTATTACAGCCTCAGCAGTAAACAAACTGAGACAAATGACAGGTGCCGGTATGATGGACTGCAAAAAAGCTTTGCAAGAGTCTAACGGAGATATGGATGCAGCAGTAGATGTACTTCGCAAAAAAGGTGCAGCTAAAGCGGCTAAAAGAGCAGACAGAGAAGCTGCAGAAGGATTATCAATAGCGAAAGCTTCTGCTGACAACACTTATGGTATCGTAGTAGAAGTAAACTGTGAAACTGATTTCGTTGCTAAAAACGATGATTTCACTGCTTTCGCAAATAGTATTGCAGATTACGCATTGGAGAATAAAGTAGCTGATAAAGATGCTTTACTTGCAACTCCTTGGGAAGGAAAAACATTAGGTGAGATACTTGTAGACAAAACTGCCGTTATAGGTGAGAAAGTAGAAGTATCAAACTATGCAATGGTTTCTTCTGAAGGTGTAGCAGCTTACAATCACGGTGCTAATCGTATTGGAGTACTTGTAGCTCTTAACTCAAACAAAGAAGAAGCACTAGCAGCAGGAAGATCATTGGCAATGCAAATTGCTGCGATGAATCCTATCGCCGTAGATGCTGATGCAGTGCCACAAGAAGTTAAGGACAAAGAGTTTAAAATAGGAAGAGAAATAGCTGAGCAAGAAGGAAAACCAGAAGCTATGCTAGATAAAATTGCTACGGGTAAACTACAGAAGTACTTCAAAGACAATACTTTGATGGCTCAAGCCTTTGTGATGGATAGCTCTATGAACGTAGCAGCATTCTTAAAAACAGTAGATGCAGATCTTAAAGTAAAATCTTTCACAAGATTCCAATTGGGAGCTTAATTTAAATTACACCTACGTACTCGGTTTACCGTTGTACACAACATACTAAAAACCTCGACCAAGTTGGTCGAGGTTTTTTTATGCCTGCATTTTATCCAGTATGTAGCTATATGAATACGGAGGACTTGCATATACCAATTGAACAATAGAATGACGCATATATCTCGTTTCTTTCCGAATCTTACATCGTTAGAAAATATTCCAAGATATTAATACGACTTTCTATCATTCATTTGGCATTAAACATCCTTCAGTGAATGACCAATAGTTTCGGAAAGGTGTTTTAATACCGTCTCTCCTACTCCACTACAAATCTGCGTATGTCATACGCATTATTCTCCGTGACTATGCCTAGAAAATACGTTCCTGGAATCAGTTCTGACACATCTATGGTTTCTTCTTTGCTTCGGCCTTTAAGTTTTTGAGAAATCACGACTTGCCCTTGTAAGTTGGTAACCTCCAATGTACAGCAATCGTGTTTTTTATCAAATTCGATATGCAGTTCATCACCAACAGGATTAGGGAATAGCTTAAACGAAGTGCTCTCTTTTACAACTTGGGCGTTACTAGCCAAATTGGCATCATACATTGCTAAGCAATATTGCCCTTTTTGTAAATTTGCTATATCAATAGTTCCTCGTTTGTCAAATAATGAACCTGTGTTCTTAGTGTAATCTACAACCTCCTCCCACGCACTTGTTGCGTTGGGACGATAGAGCAATACAAGACTATCTTCTGTAATTCGAATAAGTTCGTTGTCTAGATATCCAAACTGAAGAGAATTAGCAAGAAGACCACTATAGGTCAACCTTGCCGACAAAGCAACATCCTCATCCCAAATACCATTTACCAGCCAATATCGTTGCGAGCTCAGCACAGCACCTTGTGGCTTACCGTAGGTACCATCAGCAGGAGCCCAATGATGCTCAACCCTTAGTAATACTGAGTCACTCGAATTGTTTTTTACATTTATAGCACTCAACATTCCCTGTGGCATATCTATGGTCTCCTCACCAGGTTGAAAAATCGCCCAATCCGTTGTTACGGCATCACTTATTTTATCATCAAAATCGAATGACCAATAAACAGGCTCAAATGGACAAGCCACACTGAATGTCTGCTCCCGATTAAATATGATAACTTGAGCATCATAACGCTCCCAATTTTTGCCAAAGGCAGTAACCGTGGCCACCGTTCCTTGGTAATTTAGTGTATTAAATCGAGGTGTCTGTTTTATGCGTACATCGTATGATTCACCTTGTTTAGTTACTTCTAAAATATCAAAGTGGGCAAAGCCTGCTTCTTTAATCCAATTGTCAAAGAATCCCGTAAGATTGATAGGCGTAAATTCGCCAAAGTAATTCGCCATATCATCCGTAGTTACCTCTTTGAATTTAAACTCTTGTTGGAACCCTGCACACGCTTCAAAAAAATCTTCGTCACCCATCATACCACGAAGCGTATGCACCATATCTGCTCCTTTGTTATATACGTGTCGGCCATAGGTGTTAGCGTGACCAATTCCACTTACAGGCAGCACCGCTTCATCTTGCACGTGAGCAAACTGTAGTACTTGACGATGATTATCTTCTATATCTTCATCATACCGTTCGCGACCATATACCGCCTCTAGAAATATTCTCTCGGAGTAGGATGCCCAGCCTTCATTGAGCCACATATCTTCTTGGGTGCTGCACGTAGTAGTATTTCCCCACCAGTGGTGAGCCAACTCGTGAGCGTACAACGTTTCATTATCTTTATCACCATTGGCAATAGCATAACGCGGGTACGCAATGTTGGTAGCATGCTCCATCGCTCCTGCATTGAAAGGAACAATATTAAAACCTATTCGGCTAAAGCTATGTTCGCCGTACACTTCCTCAAATCTGCGAATGCACTGCGGAATATTCTCAAAACTACTACGAAGGTTCGCAGTATCTGCAGCTAGAGCCGTAAGCAAAACAGGTATCCCATCTACATTCATTGTTACCTCTTCATAATTTGCCACAGCTACCGATGCTAAATAAGTAGGAATAGGTTCTTCCATAGCCCATTTATAGGTTGTGGTATTGTCTCCATTATCTACGACATGAAGAAGCAAACCATTAGCATAAGCCTTTTTGTCACCATCTACTCTTACATTGGTATAGTACTTCGCTCTATCCACAAAATTGTCAAAACAAGGAAACCACGCCCTGCCAAAATTATGTGGGTCTGCCGCAAAGCCAACGCCTAGGTTAAATGCATATTCTCCAGTAAAATAAAAACCACCCCACTGAGCATCACTTTGAGGTTTGCCTGCATATGCCACTTCTACACTGAAGGTATCACCCACTTCAATGGTCGGCAGTTCTATATACAAATTAGGGCTTGAATAATGAAATGAAGCAACAGACTCATTCACCTTGACTTCACTCACAGGCAGCTCTAATAAATCCAAAGAGACACTTGAAGAAGGTTTTAGCAGTACGATATCTATTGTAGTAATTGCCTCCAAATTGGGTGCGGCCACATAGTTGAGCAAAGAAGCATCAATGGTGTAACTTAGTACATCAAACGTGTCTGCTCTAAGATCTATCGTGTTATTGTTTGCCAAGGCTTGTTGCATACGCAAATGTTTGCAGAAGTGCTGAGCAGCAGCAAATTGGTAACAGAAAACTACGAATGACAGAATACAAACTAATCGATTGCTCATTTAAAAATACTTTTGTACGAATATATAAGTATTTGAACAGATGAAATTAATACAGTCACTTATTACAACCGTTTTACTTTTCGTAGGTTTAACTGCTTGGGGACAGACCTTTTCAGAATCACGATCGGTCAGTGGATACGTCATTACAGACGAACTCTCCAATTCACTTATTCTACACTGGAACACCACACCAAATACGACTCAATTTAACATCTATAAACGAGGCATAAACAGCACAGTCTGGGGCACTCCTATTGCTACTGTGGCTGCAGATGTAGTATCTTATACCGATACAGATGTTGAAAAATACACTATTTACGAGTACGCTATAGAACGGATAACCAATACAGACGATAGGTTTAAACCTGGTAATATATATGGGTATAGTTACCTAAGTGCAAGCATTGAAGCTCCAGCAATTCATAATCGCGGAGCAATTTGGGTTATCCCCACAAAATTGATAAGCGATAGTCTGGACACAGAAATCACTCAATTAGAGTCGGACCTAGCTGCTGACGGTTGGAATGTCTACATGCATAGTCTAGCAGAAAATGTCTCGGTGGGTGATGTTAAGAGTTTCATAACCGAAAAACAAAGTACCATAGGCTGTGATGCAGTATATTTCTTGGGCCACGTTCCTGTCCCATATTCAGGGGTGTTTTGTGACGATGCAAGTTATCCAGTACCTCCAGATGGTCATGCAGAGACAGACCCTAATTCACATTGCGGTGCTTGGCCTGCCGATGTTTACTATGGAGACATTTCGGGCTCTTGGACAGATACTGAGGCAAGCTTACGAGCTAAGCGAGCAGAAAACAACAACGAAATAGGAGATGGTAAATTTGACCAAATTTTAATCCCAGGAAAGGTAGACATCGCAGTAGGAAGGGTAGACATGAGCGACTTGCCTCTTTTTGGCATGAGTGAAGTAGCCTTGACCAAAAGGTACCTCAACAAGGTACATAAGTTTAAGGTAGGGGGTACACCACTTGCCAATGAAGCGATCATTGAAAACAACTTTACGGGAGCAGATGAAGGATTTAGTTCAGGTGCACTGGCTGATTTTTATGCCGCTTGTGGCGACAATAGCATCACTCAAGCAGATGTATTCACTTCTAGCGAGAGCAAGGATTATCTACTAGGCTACACCTGCGGTGCAGGTTGGTATACAAGCTGTAGTGGCTTTGGAACTTCGGATAATTTTAAAACCAAAAATGCTGCAGCGTTCAATCACATATTTGGCAGTTTCTTTGGCGATTGGGACATCACAAATAATCTAATGAGGGCATCTCTTGCGACTGAGAAACTAAACTTTAACTGTATGTGGAGCGGTAGACCAAAGTGGACCACTCATACACTTGCCATAGGCGAAAGTTACGCCGACGTTACCAAGAGGACTCAGAATAACATTAATGATTATCAGACTAGTTTTTTCAGAAACAGTGTGCATATCGCTATGCTTGGTGATCCTAGTTTGAGATTACACGCCATTTCTCCTGCTCAAAACATTGTGGCAACTGCAAATGCTAACAGAGACAATGTCACCATAACGTGGGAGGCTACTCCAGAAACTGATATAGAAGGTTATTTCGTGTATCGCAGTCACAGAAAAACAGGTAGATATCAATTAATCAACTCAACTCCTATTACAGAGCTTTCCCTCACCGACAACGACCCTTACGAAGGAACCAACCACTACATGGTACGTGTAGCTAAGAAGCAAATCACCGGCAGTGGGAGTTACATCAATCTTAGCTTGGGGATAAACGCCGAAATCAATGCTATGGTGGGCGATGTAGCTCAAGTGATAGCACCATTAGCAAGTGACTTAGCAGTCTACCCTACTATAGCAGAGGGATACATTATGATTGAGCAAGAGAGGAACGACAACGTCGCTTTCCAGATACTCAATACACTCGGAACTATAATCAGTACAGGAAAGACTAAAGGAAAAAACACTCGTATAGATGTTTCTCAATTGGCTAGTGGCACCTACTTTGTAAAAGCAGGAAGTGCCACTTATCGTTTTATTAAGTTGTAGGAAGATATTCCTTTATTCCTTCAAGGCGTGCTGAAAAAATCAGCATTCCCCACTTGGAAAAATACTTTTTCGTAAGGCTTGTCTTGTGGGGGACGAACGTACGTTTTCGTCCCGATATCCCACATATTCAAGGTACTGTCTGATAAATACACCAATCCATCGTGATACGAGTAAAAAGCCCTGCCCTGCGGATGAAGTAAGGATGATTTTGCCAATTCACTATTGCTGAACAATTGTGCTACTGTAGGGAATATATCCATTTGACTTACTACTGTAGCTATACTAGTATCAGCAATCACGGCCCCTCCGGTAAGTAAGAGTGGTATTCTAAAATTGGATGTATCGTAGAGTGGCGGATTATCGGGTCTAATTGTGCCATGGTCAGCCGTAATTATCAGTAAAGTATTTGCCCATTTATCACTTCGTTTCAATTGATCCACCATTGCTCCTAAGCAACTATCGGTGTACGCCACGCTATTCAGGTAGGCGTTTTCGTGTTTGGAAAAATTAGGAACATCAAATGGTTCGTGACTACTCAGTGAGAATAGCATCGTAAACTGCGGTGAGTTGTTCTCTAAAAATCGTTTAGTCTCCGTTTGAAAAACATCCTCGTCGTGTACACCCCATGCATTCTTATTATCACTCGCGTAGCCACTTTGAGATATCACTTCATCCGCATCTTTAAAAAGCACTTTGATATTCGCAAACTCCAAATTGCCACCATAAGCAAACCGAGTAGTATATGTAGATGGAAAAACACTGAATATGCTAGCCCTATCAGCAAGATGTTGAGGGAAATTAGTTAATGTTTGCCGTGCTGAACTCGGCACACCGTAGGTAAGAGCAAGCAATCCTTTATCCGATCTAAAACTACTCGCGTATGCACTGTGGTAATTTATTCCTTCTTTCATAAGTACATTCAAGTTAGGCGTCGCATCGTACTTAGGACCACTCAAAGCACCTACTACCTTAGCACTGAAACTCTCTAATACCAAAAGTAAGACATTGGTACTGTCATTCACCTGAACCAATGAATCAAGACTCTCGGAGTTATTTACTGGTAATGTGAAGCGAGCCAATTCCTGCTCATCTTCAAAGAACATCAACGCAGCGTGCTTATCCCGTTCCAGCTCCGTCGCCATAAAATTCCAAACGGCATTAACCGCCGTGTTGTTGTGTACATTATTCTCGCTAAAATACGCACTACTCACATTGATGGGCACAATGCTTATCCCGCCTCGCAGCAATACCACAGACACTCCTATGAGCAGCAAAGACATCAACATATTGATTTTAAAATCTATACGAAGTTGATGGACACCCCATTTGACAAACCAATAAATGGCTACAGCCATAAAACCTATCACAATAATGTATGTTTTGAGTTCTATCGAAGCTAGACCCGCATTCTCTTTCCCCAAAAACTGTGTGAAACCGAGGTTGGTTTTCTGTCCCCAATAGCTAAAAAAGAATGGATCTACCGCTACAATGAGCACCATTACTACGAAGAGAGTCCACCAATAGCCGGTGATTACACGTTTCGCACTTCGCTTAACTAAAGATGCTAGCAGCGAGAGCAATAAAGGTGCAATCATCACGTAGCCCACCATAGCAAGGTCTAGTCGCAGCCCATTTTTCCAAATAGCAAAAAAATCACTCATGCTTATGGCCTCACTGTTTATTGTAAAGAAAAACCATTTCGCTATCGCAAAAAACAACAGCCAAACTAATGTGGCTTTTAGGAAGTAGAGAACTGTTCGCATTTTCTAAAATCTATTCAAAAGTACACTTTCGTGAAGTTCTCCTTCACCGTACATGTAATCTACCAATTCATCAACAAGCACAGGAGCCATACTTACGGCCTTGCTCCCCATTCCATTAACCACGTAAGAATTTTTATACTCAGGATGTTCTCCAAGTAGTGGCTTACGATCCACACTTGCAGGGCGTATTCCGCAGTAGTGGTCTATCACCTTGTAGGGCAATTGCAATACCTTTTCTAATTTGGTTACCAAATCGTCCTTCATCATCGCTGTAGGATGAAGCGTGGCATCATTCTTATTGTAAGTGGATCCTACTCGCCATCTGTTATCGCACAAATGCTGCATAAACACGGAGCCAAGATAAATGCTCCCATGGGGCTCTAAGTCCGTCTCTATAACCAAGAGCTCTCCTTTAGTCGGCACCACTTTTATATACTTATTCCAAATAGGATTATCCCTCAATTTGTGGCCTTCTGCAAAGATTATTTTATCAAAGGTTACGCCATTATATTCTTTATTTATCAAGTCAAGCTTAGTGTAGTCTATGTCCTCTTTTCGTGTATTTAGTTGTGAATCGCACCCTTCTAAAAAAGAACGCGTATCTAACTCTCCGCCTTGCAGTACATTAAGCACTCCGAAGTGCGTATTGAGCCCAACTAGATCTTCGTGAGCGAAGGAGCAAAAGCCTACATACTTAGACTGATGTGCTTTGCTGAGCCAAATATTTTGTTCACCTGCTGTTGAGATAATGCGTTTGAGCAATCTTGGTCTAAAAAACGAAGTGCTTAGGCGTTTTTCCAAATTGGCGTAAAAGGATGCCAAATGAGGAAAAAACTCATTGGCTCGCCACCCTACGGTAAAAAACTTGCCAACCAGCGGATTAGCTAGTCCCGCAGCCACTGCGGTACAATGGTTACCACTCGGGCTATCATACACCAAGGTGTTTATGCCTCGTTGTTCCAAATTTAATTGCAACAAACGCCCACAAATCCCTCCTCCAACAATCAGACATTCTACCTTTTGCATCTATTGGGGCAAAGATAGTCTGCTAATAATTTATGTTATTTGCACTATGAAAAAAATACTCGTAGCACTCGTATGTATCGTCGCTCTAATAGGGTGTAAGGACGAGTTAAATCTTCCTGAATATAATAGCTATGTGGACAGCACGCCGCCGTCTATAGAGATTGTAACACCTCTGGATAACCAAGAATTTACAGGGACGAATATCATTGATCTTCAGTATAATCTCAGGGACGATTACAAATTAGCCTCTTTTAGTCTCCGTATTATACCTAGTGATATCGACTTATCAGAGTTTAGCGACGAAATACAGATAGACGATAGTATATACACCTACAGCAATCAATATACATTGCCCAGTAGCGACCCTATGACGTACGAGGTAAATATATCTGCACAAGACTCTCTCGGTTTCGGAACCAACAAGGTCTACTTTTTTACCTACGAGTAATTGGAGCGTTTAGTAGCAATAAGGCTTTACTTAATCGTCGTTTTTGTCTTTGCAGAACTCGGTGCTCAAGCACAATTGCTAGACACTAGCGATGTACATAACTATAAACCAATAGATGTATACCGTCTATCTGTAGATGGTATACAGGCCCTAGAACTAGACACCACAGAAGTAGACACACAACTTAATTTATTTTATAATTACTACCCCGTCTACAATACAAGTTTTCCTAATATAGATTTGGGACTAGAAGCCACACCAAGTTTATCTCTTGGCGGTAGCAAGCAGCGAGAAGTAGCTATGCAACTTGGAGCTAATCACATGGAAAACTACTTCTTAGACAACTCCATTCACATCTACCAAACCACGCGTCCATTTACCCGACTAGAGTATGCTCAAGGACCTCTTGAATTTATCAATGTAGGCGTAACACACGCACAGCAGATTAGCAAAAGGTTAGCTTTTGGGCTGGACTACCGACGTATTAAAAACCAAAATCTATATTACTCCAACCTAGAAAACCTCAGCAGAGTAAGAATGGGCAACCTTTTTAACTCAAAATTTTATACGAGCTACTATACTCCTACCCGCAAGTACGAGATGATAGCATCTTACGTTTGGAACAAGAGTAGAAATGCTGAACCCGGTGGATTAGCGAACGACACCACTTACGAACTGCTGAGTGGCCGACAAAAAGAAAATAATAACCCAGCTAGGTATACGAGTGCTTTTAATACCCACGCACAAAACAACTTTAAACTTAGCCAATTTTATAGACCCGGCGGTAAATCTACTGATAGCACCATAGACATGAGCTTAGGACAATTTCGTAATCAATTTTTTTTGACAACGGAGTTTAGAAGTGAACGACTCACCTACGAAGATAATAACCCAGACTCCGCTAATTATGGATTTTGGCTCGATGAATTCAAAGACTCTTTTCAATTACGCACGCTGAGTAACGAAGTGGGTTACACTGTAAAACTAAAACCCATAAGCCTCACTACCAGCCTACAACACGCATACAGCACTGTGTATAATAATGGCATAGCGGAGTCTTATAACAATGTATACGCCAGAGCCAACATTAAATTACAAGTCAAAAGCTTTGGGGTAACTGGCAATGCTAAACTGGGGCTGCTCGGGTACAATCTCGGCGATTATCACCTAGACGGTAATGCTTCCTTCTTATTCAAAGGATTTAATATGAATGCAGGAATCATATCTCAACTCGTAGAGCCTAATTATTTAGATCAAAACCTAAATAGTAATGTCATCTCTTGGACAACGAATTTTAAAAAGACGAGTGTAAATAAAATTGTAGCTAATGCAGCCTTTGAGAACGGCGGTCATCGTATAAAAGCACGAGCAAACATCGAGACGATAGGCAACCTTGTCTACTTTGATAACACCGATCGGATACAGCAAGAATCTGGCTTAATTTCTCTCCTGCAATTAGAAGCTGGACACGGATACAAAACCAAATATTTTGGAAGTAATGTAAGCGTGTTACTACAAAACTCAAGTAACAATCAAGCACTACCCCGACCTGCCACGTCCTTAAGTGCCAATGCATATGTGGCTTTCAGACTTTTTAACAAAAACTTGGGTGTGCAAGTAGGAGCTCGCAGCTATTGGTTTAGTGATTTCAATAGTCCGATGTATACTCCTTACACACGACAATGGCACAATACCAACGAAAATTTTACTATGACGGCTCCTATCAATCCTTACGTAACCGCCAAGGTGAAGAGCTTTTTCTTTGGATTTGAGATGTTTCATGTGCAGGAAGGCTTAATGGGTGATGCGTATTACAGCTCACCTGATTATGCACTTATGCCGCGTAGTGTTCGTCTGAATTTCAGATGGGATCTTAGCAACTAAACCGCGATTAGCATTCCAATTGTTTTGATTAAATCTGCTTGAGCAAATAAATCTCTACACGCTTATTTTGATCTTCCTCAGCTCTGTTCGCAGGTAGTTTAAATTTCATCCTAAAATTACTCATCCCTTTATAGGTGAGTCGCTCTCTGCTCACCCCGCTAGTTACTAGATAATGGTATATAGCCTTAGCTCGTTTGTAACTGAGTTCCATATTCCATCGTTGCTGCATGCTATTCGTCGGCCTGTTGATAGGGTAGTTCATATGACCTTGAATCTCAACATAAGCATCCTTATTCCTTTGTAGGGCTGCGAGTAATTTGACTAACTCCGGTTGACTCTCAGGTCTTATCTCATCACTATCCGTAAAAAAATAGATATGCTGATACGTAAGCTTATCTGTAACCCTTACTTTGGAGAGTTCGAGCACATAAATCAATGTATCTATTGGCTTATCTATATCACCCTTAGGTATGGTAAGGTATGCAGAAAGGTATTGCATAGCAGAAGCCGAGATGGTTACCTCGTCTGATAGTAGACTGAGCGGTGCAGATACTCCTGTCTTATCTACCATACTAAATTTCATCTCTTGGCCTTCGTAATCAAAACTAATGGACGCTTTTATGGGCTTCTTCGTTTTCTTGTCAATCGTTTTAACAATAACCCATTTGGGTGGGCTCAATTCCGATTTATAATCTGTCTCATAAATGAAATAAACTTTAGCTCTCCTATTCTGACGGTGCACTTCACTTACTAACGCAGACTCGCCAAAGCTTTCCATTTTAATAAACCGAGAAGGCACACCTATAGACTCTAACACTTTGACCGCTGCTAAAGCTCTATTGGTTGCCAATACCGCATTATACTCACTAGTAGCAAAGCTATCGGTGTGGCCTTCTACATATATCTCCTTAATATTGGTACCTCCTATTTCGAGTATTTTGTTGGTTAGCAGACGCTTTTGCACCGCCGTAACCTCATAACTGTCTGACTCAAAGTAAATGAAAAAATCAGTAGAAGTAAGCGAATACAATTGGGCACTTGCTCTATGGAGCAACCCGCTAGCAGCCAAAGTCAGTATGAATAAAATTTGTCTCAAGTAAGTAAGAATGTGTTCTGGTTAAAAATGAAACGTAAAAAAAAGTTCCGGCCGTATAGATCAGGACTTGAATTTCAAAGATAAAATACTAGACTACTACTTATGATGAAGTTATTAACCACGTGTATTCGAAAATACATTTGTATTAAAGCTAAACTCATGCCAAAAGTAACACGTCACTCATACGTGGAACTCACGCCTTAAACCCGTCCAAAAACTCTTTAATAGAGACTGCATTGTCTCGATATTAGACTTTTTTGCAAACCAAATTTAACGCTCATCAAACAGCAATATACACATTGACGCCAAGGTTTATCTCGTTTCAGTGACGATCAATATGAGAAGAAAAATATTATGTGGGACGAAGTGCGTTAAACGACTACGTTCCACTCATCGTGTTCGCCAAGCTCTAAGAACTTAGCCGCGTCTAAACGCTCTTTGAGAGCAAGTACCAGGGCGTATGCATTGGACTCTACTGTATAAGTCTCATTGTCTATCGTAATAGCATTGATGTAAGTTATAGCTGCTGCTGTCCCTGTAGCAAACATGCACTCCACTGTGCCAGCTGCCAAGTCTTGATGGAACTCTTCTGCTGTTATAACCTCTTCGGTCACACTCATTCCGGTGTCTCTAGCGAGTTGAATAACGGTAGCTCTAGTTATGCCACGTAAGATGCTATCCTCTACAGAAGGGGTACGTATTGCACCATTCTTCACGTAAAAGAAGTTAGCACTCCCCAATTCTTCGAGGCTGAAATTATTAGAAACATTCGTCCAAAGTACCTGGTCAAAACCTAGGTTTTTAGCTTTAGAAGAAGGGTAAAAAGATGCAGCATAATTTCCAGCTGCCTTTGCGTAGCCAATACCCCCTTTACCTGCTCTGCTGTACGATTTTTCTAAGTAAACGCTGAGCGGCTTGTCATAATAGAACCCTACTGGACAAGCAATAATTACAAATCTGAATGTCTTACTTGACACTGCCCTGAGGGTAGGATCAGTAGATATCATAAACGGGCGTATGTATAATGACCCTTGATGCTTAGCCGGGATCCACGCCTTGTTACTAGCTACAAAATCTTTAATAATTTCCTCTACCTTATCAGCATCAAGTTGCGGCATCATCATTCGATGAGCACTTTTATTTAATCGGGCAATATTATCTTTTAACCTAAAGATATTAATGCGTCCATCATCACTTTTATAGGCTTTGAGGCCTTCGAATATTGCTTGACCATAATGAAAAACCGAAGTTGCAGGGTGCATAGCCATTGTTTCCAAAGACTTCACTTCAAACTCACTCCACTTCTCTCCATCGTAATCAGCAACAACCATTGTATCGGCAAACACTTTACCGAACTCCAAGTTGTCAAAATCTACAGAAACAGTATTCATTGGGGTAGGCGTTGTTACTTCCATTGGTGCAAAGGTACGATTCTTAACTATATTTTTTAGTACAGTGTTGATAAGCAAGCCACCCAGAAGTTTTAAAAAATACCATAACACAAGTGCTCGTTGAGTTCTTAGTCAAAAAAAAAGTGTTGTTTTGTGTAGTGCAAAAAATAAAAGAACTCGACATACCACTTTTATATCAAAACCTCGTGGTACTTCCGCAAGACAAGGCTACGCTCACCCCAGAAAATACCAAGAGGGAAGAAGAAATCACTCCTGCCAAACAACCAGAGAAAGAAACCCTACCTACAGAAGCTAGCGAACCTAAAGGGACGTACACACCCAAGCAAGCAATACCCTTCATCATTCTCATTCCTGAACATCTAAAAGCAGATTACATGGCTGAAACGAGTGCATTCTACAAAATACTAGCGGCACTTAATATTTCGACCGCCTCTAAATATGTAAGTTCTAATCTTGAACTCCTCAACGAAACCGACACTTATTCTTGCATTTGGTGCGTAGGGCTAGACCTTGCCAATGAGAAAAAAGCGATGCAAAGTGGACATAAAAACATCCTACTATCACCGGACATCCATAACCTAACAACTAAAGAGGAGAAAAAAGCAATGTACACGCCTCTCAAACAATTTGTGCAAGACAACTTGGAGCACATCAACAAGATATAGCCATTACATATAACCTTCGCTCTTGGTATCCTCTCGCCACTTAACCTCGCATTATGTTATTTTTGCGTCCCTCATAACCCATAACAAAACGCAATGCTGAGCAAAGACGATTTTACACAATATAAACATCAATCCTTTTTTCTTAAACTGAAGGAATTAGCAGCCAATCAGGGCCCTAATCCGTTTGAGTTTAAGATGGTTTTCTTTGGAGGTACAGGAGCAGTAGGTGGACAAGCCGTAATAGAAGTGCTACAGAGTTTTGTGTATATGAAAAACGCGAGCGTTACGGCACCCAATTCCATACCTCAACTCATTATTACGGGCATCAACAAGCCACAGATAGAGCAATTTTGCAGCAAGCTTTTTCAAATATTTGGGAGACAAACCTTTGAGAAAATAGCCGAAGAAGGAGATTCTTCCATACTCTTATTTGATAGTTTCGTTGAGCTCCATTTCAAAACACTGATGGCCGTGCCTCAGTTTCAGGCAGACTTGAACAAAGAGCTTGACCAACTTAGTGATAAACAAGCCAAGATAGACTACCTCATAGCCGAAGCCAGCAAAACAACTTCTCCCTTTGAAGCATTCATAAAAGAAATAAAAACGGAGCTGAACATTGGTGAAAGCGAGAAACTACGTGCCGTATTTAGCGGTATTCCCGTACCAAGTGTAGCTACCTATCACTTTGAAAACATTGACCGACTCTTAGATGAACACGGACTAAGTGACGGCGACACCGAAAAAAGTATCGAACGCAGCATCAAAAGAGAAATCCTAAAAGGACTTGCCGAAGATTTTGGCGATATCAAAAAATATCACGCAGAAGAGGTACTTATGGCTCACACGACTTCGGTAGGTGGAATGTACCAAATCATAAACGGCGAGCCTGTAATCAAACTGGGTTACGCTCACTCTTCACTTGGCGACTTGTTAAAAGAAAAGCAGTATTACGCCAACGTGTTGACCATACAATATTCTAACTTCAAACTTAAAAGCTTGGTGACGGCCAGTGCTATTGGCATAGACTATATATACCAAAGCAGCACCCTACCACTAAGTAGTGGCGTGAGCAGAAAATTTAGACACGCTGCAGAACACAACTTATTGCCTTTTGATATCAAAATATCGCAAGACAAAAAAGGAGAACGATTACTCAATAAGATATTCCCTGCCCTACCCGTAGCTACTAATCATCCAGTACTAGACACCAACGGCAAACCATCAGAAAAAGCTCTATTCAACTTTGGTAATGAAAAAGAAAATATCCCGAGTCTGAATGTGAACTATGCTCTCCGCAGTGGGGAAAACGGTCTTTTTTCGCTAGATAATGCCTATGCCCTTTATCTCAATATGAAAATAGCCTCGCAAGAGGAACTAGCACACGTATTGGTAAGCAACGCATTACTGGGAGACGATGAGCAAAAACCTTGGTTTGACAAACACGGAATATGCTACTACACACAAACGGATAACAGTAGTCTCATTTTTGCTTTGCTCAATAATCGTAAGGAGTTTCGCCGTTACCAAACGAGTGCATTCACCACCAAGGCGTTTCAAGAATTGGGAAGCAGTAAGCACCAAGCCGAGCTACATACCCACGGCCTGATGATGCTAGTTCACAAGCTCAAACATCTGAATCCTAAGGTAGTAAGCCAAAACGTAACCAGTAAGTACAAGGAAGCTGAGGTAAAAGATTTTGTAGACCAAAATACTCCAAAACTATTGCTAGAGGACGTAGTGGAATACGGTAAGGATATAACCACATTTGCTCAGCACTTTACCGATTTATTCAACATAAACTCGGTAGAGGATATGGCACGATATACAGGTTTCAAAGGTGAGCTCAAAGGATTCATCAAGACTTTTTACAATGGACTACACTCAGCCGTATCCCAAACGGTACGAGCTATCACCTCTCTGGGCACTCCTATCATTTACAAGAATGCCGAAGGTAAAGATGAGATTCTCACGGGACCCTACTTTGCCCCATTAGACCTTGTGCTTACGGCTAATTACACTTTGCTAGAGGCCATCGACAAAATAAGCGAAGAACATCGCCTGGACAGAGACGATTTTATCAATTGGTTGGTGTGCAATAATGGTTTTGTAGACCTAAGACCAGATGCTACGCTCAATACCGCCAAAACGTATATGGGTGGACTGACTGACCGAATCACAACACTTACAGGCGAGGTCGCATTCCGCAAGGCGATAAATACACTGAAACAAAAAAATGCTCGTAATACCGACGAGAACTACCACTTCAATACAAGTGGTCTGTTAGCGTACTGTGGTCGATTAACTGGACTGTTTGAGCAGTTGCGGGAATTTGACCTAAGCCTAGGAACCTATAACGGCTGGAAAGCCTTATTCCCTATAGATGGCAATGAGAATCATATCCTCATCCCCGGATTGGTAGAGGCTATGCGTCATTACTCAGAAGGTCTTGGCAAAATAACAGGAACGGAGTTCTTGTACCCACGGTATGGGTATTATGGGTAAATTATAGCACGATACATCCTAGTTCTAACTTATCCAAAGCGGATACGTTAAAACGAGCCTCCAAACACCATTGCGGTTTTTGAATACCAGTATCTCTCCACTTCCCAGTAAGAGCCCTCCTTGACCCGAGTGCTCAATAACAACCGTCTTTTTGTCTTCACTAAACACTGGAATAGAAAACTCATGAAGTCCTCCATTCCCGCAAAACTCTCGAAAAGCTGTCCAATAATCAAGTGTATCATTCTTCTGTATTTTGTAGAGTTCTTTAGGTGTAAGACACCATGCACGTGGCAAAAGTGACTGATCCCATAGCTTCAAGGTTACTCCCAACTGCTTTTCATATAACTTTTCTCTTCTATCGTCAGCACAGAAGGAGCCGCTTCTACGAAGAATCGTTCTAAGGCTGAGCTGTGTTTCAATGAAAAACACTTCAATTTGGTAAACAACCGCAGATTATCTTCAATGGATTCTTCTGCAAATAGGCATTCATTCATAAAGTTATAAATGTGTTCACCGCACACCACCTCATTATGCTCTATCAAATCTACATATTCATACGCGACACTCCGTTTCCAAAACCCATCATAACCATAAAAGTAAACACCAAGAAATATTACAAGTACGACACCTAACCCCACAGTGTAAAGCGATGGCATCCCAAGTTGATTTATCTTTCTTCGTCGCATAATATGCAGTTCCTTAACATCATACGCTTGGTAAGTTTAGAATATTATGTCAGCCGCTTACTAGTTTACGAAGAGACCTTTTCGCTTAATGAAATCATCTATGGAGGGAAGCTTTACCACACAAGTAGCAAAATCCAGTAACCAAAAAAAATCCGCTTTCGCGGATTCTTTTTACATTTATTATATCTAGGCACTACCCATGATGCCGTTGTAGGAACTGGCGTGGATTGTCCTTGTAGGCATATTACATCTAATCTACATTATCGTGTAAAAAAGAATTGTTGGTACGCAATTCTGGTTTTTTCTCAGGTTCTTCTATCAGACTTGTGCGGCTAATAGTGGTCTCCGAAGAATGTGTCACCTCGTCTAAATGTACGCCTTTGCGTTTGTAAGCGGGTACATTTTCGAGCATTTCTTGTCCATTCTCTTTGTTGGCAGTATCGTTCAAGTCTTTGAGGTACTTCATACGTTGCGTCATCTCCTCTACCTTGCGATTAGCGGCAGCTATCTCTGCTGCATCTCCCTCTCCTATCTGGTCGAAGATGGTTGTTTGCTTGTTTGCCTCTGCTTCTTCAGCCGTTGGCTCACTATTTACACTCAAAGCACCAAGGTCAAACTCTACTTCTTCGTTTACCTCAAAGTTGGTTTTATACTTATTCTCTGCTCTATTAAACCCCGTAGCAATTACGGTAACACTTATTCCTCTACCCAAGCTATCATCGTAGCACAGACCACATTTCAGCGTAGCATCTCTACCTGCTTCGTTTTGCAAGTATTCATTGATTTGAGCGTACTCATCCATCGTAGCTTCTTCTTCTCCGTAAGAGATATTCACCAATAAATCGCTCGCACCGTTTATCTTGTTATCATCCAATAACGGCGAGTTAAGAGCTTGATTTACAGCACGCATAGCACGGTCATCGCCTTCGCTTAGCCCCATACCCATTATAGATACACCACTATCGCTCATAGCTGTTTTCACGTCTTCAAAATCCACGTTTATACTTCCTGCTATGGTGATAATCTCTGCAATACCTTTGGCTGCGGTAGTGAGTACATTATCCGCGTAGCCAAAAGCCTTGCTTATAGCTAGGTTACCGTATATTTCTTTTATTCTATCGTTAGATATCACAAGCAGTGAATCTACACTCTCGCGTATTTCCTCTACTCCGTGAAAAGCAGCATCACATCTGCGTCCACCCTCAAAGGTGAAAGGGGTAGTGACAATACCCACGGTGAGTATGCCCATATCTTTGGCCGCTTTGGCTATAACAGGAGCTGCACCAGTACCGGTACCACCACCCATTCCAGCCGTGATAAATACCATTTGGGTATTCACACCAAGTGACTCTATGATGTCTTTCATATTCTCCTCGGCAGCCTTACGACCTACCTCCGGATTAGAACCTGCTCCTCTCCCTTCGGTGAGTGCATTTCCTATTTGAATCTTATTAGGTATAGGACTACTTTCTAATGCTTGTGCATCTGTATTACAAATGAAAAAGTCAACCCCCTTTATACCTTCACGGTACATATGATTTACGGCGTTTCCACCGCCGCCTCCTACACCTATTACTTTGATGATAGAAGACTTGTCTTTAGGTAATTCTACTGTGAAACTCATTGTTGCTTATTCTATTTGTAATCGGTTATATCGTCTACCTCGTCTTTCAGCCAATCCTTAAAACGGTCTAATATGGCTGTTTTCTTTTTCTGTTCTCTAGGGTTATCTCCTGATGTATTTATGGCACCTCCGACCATACGCTCCTCTGCCAAGCCTCTCAGTACAAGCCCAACACTCGTAGCGTATATCGGACTTTTCACCTCTTCTACCATTCCTTTAGCCAAATGCTCGTTAGGGTAACCAATACGAGCGTCTAATCCTGTTACAAACTCTGCCAACTGAGCTATGTGTTTCAATTGAGACCCCCCACCTGTAAGTACAATACCTCCAGCCAGTTTTTTCTCCATATTGCTCGCTTTTATCTCATAATAGACTAACTCCATAATCTCTTCTATACGAGCTTGTATGATCTTACTCAGATTGCGAACCGATATTTCTTTGGCTTCTCTACCGCGAATACCCGGTATGCTTATAATCTCGTCTTCGTCTAATTCATTGGCCAATGCACTCCCAAATTTCACCTTGAGCAACTCGGCATGAGCCTTCATCACGTAGCATCCTTCTTTTATGTCCTCTGTTATTATGTTACCACCGTATGGTATGATTGCCGTATGACGGATGATATTTTCGTGGAAAATCGCAACGTCCGTAGTGCCACCACCTATATCTACCAATACCACACCTGCTTCTAGCTCCTCGGGGCTTAGTACTGCTTCTGCCGATGCCAAAGGCTCCAAAGCAATTTCTGATGCTTTTAAACCTGATTTCTCTATACACTTATATACATTTTTAGCCGCCGAAATCTGACCAGTGATAATATGAAAATTACCTTCTAGCTTCACTCCTGCCATACCTACTGGATCTACTATTCCCGGCTCATCATCTACCGTATAGTCCTGTGGCAAAACGTGTATTATTCTGTCCCCCGGCTTCACAGCTAGTTTGAACATATCATTTTCTAATTTTTTGAGGTCTTCTGTACTTATCTCAGACTCACCGTCATTGCGGATAATCATACCGCGATGTTGCAAACTATTGATATGTGCCCCTGCGATACCCACCTGTACTCGATTAATATCAACGTTACTTTTTTCAGACGCCTCTTTTATCGCCTCTTGAATAGCGGCTACCGTTTTGTCAATGTTAGAAACCACACCACGAGTTACACCTCCGTGAGAAGCCACCTTTCCCATACCGAGTATATCTACTTTCCCGTATTGGTTAACTCTACCCACTATTACGCACACTTTGGTAGTACCTATATCTAGTCCTACTATTATTTTTTCTTGTGTTTCAGCCATTTTAATTACAAACGATTTGGTCTTTATATTTCAAATTGATGGTTTTATACTTATCCCAACCTATATGGTTCAACCCCTCGGTATAAAAGTCGATAAGCTTTTCAAACTTCTGTTCTATTCGCTCCGTATCTCCTATGATGATGCGTTGATTTTGCAGTTTTGGGATAATTACAAGATCATCTTTGGTATCCACAAATATCTGTTCTGTAAGGGCTTCCATAAATGGGTTTTCATGCACATAGGTGGATAGTGTGTATACTTTCCTAATCATAGCGTTTGTTAAACGGCCATTTGCTATCGGCACACGAGCTACATCCGTACCAATTACGGGTATCTTGGTATAATCATCGGCCAAGTAAAACTGCTCGCCATTGCTATGAATTATACGTACTAGTGGAATACGTTGTTCTACTTCTATTCTCAGCTCTCCACGTAGGTCAAAACTCACCTCTGCGTTTTTTACCGCCGGCATCGTTTCTAGTCTTCGCTCTATATCTGGTAAATCCAAGTTTTGCTGCGAAGTGCCTGACAGGCCTCCACTATACCACTCACTTATTTTGTCGAGTACTAGTCGCTGTGTTACCAGTTGCTTTTGTAATGGAGCATCTATCTCTATGGTTATCTTATTGCAGATTTGGTTTGCCTGTTGCCTTTTGAGCACAATGAGAAGTACCACAAGCAAGACTAGCCCTAGCACGTAACTTGTTTTGCGTGTGTACGTGTTCCACTTACTCACTGTAGTAGGCTTTTATGGGTTGTACTAATCTATCTATATCTCCAGCTCCAAGAGTGAGGAGCACTTCTACCTTACTATTTTCTAGATACTTCAATACGTGTTCTTTGTCCAAGCATTGGGCATTTGTCAAGGTCACTTGCTGCATTACCGCCTCGCTCGTTACTCCGGTAATAGGGAGTTCTCTGGCAGGGTAAATGGGTAATAGCAACAACTCATCTACCTGCGAGAGTTCATGAGCAAACTCCTGCATAAAATCTTGTGTTCTACTAAAGAGATGGGGTTGAAATACTGCCGTTATTTTTCGGGTAGAGTAAAGTTCTTTTACGCTACAAATAATTGCTTTTAGTTCACTAGGATGATGGGCATAGTCGTCTATATACACCATATCTTCCCGATCTATCACATATTCAAATCGGCGTTTTATTCCTTTGAACTGAGCTAATCCGCTGCGTATAGCTGCTATACTTACTCCTGCTTTGAGGCACATAAGCGTTGCTCCTATCGCATTTTCTAGGTTATGATGTCCGGGAATGTTGAGGTACAAATCAGGAATTGCATCCTTTCCCACATTATTGTTTATGCTAAAATGCGTTCCTTTCCCATCTTTTCGGGTGATGACCGCAAAATAATCCGCGGAGGTATCGGTAGCCGAATAGCTCACGCCTGCTATATGTGCTGCGTGGCCTTTGGCATAAAAGCGATGAGACTCCTTACTCACTAATTGCGAGAACTCAACATATGATTTTTCTAAATCTTCTTTTTTGCCGTAAATATCGAGGTGGTCGGCATCGGTACTGGTAATCACCGTATAGTCTGGACTCAAGTGTAAAAACGAATGGTCAAACTCATCGGCTTCTGTGATGCTAAGGTGTTCCTGTGCGTTTCCTTTTTGGTAAAAATAGTTGCTCCCTAGGTTGGTACTTATCCCTCCTAAAAATGCTGAAAACTGCTTTTCGGAATGTTGCAAGATAGTAGCTACAATGCTACTTGTTGTTGTTTTGCCATGTGTTCCCGCTACGCTCAGGTTTACCGTTTGCTTGGTAACAATGCCTAATACTTCAGCTCGCTTGGCGAGTGAGTAGCCTTCATTTTTAAAATAGTTTAGAAGCACATTATCACTTGGGATAGCGGGCGTGTACACCACCATAGTCCCTGTTTTGTGGGCAATATATTCTTGACCAATTGCTTGTATATCATCCTCTAAAGAAACTGCGATACCTTCTTCCTGCAGCTTATCAGTAAGTGGACTCCGAGTCTTATCGTAACCCGCCACTACATAATCTTGTGCGTGAAAATAACGAGCTAAGGCACTCATGCCTATGCCGCCTATCCCCAAAAAGTATATGTGTTTCTTATGTACCAAGGTCTCTTATTATTTCATTTACGATGCGTTGAGCAGCATTGGGCAAGCCCAATGCTGCTATCTGTGATTGCAGTTGTTTCACGTGGCTTTCGTCCTTCATTAAATGGACGGCCATATCACCAAGTTGTTCTTTGGCCTCTGAGTCTTTGCACAGTAAGGCAGCTTTTTTATCTACCAAACTCATTGCATTTTTCGTTTGGTGGTCCTCACTCACAAAAGGAGAAGGTACGAATATGGTCGCCTTTCCGAGTGCCGAAAGCTCGGATACGGACATAGCTCCTGCTCTACTAATCACAACATCCGCTGCTTTGTATGCGAGATCCATACGTTTGATGAATGCAGTGCGTGTGCCCCACTCAAATATTCCAAACTCACCGTTATAATTTTTACCCGTTTGCCAAAGCAATTGAATTCCTGCATTGGCTAATTTTTCTAAATTGTGCTCCACGGCCTCATTGATAGTGCGAGCCCCAAGGCTACCACCTACTATGAGTACAGTTTTCTTTTGGTTAGCAAGAGAAAAATAGGTCAGTGCTTCTTGCTTGGTTGCTTCACTGCTTAGTATATCTTGACGAATAGGATTGCCCGTAATCACGATTTTATCCGCCGGGAAAAAGCGTTGCATATCGTCATACGCCACACAAATCTTGCGTGCTGCATTTTTCATCAGCTTGTTAGTAATACCCGGAAAAGAATTTTGCTCCTGCAAGTAAACAGGAACACCCATTTTACTCGCCACATAATTGAGCGGACCACTCGCATAGCCTCCCACTCCCACGGTAAAATCAGGTTTGAACTTTCGTATTATCCTCCAAGACTTCCATAAGCTGGCAATTACCTTAAAAGGTAAGGACAGATTTTTGGGTGTAAGTCGTCGTTGTAAGCCACTGATCCATAATCCGTGAATGGTGTAACCCGCAGCAGGAACTTTTTCCATTTCCATTTTGCCTTTGGCCCCTACAAATTCAATTATACTATCCGGATATTGAGCCTTTATTTCATTTGCGATAGCGATAGCCGGAAAAACATGTCCTCCCGTACCGCCGCCCGATATAAGTACACGATAACTAGCTGGCATTTTCTCTGTTGGGATAAATGGTTCTACTGGCACTTAGTATAATACCAAATGCAATGCTTACAAATAATATGGATGTACCTCCTCTACTTACAATGGGCAGAGCTAATCCTGTGACGGGTAGCACATTCACGGCTACTCCCATATTTACCAATGCTTGCACCACAAGGCTAAACGCGAGACCTATAGCCAACAGTGCGGCCAATGAATTGTCTGACTGGAGCACCACACGAAACGCACGGTACAAAAGCAACATATACAATACGATAAGTGCAAGTCCACCAAAGATGCTTCCATATTCTTCTATGATAATGGCGTATATAAAATCAGCAAAGGGAGAAGGTAAAAAATCTTTTTGTCGGCTACGGCCGGGGCCTTTTCCTGTAAATCCTCCTCGTGCCACAGCTATTTGAGCCTGTTTACTCTGATAGTTTCCGCCATCGGCATCTTCGTTTGAGAAGGATTCTATCCTACTTTTCATCGTCGCTATACGCCCAAACTGAACGTCGGTACTCATCACATAGGCAAATGTGCTCCCTAGCACAAGCACTCCGATGCCCGCCAAAAGGCCTATTTGCTTGAGCGGTAATCGCCCCAAAAATAAGACCAACATACTTGTAAGAAAGAGTACTGCCGAGGTGCTAAAGTCTTCGGGAAAAATAAGCAGACACACTATGAGTATTATACCTAATATGGGAAGCAGCGTACGTTTGAAATCGTGCACCTCTCCTTGCCTGCGTGCCATAAATCGGGCGACATACGCTACCAAGGCTAACTTGGCAAAATCGGATGTTTGCACGGTAAGCCCTATTCCCGGCAACATTACCCAGCGGCGAGCATCATTTATCTCTACACCAAACACAAGCGTATAAATGAGTAGCGGCACGGCTAGCCAAAGCATTATTTGCGAAATGCGATAGAAATACTGAATATCTATCATGTGCGTGAGCCACATCGTGAACAAACCAAAAATCAACAATGCAGAATGTTTCAGCAGATAATACTCCGTATCTCCTCCTCTATCTTGCCATGCCATTGCACCTGTGCTACTGTATACCGCCAATACGCCGTACACCGAAAGTGCAAATACTACGAACCAGATGTAGGGATCGCCTTTTAGATATTTCGCTAAAAAATCTCTCACAGATCTCTTACTGCTCGCTTAAATTGGTTTCCTCTATCTTGGTAGTTCTCAAATAAGTCGAAAGATGCACACGCAGGTGAGAGCAAAACGGTCTCGCCATTCTCGCCTAAGTTATAAGCTATATCTACCGCCTCTTTTGCAGAGCTTGCGTTTATCATCATATCTACATCCTTACGAAATGCTTGGTGTAGCTTCATGTTGTTTTCGCCCAGGCATACGATGATGCGTACTTTTTCTTTCACAAGTGGGCTAAGAGCTGCATAATCGTTACCCTTATCTACTCCGCCAGCTATCCATACGATAGGGCCTTCCAGACTCTCTAGTGCGTACCAAGCTGCATTTACATTAGTGGCTTTACTGTCATTGATAAAGCTCATTCCTTTTACTTTAGAAACGTATTCTAGTCGGTGTTCTACATTCTTAAAATCAGCAAGACTCTCTCTGATGCTTTCTTTACGAATCAGCAACGAGCTAGCTATGATAGAAGCTGCCATGGAATTGTACGTGTTGTGCTTTCCGGCGATGGTTAATTGGTTAATAGCCATATTAAATTCTGTTTTTGGTTTGTTTAATGTTATGTTGATTTGATTATTCTCCACCCACGCTCCTTCTGCAAGCGGACCACCATCGTAGGTGAACGGTATGCATTGAGCTGCGGTAGAATAATGTTCGAGTTGTTTTGTAATATCTTCATCATCAGCACAGTAAATAAATTTTTGCTCACCTTGCTGATTTTGGTTAATCTTAAACTTGGATTGGATGTAGGCTTGATACGAATCATATCTATCCAAATGATCGGGAGAGATATTGAGCAGTACCGCATAGTCTAAAGCAACAGTGTGCATTCCGTCTAGCTGAAAACTACTGATTTCCAACACGTAATATGCCTTATCCTCTAGAGCCACTTGCTTGGCAAAACTGAGACCTACATTTCCTGCCATTCCTACATCGAGTCCTGCTTTATGGAGCAAGTGGTAGGTAAGCATTGTGGTAGTCGTTTTGCCATTGGTTCCTGTGATGCCTATAAGCGTAGCGTCGGTATACGCCGCCGCAAATTCTATTTCGCCTATTACCGCTATGCCTCTCTCCGTAGCTTTTGCCACTATTGGAGCTGTATCGGGTATTCCTGGGCTTTTTATGATTTTTTGAGAGGTGAGTATCTTAGCCTCATCGTGGCCACCTTCCTCGTATTTTATCCCATAGGTATCTAGCTCATCTTTGTAACGAGGCTTGATAGTGCCGTAGTCGCTTACCCATACATCAAAGCCTTTTTGCTTTGCTAATAAGGCCGCACCTACTCCGCTTTCGCCAGCACCCAATATGGAAATCAAGTTACTCAATTATCTTAGTTTGAAAGTGATGATGGTAAAAATGGCGAGCATAATACCGACGATCCAAAATCGTACAACGATCTTAGGCTCAGCATATCCCAGCTTTTGATAATGATGATGCAGTGGCGACATTTTGAAAATGCGTCTACCTTCTCCATACTTCTTTTTAGTATATTTAAAATAGCTTACCTGAAGCATTACACTCAGGTTTTCGGCTAAGAAAACACCGCATAAAATAGGAAGCACCAATTCTTTGCGGAGCATCAATGCTAATACAGCAATCACACCACCGAGAGCCAAGCTACCCGTATCGCCCATAAATACTTGAGCAGGAAAACTATTGTGCCACAAGAAACCAATACACGCTCCAGCTAATGAAGCTGCGTATATCACCAGTTCACCTTGATTGGGGATGAACATTATATTGAGGTAATCAGAAAAAATAAGGTTACCGCTTATGAAGGCAAGAGCCGCTAGCGTAACACTTATTATAGCCGACGTTCCCGCGGCTAGCCCGTCTATTCCGTCGGTAAGGTTAGCTCCATTAGATACTGCCGTCACTACTACGATCACTACGAGCATAAACACAATCCACGACCACTTTTTGGCTGCGGTGTCACTCATCCAGAATAATACTTTGGAGTAATCTATCTCGTGTGTTTTGATGAATGGCAGAGTGGTGGTTGTGCTTTTCACATCTTTGAAATACATCAACTGCCCGTTAATTTCTTTTACTACTACACCGGCTGGGGCTTCTTCTACGGTAGCTATTTTGTACTGCTCACGCACGACTACGTCATCATTAAAATGAAGTACGAGTGCTACGATGACACCAAGACCTACTTGACCTACCACCTTAAATTTACCAGCTAGTCCTCCCTTATCTTTTTTATAAATTTTGATATAATCATCTACAAACCCAATAAGTCCTAACCATACCGTACTGAATATCATCAACTGGATGTAGATATTATCTAGCTTCGCAAAAAGGAGTGTTGGAATGAGTATGGCCGCTATGATAATAAGCCCACCCATAGTCGGTGTACCTCTCTTAGCCTCTTCACCATCTAGGCCAAGCGTTCTGATGGTTTCTGCTGCTTGAAGATTGCGAAGTTTCTCAATGAGTGTCTTGCCAAATACCATAGAGATAGTAAGCGAAACAATCACCGCAAATGAGGCCCTAAAGGATATGTACTGAAATACACCCGCACCTGGCAGGTTGTAATTATCTTGTAGATAGTCGAATAAGTGGTATAGCATTACTCTTTGATTAGTTTAAGGTTCTTGGTTATTATTTCTTTATCGTCAAATGGGTATTTTACTCCATTTATCTCTTGGTAGGTCTCATGACCTTTGCCCGCTACGAGTATTACATCTCCTGCATTACTTAGGCTTATGGCGGTTTTTATGGCTTCCTCTCTGTTGCTTATTTGCAGTACTTTTTTGAAATGTTGCGGCTCTACGCCCACCATCATTTCTTTTATAATCTGGTTAGGGTCTTCGCTACGCGGATTGTCACTCGTAAGTATAACTCGGGTGCTTGCTTCGCAGGCTATGCGGGCCATTACAGGTCGCTTTTCGGTATCTCGGTCGCCACCACAACCCACTACGGTAATGAGCTGCTCATTGGTCGTACGTATAGCATTTATGGTATCTACCACATTTTGCAAGGCATCCGGCGTATGGGCATAATCTACTATGGCAGTGATTCCAGCTTCTTTGATATGCTGAAAACGCCCGTCTACACTATTGATAGCACTGAGTGCTGTTACAATATCCAAGTGCTCCTTACCCAGCAGAAATGCTGTGCTGTATACTGCCAATACATTATACGCATTGAACTTGCCCACTAGGCGTAACCACACTTCAGAATTGCGTATACTGAGTAACATCCCATCAAAATCGCTTTCTATAATCTTTGTCTTAAAATCACTTACGGACTTTAGACTGTAGGTGTACACACTCGCTTTGGTGTTTTGCACCATTACTTTTCCATTTCTATCATCTTTGTTGGTGATGGCAAAAGCATCGCTGCTTAGTCCGTCAAACAGTCGTTTTTTGGTATACAGGTATTCTTTGAAATCGGTATGATAATCCAGATGATCGTGTGTGATATTCGAAAAAATGGCTCCGTTAAAAGCTAAGCCTGCCGTCCGACCTTGATGCAACGCATGCGAGCTTACTTCCATAAAAGCATACATACAACCCGCATTCACCATCTCAGCGAGCAACTCATTGATACGCACACTATTGGGCGTGGTATGGGTGCTCTTATAATCTTCGCCTCCTATGCTGTACTTAATAGTAGAAAGCAGACCACACTTATGACCCAGATTCATAAAACACTGATACAGCATCGTAGCAATGGATGTCTTACCATTGGTACCCGTCACTCCTACTAGCTGTAGATTGCTGCTTGGGTTATCGTAATATTCCGAAGCTAGGTAACCAAGTGCGTTGGCCGAATTTTCCACTACCACGTACGTAGCATTGCTCGTATCAGTTGGCAAATCTTCACATACAATTACACCTGCACCTTGCTCTATTGCCTTAGCTATGTAGCGATGTCCATCCGTAGCTGCACCACGGGTAGCAGCAAACAGGTAATTAGGCTTCACCTCACGCGAATCGAGCGTAAGTCCGCTTAGCGATACTTCTGTATCGCCTATGATTTCCAATACAGCTATGGCCGATAATATGTCGCTTAATACTTTCATTGTAATCGGATATAAACTGTTCTATTTTGTCGAACTACAGTACCGGGAGCAGGACTTTGTTCTACTACTCTTCCGTACCCATTAATTCGTGCTTTGAGTCCGTGCATCTCCAATAGATACATAGCATCTTTGGCACCTAGCCCTCTTACATTAGGCATCTTACCATCGGCAATTGCCAGACTAGTGACTGTCCCTTTAGCCGCATTTACACTTACGATATCTGCTTTCACATCACCCGTCATCTGCACATCAAGCACCTTGTTGAGCAACTGGAAATCGGAGTAATATCCCTTGGTATACGTAGGTGCTGCTTTACGCTCCTTGCCTACCTCTTGTTTTACACTGATGGTAAAAATCTTTTCAGCAGCTTCGCTAAAAACAGGTGCAGCGACATATGAAGCATAGAACTGCCCATTGCTCGGCTCACTCACCTGCACGTACATACTATACACTGGATTTTCCGCAGGAAAATGACCTACGAAACTGGCGTTGTACTTCTTTGCTTTTTGGTATGCTCCTTGGGTTGCAATCTGAGCGGTACCCGTTTTACCACCCATACTCACCACACTGCTACGCACATTGCGTGCAGACCCTTCGGTAAATACAGCCGCGGTGATCTCTCGTATCTTGGCCGACGTCTCTTCGCTACATACGCGAATGGTCTTTACTTTTTTGTTATTATCACGTATAACCAGCCCCGCATCGGTTACCTGATTTACTATACGTGGCTTAATCATTATACCATCATTGATAATACCATTATACGCCATAAGCAATTGTAAGGGCGTGTGCTGATTTTCATATCCTATGGCCAACCACGGGAGTGTAAGTTGAGACCAACTGGAATTTTGCGGATGATTAAGAAATGGTTTTTCTTCTCCCAAAATCTCGATGCCCGTTGTTTTATCTAAATCAAGCTTGCGGAGGTAAGAGATGTACTTACTGGGATTTTTACCATAATTGTCAAATACGATAGACGAAAACGCTACGTTACTAGAGCGAGCAAATGCCTGCTTAAAACTCATTTTGGTGTATCGCCCCTTGTCTGAATCCCGCATTGGCTTACCAAAGTATTCACGCTCTCCATTGTAAATATTCATAGAATCATTTACATCAATGAGATCATCCTCGAATGCCGCCATCGCAGAAAACACCTTCCATACAGAACCCGGCTCATAACTACCTCCCACAGCATAATTGTACAGCTCGCCATACGTACCATCATTGCGTCGCTTGAGGTTAGCTATTGCTTTTATCTTACCGGTGGCTACTTCCATCACCACCACACAACCGTGCTTTGCATTGTGCTTTACAAGTGCATTCTCCAGCGAGCGTTGAGCAATCTCCTGAAAATCGATATTAATCGTCGTATGTACATCACGACCATTTTGTGGTTCTATGAGGTTTTCATCATTGAGCGGTCTGAATCCGCCCGAAATACGCTGCACTAGTCGTTTCCCTTTGGAACCACCCAAATCTTTGTCATAAGCCCGTTCTAATCCTACTCCAGGATTATTTATCGTACTGTACCCTATGGTTCTGTTGGCTAGCAATCCGGCAGGCTTCACTCGCTTAGTGCTGAGCTCTGAGAGGTAACCGCCTCGGTATCGGCCTTTTCTGAAAATCACAAAATCTCGTATCGCCTTTTGCTCGTGATAGCCTACTCTGCGGCGTATCAGCTTATACTTATTCTTATCCTTTCTCGCTTTTTTGAGCAACGTCAAGTAATAGGATGCCGTATGATCAGGAAACATCTGAGAGAGCTGTGTTGCCAACTCATTCACCTGTGCATCAAACGTATCTTGATTGACAATAGTAGCATCCCAGCGGATATCGTAAATAGGCATAGACGTAGACAATAGATTACCATCATCCGAATAGATATTTCCTCGAGCAGGGCTAATGTCTTGGTGACGAATAGTAGTGCTGTCTGACAGGCTCAGTAGGCGTTCGCCCTCCACAATCTGAACACGAAACATCTGAAACGTAACCCAGAACGCAAAAAGTGCCACGACACTCATGCCGAAGATCACACGCTGCATTATGCTCTTTTTTACGTTAGTCATCCTTCTGTTTACGTATTACTTTTACAGCTCTATTGGGCTCTTTTACCCCGCGCTCAGCCAACCGCTCCTCCAGACTCGCTCTAGACCGCTGTTGCATCAATTCTGATTTGAGCGTAATATTCTCTGCTCGCTTTTCTACCAAGCTTCTTTTGGTCGCCTCTATATCGCGTACGATATTGTCTGTACGATGCGATAAGTAGATATACAGCAATGCCACCACAAAAAGGAACAACAGGTAGTTAATCCATTCTGCAGGTATTCTCAACTCAGGCGTAGCGATGGATTTTTTCTGTTTTGCCATCAGATACGTTCTGCTATTCTAAGTTTTGCACTTCGGGCCCGTGGGTTGGCCGCTATTTCTTCATCGGTTGCCATTATGGGCTTTCGGCTTACCGCTTTGTACACTTTAGGCAGATTGCCAAAGGGATCCGCATTCTTATCACCCCCTACATTGCCTGTTTGTATGAGGTTTTTCACTAGCCTATCTTCTAGCGAGTGGTACGACATTACGACCAGTCGCCCTCCAGGATGGAGCAGCTCCGTGGCCTGATCCAACATTTGCTCTAGCGTACTCATCTCGGCATTCACCTCTATACGCACCGCCTGATACACCTTGGCTAGGGTTTTATTTCTGGTTTTCGGATTCAAAAATCGCTCGAGAGCCATCTCCAAATCCTCCGTAGTTTCTATAGGCTTCACAGTACGATAATTCACCACCGCATTAGCCATTGGCGAAGCCTTATCTAGCTCACCGTAACTTCTAAATACTTTAGCCAACTTAGGCTGCTCATACGTATTCAGCACATTAATAGCCGACACTTCCGCATCCGTATTCATACGCATATCGAGTCCCGCCTCTCCAAATCGGAAAGAGAATCCCCGCCCCTTAGCATCCAGATGGTGCGAACTCACACCTAAGTCAGCGAGTAGCCCATCTATTTTTTGCACGCCGTAGTAAGAACAGAAATTTTGCAAGTACCTGAAATTGGCCTTGCAGAAATGCAACCTATCATCGTCAATGCGATTTTCTACCGCATCAGAGTCTTGGTCAAAAACCAACAACTTACCCTTAGCACTCAGTCGCTCCAATATTCCCTTGGAATGACCTCCCCCGCCATACGTAACATCCACATACGTTCCGTCGGGATTAATCTCCAGCCCATCTAGGCACGGCTTCAGCATTACCGGCACGTGATAATTACTCATCGCCACCTCCCGTATTTTGGTCGCCCAGTACATCTTCCGCCAAATCGGCAAAATCATCTGCATCCACATCCATCATCTCCGTGTACAGATGCTTACTCCATATCTCTATCCTGTTACCGTAAGCATAAAACACCGCCTCGTTTTTAATCTCAGCATACTCACATAGTTTCTTGGGCACGAGCATACGCGATGAGTTATCCAACTGCACCTCCGTAGCACCGTTGCTAAACTGACGAATAAACATCCGATGCTTCTTATTGAAATGATTGAGCGAGCTCAACCCCTCCAGCTCAGCATCCCAATCCTTGCGGGTGTAGAGCGTAAGACATTTTTCAAAACCGCGATTTACCACCAGTTTACTCACGGCATCCTTAGGCAGTTGCTTCTTGAGCCCCGCTGGCAAAACCACACGACCCTTGTCGTCTAGCTTAGCCTCAAATTCTCCTATGTAAAGTGGTTTAGACACTGATTTTAATCTTGGTTTCAAAAGTAAAACGAATTTTCCCACTTTCTACCACTCTCCCCCACTTTTTGGCATAAGTAATCCACAATTCGTGTTATATTGCTGAATGTCAATAATTTAACAAGTGGCACAAATTCCCCTAAATTTTGAATATTAGCGTTTATACGCGGGTAAAAAAGGATGATATGCGGGTACGAGGGGAGATTGTGGGAGGGGATGAGAGGAGGAGATTGTGGGAGGGGATGAGAGGAGGAGATAGATCAGTCCATTTTTTTCTAAAACGAGCGTTTACTAGTTGCGTTTATCCCTCCCACAGGACGCATAAACGACATGTTTTTGCTATACTTGCTGTTATACTAATGTTAAAATCAATAAAAAAAACATTAATATTAAATGAGAATGACGAAAAGAAACTTTGTGATATTAATGGCTTTCGGATTTATCTCTATGTTAATAATGCTTGAATCCTGTAAAAATGATGATGATATTATTGACTCAGGTAGAACTGCACTTGACCACGCTTATGAATGTGAAGAAGTATTAGGACCATTACCAAAATTTAGCTGTGCTGATGCCATAGAAGTATCTACTACAAAAAATGGAAGCCCAGTAACTTTTCCTTCGGGAGAAGAAGGTAATGGCAGCACAAACCCCAGTGACTGTGACCATCCATGGGCTTTTGGCATGGCTTGTCAAACAGGAAATAAAGTAGGTCGCTATCAAGGCTTGAACTCAGATATTCTGAATATCTATTAAAGTCATTTTATTTCAAAGAAGAATATTACCGATATGGAAGAGGAATTGTAGAAGACCTTTGGACAACAAGGTATTCGGAAATGAAAAATATGATAATTCCTTCTGCTCCAATTGAAGAACAAACCGCCATAGCCAATTTTTTAGATTACAAACTAGAAAAAATAGCCCGTTTTATTAAAAAGAAAAAACAACTGGTTAGTTTATTAACAGAGCAAAAAGCAGCCATAATAAACCAAGCCGTAACCAAAGGAATAAACCCAAATCCCAAACTAAAATCTAGTGATATTGAATGGTTAGGCGATATTCCTGCAAATTGGGAGGTGAGAAAGTTGAAATATTCTGTTAGATTGAATAGTCATACCGCATTTGAAAAATCTGAAAGTATTCAAAATAAAATTGCTTTAGAGAAGAGTTAGAAGAAGAGCAACAAGCAGATTTTAGAGCTAAAGTTAAAACTTATGTTCGTTTGTATATTTTCCTTTCTCAAATTGTGGACTTTGAAAATGTGTATTTAGAACGTTTGTATATTTTCTTAAATTATTTGCAAAACAAATTAGGAACAGAGGCTGAGCCTGACTTTTCGCAAGGAGTTTTGGACAATATTGATATGGATAGCTATCGACTGCAACTAGAAGCAACTACCAATATAGCAATGGAACAAGGAGAAGATTTACAACCTATCCCAACAGAAATGAGAGGTGGAGTAAGCGACCCAGAAATTGACCAGTTATCAAATATTATTCAAACTTTTAACGACCGTTACGGAACTAAATTTGAAGATGCTGATAAGGTTAGACAAATGGCTGAAAGTATTGTAAATGGAGTCGCTAAAAATAAAGATATGTTAAACTCTATTGAGCATTCTGACGAACAAAACGCAAGAATTACGAGTGATAAAATAGCTCAAGATGAATTACTGAAACACGTAACAACGAATTTTGATTTCTACAAAGTAATTAATGACAACGTAGAAGCCAAAGAAGAGTTTAATACGATGGTTTTTAATATGGTGAAAGAAATGCTGAACAAAGCTGTGTAGAAAACCAAAGCAAGCAAGTTTTGAAAAGTCTTGCTTTACATTTGCCCCCAGCAAATGAACATCATCCTCAAAAACATAAAGCAACTCATAGGTATCACCGAAAATTCGGATACCATAAAACGCGGCACAGCTCAAGGTGAAGTCACCAAGCTAGACAATGCCTACCTCGTTATTCGCAATCACCGCATAGAGGGCTTTGGCCCGATGAGCGAGTGCCCAGAGCTAAACCTGGATAGTCACGACTGCACCGGCAGGCTTGTACTGCCCACCTACGTAGATAGTCATACGCATATGATTTTTGCGGAGAGTAGAAGCGGCGAAATGAACCAACGCCTACACGGCAAAACCTACCAAGAAATAGCCGAAGCAGGCGGAGGCATACTGAATAGTGCCGCAAAGCTGCGGGCTATGAGTGAGCAGCAACTATACGACGATGCACAAGAACGCATAGGCAACGCGATAAAACAAGGCACTGGTGCCTTGGAAATAAAAAGCGGGTACGGCCTTACCATAGAAGATGAGATGAAAATGCTGCGAGTGATTCGCATTTTGAAGCAACTGTCTCCTACGCCTATCAAGGCTACCTTCTTGGGAGCACACGCCTTGCCTGCGGAGTTTAAAAACAATAAGGACGTGTATATACACCTCGTATGCAATGAGATGCTACCGCGTATAGCTGGAGAAGGATTGGCTGATTATATCGATATTTTCTGCGAGACGGGCTATTTCAGCCTAGACGACCTAAAACACGTGATAGAAGCCGGAGACAAACACGGCCTCAAGGCCAAGGTGCACGTCAATCAGTTTAGTAGTTTTGGTGCGGTAAAGATGGCTTGTGAAATGGGAGCCCTATCGGTAGACCACCTAGAGGTGATGCAAGATGAAGATTATACCGCCTTGTCTAGCTCTAGCACCATAGCTACGGCCTTACCCCTATGCTCGCTATTCCTTGACATTCCTTATACGCCTGCTAGACAACTCATCGACAAGAATATTCCATTGGCTATAGCCAGTGATTTCAATCCCGGTTCTGCACCCAGTAGCAATCTGAACCTCGCTTTCGGATTGGCGTGCAGTCAGATGAAACTTACTCCCGAGGAGGCTTTTAATGCATTGACGTACAATGCCGCATTTGCTATGGAAGTACAAGATGAAGTAGGAAGCATACAAGTAGGCAAAAAAGCCAACCTTATTATCACCAAACCAGCCCACGGACTGGAGGATATACCGTATTGGTTTGGTGATAGTATGATAGGTAGTGTGGTGATATAAATTAACCGTTATACAGGACTCTCCTCCCATCTAAATCTAAAAAGTATTTAAAAAGGAGACGTTCAAAAGCTTAGTAAGCTCTTGCTGTTTTCCCTTCCATGTAATAGACAAAACTTCTATTTACTACAGCATTACCTCCTGGTGTAGGATAGTTGCCCGAGAAGTACCAATCGCCTAAGTGATTGGGGCAAGAAGCGTGGAGGCCTGCTATGGTTTGATATACAATTTCTACCTCCGCATTCATTTCTGCGGGCGTCACAAGTCTCGCTATTTCAGATTCTATCTCTTTGTCTGTATATCTATCATACAAGAGCTTCACTTTATTCTCCATTTCTTCTACAGGCTTAAGCAATTCTTGCTTACACAGCTCATGTATTCTATTTAAGAAATCAAGATCACCTTCCTTTTCTAACAAGCTTTTTACAGCTTGAAAAGCTATGAACTCATTCATTCTACTCATATCTATCCCGTAACAATCAGGGAATTTTATAATAGGAGCACTGGAGGCTACGATTATTTTCTTAGGGCCTAGCCTATCGAGTATACGTAGGATGCTTTTCTTAAGTGTTGTTCCTCTTACTATACTATCATCTACCACGACCAAAGTATCCGATGGTTTTACTACCTCATAGGTGACGTCATATCCGTTTCCTACCAAATCATCACGACCATCATCCTGTGCAATAAATGTACGTATTTTGGCATCTTTTACGAGCAGTTTTTCTCTTCTAATTTTCACTGCCAATAGCTTATCAATGGCTTGGGGTGTGGCCTCGCTGCCCATTTTGAGCAATTGCTCGCGTTTCCACTTATCCAGGTACTTATACACGCCATCTATCAGGCCATAATACGAAGTTGCAGCCGTATTAGGGATGTAGGAGAATACGGTAGACCGAATATCAAAATCTAGACGTTTTAATATTTCTCGCGATATCTTACGGCCTAGGCGTTTTCTTTCTTCGTGTATTTTACCATCACTTCCTCTGGAAAAATATATACGCTCAAAGCTGCACGAGAGTCTTGGTGAAGGTTCTAAAATTTGTTTCTCCGAGAAACTCCCATCACGTTTTACAATTAACGCATTCCCAGGCTTTACCTCTTTCAGATCATCTAGTTTCAAGTCAAATGCCGTTTGTATAGCAGGACGCTCGCTTGCTACCACTATTACTTCATCATTGGCATAGTAATAATTAGGTCGGATACCATTGGGGTCACGCATTATAAATGCATTACCGTCCCCTATAAGTCCTACCATATTATAGCCCCCATCTACACTTTTAAACGAGTTTTTGAGAACATTTTCTAGATTGAGATTATTTTTAATGTACTCCGCACTTGCCAAGCTATCAAGCCCTTGAGATTTACTCTCGTGGTATAAACGCTCATTCTCATCATCCAAAAAATGTCCTATTTTTTCGAGCATTGTTACATTATCACTTATCTCCTTAGGGTGCTGCCCTAGGTCAATAAGCTGTTGATACATCTCGCGTACATTCGTCACGTTATAATTGCCTGCTAGAACAAGATTTCTACTCATCCAATTATTCTGACGCAAGAAAGGGTGTATGTTCTCTATGCTATTTTTACCGTGGGTCGCATAGCGAAGGTGCCCCAGGAGTATCTCACCTGCATAAGGATATTTCTTTTTGAGCCACGCTGTATCATTAGCCTTTACCGGATCTAGCGAGGCCAATCGCTTATTCACACGCTCAAACAAGGTAGATACGGCACCAGCACCTTTTGCTCGTTCTCGTGCTATGTATCTACTACCATATTTGGGATCCAACTTTATCACGGCCATTCCTGCACCGTCTTGACCTCTGTTCAGTTGCTTGTTCATCAGCATCTGGAGTTTATTCAGTCCATACAGTTCCGTACCGTATTTTTCTTTGTAGTACTCAAGTGGTTTTCTGAGCCTGATGAAGGCCACGCCACACTCGTGTTTTATAGGATCGCTCATACAGTGAGATTATACGAACAAATGTATAACTTTGGACGTTCATAGAAAGGACATCTTATGAAAATACTGATTATAAATGGACCCAACCTGAACTTGCTCGGAAAGCGAGAACCAAGTATATATGGTTTTGAGCGATTTGAAGACTTTCTGACGCAAGTTAGAAACCAATTTTCAACAGTAGATATCCAGTATTATCAAAGCAATATAGAAGGTGAACTTATAAATAGGCTCCATGCCACAGAATACGAGGACTATAGCGGCATCATCCTAAATGCAGGCGGATATTCACATACAGCCGTAGCCCTAGCCGATGCAGTAGCAGCTATAAAAACTCCAGTCATTGGTATTCACATTAGCAATACATATACACGCGAAAAAGAACGTCATCAAGAGCTCTTGGCCCAATATTGTCGCGGCGGAATTTATGGCCTCGGGCTGCAAGGATACTCCCTTGCTATTCAGTCGATTATAAATCAGTAAATTTCTTCTTGCCTTGGGCAAAGAATTGCCATACTATAGATTTAGGATAAAGTGTCACATCTTCGGTTCCTAAGCTTTTTACCCAACGCCTTTTACCCAGTATCGTGTGAAACTTGCCCCAGAAAGCAAAATGTGCTTTTATGATGGTCATAAAGAGTGAGGCTTTACCATCTACTATGAATTTTAACGCAGAGATACCATCTAATACCATACGCCAGAGGATGATAAAAAACCAAAAAGGGGAACTATGATTTTTGGCAAGAAGCACGAGGTTATTCCTAAAATTGAGGAAATACTTTCTATCAGAACCTTCTGTCAAGGTACCCCCGCCTACATGAAACACCTCTGAGCGAGGCTGCACCATAACCTTATAGCCCATTCGCTGCATTCGCCAGCATAGGTCTATTTCCTCCATATGGGCAAAAAAATCAGCATCTAACGCTCCTGCTTGATGAAAAACATCGGCTCTTACAAACATACACGCACCTGTAGCCCAAAACACCTCCTGTACATCATCATACTGCTGCTTGTCCTCTTCTAGTGTATCAAATATCCTACCCCTACAAAAAGGATAACCCCACTTATCCAAGTATCCCCCACTTGCTCCAGCATACTCAAATAGTTCTGTTCGTACGGCATCTTTTATCTTGGGCTGAATGGCCGCCACTTGCTTATCGGCAATAGCCAACTCTACCAATGGCTTGAGCCAATTACTGGGTACACGCACATCGCTATTAAGTAGAACGTAGTAATCTGCTTCTATTTGCTCGAGTGCCCAATTATACCCGCCGGCATATCCATAATTTTTGGGCGAAACAAGGACACGCGTTTCATCCGAAAAATGTTGCTGTACGTATTCCACAGAATCGTCCATAGAGGCATTATCTACCACCCATACCTCTTTGTTACTATAATCAGTTGCTAATACCGACGGCAAAAATCGCTCGAGTAACGGTCGCGTATTGTAGTTCAATATTACGATGGCAACTTTGGGCTGTAGGCTTTTCATATAGGCTATTATTTAGATGAGAAAACAAACTTCATACTATCGGGATGCACCAGTAGTACACAGAATTTATCTGCATTCACGGCAAATTGTTGTTTGAACTCCGCTTCTTTTTCTTTGAGTACCACTCGTCGTGACACCATCTCTTCTAATGTGCTTGCACTGAAACTAAAGTGTGTTTGATGCTCGTTTTTATCAATCACCTTTTGGGCGATGGCAATGTCTTCTGTATGAGCTAATACAATGGGAAATTTAGAGTAACCACCATCTACAACCGCTTTCACTGTTTCGTTCAATTCCTTTTTGAGCACCTTAATATCACTCTCCAAATTATAGAGTATTTCTTTCTCCTTTTCTGAGATACTGTTGTCCATTTTATATTCTATTGTTCGTCAGTTAATTCTAATATTTGCAAAGCGTATAGCAAAAGTGTGTAAATAATATCGTATTGTCGAACTTGTATTTCAACAAACCAATTAATATGAAAAATATATTCTATTTAGGTATTGCCGCAATTTTGCTCAGCACAGCCTGCACCGACCAAGAAACTACCGAAAAAGTAGTAGGACTCAAGCCTGTATATGGCACCATTGATGACATCTCAACTTCCATTAAAACCGGACCAAGTAAAAGCTTGAAGCAAGTAGGAAAAATATACGTATATGGTGACAAGCTGCTTATCAATGAAGTAAATAAAGGTGTACACATTTATGACAACTCAGATCCTAGCAATCCGCAAGCAATCAATTTTATCAGTATTCCTGGTAATGTAGATGTGGCCATAAAAGATAATTATATGTATGCAGATATGGGAGTAGGTCTTATTACCATAGATATTAATGATCTAAACGACGTAAAGGTTACCTCATTTGAGCAAGAACATATCAATATAGAGAACACCAAACGTCCACCACCGGCTGTTACTAGCCTGATAGTGAGCAACAAAGTTTACTTTGAATGTCCAGATGCCAGCAAAGGACTCATACTCTCTTGGGAAATAGAAGAAATGCCGAAACCTGAATGCTATATCAACCAATAATGAAAATTCGAATGAAAAATATTATAACAATTTTATGTTTAGTCCTTGCTTTTGGATGTAGCGAAGACTCCGTTTCTCCAACTTCATCAGAATCCAGTGCAAGCCAAAGTAGTGGCGGCACAACAGGTACTGGCGGCTCTCTAGCTCGTTTTACCATTGCCAAAAATCACTTATACGTAGCTACAGAATCTCAGTTATTTACCTATTCACTAGAGAACGCGAGTGACCCTCAGTTTCAAAATAGTATCCAGCTGGGCAACGGAGTTGAGACTATTTTCTCTTTGGGTGACTATATTTATCTAGGAACGCAGAATGGAATGCTGATATATGACATCACCAATGCAAGCTCTCCGCAGTACACTTCGGCCTATTTTCATGTAACCAGTTGCGATCCTGTAGTGGCCAACGAAAATTATGCTTACGTAACTTTACGTGATGGGCAGCCTTGCAGAAATGGGCAGAATCGACTCGACGTAATAGATATAAGCAACAAGAGATTTCCTGTGGAAGTGAATAGCCTACAAATGGAAAATCCAATTGGCTTAGGACTAAATGGGAACCAACTGTACGTATGTGATAACGGAAAAATCAAACAATTTGATGTATCCAACCCTACGAGTCCACTCGTGATACGCGAAACAGAATTGATTGGAGTG
>Ga0209555_10000030_pt1 | contig 105325 bp, 97 predicted proteins | sample SaaInl85LU_5_DNA_FD_184643 | JGI IMG/M metagenome (GOLD analysis project Ga0209555, IMG submission 184643) | Marine microbial communities from expanding oxygen minimum zones in the Saanich Inlet - ESP_85LU_5_DNA (SPAdes) (version 2) | ecosystem: Environmental > Aquatic > Marine > Intertidal...
GCAATTGAAGAATCTATTTAAGTTATTTTTTAAAATAGAAAAGTATAAATTTTAAAAACCATTAATCAATTAATTCAGTTTTTGTTTTAATTAGCTGTAGGGTAAGTTTATTAAAACGTATGAATAAAAGAATTGATGCTGTTGTTAAACCTGCTAATAAACCTAACCAAATACCAAAACTACCATACATTTCTTCTGAGCCCAAATAATAAGAAACAGGGAACCCTATACACCAATAAGAGATAAATGTAAGGATTGTTGGTATTTTTACATCCTGCAAGCCACGTAAAGCGCCTAAAACAACAACTTGAATACTGTCTGATATTTGAAAAAAAGCAGCAGCTATTAACAGTTTTGACGCAATAGCAATAACCTCCATATTGTCTGTATAATTTAACTCATCTGTCAAATCAACATAAATCATTGGCATTATATCATGAAAAATAAAAAATAGTATGGCAAAAACAGTGGCAAAAATCATCCCTAACAAAAAGATAGAAAATGCAATTCTTCTTAATTCTTTAAAATTTTGTAGGCCTTTTTGATTACCAACTCTAATCATAGAAGCAACACTTAATCCCATTGCTACCATAAAAGTCATTGAAGATAGGTTTAGTGCAATTTGATTTGCTGCTTGTGGGTTTTTGCCTAATAAACCACTCAACCAAATAGCTGCTGTAAAAATAGCTGCCTCAAAAAACATTTGCATGGCACTTAATGACCCTAAATTTATAATCTTTTTTAACATTAACACATCCAATACAAAGAACTTAATGTTGCTAACTATAGGTTTAGACCGTTCTTTATAAAACATCAAAATCCATAAATACAATACCATCACAAATCGTGATGCCAAAGTTCCATAAGCAGCACCTACAATTCCTAATTCAGGAAAGCCGAATTTTCCAAAAATCAATAAATAATTTAATACCACATTAATAATGTTTGCGAGTAATGTAGCATACATTGGGTATTTAGTCATAGACATACCATCACTAAATTGTTTAATAGCTTGAAAAATTATTAAAGGAATTAAAGAAAATGCTACTAAATCTAAGTAAGGTATCGCCAATTCTACAACCTCTTTAGGTTGTTTCATCAAATATAAAATTGGTTTAGCAAAATAGACCATTAAAAAAAGTAGAATTCCTAAAACCGTACATAGAAACAAACCACTTTTATAAGCTGCTCTAGCTTGTTTTAAGTTATTAGAAGAATCTGCTTCTGCTATTAATGGCGTTATTGCAGTAGAAAAACCAATTCCTATAGACATCGCAATAAACATAAAACTATTTCCTAGAGAAACAGCAGCTAACTCAGCAGTACCCAACTGGCCTACCATAATATTGTCTATAAACGCTACAAAAGTATGACCTAACATTCCTAAAATAACTGGTGCTGCTAATGTCCAATTGTATTTAAATTCTGAAGTATACTGCGTTAGGTTCAAATTTTATCTTATATTTTACAAATGCGAATATACGTATTAGAAATACATTTTATTAAAGAGAACTTCACAGTTTTATAAAGAATTTTCTCGATAAAATTAAGTACTTTTGAATAACAAAATTAAAAAAATGGCGAAGATAACACTTGGTGGAAATCCAATTCAAATTAGTGGAAATTTACCAAATATTGGTGATAATGCAGTAGACTTTACATTAAGAACAACTGCGTTAAAAGAAAAGTCGCTATCCGATTATTTAGGTAAAACGATATTACTTAATATTTTTCCAAGTGTAGACACTAGTGTTTGTGCTAAATCTGTCAGAGTTTTTAATAAGAAAGCTTCAGAAATAGACCACTGTGTTGTTTTATGTATTTCTAAAGATCTTCCTTTTGCACAAGCACGTTTTTGTGGTGCAGAAGGAATTGATAATGTAGAAATGCTATCCGATTTTAAAACGGGCTCTTTTGGAGAAGATCATGGTGTTACTATAAAAGATAGTGATTTTAAAGGACTACATGCAAGAGCTATCATTATTATAGATAGGAATGGTAAAATTAAATATACAGAACAAGTTGCTGAAATTGGGAACGAACCAAATTATGAAGCAGCATTAAAAGCAATGTAGTATGAAAGATCCAAACGATGGTTTTTTTATGGGAAGACTAAAAAGTTTAAAATTTGCTTTTAAAGGTTTATGGATTTTAGTTACCACAGAAGATAGTATAAAGGTGCAGCTTTTTGTTTCCCTAATTGCATTTATATTAGGAATAACATTCGATATTTCACTTATGGAATGGGCTATACAATTCCTAGCAATAGGTTTAGTTTTAGTTGCTGAGGCTGCTAATTCTGCAATAGAAGAAGTCTCTGATTTTATACATCCAGAATTTCATGAAAAAATTGGAAGAATTAAAGATATTGCTGCAGGTACTCCTGCATTTGCAGCAATAATATCGCTAATCATTGCAGGTATTATTTATGTACCGAAAGTATTTATATTATTTTAATCAAATATGTATATTTACTTTTTAATTTTTTATAATTTTTAATGCCAAAAACAAAACCAAATACTTCTAAAGTAAAAGAAAAAACTTCTATTTTTAATTTCTTAAAAACAAGGCAAACTCAAAATATCATTGGCTTATTTTTACTTCTATTTTCTCTTTTTTTGTGTATTGCTTTTATTTCCTTTTTCTTCAACTGGCAAACGGATCAGAGTACGTTAAACTACTTCACAGACAAGTCTATTAAAAGTAATAATCTATTAGGTAAAATTGGCGCCAACTTAAGTCATTTCTTTATTTACAAAGGGTTCGGTCTTGCTGCTTTTGTAATTGTATATCAATTTTTGATTACAGGATTTTATATTATTATAAAAAGAAAAATCTCGAAAATTATAATTTCTTGGAATTGGGGCTTAATTTCCATGTTATGGCTTACAATCACATTAGGCTTTTTAAATAAAAAATATGCCTTATTCTCTGGTGTTATCGGTTTTGAATTAAATAATTATTTACAAACATTTTTAGGTAAGACTGGATTAAGTATCGTTTTACTGTTTTTATTTTTTGCATATCTAATTTTAAGGTATAAGATTACTATTGACAAGTATTTAGAGGCTTGGAAAGCAAAAAGAATGGCTCAAAAAGAACTAGCTTCTAAGGCATCTGATAACGAAAAAGATGACATTGAAAGTTCTGTTGCTAGCAGTACGCTTAGTGTTGATAAGGAACCATTAGAAGAAACAAAATCTGAGTTTGAATTATCAGTAGAAAACTTAAAACCTACAATTTCTAACCATTCTGATGTACAATCAAAAGAATCAATTGAACTAAAAATTGAAGAAGAAAAAAATACTGTATTTAATACAAAAGAAAAGACTACCCCTGAGAAAGAAGTGGCTATTGATATAGAAATCTCTGAAGAAGAAGAACATTCAACGGAGAATCTATCTGATAAAATACTTAAAGATTTTGGAGAATTTGACCCAACACTAGAGCTTTCTAATTTTCGATTCCCAACATTTAATTTATTAAAACAATACAACGAAAGTATTTCTATAGACCCAGAAGAATTAGAGGCTAATAAGAATAAAATTGTAGAAACGTTAAAAAATTACAAAATTGGAATTGCAGAGATTAAAGCAACTGTTGGACCAACAATTACTTTATATGAAATTGTACCTGAAGCTGGTATTCGTATTTCTAAGATTAAAAATTTAGAAGACGATATTGCACTTTCTTTATCAGCACTAGGAATTCGTATCATTGCTCCCATTCCCGGAAAAGGAACCATAGGTATAGAAGTGCCTAATAAAAATGCAACCATAGTGTCTATGCACTCTGCTATTTCATCAAAAAAATTTCAAGAATCTCAGATGGAGCTTCCTATAGCTTTAGGAAAAACAATTTCTAATGAAACATTTGTAGTAGATTTAGCAAAAATGCCTCACTTATTAATGGCTGGTGCAACAGGACAAGGAAAATCTGTTGGTTTAAATGCTGTTTTAACATCATTATTGTATAAAAAACATCCTGCAGAGGTAAAATTCGTTTTGGTAGATCCTAAAAAAGTAGAACTTACCCTATTCAATAAAATAGAAAGACATTATTTAGCTAAATTACCAGATACCGATGATGCCATCATAACCGATACAACCAAAGTTGTACATACCTTAAATTCTTTGTGTATCGAAATGGATAATCGCTACGATTTATTAAAATCGGCTATGGTTCGTAATATCAAAGAATACAATCAAAAGTTTAAAAAACGTAAATTAAATCCAAACGACGGACATCAATTTTTACCCTACATTGTTTTGGTAATTGATGAATTTGCAGATTTAATTATGACTGCAGGTAAAGAAGTAGAAACCCCAATTGCAAGGTTAGCACAGCTTGCAAGAGCAATTGGTATTCACTTAATTGTTGCAACTCAAAGACCTTCTGTAAATGTAATTACAGGAATTATAAAAGCTAATTTTCCTGCAAGAATTGCATTTAGAGTAACCTCTAAAATAGACTCAAGAACAATTTTAGATGCAGGAGGTGCAGACCAACTTATAGGAAGAGGAGATTTATTATACACCAATGGAAATTCAATTACTCGAATTCAGTGTGCATTTGTAGATACTCCAGAAGTAGAAAAAATAACTGATTTCATAGGTTCTCAAAAAGCATATTCAGAAGCACATTTATTACCAGAATATGTAGATGATGAAAATGGCACAAGTATTGATATTGATATCGAAGATAGAGATAAACTATTTAAAGAAGCCGCAGAAATTATTATAACTGCTCAACAGGGCTCTGCTTCTTTATTACAAAGAAAATTAAAATTAGGATACAATAGAGCTGGACGTTTAATAGATCAATTAGAAGCTGCTGGTATTGTTGGAGGTTTTGAAGGGAGTAAAGCTAGGCAAGTTTTAATTCCTGATTTTATAGCGCTAGAACAGTTATTAGAAAACGAAAAAAACAACTAATACATCTTTAAAAGATGTTAAATTAATTTAAATGAGGAAATTAGTTATTGTAGGAGTATACTTAATGTGTTCAAGTTTTATTTTTTCACAGAACTCTTTAGAAGCAAAATCAATTTTAGATGAAGTTTCAACAAAGATGGCTGCATACCAAAATATGTTTATTAGCTTTAGCCAAACACTCAGTAATGAAGAAGCTGGTATTCTTGAAGGTGATGAACCACCTATTAAAGGAGAAATACATTTAATGGGAGAAAAATACAGCTTAAAGTATTTGGGAAATACGTTCATCTATGATGGCAAAAAACTTTATATCATAAATAATGAAGAAAAAGAAGTGGCTATATCTGAAGGAGACTTAAGTGCAGACGATGGTTTTATTTACCCTTCAAAACTTTTTACTTTTTACCAAGAAGGATATAATTTTGAACTAGGAAAAATTAAAAATTATAAGGGTAGAAAAATTCAGTTTGTAACCCTAAATCCTATCGATAGCAATTCTGATATCATTAAAGTAGAACTGGGTATTGATGCAAAAACTAAGCATATTTACAAATTGATCCAAACAGGTTCTAATGGAGCCAAAACAAGTTTCACCATCACAACATTTAAAAACAATCAAGCTATTTCTGATGATTTTTTTACGTTTAACGAACAAAAATATTTAGAGCAGAATTACACCATTGATTAATTATTTCAATTAACAGAAAATTAATAGCATCTTACATTTTAAGATGCTATTTTTGTTTTTTTTTATGAAAATATTAGATCGATACATTTTAAAGAGCTTTCTAGTTCCGTTTATAGCAACATTTCTAATTGTACTTTTTGTCTTAGTAATGCAAGCCTTATGGCAAGCATTCGAAAATATTGCAGGCAAGGGAATAAGCGTAATTTTTATACTAAAATTTTTATACTACACAACATTAATGATTATACCACAGGCACTACCTGTTGGTGTATTGTTGTCTTCCATAATGGCTTTAGGTAACTTGGGCGAGAATTATGAATTTGCTGCAGCAAAATCTGCTGGAGTGTCTTTACAAAGATTAGTAAGACCAATAGGAATTCTTGCCATTGCGTTAAGTGGTCTTAATTTTTTGTTTTTAAATAATGTTTTCCCCTATGCCAACTTAAAACAAAAAAACTTATACTTAAACATAAAAAAGAAAAAACCTGCACTAGCATTGGTTCCTGGAAGCTTTAATGCAGATATTCCAGGGTACCAAATTAAGTTTGAAGAAAAGTATGGAGCGCAAGAAAATCTTTTGAAAAAGGTGTTAATTTATGATTTAACCAGTAACAGAGGAAATCAAAAAGTAATTACAGCAGAACGAGGTAAGATTGTTACCGAAGAAGGTAGTAGGTATATGACTTTTATTTTATACGATGGAAAGTATTACGAAGAACATGTAAAATCTGCCAGAACTTCACTTAAGAGAAAAAAAATGGCGGCATCAGAAGCTACTTTTAAGGAATACGAATTTAATATTGATATTGGAGATACTTTAGATGAAGGAAAGTTAGATTCTATAAATTCTGCCACAATTCCGATGATGCTTTCTTTAGAACAAATAAAAGATACCATTCCTAAATTAAAAGAAAATTATGACGAGGTATTACAAATTCGTGCTAAAAACATTTATATTAGTAGTACAGCAAAAGATTTGTATCGCTATCCAGATTCTTTAAAAAGAACAAATCTTGAGACTACAATTATTAATAATTTTGAGCTTCAAGAAAAAATTACTGTTTTAAATTCGGCATTAACAAAAACAACAAGAGTATTAAATTCAATAACCAATAATACAGATAGCGTAAAATGGAACAGAAAAATGGTAAATTTTTACGATACAGAATACTATAACAGAATAGCATTCTCTTTATCTTGTGTAATATTGTTTTTTATTGGTGCTCCTTTAGGTTCTATTATTAGAAAAGGCGGATTTGGATTACCAATGATTTTAGCAATAGCAGTTTATGTATTGTATTTTTTTACAAATACATTCGGAAAAAATTTAGCAGAAGAAAGTTCTATAACCTCTATGTTAGGTTCATGGATATCTGCAATAATCATGATTCCATTTGCCATTTTATTAACCAATAGAGCAACAAAGGATAAAGGGATTTTTAATATCAATTCCTTTTTACAACCAGTGACTAAAATTTTAAATAAATTACTACCTAAAAAAGGGCTTTAAATATGACTACAAATTCAGTACATCAAATACAACTAAATACAATAGAAGAAGCAATTAACGATATCAGAAATGGTAAAGTTATAATTGTTGTGGATGATGAAAATAGAGAGAATGAAGGCGATTTTTTAGCTGCAGCAGAAAAAGTTACCCCAGAAATGGTAAATTTTATGGCAACTCATGGTAGAGGGTTAATTTGCACACCTTTAACAGAAAATCGCTGTAAAGAGCTAGAATTGGGCATGATGGTGAATAACAACACAGATCCAATGGAAACTGCGTTTACTGTTTCTGTAGATTTAAGAGGTAAAGGAGTTACTACAGGTATTTCTGCTTCGGATAGGGCGTTAACTATTCATGCGTTAGTAGATAAAGAAACAAAACCCTTTGATTTAGCGAGACCAGGACATATTTTCCCTTTAAAAGCTAAAGAAGGTGGTGTTTTAAGAAGAACAGGTCATACAGAAGCAGCCATAGATTTTGCAAGATTAGCAGGTTTACAACCAGCAGGAGTTATTGTAGAAATAATGAATGAAGATGGTACAATGGCTCGTTTACCACAATTACTTAAAGTTGCTGAAAAATTCGACATAAAAATAGTTTCTATTGAAGATTTAGTGGCTTACAGAATGGAGCATGATTCGTTAATCGAAAAGAAAGAAGATTTTGAAATAGAAACACGTTTTGGAAAATTTCGTTTAAGAGCCTATCAACAAACAACCAATAATCAAGTGCATATTGCACTGACTAAAGGCACTTGGACCAATGATGATGGTATTTTAACCAGAATAAATTCAACGTTAGTAAACAACGATATTCTTGGAACATTAACTAATAATGCTGATAAAAAGTTAGACCAAATGTTTCAAGTAATTAATGACGAAGGCAAAGGCGCAATTTTATTTATCAACCAGCAAAATCAATCTAAAAACTTATTAAGTAGATTGAATATCTTAAAAGAAAATCAAAAAAACGGGGAATTAAAAGCACCTGCAATTGCCATGGATCAAAGAGATTTTGGGATTGGAGCTCAAATTTTACATGATTTAAATATCAGTAAGTTAAAACTACTTACCAATAGTCAACAAACTAAAAGAGTGGGTATGATTGGGTATGGCTTAGAAATTGTAGATTACATATCTTATTAATAAATAACAAAGGGATCATTAAATTGATCCCTTTGTTATTCTATTTTTAGTAGAGGCTACCCCTATCTTATTTAGGTAATAAAATTTCACCTACTGCTAATTCGACAGGTTTTTTGTTTTTTTCAAATAATCTTGCAGTATAATTTCCTTTTAAAGTTATTGTTTGATCTATTACTTCTAGCCAACTTCCTTCTCTTAAACCTAAAACAGCAGTTTCATTACATACATGAAATTCTTTAATTCTTGTTTCTCGAGTTTCGCCCATATGTGTATTGCCTTCTATTGGATCTAAATAATGCGCATTAATATTGAAAGGAATGCATCCTAAAGTTTTAAAACTGGGAGGATATACAATAGGCATATCATTAGTGTTTTTCATATTCACACCACATATGTTACTTCCTGCACTTGTTCCTAAATAAGGAACCCCCTGCTCTATGACTTCTTTTAATGGTTTTAGAATATCATTTTTATACAATTGATTTACCAATTCAAACGTATTACCACCTCCTGTAAAAATTCCCTTGGAATTTTTTAAGGCCTCTCTAGGGTTTTCATATTCATGAATACCTTTTACTGTTATATCAATAGAAGAAAAAGCTTGTTGCACCAAATTAGTATATGAATTGTAAGAAATACCTCCAGGCCTTGCATATGGAATAAATAAAATAGTTGAACCATTTGCAAAAAAAGTGCTTAATGTTGGTAAAAGATATTCTAAGTAATTACTTCTATATAGTGTTGATGTACTTGCAATAATCATTTTTTTCATGGCTCAAAAATAAAGTTTTTACCTAATTCAGGTACTAGTTTATCTCCTAATTAAATCATAAAAATGATTTTTTTTGAGTCTAATATAGAAATATTATGTAATTTTCATGATCTTAAAAAGATAAACATATTTTATCCTTATGAAAAAAATAGTGCTACTTTTTTTATTGGTATTATTAGTATTACAAAGTATAAATGGACAGAATAAGAGGTACATTATAACTGGTAAGGTTACAGATTCTTTAGGGGTAATAAAAAATGCAAACATTATTAACCTAAATACTTATCAAGGTACTTTTTCTAGTGACGAAGGATTGTACCGTATTTTTGTTTCAAAAGGAGATACATTAAGGGTTTCATCTATTCAATATAAACCTAAGAAAATTGTCATTTCAAAAAAAACTATTGAAACTAAAAAATTAGATATCTCACTAAAGTCTGCTACTTATACTCTAGATGAATTTGAATTAAAAAGAAATAATTTATTAGGTCGATTAGGTATAGATATTAAAAATGTTAGTAGAGATAAACAAGACTCTCTATTAAGAAAAGTCATGGATTTCTCTAATGTAAATTTTAAGGAAAAAGATTTTACAATTGATGATATTTCAAAAGTAAAACCACCAATCGTAAATACTATGGCAGGGGCTATACCAATGGCAGGTGCAGGGGCAAAAGTTGTAATACCTTTTAAAAACTCAGCACGATTATGGGCTTTAAGAAGCAAATTAGAGCAAAAAAAGCAATTTCCTTACAAAATACTTTCAGAACTAGGTGAAAAGTTTTTCTTTGACGAACTTAAAATTCCAATCGATAATTATTTTCATTTTTTAGAATATTGTAATCCTTTGGGTATTGAAAATCTTCATAAAAAAGGAAGGCTTTTAGAGTTAATAAAGATTTTAAGAAAAGAAAGTAGTTCTTATTTAAAAATCATAAACAAAGAATAATTTTCTAGTATTATTTAGCTACACTTATTTATGAAACTAAAAACATATCTATTTTTATTACTAATTATCCCTTTATTCTCTTTTTCATCACATAAATACTATTTAAGTTTAACACAGATTAACTTCAATAAGGAGACCAAAGCAGTACAGGTTATTATTAATGTTTTTATGGATGATATCGAATTAGCTTTAAATAAAGATTTTGGCATTGATTTACAGCTAACTACAAAAAAGGAATTAAAAAACAACGGTATTTATTTTAAAAAATACCTTCACAAAAAATTAGAATTTACAATAAATAATAAAATCCAAAACTTTAATTATATTGGTAAGGAATATGATGGGGATCTTGTTTTTTTTTATTTAGAAATAGAAAACGTAGAAAATATAAAAACATTAAGTGTTTCAAATAAAGTATTAACAAATCATTTTCCAAAACAACAAAACTTAATCAAAGTAAAAGTGAGTAAAAAGAATAAAAGTGTTTTACTTACTAAAGAAGCGTATAAAACTTCAATAAAATTTTAAATTAAATCAAACTAAAAATCAATACTTATGAGAAAAATTGGATTTTTAATGTTCTCTTTATTCGTAGTTTGTTCTGCATATGGGCAAATTACAAAACAAGGACATGTTAATACAAATAAATTTAAGCAATTAAAGCAAGAATTACCTACGCCTAACCTAGAACGTACAGCTTCAGGTAAACCTGGTAAAGAGTACACCCAGCAAAAAGTAGATTATGTTATGGATATTGTGTTAGACGATGCCAATACAAAAATCACTGGCTCTGAGACTATTACTTACCACAACAATTCTAAAGATGAATTGGAATATTTATGGGTGCAATTAGATCAGAACATGAGAGCTGCAGATTCTAAAACTCCAGATATTTCACCCAATTCAATTCCTAAAAAAATTAGTAAAAATAGATTTAACAGGGCCTTTCCTGAAGAACGTTTTGATGGGGGTTTTAATATTATGAGTGTAACTAATAAAGATGGTAGTGCTTTATCTCATACTATTAATCAAACCATGATGCGCATAAACCTAACCGAGCCGTTAGCATCTGGAGCAACATTTGAATTTAATATTTCTTGGTGGTACAACATTAATAACCATAGAACAGATGGAGGAAGATCTGGATATGAGCATTTTAAAGAAAATAATAATAACAATTATGTAATTGCACAGTTTTATCCAAGAATGTGCGTGTATGATAATGTAGAAGGTTGGCAGAACGATCAATTTTGGGGAAGAAGTGAGTTTGCCCTTGAATTTGGAGATTTTACAGTTAATATTACTGTTCCCGAAGACCACATGTTAGGAGCCACAGGAGTTTTACAAAACGAAAGTGAGGTATTAACAAAACAAGAGCAAAAAAGACTAGCCAAAGCCAGAAAAACATTTGGTGATGTAGTTATTATTAGAACACAAAAAGAAGCTGAAAAGATTGAAAAATCAAAAGCCTCTAGAACTAAAACATGGAAATTTATAGCAAAAAATGTGCGAGATTATGCATTTGCCACTTCAAGAAAGTTTATTTGGGATGCAATGGCTGTAGCTATTAATGGAAAAACTGTTATGGCATACTCTTTATACTCTAAGGAAGCTAATCCTTTGTACGGAGATCATTCAACCAAAGCAGTCGCACAAACTTTAAAAACGTATTCTAAATATACTTTTGACTACCCTTACCATAAAGCAATTTCGGTAGATGGACAAATGGGAATGGAATATCCTCAAATCTGTTTTAATCCTGGTAGACCAGATTTACCAAATGGTGGTTATTCAGATAGAATGAAATACAGAATGATTAAAGTTACCATTCATGAAGTTGGTCATAATTTTTTCCCAATGATTGTAAATTCTGACGAAAGACAATGGACTTGGATGGATGAAGGTTTAAATTCTTATATGGAAATGTTGGCTGAGTTAGATTATGATAAAGATTTTCCAATTGTTAGAGGGTATCCGAAAAATATTGTCAAATATATGTCTGGAGATCAGTCTAGAATTGCACCTATTATGTCTAAAGGAGACAATGTGTATAGCTTTGGTGCTAATGCATATGGTAAACCTGCAACAGCACTATGGATTTTAAGAGAAACTATTATGGGCAAAGAATTATTTGATCATGCTTTTAAAACATATTCACAAAGATGGATGTTTAAGCACCCCTCTCCTGCTGACTTTTTTAGAACTATGGAAGATGCGTCTGGTATAGATTTAGATTGGTTTTGGAGGGGCTGGTTTTATACTACTGATGTAACAGATATTGGTATTAAAGGAGTTAAAAAATATACAACAAAAGAAGCTGAAAATACTGTAGAGTTTGTAGAAGACACGTCTAATGGATTAGGTTTTTCAAAAAATGCAGATAAATACCATTATGAAATTACCTACGAAAAACCAGGGGGACTAGTAATGCCTATTATTGTTGAGTTTACGTATAAAGACGGAACAAAAGAAAAGAAAACATATCCTGCTCAAATATGGAGGTATAATGATAAAGAAGTAAGAAAAGTTTTTTCTTCTAACAAACAAATAGAAAGTATACAAATAGATCCAGATTTAGAAACTGCAGATGTAGATACGTCTAACAACTCTTTTCCAAAAGAAAAGACAAATAAATTTGAAAAATTTAAAAATAAAATAAAAGGATAATCTTTTAACACATCTCTTCAAAAAGGCAATATGAATTTATATTGCCTTTTTTTTTGATAAAGGTTTGTTAAATTTATTAACATTTTAAGACTATTCTGTATTTAATCATTAATTTTATAGCTTGATTAATTCAAATCAATACACATGAAAAAAATTTATTTAATTGTTTTTTCTTTATTTTTTGTGGCAACTTCAACAATTGCACAAGAACAAAAAGAAAAAAAGAAAACACAACAAGGTCATACCGATCAAAACAAATTTAGACAGCTAAAAGATGTTTTAGCAACTCCAAACGACCAACATACAGCTTCAGGTGCACCTGGACACCAATATTCACAACAAAAAGTTGATTATGTAATGGACATTCGTTTAGACGAGGCAGCCAATAAAATATATGGTAGTGAAGACATCACCTATTATAACAACTCTAAAGATAACTTAGCGTATTTATGGGTGCAATTAGATCAAAATATGAGAGCGGATGATTCTCAAACTCCTTTAGCAAAGTCTAATTCTGCTGCAGCATTTATATCTACAGATAATTTTAAATCTGAGTATATGGGAGAAGGAAAAGGCTTTGGTTTTAACATCGAAAGTGTAACTAAAGATGGTAAACCCTTATCACATTTTATAAATAGAACAATGATGCGAATAAATTTACCTAAAGCCTTAGCTCCTGGTGAAAGTTTTGACTTTAGTATTGTTTGGAATTATAAAATTAATGACATCAATAAAGATGGTGGTCGTTCAGGGTTAGAATCTTTTAAAGATGGAAATAACAATTATACCATTGCTCAATTTTTTCCAAGATTAGCGGTTTACAATAACGTAGAAGGTTGGCAAAACATGCAGTTTTGGGGTAGATCTGAATTTGCATTAGAATTTGGAGATTATGAAGTTAACTTAACCGTTCCTTCAGATCATATTGTTGAGGCTACTGGAACATTGCAAAACGAAAAAGAGGTATTAACAAGAACACAGCGCAAGCGTTTTGAACAAGCAAGAAAAAGCTTTGACAATCCAGTTGTTATTGTTACTCAAGAGGAAGCTGAAAAGAATGAAAAAGGAAGAGCTACAGCAACTAAGACTTGGAAGTTTAAAGCACAAAGAGTAAGAGACTTTGCTTTTGCAAGCTCTAGAAAATACATCTGGGATGCAATGGCTGTGGATATTAATGGTAAAACAGTAATGGCAACTTCTTTATACCCTAAAGAAGGAAACCCATTATGGGAAGAACACTCTACAAGAGCGGTAGCCACTACATTAATTGAATACTCTAAATTAACATTCGATTATCCTTATGCTAAAGCAGTATCTGTACATTCAGAAAGACAAGGAATGGAGTACCCAATGATTTGTTTTAATTTTGGAAGACCAAATCCTGACGGAACTTATTCAGATAGAACAAAAAAAGGAATGATTGGAGTTATTGTACACGAAGTAGGTCATAACTTTTTTCCAATGATCGTTAATTCTGACGAAAGACAATGGACCTGGATGGATGAAGGATTAAACTCTTTTGTAGAAATTTTGGCTGAAGACGTTTACGATGCAGAATTATTTGCTTCAAACCCAGCAAAAGATATTACAAGATACATGGGTGGTGATCAATCTAACATCTCTCCTATTATGTCTCAAGGAGATTATGTAAAGCAATTTGGACCAAATGCATATTCAAAACCTGCAGCTGGTTTATATATCTTACGTAAAACAATAATGGGACCAGAATTATTTGACCATGCGTTTAGAACCTACGCTCAAAGATGGATGTTTAAACATCCAACACCAGAAGATTTCTTCAGATCTATGGAAGACGCTTCAAGTATGGATTTAGATTGGTTTTGGAGAGGTTGGTTCTATACTACAGATGTAACTGATATTGGTATTAAAGAAGTAAAGCCTCTATATCTAACAGATAAACCAAATGCAAGATTAGCGAAACTAAAAGAACAGTATAAGCAGTATTTTGACAGCTTAGGGGATTTAGTTTACATCACTGACAAAGAAGAAGATGCAAACCCAAATGCTATGGATAAATATGCTGATGGTAAAGAAGTACCTTCATATATCTATTCTGTAGAATTTGAAAAGCCAGGTGGTTTAGTTATGCCTTTAATTGTAGAACTAACTTATGCAGACGGAACTACTAAAAAAGAAACTTTTCCTGCTCAAATATGGATGAAAAATGATACTACTGTAAAAAGAGTATTTTCATCTACACAAGAAATTAAAAGTATAAAAGTAGATCCAGACATGGAAACTGCAGATGTAGATGTTTCTAATAATAGTTGGCCAAAACAAGAGACTGATAAGTTTAATCAGTTTAAGAATAAAATGAAAAATTAAATCAATTTAATTTTTACTAAAAAAGCCTCGTAATTTACGAGGCTTTTTTAATTTAAATAATAACCCTAACTATCTTCTTCAGTTAGATTGATATCAAAGTCTTTATTATCCTCAAAAAAATATTCATCTTCTGAATAAAATTCCATTGCCTCTTCTAACTTAGTACTAATTTTAATTAGATAAATAGTAGTTGGTGCATTTACTTCTAGTGCTTTAATTGTTTCTCCTCTAGCATTTTTAAATGAAATAATGTCATCAAAATCATAACCCAATGGGTATGTATCTATCAAAAGATCTAATATTTCTTTTGTTATTTTTTCATATGCTACAATTACTCTTTTCATGCCTCTACATTTCTAGCAAATAAGCAAATAGTAATGGTGCCACAATAGTTGCATCACTTTCTATGATAAATTTTGGGGTTTCAATATCTAATTTACCCCAAGTAATTTTCTCATTTGGTACAGCACCAGAATAGGAACCATAACTTGTCGTAGAATCAGAAATTTGACAAAAATAACTCCAAAAAGGGGTATCTATTCTTTCTAAATCTTGATACAACATTGGCACTACACAAATAGGAAAATCTCCTGCTATACCTCCTCCAATTTGAAAGAATCCTATTCCGTTTTTAGAATTTTCTGTATACCAATCTGCTAAAAAGGTCATATACTCAATTCCTGATTTTGTGGTACTTGCTTTTAATTCTCCTTTTAAAACATAGGAAGCAAAAATGTTTCCCATTGTAGAGTCTTCCCAACCAGGAACTACAATTGGTATATTTTTTTCAGCTGCTGCATACATCCATGAATCTTTAATATCAATTTCATAATACTTTTCTAAAACACCAGACAATAACAATTTATACATGTATTCATGAGGTAGATAGCGTTCTCCTTTGGCCTCTGCATCTTTCCAAATTTTTACAATATGTGCTTGAATTCTTCGAAAAGCTTCTTTTTCTGGTATGCACGTATCTGTAACTCTATTTAACCCTTTCTCTAACAAATCCCATTCTTCTTGTGGCGTTAAATCTCTATAATTAGGCACACGCTTGTAATGGGAATGTGCGACTAAATTCATAATATCTTCTTCTAAATTGGCGCCAGTACAAGAAATGATATGCACTTTATCTTGACGAATCATTTCTGCAAATATCTTCCCCAACTCTGCTGTACTCATCGCTCCAGCTAATGAAACTAACATTTTAGCGCCTGCGTTAAGTTGTTTTTCATACCCTTTAGCTGCATCAACTAATGAGGCAGCGTTAAAGTGTAAAAAGTATTTTTCTAAAAAATTCGTTATTGGTTTTTTCATTCTAAAGTATTTTTTAATTAAAATTCTTGGTCGTTTTCTTTAAATTTAGATATTCTATTCACTATTTTTAAATTGTCTGATTCTATATCAGCATTATATATCTCATCACTAGAAAACTTGTAACTCAACATTTTATAAAAGAGCTTTGCAGCTAAAAAATCGGAAGATGTATCGTGTTTATTTGGACATAACTCTACCATATCAAAACCGACCACATTTTTTTTTCTAAAAACAGTTTTCAAAAATGATAGGGTTTCATAATACAATAACCCTCCAGGTTCAGGGGTACCAGTAGAGGGTAAAATAGAAGGGTCTAAAGCATCTAAATCAAATGTAATAAACACGTTTGTAGTTAATTGATCTATAACATCTTCTATCCAATATTCATTAACAACCATATCATGAGCAAAGAATACTTTATCTTCATTCATTGTTCTCTTTTCAGAAATATCCATACTTCGAATACCTACTTGAACTAAGTTAGTGGTTGTATTTGCCTCATATACAGCACATGCATGGTTATAAGAAGAACCTTGATATTCTTTTCTTAAATCTGCATGAGCATCAATGTGCAATACCGTTAAATTATCAAAGCATTCATTAAATGCTCTAATTGTTCCAATAGAGATTGAATGTTCACCGCCAAAAACGGTAACAAATTTATTTCTATTAATGTATTTTTTTGTTTCTTGATGTACTTTATGTACAACTGCCTCAGGTGAAGAATTTTCTATTATTTCTTCTGCTAAAAATACGCCTTGTTTATACACTTCTGAATCGGTTTCAATATCATACAATTCCATATTTTCAGAAGCTTCTAAAAATGCTTTAGGTCCTTTGTCTGCTCCTTTTTGCCAAGTACTTGTTCCATCATAAGGAACAGGGATTATTACTATTTTTGCTGTAGCAGGATTTGCATATTCTTCTGGGATTCCTGCATATGTACTATTTATTTTCATTTTTTTTATTTTAGTATCCTAGTATGGATAACATTTCACTACTTTTTTGTTGCTCTTTAAAAAGAGTAATTTTTAATTTACCGTTTTGATCTTTATCTATGATTAATTGTTTAGGGTTTGGAATTAAACAATGTTGTAATCCTCCAAAACCACCTATTGATTCTTGATAAGCTCCAGTATTAAAAAAACCAATATAAAGTGGTTTTTCTTTCTCATAAACTGGCAAGTATATTCCGTTAATATGTTGTTCTGAGTTATAATAATCGTCACTATCACAAGTTAATCCTCCTAGTAATACCCGTTCATATTGCCTATTCCATTTATTTATTGGTAGCATTATAAAACGTTTATTTATAGCCCAAGAGTCTGGTAGTGTTGTTATAAAAGAAGAATTAATCATATTCCAACGCTCTCTGTCGTTTTGTTTTTTTTGGTATAGAATTTCATAAACAGTAGCTCCAGATTCACCTACAGTAAAACTGCCAAATTCTGTAAAAATATTTGGTACAGGAACATTACTTTCTATACAGGCTGTGTTTATTTGGTTAATAATTTCATCAATGATATATTGGTAATCATAATCAAACCCTAAAGAGTTCTTTATTGGAAAACCACCTCCAATATTTAAGCTATCTAAAGAAGGGCATTTTCGCTTAAGATTGATGTAAACATTTAAACATTTCATTAATTCATTCCAATAATAGGCATTGTCTTTAATACCTGTATTGATAAAGAAATGAAGCATTTTTAATTGAACTTGTTGATTTTTAGAAATTTCTTTATCATAAAAAGGAACAATATTTTTATACCCAATTCCTAAACGAGAGGTGTAAAATTCAAATTTTGGTTCTTCTTCTGAAGCAATTCGAATACCGATTTTAAATTGTTGTTTTGTTTCATTAGTTAATAAATTTAACTCCTCGTAATTATCGATTATTGGAATACAGTTTTTATGACCTGAGTTTATAATATCAGTAATGTTTTTAATATACTGGTCTCTTTTAAAGCCATTACATATAATATATGTAGTGTCTTTTATTTTGCCTTCTCTTCTTAAGTTATTTACGATGTCTATATCAAAAGCAGATGAAGTTTCTATATGAATGTCATTTTTTAAAGCCTCTTTTAATACATGTTTAAAATGGGAGCTTTTAGTACAATAACTATAAAAGTATTTACCTTTATAGTTATGGTTGTTCATGCTGTTTTTAAACCATGTTTTTGTTCTTTGTATGTTTTCTGAGATTTTTGGTAAATAAGTAAATTTTAATGGAGCGCCATAAGTTTCTATTAATTCCATTAAATTGATATCATGCCAAATAAGTTTATTATTTATGGTTTTAAATTCTTCTTGTGGAAAATCGAAAGTCTGTTCGATTAAATCAATATATTTAGTGTTCATTCTTTATTTTTAAAATTAGTGTAGAGGGTACTGTTTTGTTCTAAATACAAGTAGTTTTTAGAACAATTAAAAAATTAAAAATAAAGAAAGAATCACTGTAATATTTGTAAATAAATTACGTGAAGCTTAGAAATAAGCAGTAAGTTGGTCTTGAAAGTGAATGGAGAAACCTTAATTTTTTCGTTGCATTTCCAAAATGCATCAAGATTATTTTTCATCTCCTTTAAATAATCTTTACCGAAATAAGTAAAACGTAACATTTGACTTTTAAAAGCAAGTCAAATGTAAATTATTTTTTAATACAAAAAATTAAAATAAATAAATATTTTACTTTTTATCGAAATTCTAATTGAAGAAGACACTACATAATCAATGAAAATATTATTCCTCTATTGGAGGGTGACCAAATATTTTTTCATAATCCTGGTCAAAATTTTCTCTTAGATAAGAGTTTAATTTTTTTCTATAATCATCTTTTAGCCAGGTAACAAAGTTATGGGTACTCTTAGAAATACATTTTGCATACATATTGATTCTATCATCAATCTCCTCTCCTAGCATTTTAGCTAAAATTAAAGCATCAAAAACATCTTCACTATTTTCGATACACATTTTTGCATGATGAACAATAGATTTTTCTAAAACTCTTTTTGAAGACTCTCCAGATCGAATAGTATCAATATAAACTGCTTTCATATCAAAGTAAGTATCTGTAGATTTAGCAAACTCTTTTTTAACATCTGCTGGGAGCTCGTACCTAAAAGTACTTTCTATTTCTTCATCAGAAAGAATAGCGTTTAAATAGTAGTCTGGAGCTCTGAACATTTTTTGCCAATCTAGATCTGCACCCCATGGACCAAATCTGTAAAAGTTATTTCCTAAATCGACAACGTCAAATGTATTCTTATCACCAAAAATACGAGATCCACGTCCAATCATCTGATAATAGAGAGTTAATGATTTCGTTGCTCTATTTAAAATTATAGCTTCAATACTAGGCTCATCAAAACCTGTTGTTAAAATACTTACTGAAGTTATAATTGCATTTGGTGTTTTATGAAACCATCTTAAAATTAATTCCCTCTCTTTTTTACTGTTGGTATTATCTAAATGGGCAATTGGATACCCTGCTTTTTTAAAAGCATGAAAAACTTGAATGGATGTATTTATTCCATTATTAAAAATTAATGTCTTTTTTCCTTTAGCAGTTTCTTCGTAAGCAGAAACTAACTTTGAAAGCATATCTGTATTTGTATATAAATCTTCAGAAGATTTTACAGTATAATCTCCATTAGCACCTACTTCTAGTGAAGTTAAACCAACATTATAAGAATACATGTTTGCTCTCGCTAAATAGCCATTATCAATTAGATCTTGAATAGATTCTCCAACAAATAATTCTTGATAGTTCTCATACATTGGTAATTTTATATTTGAACTTAAAGGTGTAGCTGTAACACCCAAAATAAAAGAATCGCTAAAAAATTTAAATATTTTAGTAAAAGAGTTGTAGTGAGCCTCATCTACAATGACCAAACCAATATCTGAGATATCTAATTTTTCATCATTTAAACGATTTTTAAGTGTCTCTACCATAGCAACAAAACACTCAAACTCATGCTGATCATCTAATTTAGCCGTAGAATTTATAATTTTATTACGTACACCAAACTCCTTTAACATTTTTGAAGTTTGCTTACTTAATTCAATTCTATGCGTTAACACTAGAACTTTCTTTTTAAACGTTTTGATATAACGTCTTACAATTTCAGAAAAAATTACAGTTTTACCACCACCTGTTGGCAACTGGTATAGTAAATGGTAATCTTTTGGCGCATTCTCAAATCTTTGAAAAATTTCATGTAATGCCTCTTTTTGATACCCATATAATTCTTTACCCACAATCTTTTCTGAAGTATTATTTTCTGTCAAAAGTTTAAAAATTTAGGATACAAAAATAAGACTTAATTAAGGTTTAATGCAAGTTTAACTATACAAATCTTGCAAGTTCTACCAAAGTAATGTCATTATGGGAAGCATCAAATACAGAAACACCATTTCTTAAAACTATTAATTGTGGTGATTGGTGTGTTACTTCAAATTTTTCTGCAATTTCAGCAGAAATATCTCTATGGTTTAACAAGTCTAAATAATAGACTTTTAAATGTTGATGTTCTGGTTTAAAAAGATTTTCGAATTCTTTAATAACCATTTTGCTAATACCACATCTTGTAGAGTGTTTAAAAATAAATACAGATTCGGTATTAGAACTCGTTTTTATATCGTCTAATTGAGAAAGTGTTGTTAACGGTATCCATTGTATGCTTTTTGTTTGTTCTTTACCAGAATCTTCTTTAGAATTACCAAACATTTTATTTAATATACCCATAGTATTTTTATCTATTTTTTTACAAAGATACTAAACTTTAAGTGGTCAAAAAGTCATAAATAGCTTGATTTTTTAGACAAAATGGCATTTTAAATAAGCGTAATAGTGAATGGCATTAAAGTTGTTTTGTATAATAAAAAATCATAAAAAAATTGATCATGAATTTCAACAATTATACAACAAAGTCTCAAGAAGCCATACAAATTGCACAGCAATTAGCACTAAGCTATGGACACAATCAAATAGAAAATGAGCATATTTTTAAAGCACTATCACAAATTGATAAGAATGTTTTACCATTTATCTTAAAAAAGCTCACTATAAACTTAGCACTAATTTTACAAATTATAGACAAACAACTTGATCATTTACCAAAAGTGTCAGGAGCAAATTTAATGCTATCAAGAGAAGCAGGAAAAAGTTTAAACGAAGCTGCTATTATTGCAAAAAAAATGAATGATGATTTCGTATCAATAGAACATTTAATTTTAGCAATTTTTAAGTCAAAGAGTAAAATAGCACAAATTTTAAAAGATCAAGGGGCAACTGAAAAAGAGTTAAAAATGGCCATCCAAGAATTAAGAAAAGGAGAAAATGTTACGTCTCAAAATCAAGAAGAAACTTATAATGCATTAAATAAATATGCAAAAAACCTTAATCAACTCGCTTTAGAAAATAAATTAGATCCAGTGATTGGTAGAGATGAAGAAATTAGAAGATTACTTCAAATTTTATCGAGAAGAACTAAAAACAATCCAATTCTAGTAGGAGAACCAGGAACTGGTAAAACAGCTATAGCAGAAGGTTTAGCGCATAGAATTGTTGATGGAGATATTCCAGAAAACTTAAAAGACAAACGTATTTTCTCTTTAGATATGGGAGCATTAATTGCAGGAGCAAAATACAAAGGCGAATTTGAAGAACGCTTAAAATCGGTTATTAAAGAGGTCACAACCTCTAATGGAGATATAGTACTTTTTATTGATGAAATTCATACGCTAGTAGGTGCAGGAGGTGGACAAGGTGCTATGGATGCAGCTAACATCTTAAAACCTGCTTTGGCAAGAGGAGAGTTAAGAGCCATTGGTGCTACAACTTTAGATGAATATCAAAAATATTTTGAGAAGGATAAAGCGTTAGAACGTAGATTTCAAAAAGTAAATGTAGATGAACCAGATATAGAAAGTGCCATCTCAATTTTAAGAGGAATTAAAGAAAAATATGAATCGCACCACAAAGTTCGTATTAAAGATGAAGCTATTATTGGTGCTGTAGAACTATCTGAAAGATACATTACAAATCGATTTTTACCAGACAAAGCCATAGATTTAATGGACGAAGCTGCTTCTAAATTACGCATGGAAATTAACTCTAAACCAGAAGAATTAGATGTTTTAGATAGAAAAGTAATGCAATTAGAGATAGAAATAGAAGCTATTAAAAGAGAAAATGATGAAATTAAACTAAAATCGCTACGATCAGATTTAGCAAATTTAAAGGAGGATAAAAACGAAATAAGTGCAAAATGGAAATCAGAAAAAGAAATTGTAGATAAAATACAGCAAATAAAATCAGCAATTGAAAAATTAAAGATTGAAGCAGAAAAAGCAGAACGTGAAGGGAATTATGGTAAAGTAGCAGAATTAAGGTATGGAAAGATTAAAGAAGCACAACAAGAATTAGAAAAGTATCAAATAATAGTTCAAGAGAACAAAAACGAAAGTGCCTTAATTAATGAAGAAGTTTCTCTAGACGATATTGCAGAGGTTGTTGCTAAATGGACAGGCATTCCCGTGATTAAAATGATACAATCAGAACGTGAAAAGTTATTAAAATTAGAGCTTCATTTACAGAAACGAGTTGTTGGTCAAGAAGAAGCCATAGTTGCAATTTCTGATGCTGTAAGAAGATCTAAGGCAGGGCTTCAAAACCCAAATAAACCTATTGGTAGTTTTATATTTTTAGGAACAACAGGGGTTGGTAAAACAGAATTAGCAAAAGCATTAGCAGCATACCTTTTTGATGATGAAAATGCGATGACAAGGATCGATATGAGCGAATATCAAGAACGCCATTCAGTAAGTAGATTAATTGGTGCACCCCCAGGATATGTTGGTTATGAAGAAGGAGGACAGCTTACAGAAGCTGTAAGAAGAAAACCATATTCTGTGATCCTTTTAGATGAAATTGAAAAGGCACATCCAGACACTTTCAATCTCTTATTACAAGTTTTAGATGAAGGTACTCTTACAGATAATAAAGGAAGAGTTGCCGATTTTAAAAATTCGATTATTATAATGACTTCAAATCTAGGTAGCTCAATTATTCAAGAAAAATATAACGTCACTAAATCTTCTATTGAGGCTGTAGCAGAAGTTACAAAAATCGAAGTTTTAGGTTTACTAAAAAAAATGGTACGACCTGAGTTTTTAAATAGAATAGATGATATTATCATGTTTACACCTTTGCAAGAATCAGCTATTTTTAAAATTGTACAACTTCAAATAGAACAATTAAAGAAAATGATTGGTAAACAAGATATAACTTTAGATGCAACAGATGAAGCCATAAAGTACCTATCTAAAAAAGGTTTTCAACCAGAGTTTGGTGCTAGACCTGTAAAAAGAGTAATTCAAAAAGAAATTTTAAATGAGTTATCTAAAGAACTATTATCCGGAAAAATTACAACAGAAAGTATTATTTTAATCGATGCATTTGATGACAAATTGGTATTTCGAAACCAAACCGAATTAGTAGAAAGTTAGTAATTAAATTTTAAAAAAGTGATGATTATATACGCATCACTTTTTTTTATTACATTCGCATACGATAATTATTTATGAAACACTACATTCTATTTATTTCCATTTCTTTTGCGCTGTTATTCAGCTGTTCATCTAGCAATGAATCAACAACCTATTATTTAATTCGTCATGCAGAAAAAGACAGAACAGACTCAACTAATAGAAATCCAAATTTAAATCTAGAGGGTGAAACCAGAGCACAAAATTGGGCGTTTTTTTTTAAAGATATTCCATTAGATGCTGTCTATACAACCCATTACAATAGAACGATACAAACCGCGACTCCTACTGCAAAATCAAAAAATATTGAACTAAAATATTATAGTCCTAACCGTATGTTTGACAGTATTTTTCAAGTAAATACAAAAGGAAAAAAAATATTGATTGTTGGCCATAGCAATACAACACCGATGTTTGCCAATAAAATTATTAATACATACAACAAAGCTATCTCAGACAATAAAAATTATAACGCTATGGATGATAATGACAATTCCAGTTTATTTATTGTAAAAATTGATGGCGAATCGATAACAACTGCTGTAGAAAAAATCAATCGATAAGATTAACATCAATATCCTCTAAATGGATATCAGAAACTTTCTGTAATTTATTATTTGTAAATGCAATGTCTAAATCGATAAGTTTTACCTCATTATCTGTGGGTTTATAATTTATATAGTCTACAAATCGAATACCCTTACTAAAATGCTGTTTACCTACTGCCCTAAATCTTTTTCCTCCTCCATTCGTATGGAACGAATACGCCAAAAAATCAATTAAAAAATCTTTTTTACCAACCCAGTATATAAAAACATCATTGTAATCTTCTCCTCCTCCATTTTTCTTAAATGTAATTTCTACTTTATAATAATCTTTACCTGCAATTTTTCTTGATGGTAAAATACGTTTTTGTACAGCAGCATCGTTTAACCCGAAAGGTAATACAGAAAAATAATGAACAGAATTTATTGCATTACTGTAGCTCCTTTTTAAAGAATCATTTACGGATAACTTTGTATTGTTTATACTCCTTTGATAAGAAGTATTTGTTATATAATCTTCTATTGTTATCGTATCATTTTTAAGTCTTCGACTTAATTTAAACCTCCCATTTTTTCTAAATGCTTCATACGATTTATCTCTGAATTTAAATGAAATTTTGGAGGATGAAACTTTAGATGCACCAGAGTTTTGTATCGTTGCATCTATAATTTGCTGAGCATTAATTGACTCATTTTTTTGTTTACAAGAAATAATGAAAAGGAATAGGTATACATATAAAAATCGCATGATAACAACTATTTTGTTTATTATTAAATTGGAATCAAAATTACATTTCTTTCTCCAATGTAAAGATGTATCTTTGTAAAAATTACAAAAGACAATCTAAGTAGTGCAGAAAAAAATAAATATTCAAAATAAAAAAGCACGTTTCGAATATGAAATATTAGATAAATATGTAGCTGGAATTCAGTTAACAGGCACAGAAATAAAGTCTATAAGGCAAAGTCAGGCCAGAATAACAGAAAGCTTTTGTGAGTTTAATGGTCGTGGAGAATTGTTTATTGTAAATATGTACATTAAAGAATATCTATATGGAAATCATTTTAACCACAAACCAAAAAGCGAAAGACGTTTACTTTTAAATAAAAGAGAATTAAAAAGCCTTAAAAAAGATGTAGATATTAAGGGAAATACTATTGTTCCCTTAAAACTTTTTATTAATGATAACGGGTTCGCAAAATTAGAAATTGCACTAGCTAAAGGTAAACAAACTCATGACAAAAGAAATGTCATTAAAGATAGAGACAATAAAAGAGATTTAGCAAGAGTAAAAAAAAGCTTTAATGCTTAAAGAAAAATTAAAGAAATACACCCTAATTTTAGCTTCTGGCTCTCCAAGAAGACAACAATTTTTTAAAGATTTAGATATCGATTTTAAAATTGTTGTTAAACCAGTAAAAGAACTTTTTCCTGATACCTTAAAAGGAGCAGAAATTACAGATTTTTTAGCAGATCTAAAGTCAAAAGCCTTTACAAATCTAGAAGACTCCGATATTTTAATTACTTCAGATACTATAGTTTGGCTAAATGGAAAAGCATTAGGCAAACCTAAAAACAAACAGGAAGCCTTTTTAATGCTTCAAGAAATCTCTGGACAAAAACATGATGTAATTACATCGATTAGTATAAAAACGAATAAAAGTCAAAAAATTATAAATGACACCACCACTGTTCATTTTAAAAATTTTTCGAAAGAAGAAATCGAATATTATATAACGCATTATAAACCTTTTGATAAAGCTGGAGGATATGGTATTCAAGAATGGATTGGATTAATTGGTATAGATAAAATTGAAGGAAGTTATTTTAATGTTGTGGGTTTACCAGTTCATAAACTCTTTAAAGAGCTATTAAAGTTTTCAGCATAAACTGTTAAAAAGTCTTCGTTGTTATCTTTCAAATTAAAGGCATAAAGAAAAATAAAAGTTTATTTTTACCAAAAATTTTACAACAATACATTTAGCATGAAGAAATTTACATACACAGAAAAAAAAGATACTCGTTCAGGTTTCGGAGATGGACTAACAGAATTAGGTAGAACTAATCCAAACGTGGTTGCTTTGTGTGCAGACTTAATTGGATCTTTAAAAATGGATCAATTTATTAAGGAAAATCCAGAACGTTTTTTTCAAGTAGGTATTGCAGAAGCAAATATGATCGGTATTGCAGCCGGATTAACAATAGGAGGTAAAATACCATTCACAGGAACTTTTGCAAATTTCTCTACTGGAAGAGTGTATGATCAAATAAGACAATCTGTTGCTTATTCTGGTAAAAATGTAAAAGTGTGTGCTTCTCATGCTGGTGTAACTTTGGGTGAAGATGGAGCTACACATCAAATACTAGAAGATATTGGTTTAATGAAAATGTTACCAGGAATGACGGTAATTAATCCTTGTGATTACAACCAGACAAAAGCAGCTACTTTAGCTATTGCTGACTTTGACGGGCCAGTGTATCTTCGTTTTGGAAGACCAAAAGTACCCGTTTTTATGCCAGAAGATGCTGTTTTTGAGATTGGAAAAGGTATTCAATTAACAGAAGGAACAGATGTAACAATTGTTGCAACAGGGCATTTAGTGTGGGAGTCACTACAAGCAGCAGAGCAACTAGAAGCTGAGGGTATTTCTGCTGAAGTTATAAATATACACACCATTAAACCGTTAGATGAAGAAATTATTTTAAAATCTATAGCAAAAACAAAATGTATTGTAACAGCAGAGGAACACAATAAATTAGGTGGTTTAGGAGAAAGTGTAGCTAGAACATTAGCTTTAAATACACCTACTCCTCAAGAATTTGTTGCTACAGATGATACATTTGGAGAATCTGGAACGCCAGCTCAATTAATGGCTAAATATGGTTTGGATGCTAGTGCAGTTGTAAAAGCAGCTAAAAGAGTAATTTCAAGAAAATAATTTCGTTATATTGCTATAAAATCAAAACGTAAAAAATTATGAAAAAAATAGTATTGGTTATATTCTTAGCTTTAGGAGTGCATCAGTTTTCTAATGCACAAATAAATTTTGGTATAAAAGCGGGTATAAATTATAATAATAATGGAGAAGATGCCTTTAAAGATGCTACTAATGATATTGCAGAAGGCGCTAGTGCTAAGACTGGATATCATGCAGGAGTATGGTTCAGAGGAAAACTACCCATATTAGGTTTTTATCTAAGACCAGAAATAATTTATACAGAAGTTAAATCTGAATTTGAGGTACAAGCTAGAACAGAAGATTATTCTTTTAAAAAATTAGATGTACCTGTTTTAGTTGGTAAAAAATTATTAGGTTTTGCACATGTGTTTGCGGGTCCATCTTTTCAATATATTTTAGAAGACCAAATAGATTTTAGAAATCTATCTACAGATGAATTCAATAAATTTACAGTAGGCCTTCAGTTTGGGGCTGGTGTAGAGTTTGATAATATAGGTATAGATGTGCGTTGGGAAAGAGGTTTAACTAAAAGTGAAGCCGAGTTTGCCAACAACGCAAAAATAGACAATAGAGTAAATCAATTAATTTTTGGTATTTCTCTAAAACTCTAGAAATATAAATTTTAATAAAAAAAGGGAAGTATTAAATACTTCCCTTTTTTTTATATACCTAATATTTGTTGGGCATGTGCTTTGGTTTTTACTTTAGCAATTACTTCTTCTATAATTCCTTTTTCATCGATAATAAATGTAGTTCTATGAATTCCGTCATATTCTTTGCCCATAAATTTTTTAGGACCCCAAACTCCAAATGCATTGATTACAGTTTTATCTTCATCTGCTAAAAGTGGAAATTTTAATTCATATTTATTTATAAAATTTTGTTGTCTTTTTGCAGAATCTGCACTTACCCCTAAAATATCATATCCTTTATTTGTAAAAACCTGATAATTATCACTTAGATTACACGCCTCTGCAGTACAACCAGGTGTACTTGCCTTTGGGTAAAAAAATAGGACTAGTTTTTTACCTGAATAATCAGACAACTTTATGGTATTTCCTTCTTGATCTTTTGCTTCAAAATTTGGGGCAGCATCCCCTACTTTAAGTGATGTCATTTTTTTTATTTTAAGTTATGAATATGTGAATTTAAAAAGTAAAAATGACACTAAAAACTTTTTACAATACAAGTTATAAATCTTTAGAAACTTTTAACTTTACTCTTTTAAATTCATAATTTATGACAAAATCTGAAAAAGTGAATTTTGTAGTAAAAACACTTCAAAATTTATATCCAGAAATTCCAATTCCATTAGACCATAAAGATCCGTACACCCTATTAATTGCAGTATTATTGTCTGCACAATGCACAGATGTAAGGGTAAATAAAATTACACCTCTTTTATTTGATAAAGCTGATAACCCTTTTGATATGGTTAAAATGTCTATTGATGAAATTAAGCAAATTATACGTCCTTGTGGATTATCTCCAATGAAATCTAAGGGAATCTATGGTCTTTCTAAAATATTAATTGAAAAATACAATGGCAAAGTTCCTGAATCTTTTGAAGCATTAGAAGCACTACCCGCTGTTGGTCATAAAACAGCTAGTGTTGTAATGAGTCAGGCTTTTGGTGTACCTGCTTTTCCAGTAGATACCCATATACATCGCTTAATGTATCGATGGAATTTAACAAATGGTAAAAATGTAAATCAAACAGAAAAAGATGCAAAACGATTGTTTCCAATAGGGTTGTGGAATGATTTACACCTACAAATAATTTGGTATGGCAGAGAGTTTTCTCCTGCTCGAGGATGGGATTTAGAGAAAGATATTATTACAAAAACGATAGGAAGAAAAAAAGTTTTACAAGAATATTACAAAACAAACAAAGCAAAATAATTGTTTTTAAATTAAAAAAAGCCCCAACATTGTTGAAGCTTTTTCCACTCTTAATTCAAATTTAGCTCAATAAAATTGGTTGATTTGGTTTTTACAATTGTTAGCGATTTGGAAAAATTAATCAAAAATTGAACTGTTTCTTTTTTAGGTTGCATCTGAATTTCAGATGACTTTTCTGAGTAAAGTTGCATCATAAAATTAATTTTATCTAATGGTTACATTAATGTAACGATGCATTTTTACAAATATTGTTAGTTCACTAAAATAAGTTTATGTTTTTTAATTAACTTACGCATGTTTATAAGTGCATAACGCATTCTTCCTAATGCAGTATTAATACTAACCCCCGTATTTTCACTTATTTCTTTAAAGCTCATGTCTTTATACATGCGCATTACCAATACTTCTTTTTGTTCTTCTGGTAATTCATTCACCAATTCTTTTACATCAGAAAATATTTGTTCTTGTATGAGCTGTTTTTCGGCATTCAAATTTCCATCACCTAAAACAGAAAAAATATCAAATTCATCCGTATTTCTAAATGCTGGCATTCTATTAGATTTTCTAAAATGATCAATCACTAAATTATGCGCAATTCGCATAACCCAAGGTAAAAACTTACCTTCTTCATTATACTTTCCTTTTTTTAAAGTTTTGATTACTTTTATAAATGTATCTTGAAAAACATCTTCTGTGATGTCTTTGTCTTTTACTTTAGTATAAATAAAGCTGAAAAGACGCTGTTGATGTCTATTAATTAAAATACTTAATGATGCTTCATCACCATTAATATAATTGCCTACTAAGACTCTATCTGAAATTGTTTGTTTATTTGCCATACACTACTTTTTAAAGATTATCTGTAAGAACATCTGAGTTTTATTAAAACGATAAATTTAAAAGTAGTTTTATTGTATAAGCCTTTAATTTTTATGAAATTTAGAATGTAAATATAAAATATATTTTTTGTTTGACAAATATTTTAACAAAGAGACGATGAATCTTTTTCTATTTCAATAAAATTAATGGTATTTTTATAGCTTATTATTTGATTGAATGAAGACTGACATTTCTACCATAAATCCGAAAGAAAATATAATAATTAAAGGAGCTAAACTTCATAATTTAAAAAATATTGATGTAGTTATTCCAAGAAATAAACTAGTAGTCATTACTGGTTTATCGGGCTCTGGAAAATCTTCTTTAGCGTTTGATACTTTGTATGCAGAAGGGCAAAGAAGGTATGTAGAAAGTTTAAGTTCTTACGCTAGACAGTTTTTAGGAAAGTTAGATAAACCCAAAGTAGATTATATTAAAGGTATTGCACCAGCAATAGCAATAGAACAAAAAGTAAACTCAACAAATCCAAGATCTACTGTTGGTACTTCTACTGAAATTTACGATTACATTAAACTTTTATTCGCTAGAGTTGGAAACACCTACTCTCCTATTTCTGGGAACGAAGTTAAAAAAGATACGGTATCCGATGTTATTAAACATATTAAAAATATTCAAATAGGTTCTAAGCTATTATTACTTTCTCCAATAAAAGTAGAGGAGAATAAAACATTAAATAAAGTATTACAAGTTTTAGAGCAACAAGGGTATGCACGTTTAAAATGGAAAAATACGGTGTATAGAATTTCAGATCTACCTCAAGAAGAATATAAAAATGAGTCTTTATTTTTAGTGGTAGATAGAATCGTTACTAAAGATGATGATGATTTTTTTAATCGATTAGCTGATGCTGTTCAAACTGCTTTTTTTGAAGGAAATGGAATATGTTTGATCGAAGATTTAGCCACTAAATCAACAACTACATTCAGTAATAAGTTTGAGTTAGATGGAATCAGTTTTTTAGAACCTAACACGCATCTCTTTAGTTTTAATAATCCCTATGGAGCCTGTGCTACTTGCGAAGGCTATGGAAATGTAATTGGTATTGACAAAGATTTAGTAATACCTAATACAGGGTTGTCCATTTTTGAGGATGCTATCTTTCCTTTTAGAACGCCATCCTATGTTCATTACAAAGAAGATTTAATTGCTGTAGCTTATAAATATGACATTCCAATACACAAACCATGGTTTGAACTAACAGCCCAACAGAAAGAATTGGTTTGGAACGGAAATAAACATTTTAATGGAATACACCATTTCTTTTCAGTTTTAGAAGAAAAAAGTTATAAAATTCAAAACAGAGTAATGTTATCTCGCTATAGAGGTAAAACAAAATGTACAAGTTGTAACGGAAAAAGATTACGAAAAGAAGCCAATTATGTAAAAATTAATAACCGTACAATTTCTGATCTAGTTTCTTTACCTTTAGACGAATTAGCGCTATTTTTTAAAGAAATTAAACTTAATGCCTATCAAGAAAAAATTGGAAGACGTTTACTTACAGAAATTAACAATCGTTTAAAATTCTTAACAGATGTTGGCCTTTCTTACTTAACAATAAATAGAACCTCTAACACATTATCTGGAGGAGAAAGTCAACGAATAAATTTAGCAACTTCTTTAGGAAGTTCTTTGGTTGGCTCTATGTATATTTTAGACGAACCAAGTATTGGTTTACACCCAAAAGACACTGAACGATTGATAGGTGTTCTTAAAGACTTAAGAGACTTGGGCAATACTGTAATTGTTGTAGAACATGATGAAGATATCATGAAAGAAGCAGACTATATTATTGATATTGGACCAGAAGCTGGCACCTTTGGAGGAAATGTAGTTGCAGAAGGTACATACCAACAACTTTTAGAATCAACATCTTTAACTTCTAAATACCTAAACGAGGAGTTAAAAATTGATGTCCCTAAAAGAAGAAAAACTACAAAGCATAAAATAGAAGTTATTGGTGCTAGAGAACATAATTTACAAAATATAGATGTTACTTTCCCTTTGCATGGATTAACAGTTGTTACTGGTGTTTCTGGATCTGGAAAAAGTACTTTAGTAAAGAAAATAGTATATCCTGCTCTTCAAAAAAAGCTACATGGCTATGGAGATAAGATTGGACAACATACAGCATTTAAGGGTGATTTTGATACCTTAAAGAGTGTTGAATTTATTGATCAAAATCCTATAGGACGATCCTCTAGATCTAACCCAGTTACTTATATCAAAGCGTATGATGACATCAGGGCTTTGTTTTCAAGTCAAAAATTAGCGAAAATTAGAAATTTTAAACCAAAACATTTTTCGTTTAATGTAGAAGGTGGACGCTGTGAAACTTGCAAAGGAGAAGGAGAAGTTACTATAGAGATGCAGTTTATGGCAGATGTTCACTTAGTTTGCGATGTATGCCATGGAAAAAGGTTCAAAAAAGAGGTATTAGAAGTTACGTTTAATAATAAATCAATCTCAGATATATTAAATCTAACTATAGATGAATCTATTTCTTTTTTTACAGAAAATTTAGTTCCAAAAATCGCTAAAAAATTAAAACCCCTTCAAGATGTAGGTTTGGGCTATGTTACTCTAGGACAATCTTCTTCTACTTTATCTGGAGGTGAAGCACAGAGAATAAAATTAGCTTCCTTTTTAGTAAAAGGAACCACAAAAGAAAAAACATTATTTATATTTGATGAACCTACTACAGGCTTACATTTTCATGATATTAAAAAGTTATTAAAATCTTTTAATGCTCTAATCGATAAAGGACACTCTATAATTGTAATTGAACATAATATTGAACTAATTAAATGTGCAGACTATATTATAGATCTTGGGTTAGAAGGTGGTAAAAATGGAGGTGAATTGTTATTTCAAGGAACTCCAGAAGAAATGATTCATCATAAAAAATCATATACCTCAAAATACTTAGTGCAGAAGCTAAACAAATCGTCAATAAAACATTAAAATATAATTGTCCATTGCTATGCTTTTAATAACAAAAGCATTCTTTTAGGTTATACCTCACCTTAAACATACCACAACAATGTTTTTTACCACATTTTAAGTTGGATATTATATTTCAAAAAAATTAAGGAAACAAGCTATATTTATTGAATAAAACTTAAATTATTTATATAAATAATAGTTTTATTATACTTCAAATAAAAATATTTCGTAAAAAATACATAATTTGGAGTAAATTTTTACTACATTTGCTGTAACCCCCCTATTATGAAAGTTGAACATAAAAATCGAGCAGATAGAGTAATCGAGGTTTTTAAAAACTCTACACTAAATCAAAGACAGTTTTCAGAGCTAATCGGAGTTTCTCAACAACTGGTAAGTGCAGTAGTTAATTATACTAAAAAACCAAACGAGACGATATTATTTGGTATTATTGACAACATGAAACATGTAGATCCTTTGTGGTTACTTACAGGTTCTAAAAAAGATAAAACAGAACAAAGATTAAAAGACACTCAAATTCATTCCCCTATTGAGTATCACATAAAAGAAATTGTAACAAAACAAATTGAAGAACTATCTAAAAATATTCTTCAAAGACTATCAAATATTGAAGAGTCCGTTAACCAAGCTAACCCCTAGTTGTTTAAAAAGAATAGAACGTAACTCTTTAATAATAGTGATTTTTAATTCACTCCAAATACTGAAAAAGAGCTTCAATATTTGATAATTTTTAATACCACTATAGTGTACCCCTAAATTAGCTCTTACGATACGTAGAGTACTAAAAAAGCCTTCTCATTTGAGAAGGCTTTTTATTTTGGGTGGAAGATGGGGCTCGAACCCACGACTTTCGGTACCACAAACCGACGCTCTAACCAACTGAGCTACAACCACCATTTGTTTGCGAATGCAAATATACCTTTTTTTAGTATTTGTAAAAGAAAAAATTAAAAAATTTTGTCTAAATTTTTAACAGCTACAAAACGCTCTGTTGTAAAACCTTCTGCAAAATCTACCCCAATTATTCTCCCTAAATCTTTAGCTCTGTACTGTACACTTTCTATAAAATTTTTGCTAGTTATTGGTGTTTCTGGTTCATTATTTTTAGGGTTAAAAAATTGAGAACCATAAGCCAAAACTGATTGTATTTTTTGATCCATAAATCCAGTTACATCGACAACAAAATCTGGACTTAAATTTTTCCATTGTATATAATGATATACGTTTTCTGGCCTCCATCTTTCTTGTAACTTTCCTTCTATACTTGTTTCAATTTTTAAAAGACCACTTAAAAAACAAGCATCAGAGACCAACTTACTGCCTTTTCCATGATCTATATGTCTATCCTCTATAGCGTTACATAATACTATTTTGGGTTGGTACTTTCTTACTACTTTTATAATTTCTAACTGATTTTTTCTATTGTTTTCAAAAAAACCATCTTCAAAACATAAATTCTCTCTAATAGAAACACCTAAAATCTCTCCTGCTTTTTGTGCTTCTTTATCTCTAAGCTCTGCAGAACCTCTAGTCCCTAGCTCTCCTCTTGTTAAATCTATGATCCCTACTTTTTTACCTAAAGAAATTTCTTTGGCAATTGTAGCACCACAGCTTAATTCTACATCATCTGGATGTGCTCCAAATGCTAATATATCTAGTTTCATTTTTTTGCTTTTACAATTGCTTGTTCTAAATCTGCTATTAAATCTTCAGGTTCTTCAATTCCAACAGAAAATCGAATTAAACCCTCTTTAATACCTCTTTCTAGTCGTTGTGTTTCTGTGAGTAATGCATGCGTTGTTTGTGTTGGACTTACTGTAGTACTCTCTAAACCTGCTAAACTCATAGAAGGCTTAATTAAAGTTAAATAATTTTGAAAAACCATAGCATCTATCCCCTCTTTTAACTCAAAAGACAGCATGGCTCCAAAACCATTCATTTGTTTTTTAGCTATAGTATGCTGAGGATGGCTTTTTAAACCAGGGTAATATACTCGATCAATATCTGAATGATTTTCTAAATATTCTGCTATAAAAAGGGCATTTTTAGTTTGTTCTTTTACTCTTAAATTTAATGTTTTTAAACTTCGTTCTAGCAACCAAACTGTTTGATCACTTAGGTTTCCTCCAAAATTAATTGCCGTTTTCCAAATTTCTGCAATATGTTGTTCAGAGGCTGCTATAGCTCCTGCAGAAATATCAGAATGGCCTCCCATATATTTTGTAGCTGAATGGAGTATAATATCAATTCCGAATTCTGCTGGATTTTGATTAATTGGAGAAGCAAAAGTATTATCTATCATAGTCGTAATTTGATGCTCTTTTGCCAAAGCACCAATTGCTTTCATATCTGTTATACCTAATAATGGATTAGAAGGTGTTTCTATATAAATTACTTTAGTATTTTTTTTAATTAAAGGTCTAAAATCTTCAATTTTATCAGATGTTGTAAAAGAATAATATATTCCATACTTATCAAATTCAGAGACAATAAAATTATAGGTACCTCCATAAATAACTTGCTGCACTATAACATGATCTCCTTTCTTTAAAAAAGTAAGCATGGCTGAAGAAATAGCAGCCATTCCTGAACTAAAAATTAGACCTGCCTCTGTTTTTTCTAATGCTGCAATTTTTTTACACAACATCTCTTGATTTGGCGTATTGTAATACCTGGGGTAACGTTTTATAGGAACATTGTCAAAAGCATATGAAGTAGACATATATATAGGAGAAACTGCCCCTTTAAATTGAGTATCTTCTACTTCTCCAACATGAACACATGTAGAATTTATTCCTAATTTTTTGATATCTTTCATAAAGTAATTTAGAATTGCTAATTTAAGAAATCTTAAAAACATGTTGTCTTAAATTTTCAATATCTTCGCAATATGATAGCTGTACTAATTATAGGTAACGGAAATGTAGCAAATCATTTGTATAATGCGTTTAAAAACGTAAAACAAATTAAGGTTTCTAAAATCAATTCTAGAGTACTCGACAATGTTCCATTAGCAGATATTACTATTCTTGCAGTTTCAGATGATGCTATTAAAGAGGTTTCCTCTAAAATAAAAAATCCATTTGTTGTTCATACCTCTGGTAGTGTTGGTATTAATGATTTAAAAAGTACTTCTAGAAAAGGAGTTTTTTATATGCTTCAAACTTTTACAAAAGAAAAAAAGGTTGATTTTAAAAACATTCCTTTTTGTTTAGAAGCAACACACAAAGCAGATGAAGTAATTTTAGAAAAAATTGCGTCTTATTTAGGAAAAAACATATATCACATTAACACAGCGCAAAGAAAAAAGCTACATGTAGCTGCTGTATTTGTCAATAATTTTTCCAACCATATGTATACTATTGGTCAAGATATTTGTTTAGAAAATAAAATTCCATTCAAAATACTATCGCCACTTATATACGAAACAGCTTTGAAAGCTGAAACGTTATCACCAAGACAAGCACAAACAGGTCCTGCAATTCGAAATGATTTAACAACAATAAACAACCACCTTGAATCTTTGAATGAAGAACATAAAAACATTTATAAATTAATTACAAAATCAATCCAAAATGGAGCTAAGCTATAAACAAGAATTACATAAAATTTCGACATTTATTTTTGATGTTGACGGGGTATTAACAAACGGTATGTTAACTATAATGCCAGATGGTGAGCTTGTAAGACACATGAATGTTAAGGATGGATATGCAATGAAGATAGCCTTACATAAAGGGTTTAGAGTTTGTATTATTTCTGGAGGCACCAACCAAGCAGTAAAAAATAGATTAGCAGCACTTGGAATAGAAGATATTTATCTAGGCGCACATGATAAAATACATCAATATCAAGAAATTATAAAAAAATACAATTTAGTATCAGAAAATATTCTGTACATGGGAGACGACATTCCTGATTTACCTGTAATGAAAAAAGTTGGAATGCCATGTTGCCCAAATGATGCTGTCAAAGAAATTCAAAATGCCTCTAAATACATTTCAAATTTAAAAGGAGGGGATGGCTGCGTAAGAGATGTCATAGAACAAGTTTTAAAAGTACAAGGAAAGTGGGATAATTATTATGATGCAAAAGCTTAATTACTAAAAATAATATACAATGAAAAAAATCGTAACAATTGCTACCTTATTATTTGTGTTTTCATTAAATGCACAATCTATTTTCGGAAAATGGAATTCTACCAATGACGAGACAGGAGAAATAGATTCTGTAATCGAAATTTACAAAAAAGAAAATAAGGCTTATGCCAAGATCGTTAAAATAATGGATCCTTCCAGACAAAACTCAGTTTGCACAGCTTGTGAAGGAGCCAATAAGAATAAAAAAATACTAGGATTAAATATTTTAACAGGTCTTAAAAAAAATGATGATGAATGGTCTGGAGGAGAAATTTTAGATCCTAGAAATGGAAAAGTGTATAACTGTTATATAAAACTTGTTCAGAAAGACAAGTTAAAAATTAGAGGTTTTATTGGCTTATCTGTTTTTGGAAAAACAAAATATTGGAAAAGAGCTAAATAAGTTAATTTTTTTCTTCTAGCATCGGTACAAAAGCAAAGTCTCCTAACTCTTGTTTTTCAAATTCATTTTGTGACTTCCTAACAAAAAGAGTCATGATTTGAGACTTTTGACCAACTGGTATTAACAACATACCACCTATTTTTAATTGAGCTAACAAAGCTTTGGGTACTAAAGGAGCACCTGCTGTTACAATAATTTTATCAAAAGGAGCTTGCTCTTTTAAACCCTTATAACCATCACCGAAAATAAACCGTTTTGGTTTTAATCCTATTTTAGGTAAAAAAGTAGCGGTTTTTTTAAATAGTTCGTGCTGTCTTTCTATGGTATATACTTCTGCTTTTAAGTGCAACAATACTGCAGTTTGATAACCGGATCCAGTACCTATCTCTAAGATTTTATCTTTAGGTTTTATTGCTAACGTTTGAGATTGAAATGCGACTGTATAAGGCTGAGAAATGGTTTGATCTGCTGCTATTGGAAAAGCTTTGTCTTGATAAGCATGAGACTCAAAACTAGAATCTATAAATAAGTGTCTCGGAATTTTACGAATAGCACTTAATACATTTTGATCATCTATACCCTTCGCTTCCAAAAGGGTTGCAAGTTGATTTCTAAGTCCTTGATGTTTTGCTGTATCTTTCAATATATACGCTATTTCTAAAATCTAAAAATAGTAATATTTATATATATACCCCTATAAAATTGTATCTTTGTTATCGGTAATTTTACTTTTATTAAAGAGATTAATAAGTAATACTTACTGAGCTATTTAACAATTATAGCTCATTATTTATCATATGTTAAAAACTTAAAAATATGCTTAAAGTTGGAGTTTTAGGGGCTGGTCATCTAGGAAAAATACATCTTCGTCTTTTAAAAGAATCTACTAAATATGATTTGGTTGGATTTTATGATCCCTCGCAAGAAAATGCGCAAAAGGTAGTCGAAGAATTTGGATATACATCATTTGAAACTATCGATTACTTAATTGACGCTGTAGATGTAGTAGATATAGTAACCCCAACCCTATCGCATTTTGATTGTGCCGAAAAAGCAATTAAAAAAGGAAAACATATTTTTATAGAAAAACCTATTGCTAAAACTGTACTAGAAGCAGAAGCTATTAAAACACTAGCTAGTCAATACCATGTAAAGGGGCAAGTTGGTCATGTAGAGCGTTTTAATCCTGCTTTTAAAGCTGTTAAAGATAAGATTAACAACCCTATGTTTATAGAGACCCATCGTTTAGCAGAATTTAATCCTAGAGGAACAGATGTTCCAGTTGTGTTAGACTTAATGATTCATGATATCGATATAATTTTGTCGGTTGTAAATTCTAAAGTAAAAAATGTACATGCAAGTGGTATTTCTGTAATTTCAGAAACTCCCGATATTGCCAATGCAAGGATAGAATTTGAAAATGGTTGTGTTGCGAACTTAACTGCAAGTAGGATATCTATGAAGAATATGAGAAAAACTCGTTTTTTTCAAAAAGATGCCTATATATCTGTTAATTTTTTGAGTAAAGAGTCTGAGATTGTACGAATACAAGATGCTCCAGAAAAGGAAGACGAATTCGCAATGATTTTAAAAAATGATGCAGGTGAAAAAAAACAAATATATTTCGAAAATATAGACGTCTCTAACAATAACGCAATCTTAGAAGAACTTGAAACTTTTGCTGACGCAATTACAAACAATACTACACCTATTGTCTCTTTAGAAAATGGTACAGAAGCACTACGTATTGCACAATGGGTAATCTATTGTTTTAAAACAGAAGAAGATTTAGTAAAAAAATAAATTTAATTATGAAAAATATAGCAGTAATAGGTGCTGGTACTATGGGTAATGGTATAGCACATACATTTGCACAATTCAATTATAATGTACAATTAATCGATGTTTCTGAGAAAGCATTAGCCAACGGAATTGCAACCATCTCCAAAAATTTAGATAGAATGGTGGCTAAACAAAAAATTAGTGAAGATGACAAAAAGAAAACACTTTCAAACATTTCTACCTATACCACTATAAAAGAGGGTATAAAATACGCTAGTTTGGTCATTGAAGCTGCCACTGAAAACGCAACTTTAAAATCGAAAATATTTAAAGAGTTAGATGAGGTTTGTGCAGAAGATACTATTTTAGCTACCAATACTTCTTCCATATCAATTACACAAATTGCAGCGGAAACACAAAGAGCAGATAAAGTTATAGGGATGCATTTTATGAACCCTGTACCTATTATGAAATTGGTAGAAATTATTAGAGGATACAATACCTCAGACGAGGTTACAGCTTTTATTGTTGATTTGAGTAAAAAAATTCAAAAAACACCTGTAGAAGTTAATGATTATCCAGGTTTTGTTGCCAATAGAATATTAATGCCAATGATTAATGAATCTATTGAGACTTTATACAATGGTGTTGCTGGTGTTATCGAAATTGATACGGTTATGAAACTAGGGATGGCACATCCAATGGGCCCATTGCAGCTTGCAGACTTTATTGGTTTAGATGTTTGCTTATCTATTTTAAATGTAATGTATGATGGATTTAAAAACCCTAAATATGCTCCTTGTCCACTTCTTGTTAATATGGTAATGGCCGGAAAACTTGGGGTCAAATCTGGAGAAGGATTTTATGATTATAGAGAAAGTAAGAAAGCAGAGAAAGTAGCTAAGATGTTTAGCTAATTGTATATGAGATTTACCTTATTCTTTTTTCTTATTGGAATTTGTGTTTTTACAATGCAAGGGCAAGAAGAACCTAAAATAAAGACTATGAAAATAGGCTTTTTATATGCGCATGGTTCAAACGAAAATTTTTTTCATGACGATCCGGATTACACGTATTCTTCAGAAAGTTACAAGGGACAATTTTTTTATTCAATTGGGAAATGGAAAAATATTAATTTTGAATTAATAGTACAACCTCAAATTCAATTTTTAAAACACCAACTAATTAATGAGCAATACATTACCCCAGATCAAGAAGATTATCAAGAAAAAAGAAGAGAATTTACAACACCTAAAACATTCAATATTTATGCACTAGAATTTGGTGTATCTGCGAGTAAACAAATTTTATCAAAATTAGCCATAGAAACTTCCATGAATCTTGGTTTTTCTTTTGTGAATAAACGAACTGAAAGACTAGCTAAAGGGTTTACATTTATAGAGAATTTTTCATTAGGGCTAAATTATACACTTTTTAAGAATCAATTCATCTATATTGGGGGACATTTTGGGCATGTCTCTAATTTAAATATTAACAAACCCAATGATGGTTATAATTTATTAGGATATCAGATTGGATATCAGTTTAGAATTCACTAAACTCCTAACCAAGAATTTAGCATCCAAATAGTCTTTTCCTGCTCTGAAATAAAATCGCTCATCATTGCATTGGTTCCCTCATCACCTATGGTGTCCGATAATTCTAAAATAATTCTCTCCATCTTTAAAAGTTCAGAAAGTGAAGAAATAACAAGCTTAACAGCTTCTTCATCATTAGAGATATCTTTACCTACAGGTACATTACTGTGTGCAATATAATCAGAGAACGTATGCAACGGTTTACCTTGTAACGTTAATATTCGTTCAGCAATTTCATCAATTTTAATTTGACTATCAGTGTAAAATTCTTCAAACTTTGTATGCAAATCAAAAAAATTTTTACCTTTAATATTCCAATGTAAACCTCTTAAATTTTGGTAGTAAATTTGAAAATTGGCCAGTAAACTATTTAAATAGTCCACTGATTTTTTTGTAATTGATTTTTCTAAACCTAATATATTTTTATTCATAGTTTTTAATTTTACTTAAAAATATACGAAAAAAAGAAGGTGTAACTATAATTAATATTGATAGATTTAATATCTTTATCAGAAAATACTATATATGACAATTACACAACTAAAATACGTTTTATCTGTTGCAGAATACCAAAATTTTACTGTTGCAGCAGAGCATAGTTTTGTAACGCAGCCTACCTTAAGTATGCAAATTCAAAAACTAGAGGATGAACTTAATGTTCAAATATTCAACAGATCTAAAAAACCTATTGAACTTACCGATATTGGTAAAAAAATCGTAGAGCAAGCAAAAGTCATTGTAGACGAGAGCAATCGTATTTTAGATATTGTACACCAACAAAAAGGATTTGTAGGGGGCGAATTTAAACTAGGTATTATCCCTACTATTATGCCTACCCTACTCCCAATGTTCTTGAATAATTTTACTAAAAAATACCCGAAAGTCAAGCTGATTATTGAAGAACTTACTACAGAAGAAATTATTAGAAAATTAACTGATGGGCATATTGATGCTGCAATTGCTGCTACTCCATTAGAAAATGAAGCCATAAAAGAGAGACCTTTGTATTATGAACCATTTGTAGGTTTAATTCCTGAAAATCATCGATTATTTAAGAATAAGAAAATTGATGTAAACGAATTGGTAATGGAAGACATACTTCTTTTAGAAGACGGACATTGCTTTAAAGATAACATTATAAATCTTTGCAGTGCCCATAAAATAGATAATAAAAAAGGATTTCAATTACAGAGTGGAAGTTTTGATACGCTTATAAAATTATCTAAAGAAGGTTTAGGGATGACACTTTTACCTTATTTACATACCTTAGATTTAAATAATGCTGACACAAAATATCTTAGAGAGTTTAATAGCCCTCCTCCAGCAAGAGAGGTGAGTTTGATTTACCATAAATCTCAACTAAAAATGCAACTTATAGAAGCCTTAAAGAAAACTATTGATGGAGTTGTTAGAGGGGCAATTTCATTTTCTGATGTTAAGATAATTAGTCCTCTTCAAAGAAAATAGAAAATCTGTTATTAAAAAAAACCGTGATATAAATTTATAGTTTATACAACGTTTTTTTTAGTTTAAAGAAAATATTATGCATACATGGATGCTCTTAACTCTTTTATTTTAGGATCTGATAAATAATCATCAAAAGTTGAATACCTATCTATTGCACCTTTAGGCGTTAATTCAATAATTCTATTGGCTACAGTTTGTGCAAACTCGTGGTCATGAGTAGAAAACAAAATGGTTCCTTTAAAATTTATTAATGAATTATTTAATGCTTGTATCGATTCTAAATCTAAATGATTGGTAGGTTCATCTAACATTAAAATATTAGCTCTTTTCATCATCATTTTTGACAACATACATCTTACTTTTTCACCCCCTGAAAGTACATTACTTTTCTTTAAGGCTTCTTCTCCAGAAAAAATCATTTTACCTAAAAACCCTCTTAAAAAAACTTCTTCTCTCTCCTCTTCTGTTTGTGCATATTGCCTTAGCCAATCTACTAAATTTAAATCTCCGTTTTGAAAATATTTAGAATTGTCTAAAGGTAAATACGATTGTGTTGTCGTCACACCCCAAGAAAATTTACCTGCATCAGCAGGTTCATTATTCGAAATAATTTGATAAAAGGCAGATATTGCTCTAGAATTTTTTGAAATAATAGCTACTTTATCTCCTTTGTTTAAGTTTATATGGATGTTATCAAATAATTTTTCACCTTCAAAGTGTTTACTTAATCCTTCTACATTTAAAATTTGATCTCCTGCTTCTCTATCTCTATCAAAAATAATTGCTGGGTAACGTCTACTAGATGGTTTAATATCTTCTACGTTTAATTTGTCAATCATTTTCTTACGAGAAGTAGCTTGTTTTGATTTTGCAACGTTAGCAGAAAAACGACGTATAAATTCTTCTAATTCCTTCTTTTTATCTTCTGCTTTTTTATTTTGCTGTGCTCTTTGTTTTGCCGCTAATTGACTCGATTCATACCAAAACGTATAATTTCCTGAATAGTGATTAATTTTACCAAAATCAATATCAGAAATATGAGTACAAACCGCATCTAAGAAATGCCTATCATGTGATACAACAATTACACAGTTGTCAAAATTTGCAATAAAGTTTTCTAACCAAGCAATGGTCTCAAAATCTAAATCGTTGGTAGGCTCATCCATAATTAAGACATCTGGGTTTCCAAAAAGAGCTTGTGCTATTAAGACACGTACTTTTTGTTTACCGTCTAAATCTTTCATTAAAGTATAATGTAAATCTTCGGAAATACCTAAATTGGATAACATGGCAGCAGCATCAGAATCTGCATTCCATCCATTCATTTCTTCAAATACAATTTGAAGTTCACCAATTTTTTCTGCATTTTCATCTGTATAATCTGCATACAAAGCATCAATTTCTTTTTTAATTTTAAAAAGATCTTTGTTTCCCATAACAACAGTCTCTAAAACAGGATAATCATCATAAGCATAATGATCTTGAGAAAGTACAGACATCCTTTTTCCAGTTTCTAAATGAACTTGACCCGAAGTTGCATCCATTTTACCAGAAATAATTTTTAAAAATGTAGATTTACCTGCTCCATTTGCACCAATAATTCCATAACAATTTCCTGTCTGGAATTTGGTATTTACTTCATCAAACAAAACACGTTTTCCAAACTGAACAGATAAATTAGATACTGATAACATAACTCTATTTTAATTTTTTGCAAAAGTAATAAATTGATTTGTCTTTAAACAGGCTTACCTTCTCTTTTTAAATTTATTGACATTTATGAAGCTATTGTGCAACAACAATATTTAACAACGTATTAACAAAGGCTAGTCTAATGAATAGTTATTTTTGTAAGATCTATAGATCAAGATATTGTATGATTAAAAAATTAATATTTTTATTTCAAATATTTATTTTAATAAGTTTAATTAGTTGTCAAACTTCTGTAAAAAATAATACTACTTATTTTGGTGGAAAAATTATAAACCCCAAATCTAATAATGTAGTTCTATATTCTATGGAACAGGTAGTTGACACCTTTCTATTAGGTGAAGACAATAAATTTATTGGAGAATTAAAAAATGCAAATGAGGGATTATATTATTTTGTTCATGGCAATGAAAATCAATACATTTATTTAGAGCCTAAAGACAGTTTAATGCTTCGTTTAAATACTTGGGATTTTGACGAATCATTAGTTTTTGCAGGAAATGGAGCTGATAGAAATAACATACTAATTGATTGTTTTTTAGAAGATGAGAAAGAAAAAACACTGTTTTACGGGTTTAATAAAAAAGAGCCTACCTTTTTTAAAAGAAAAACAGACTCTCTATTAAATATAAAACAAGCTACCTTTAAAGATTATGTTGACAATCATCCTGAAGAAACAGATGGTTTTTTTGAAGTATTAAAAGTTGCACTTACGTTTCCTATCTATTCTCGTCTAGAAAGATATCCAGTCTTATATGCCAAATACTCAGAGAACGGAAATTTCCCAGAACTTGACAATACTTTTTATGCGTATCGAAATACAATAAACATTAACAAAGATAATCTAATGTACTTTCCACCTTACTCTAGGTATATTAGAAATTTTGTGTATAACGAAACTTATGCACTTGGTCATAAACCGATGAAAAGACAATACACATCGGGCTTTACTATTGATTTGTTAAATATTATACAAGATAGAATTACATCAGAAAGCACTAAAAACGCATTTTTGAAACAAACATTAGTTAGCCATTTTTACAATAAATCTTCAGATCAAATAAATCTAGATGCGTTTAATCTTTTTCTAAAATCTTCTACAAATATTAAAGATAAAGGTACAATTCAGAACTTATTAAACGATTCTAAAGCCATAACTTTAGGAAACAAAGTCCCAAATTTCAGAATAACGGACTACAATAATACAAGTCATAACATCCGAAAGTTGATTAAAAATAAAAATACTTTTCTTCTTTTTTGGAATCCTGAATATGTATCCAAATCTTACATCTCTTCACGTTTGGTTTACTTGAATACTAATTATCCTAACATTTCATACTGCTTAATTAAAACTGATGGTTTTGATAAAGAAAAAGTGGACAACATAGATATAAAGAACCAATTCTATATTGATAATACAAATACAGCTCAATCTTTTTTAAAGAGTAAAATGACAAGAACTGTTCTTGTAAACAAAAACGGAACAGTTATTAATGGTTTTGCTTCGCTATATTCAAACAATCTTATTCCTTATTTAGAAGTTTTAAATAAGAATTAATTTTAAAAAGACATTCTTCAGGGTATTCATTTAATTTGTACTACATTTGCACGATTTTATTTTTGAGTCTAACTCATTAAAAATCAGGTCGAATTTATAATCAGATTTACAGGTGGGCGTTCTGTGAATCTACAAAATCACAGAAATGTCAACATTTAAAGAAATAGGGCTAAAAGCACCTATCATCAAAGCATTAACAGATTTAGGTTACGAAAAACCAACTGTTATTCAAGAAAAAGCAATTCCACAAATCATATCTTCTGATACAGATTTAAAAGCGTTTGCACAAACAGGTACAGGTAAAACTGCTGCTTTTAGTTTGCCTATATTAGAGCTTTTAGAAGAGGATAATAATAATGTACAAGCCATTATATTATCTCCAACAAGAGAACTTGCCGTTCAGATTGGTAATAATATTAAAGACTTTTGTAAGTATTTAAAAAATGTAAAAGTAACTACAGTTTATGGGGGTTCTAGTATGGAAGATCAAATTAGATCTTTAAAAAAAGGATCTCAAATTGTTGTAGGTACTCCAGGTAGAACTGTAGATTTAATTAACAGAAGAGCATTAAAGTTGGGTAATGTAAGATGGTTGGTTTTAGATGAAGCAGATGAAATGCTAAACATGGGCTTTAAAGAAGAACTAGACAAAGTTTTAGAAGCTACACCAGAAACTAAACAAACCTTATTGTTCTCTGCTACTTTTCCTAGAGAAGTAGAAGCTATTGCAAAAAATTATATGACAACTCCTATAGAAGTTACTTCTGGAGAAAAAAATTCAGGTTCAGAAAATGTTAGTCATGAATATTATGCAGTAACAGAAAGAACTCGGTATCCTGCCTTAAAAAGAATTGCAGATTTAAATCCAGACATCTATGCAATTATCTTCTGTAGAACTAGAAGAGAAACACAAGAAGTTGCAGATAATTTAATTAAAGATGGATACAATGCAGATTCTTTACATGGAGATTTATCGCAAGCACAGAGAGACTCTGTAATGGGTAAGTTTAGAAAAAAAACAATACAAATCTTAGTAGCAACAGATGTAGCTGCTCGTGGTTTAGATGTTAATGAATTAACGCATGTAATCAATCATAAATTACCAGATCAAATAGAAAACTACACCCATAGAAGTGGTAGAACAGGTAGAGCAGGTAATAAAGGTGTATCTATTGTTCTTGTAAACAATAGAGAAAAAGGGAAATTACGCGTTATTGAACGTATTATCAAACAAAAATTTGTTGAAGGTAAAGTACCAACAGGTAAAGAAATTGTAGAAAATCAATTAATGAACTTAATTGATAAGGTGAATGATACCAAGGTAAATGAATCTGAAATTACAGAATTTTTACCAAGTATTTATGAAAAATTAAAAGATTTAGACCGAGAACAATTAATACAAAAGTTTGTTTCATTAGAATTCAACACAATGTTGGCATACTATGAAAACTCTAAAGACTTAAATGATTTAGGTAGAGAGAATTCTAGAGTTAGAGCTACTGCAGATAATATGACTCGCTTTTTTATTAACATTGGTAGAAAAGACAGTTTAAATCCTGCTAAATTGATTGGTTTAATAAACGATCAGAATATTGGTGATAAGATTGAAATTGGTGCTATTGATATTTTAGATACTTTTTCTTTCTTTGAAATAGATAAGAATTTTGAGAATGAGACCTTAGATGCTTTTGCTTCTAATCAGCCAGATTTTGATGGTAGATCTGTAAATGTAGAAATTACCAAAAAAGAGCGTTCAGAAGGAGGACGAAGAGGTAAAAAGAAATCTTTTGGTAAAAAAGATGGAGGCTTTGGTCGAAGAAGAAGTGCAGAAGGTTCGTCATCTAGAAGAAGTTCTGATAACGGAGGTAAAAATAGAAGTGAAAGAAGATCTTCGTCATCCAATAGAGGTGATAGAAAACCTGGAGGTTTTGGAAGAAAAAGAAGAGATGCTTAAAATTGATAAAAAAAGCTCAAGATTTTAATCTTGAGCTTTTTTTATTCAAATTAATTGGTTTTTAAATAAGCCACAACTGTTTTACGAATATCATTAGCAATTTCGTCTTCTAAAGGATAATAAATGCTATAAACTTCTTCGTTTTCTTCAGATAAAAAAGGAATATCAAAACCTTTTAATAAGTAATCAGAAAAAGCAACTGAATAGATTTTATCTTCTAATAATTTTTGTTCATTTACAAACCAGACAGATTTTGATTTGTGGATATTGTATCTTTGTAAATAAGCGCCAGTTCCACTAGCCATTTCACCATAATCTAAAACACGTTTTAACAACCTACCTTTAATTTTAACACGAAGTACTGCTCCACCAAATGGTAAAACACGAAAAATATCCATTGGTGTAATATCTCCATATAGTTGATCATCAATACGAATTGAACCTCCATTTACTAAAGAACAATCAATGTTTTCATCAAATGCTAACGCCATAGATTTTGTAATTAATTTGCCTAAATTGGTTTGTTTACTTCTAATTGGTTTATCCCTTCCATCTAAGTATTCGTTAGAAGTATAAATTACTTCATTAGGATTAGAAATTACATTACTAATTTCAGAATTTAATATAGATTGCCATTTATCAATAATTAAACTAACATTTTTATCAGGTTTAATAGTTGTATTTATTTCTTTAAGTTCAGAATTTATAGATATTTCTTTGGTTTCTTTATTATAAATAATACGATGTATATACACTGTTTTTGCATTGGCATCTGCCTTAGTAATTATTCCACCAGCTGTTTTAATAAGCATATTTGTATGATCATGTCCCCCCATTATTAATGGTATATTAGGTAATAACTTGGCTATTCTTTTATCATGAGTCACTTTTACATGTGTTAATCCAAAAACTACATCAACTGAGTCTTTAATTGCTGCATAAGAAGTTCTTATTTTTTTAAACATATTATCATAAACCACATAGTCTTTTGGGTTTGAAGGTATACAAACACTAACAAAACCAACTTTTAATGAAGTACCATCTGTATCAGAAATTTCTTTTATATAAGTTTCAGGAATGTGTTCTTTTTTATTGTTTACTTTTTTATAAAATGGAACATTATTTTTGTCATTAAAATAAACATTACCTCCTATCCAAGGAAAATTACTTTCATTTAATCGTTTTTGAAGATCTTTATAAGGCAAATCAAATTCATGGTTCCCAAAGGCAACCAAATCAAAATTCATTGCATTCATAACTTCTACCATTTGTTTACCACGAATTCTTTCTCCATTTACTTTTAAAGACCCAATTAAAGAAGGGTTTAAGAAATCTCCTGCCATGAAAAGAAACGAGTTTTCATTTTCATCTAACAATTGTTTATGAAGTGTTTCTACTCTTGCTAACCCTCCAAATTTCCCTCCTTGAATTGGTGCTATTTCATAAACATCATTTAACTGCAAAAAAGTAAAAGAAATAGTGTTATCATCTCTATTACAAGAAAATAAAACTAAGGCTATAAATAATATTAAATTGTTATGTAATTTTCTTGAAGAAAATATTTTTTTTATCATTATAATTTACTTTAATTAAAAACTTCTAAAGCTTTATTATATGCGCTTTCAAAACTCATAGGTCTAATATTTGTTTCTGTTTTTTTGGAAGTAAAATAACTAACTAGTTTTTCCGTTGGCATATTACCCGTAAGTTCATCTTTAGCCATAGGGCACCCTCCATAACCTTTTATAGCACCATCAAAACGCAAACAACCGGCTTTAAATGCAGCATCTACTTTTTCGAACCATTTATCTGGAGTTGTATGTAAATGGGCACCAAATTCTATATTTGTGTATTTAGGAATTAAATTTGAAAATAAGTATGCTATAACTTCTGGTGTAGATGAACCTACTGTATCTGAAAGAGATAAAATTTTAACACCCATACTTGATAGTTTCTTTGTCCAATTAGCTACTATATCTACATTCCATGGATCTCCATAAGGATTACCAAAACCCATCGATAAATAAGCAACCACTTCTTTTTTTGATTGCTCAGCTAGGTTTAATATTTTATCTAATGTGATTATTGATTCGTTAATCGTTTTGTGTGTGTTTCTCATCTGAAAATTCTCAGATATTGAAAATGGGTAACCCAAATAGTCAATTTCCTCAAACTGAACAGCATCCTCTGCTCCTCTGTAATTGGCAATAATTGCAAGTAATTTACTTCTTGTTGTACTTAAATCTAACTGAGCCAAGACAGCTGCTGTGTCTCTCATTTGAGGAATGGCTTTCGGTGATACAAAACTACCAAAATCAATAGTATCAAAACCAACTTTTAATAAAGAATTAATGTATAAAGCCTTTCGGTCTGTAGAAATAAAATGAGATTTTATTCCTTGCATTGCATCTCTAGGGCATTCAATTATTTTTACATTTTCCATCAATTCAAATATAGATAAAGTAATGATGATTATAAATTTTTAGAATCGATTATTTTCTAATTTATATTAATTTAGTTGTGGAATGAAAAACCCTAAATACGTACTCCCTATTATTGTTATTTCTCAATTTTGCTGCACATCGCTATGGTTTGCATCAAATGGAGTTATGAATGCTATACGTATTGAATATCAATTAGAAGCTTATGCAATGGGTTGGTTAACATCTGCTGTTCAGTTTGGTTTTATATCTGGAACATTAACATTTTCCCTCTTTAGCATTAGTGATCGCTTTTCTCCTTCAAAAGTTTTTTTGATAAGTGCTTTTTGTGCTGCACTATTTAACTTTTGTTTTATTCTCGAAATAGTTGATTCAACCTATATTTTACTATTTAGATTTTTAACTGGTTTTTTTCTGGCAGGTATTTATCCTGTAGGAATGAAAATTGCCTCAGATTATTACGATAAAGAGTTAGGTAAATCTTTAGGATACCTTGTTGGAGCTTTGGTTTTAGGTACTGCACTACCCCATTTAATTAATGACTTGTTAATTCTTATTTCTTGGAAATATGTAATTATTATTACCTCAATACTATCATTATTTGGTGGATTTTTGATGTGTTTTTTAGTTAAAGATGGTCCTTTTAGAACAAGATCAAATAATTTTGAATTCTCAATTATAGCATCTGTATTTAAAAAAAGGAAATTTAGACAAGCTTCCTTTGGGTATTTTGGCCATATGTGGGAGTTGTATACTTTCTGGGCTTTTGTGCCAATACTACTGGTTTCCTACAATAATACCTACAATAACATAAGTATAGATATTTCTTTACTTTCTTTTATTATCATAGGAATAGGAAGTTTATCATGTGTTATTTCAGGGTACCTATCAGAAATAATTGGAGTTAAAAAAACTGCATTTTTATTTCTAACAGGCTCTTTTATTTGTTGTTTATTGGCTCCTTTTGCTTTTTTTATAGAAAGTCAAAACATATTTATTAGTTTCTTAATGATTTGGAGCTTTTTAGTTATTGGAGATTCACCCATGTTTTCGACACTTGTGGCAAAAAATGTAGAAGCTAAAAATAAAGGAACTGCATTAACTATTGTAAATTGTATTGGCTATACACTTACTATAATTAGTATTTTACTTATTACAAAATTAAATATTGTTTTAGCTTCTAATTATATGTATTTACTTTTAGGTATAGGTCCATTACTAGGAATACTAGCACTTAATAGGAAGGCATAAAAAAACTCCCAAATTTCTTTAGGAGTTTATTAGAATAGTAATCTAATTAGGCATTTTAACCTATAAAAATTTTAACCAAAAAAGCATAAATCTTAAGATTTAGGCTTATAAAAAATTTTTAGTACTAAAATTAGTTTACTAACTTTTTTTGAGAAGGCTTAAATTTTGTTAAAACAATCCCTTCAACAGCATCTTCATATTCTGCTAAAGTAGGGGTTCTTCCTAAAATTGTAGATAAGACTACTACTGGAGTAGAAGACAGTAAAGATTCTCCTTTTTTCTCTCCTGCATCTTTTACAACCCTTCCTTGAAACAAACGTGTAGAAGTAGCCATTACTGTATCTCCAGGCTCAGCTTTTTCTTGATTTCCCATACATAAATTGCAACCAGGACGTTCTAAATATAACATGTTCTGATACTTGGTTCTAGCCAATCCTTTTGGAGCACTATCATCAAATTCAAAACCAGAATATTTCTGTAACACATTCCAATCTCCTTCTTCTTTTAATTCATCTACAATATTATATGTTGGAGGCGCAACTACTAAAGGGGCTTTGAATTCAACTTTTCCATGCTGACTTTCAATGTTTTTTAGCATCTGAGCTAATATTTTCATGTCTCCTTTATGTACCATACAAGAACCTACAAAACCTAAGTCTACTTTCTTTGTTCCTTTATAAAAAGATAGTGGTCTAATATTATCATGTGTATAACGCTTAGAAACATCTTCATTATTCACATCTGGATCTGCAATCATCGGCTCTGCTATTTCATCTAAATCAATAACAACCTCTGCATAATAGTTCGCATTTGCATCTGGTCTTAGTGCAGGTTTAATTCCTGTTTTAAGCTCTGTAATTCTTGTATTTGCTTTATCGACTAATCCTTTTAATACTTGTTTAGCATTATCCATGCCTTTCTCTATCATAATTTGGATTCTACCTTTTGCAATCTCTAAAGATTCAATTAAGGTATCATCTTCAGAAATACAAATAGAAGCTTTAGCTTTCATTTCTGCTGTCCAATCTGTAAATGTAAATGCTTCGTCTGAAGTAAGTGTCCCAATATGAACTTCTATAATTCTTCCTTGAAAAACATTTTCTCCTCCAAATTGTTTTAACATTTGCTGCTGTGTTGCATGAACTACATCTCTAAAATCCATATAAGATTTCATCGCCCCTTTAAAGGTAACTTTTACAGATTCTGGAATAGGCATGGTAGCTTCTCCTGTTGCTAAAGCTAAAGCAACAGTTCCTGAATCTGCCCCGAACGCTACTCCTTTAGACATTCTTGTATGCGAATCTCCACCAATAATAATATCCCAATCACCTACTGTAATATCATTTAATACTTTATGAATAACATCTGTCATTGGAAAATACTTTCCTTTTGGATCACGACCCGTTATTAGGCCAAAATCATTCATAAATTGCATTAATCTTGGAATATTTGCTTTAGATTTATCATCCCAAACAGAGGCTGTATGACAACCTGATTGATAAGCACCATCTACAATTGGAGAAATTGTTGTTGCTGCCATCATTTCTAATTCTTGAGAAGTCATTAAACCAGTTGTGTCTTGAGAACCCACTATGTTTACTTCTACCCTAACATCAGAGCCTGCATGTAATACCTTACCTCCAATAACACCTACTGCATTTTTATTGAAAATCTTTTCTACAGCAGTTAAACCTTGTCCTTCAATAGAGATTTCTTTAGAAGTTGCATAGACTTGAGGCACCTCTATTTGTAAAACTTTTGCTGCAAATGTTTGTAATTTTTTTCCAAAAACTACAGCATAAGAACCACCAGCTCTTATAAATTCTTTCTTTTGTGGTGTTAAAGCACTTGAAATATCTTTTAACTCAGTTTTACCATGATAAAGTTTCTTCTCTTTTGTGTTTATGGTTAAAACAGTACCCGTTGCAACTGAATAAACTTGTTTTAAAATTGGTTCTCCATCTTCATCTACAATTGTATTTCCATTTTCATCTTTTTGCTTTACCCAGTTTTGTAAGTCAATTCCGATACCACCTGTAACACCAACTGTGGTTAAAAAAATAGGAGAAATACCATTTGTACCTGCAATAACCGGAGCTATATTGATAAAAGGAACATAAGGACTAGATTTTACACCTGTCCACAATGCTACATTATTTACCCCAGACATTCTAGAAGATCCTACACCCATTGTCCCTTTTTCTGCAATTAACATTACACGTTTATCTGGATGCTTTTCTTGTAACGCAATTAACTCATTTTGCATCTCTTTGTTATGTTCAAACAAGCATTGTCCATGTAGTTCTCTATCAGATCTAGAATGTGCATCTCCTCCAGGAGATAATAAATCTGTAGATATATCACCAACACCGGCTATATAAGTAACCACTTGAATTTCTTCTTCAATTTCCGGTAATTTTGTAAAAAATTCTGCCTTTGCATAACTTTCTATAATAGCAGTAGCAATTGTATTTCCATTATGATGTGCTTGTTCTAAACGATTAGTATCTGCATCATATAAAAAAACTTGTGTTTTTAAAACCGCTGCAGCTTTTAAAGCAATATCTTTATCGTTCCCTAAAGCTAAGTCTAGTAAAACAGTTATTGAAGGCCCACCTTTCATGTGGGATAATTGCTCTAATGCAAATTCTGATGAAATTTCTTTTAACACAGATTCACCAAGAATAATTTCCTTTAAAAACTTTGCCTTTACTTTTGCAGCACTTGTGGTACCAGGTAAAACATTATAAATAAAAAAATGTAATGAATCTTCTCTATCTTCATTATTAACATCTTTTATTTGATCAATTATAGCACTTAATAGTTCTGCACTATCAATAGGCTTAGGGTTAAGTCCAATTCGTTTTCTTTGTTCAATTTCCTTGACGTAATCTTTGTAAGTATTCATAGAGTTATATACTAAAATTGTTTTGATTAATTAATATTACTAATCTTATGGAGAATTGCAAAACAATTACATAAATAAACTAGTAATTTATTGATTTAACAAAATTACAGTATTAAATTTAAATTTGAAAGATAAATAATAGATTCAAGTAATTAATGAATAAAAAATTGCTATTTTTAATTTTTACAGAATTATTCAAAACAAAAAGGGGATAATTGGATGAATTTTTGAAAAAAATATAAAAGCAGACTAGTAAGCCGAATTCTGTACCAATTGCATTGGCTCTTATCATTTATCTAGTTTTAAAATTACTTTTAAAATCTATCTGCCTACCCTTTAGAATCGAGCGAGTAGCCCTCAAGCTCTAATTTACATGACATTGCACCTCATAGAGTTTACCTGGTTTCACTACAGCCGAACTGTACTTGCTTTCTGTTGCACTTGTCCTCAGCTTACGCTGGACGGATGTTATCCGCTATGATTACTCTTTGGTGTCCGGACTTTCCTCTTTAAATATTTTAAAGCGATAAGATTAGTCTGCTTAACTTTATATTTTTCTCTTATTAAAACAAAACCCATTCAAAATAAATTTGAATGGGAAAAATTGCTATGAAAAAGAATGTTATTATAAATAATAACTTTGTAAAGATAATACAAATTGAATAAATAATTAAATTTAGTATACCTAAATTTTCATTTTCTAAGAGAACATATCTTTTACTTTTTCAAAAAATGATTTGTCTGAAGTATTTGGATTTGGCGAAAAATTTTCATTATTCATCATATCTTCAAAAAACGTTCGCTGTTCCTTATCAAGTTCTTGAGGTGTCCAAACATTAATGTGAATAAGGAAATCTCCTGTACCATACCTTTCAATACTTGGTAAACCTTTTCCTTTAAGTCTTAATATTTTTCCAGATTGTGTACCTGCATCAATTTTAATTTTCACTTTGCCTGAAACCGTTTCAACTTCTTTACTTGTGCCTAAAACTGCTTCCGAGAAATTAACATATAAATCATAATGAATATTTGTTCCTTCTCTTTTTAACTTTTCGTGTGGTATCTCTTCGATAAGTACTAATAAATCTCCTGGAATAGAATTTTTACCTGGTGCTTCATTTCCCTTTCCGCCTACTTTTAATTGAACACCTTCTGTGACCCCTGCAGGAATATTAATAGATACGGTTTCTTCTTTTACAATTAAACCTTGTGCATCAGAACCATTGGGTTTGCTACTAATAATTTCTCCTGCACCAGAACATGACGTACATGTTGCTGCGGTTTGCATTCTACCTAATATGGTATTGGTAACTCTCATTACCTGACCTGAACCATTACAAGTGGTACACGTTTTATAACTTACACCATCGGCTTGAATTTTTCTACGAACTTTTACTTTTTTCTCGATTCCTTTGGCAATTTCTTCTAAAGTAAGTTTTACACGAATTCGCATATTACTTCCTTTAACTCTAGCTTGTCTTTGGCCTCCACCGCCAAAACCACCAAAGCCGCCTCCTCCAAAGATGTCTCCAAACTGGCTAAATATATCATCCATGTTCATACCACCACCTCCAAAGCCACCTCCACCTTGAGGGCCATCAAATGCAGCATGACCATATTGATCGTATCTTGCTTTTTTATTTTCATCACTCAAAACTTCATAAGCCTCTGCAGCTTTTTTGAAATTTTCCTCTGCTACTTTATCATCAGGATTTTTATCAGGATGATATTTTATAGCCATTTTTCTATAGGCTTTTTTAATTTCAGATTGTGATGCTGATTTTGAGATACCTAAAATTTCGTAAAAATCTTGTTTTGCCATTTTTTAATATTTTTTCATTAGCCAATAATTAATGCTATAACTTGTAAGTTATGGAATTGATTAATTACTAACTTTTCTTTATTACTGTCCTATTACAACTTTTGGATAGCGAATAACTTTATCTCCAAGCCTGTATCCTTTTTCTACACAATCTATAACTTTGCCTTTTAATTCTTCTGATGGTGCAGGAATTTGAGTAATAGCCTCATGAATTTCTGCATCAAACGTATCACCTGCTTTAGTTTCTATCTTTGAAAGTCCTTTTTGCTCTAACGTATTATAAAATTTATTGTAGATTAAAAGCACACCTTTGCTCAATTCTTCTGCCTCTTTATCTTCTTCTATATGTGATAATGCACGCTCAAAATCGTCTACTATTGGCAGTAATGATGTCATTAATTCTTGTCCTGCAGTCTTAAATAATTCTATACGTTCTCTAGAAGTACGTTTTTTATAATTTTCAAATTCAGCAAATAGTCTTAAAAACTTATCTTTTTCTGCTTGTATTTGTTCTTCTGCTGAAGGTTCAGGTGCTGCTTCTTTAGTCTCAACGTCTTGATTCTCTTCGTTTTGAAATTGCTCTTGCTCGTTAGTAAGCTCTTCTTCTTTATGTTTATTCTTTTTACTCATTTTATTTTATCATTAATTGTACACAATTAATAGTCAAAAATATTGCCAATAAAAAAATAGTGCCAATTTGACACTATATAATTTTTTTTAAATAATTGACTTTTTTTTAATATTAATTAAATTCTTTCAATTTTAGCACCTATAGATTTTAACCTTGCCTCAATATTTTCATACCCTCTATCTATTTGTTCTATATTATGAATGATACTTGTTCCCTTTGCAGAAAGAGCTGCTATTAGAAGCGAAATCCCTGCTCTAATATCTGGAGATGTCATTGTAGTAGCTTTTAGAGTACTTTGAAAGTTATGCCCTATTACTGTTGCTCTATGTGGATCACATAAAATTACTTTTGCTCCCATATCTATTAATTTATCCACAAAGAACAGACGACTTTCAAACATTTTTTGATGTATTAAAACGGTTCCTTTAGCTTGTGTAGCAATTACTAGAACAATACTTAATAAATCTGGAGTAAAACCTGGCCAAGGAGCATCTGCAACGGTTAAAACAGAGCCATCTATATAACTTTGTATTGCATAAGATTCTTGCTCTGGAATATAAATATCATCTCCTCTTTTTTCAAATTGTATTCCTAACTTTCTAAAAACACTAGGAATTTGCCCTAAGTTTTCCCAACTTACATTTTTAATAGTAAGTTCTGATTTTGTCATTACAGCAACACCAATCCATGATCCTATTTCTATCATATCTGGTAAAACACGATGGGTACACCCACCTAGAGATGCTACTCCGTTTATGATTAACAAATTAGAACCAACACCACTAATATCAGCACCCATACTATTTAACATTTTACATAGCTGTTGAATGTATGGTTCACATGCAGCATTGTAAATCTTTGTAATCCCTTTTGCCAAAACAGAAGCCATAAGTATGTTTGCTGTACCGGTTACTGATGCCTCATCTAATAGCATTTCAGTTCCTAGAAGTTCTGAAGCTTCTACTCCATAAAAACGTTCTTCTTTATTATAACGAAATGTAGCTCCTAACTTAATAAAACCTTCAAAATGGGTATCTAATCTTCTTCGTCCAATTTTATCACCACCTGGTCTTGGTATATACCCTTTTCCAAACCTAGCCAATAGAGGACCAACTAGCATAATAGAACCTCTTAAAGAGCTGCCATCTTTCTTAAATTTTTCAGATTCTAAATACTCTAATTTAAGATCATCTGCTTGAAAGGTATAAGAATTTCTACTGTGTTTTTCTATTTTTACTCCTAATTCTCCAAGAATAAAAATTAACTTGTTTACATCTATAATATCGGGAACATTATTAACAGTAACCTTTTCGGGTGTAAGTAAAACAGCACACAAAATTTGTAGTACTTCATTCTTTGCCCCTTGAGGTGTAATTGTTCCATTTAATTTATAACCTCCTTCTATTTTAAATGATGCCATAGTTTAATATCTTTTTCTTCCCTTATTATTGTTATTGGGCTTCTTATGATTATTTTTTGTATGATTTTGTCCTTGAGAATTGCGTTTCTTTAATAAGTTTTTACTTTCAGATAAGGGTTCTTCTGAAGCTCTTAAATCAATTTTTGAATTGGATAATTCAAATAAATGTTTATAAATTACAGCATCATCTACAGTATCTTTATTCCAATTTAAATAACACTTTTTCATATGATTGGCAATCGTAAAAACAAGTGCTTCTTTTTTTTCTCCTTCTTCCCAACTTAAAGCTACATCTATCATGGTCTGAATATTATTTCCATAATAACGGTATTTGGAAGCATATTTTGGATAAGGCAAACTTTCTGGTTTTTCTTGTAGTTCTTCTTTTGAAGGAATGGGATAAGGCGAGTCCACATCTAAATTAAATTTTGACATGATAAACAACTGATCCCATAATTTGTGTTTAAAATCGGGAACATCTCTTAAGTGGGGTTGTAAATTTCCCATTACGTCTACTATTGCTAGTGCCATTTTATTGCGCTCTTCTTTTGTTTCTAGCGTTAAACAATGGTCTACTAATTTTTGAATATGTCTACCATATTCTGGAATAATCATTAATGTTCTCTCTGAATTGTATTCTAAGTCGAATGTCATCTATCTATTTTTGTGAAGTGTAGTTTCAAAAAAGTTTAACAGTAGTTCGATTAAACATTTCTGATTTGTTACTTTAATTTTGTAGTTTAAAGCTGCAAAATAACACTTTATTTTTTACTTATCGTCAAATTTTTATCCAATGACTCTTAATTTTGCAAATTGTAATAATAATTTCTTTTTACCTACTGTACTAAATTTTATTTCTGCTTTTTGGTTTGGCCCTTTTCCTTCTAATGCAATAACTTCACCTGCACCAAATCTATTGTGCTCTACAATATTACCTACCACTACATTGCCATCAAATAGATTTGTTTTGCTTGTGGCTTGTGAGATTTTTTTAAGATTTTTAGGTACAATAATATCTTTCTTTTTTGCTAAATCTCTCTCTATTTTTTTTCTTTGAATTGGTTTTTGAAAACGGATTCCTTTTGGAGCATCGTCAAAAATACTTTTGTCTACAAAACGATTTATAGAAGGCTCTGGCATTTTAGGTGTTATGTAATGTAAAAATTGATCGTCTATTTCTTCTAAAAATCTACTAGGCTCTGCATCCACTAACTTCCCCCACCTATAGCGTGTTTGTGCATAAGATAAATAGGCAACTTTTTCTGCCCTTGTTAGTGCAACATAAAAAAGTCTGCGTTCCTCTTCTAACTCACTTCTAGTATTCATACTCATGGCAGAAGGAAATAAATTTTCTTCTAAACCAACAATATATACATATAAATACTCCAATCCTTTTGATTGGTGAATTGTCATTAGAGAAACACTTGGTTTATCATTATTCTTTTTGGTATCGAAATCCGTTGCTAGCGCAACATCTTCTAAAAATGTAGTTAAAGAACAATCTTCTCCTTCTTCAATTTTATCTGTAATAAAATCTTTAATTCCATTTAGAAGTTCTTGAACGTTTTCTACTTTACTTACCGATTCTGGAGTTTCGTCTTTTTCTAGATCTTTAATTAATCTAGTTTCTTTCACAACAACTTCTGCAATTTCAAACGCATTTTTAGTTTTTGCTTCTATTTGCAACCTAAGCATCATGTTCATAAAATTCTGTAGCTTATTCTTTGTTCCTGAATTTATTTTTACATCAATTTTATCAATATATTTAATAATTTCAAAAATAGACTTCTTGTAATGATTTGCTGCAATCGTTAAACGATCTATAGTAGTTGCTCCAATACCTCTGGCTGGGTAGTTTATAATTCGTTTTAACGCCTCTTCATCGTTTGGATTTATTAGTATTCTTAAGTAAGAAAGAATGTCTTTTATTTCTTTTCTTTGGTAAAATGAGATTCCACCATAAATGGTATACGCTATGTTCTTCTTCCTTAAAGCATCTTCTATAGCTCTAGATTGTGAGTTGGTTCTGTATAGCACACAAAAACTATCTGGATTCATTTGAAGATTCATCATATTTTCCCAAATAGATTGGGCAACAAAACGTCCTTCTTCTCCATCAGAAATCGTTCGCATCACTTGTATGGATTCTCCGGAATCATTAGAGGTCCAAACTTCTTTATCTAATTTCGTTTTGTTTCTTGCAATAACAGAATTTGCTGCATTTACAATATTTTTAGTAGACCTATAATTTTGTTCTAATTTAAATGTTTTTACATCAGGGTAGTCCTTTTGAAAATTTAAAATATTCTGAATATTGGCTCCTCTAAAACTATATATACTCTGAGAATCGTCTCCTACAACACAAATGTTTTGAAAACGATCTGCCAAAGCTCTTACAATAATATATTGTGAATGGTTGGTATCTTGATACTCATCAACCATAATATATCTAAACCTATCTTGGTATTTTGCTAAAACATCTGGAAAACGCGCTAACAATTCATTAGTCCTTAGTAATAAATCGTCAAAATCCATAGCCCCAGATTTAAAACATCTATCTACATATTCTTTATAAATATCTCCAACTTTTGGCCTACTAGCATGCATATCTGCCTCCTGCAAGTCTGGATTATTAAAATAAGCTCGTACCGTAATTAAACTATTTTTAAAAGAAGAAATTCTACCTAGAATTTGTTTTGGTTTGTAACGTTCTTTGTCTAAACTCAATTCCTTAATAATAGCACCTATTAAACGAACAGAATCTTGTGTATCATATATTGTAAAATTGGAAGGAAAACCTAGTTTATCTGCCTCTGCTCTTAAAATCCTGGCAAAGACAGAATGAAATGTTCCCATCCACAAATTTTTAGCTTCACTTGCACCTACCACTCCAGCTATTCGATCTTTCATTTCTCGAGCAGCTTTATTGGTAAAAGTTAATGATAAAATATTAAACGCATCTACACCAGATTGCATTAAATGCGCAATCCTATAAGTAAGTACTCTTGTTTTTCCTGAACCTGCTCCTGCAATTATAATCATTGGGCCGTCTTTTTGTAAGACCGCTTGTTTTTGTGCTTCGTTTAAAGATTCTAAGTAAGTATTCAATAGTTTTTTTTGATAGAATTTAAAAATGTGAATTTAGCCAAACTAATCGTGTATATAAAACAAGATGACTAGTTTTTATTCACATTTTTTAAATATATTTATTTTAATTGTAAATTAAAAAATGGAACATAATCTTATGTTAGTAAACAATAAAATCGATAAGGTATTTTATATTTGTAGTATCGAAAATAGTTTAATATGGAAAATCTAATTTTAGAAAGCATTGCATATATGTTACCTGCAACAGTTACAGGTTTTGTTGCATATTATATGTTTAAAAGATACATACAACAAATAAGAATTGATAAAAGAATTGGAATTATAGAAACACGAAAAAAAGAAACGCTTTCTATTAAATTACAAGCCTATGAGAGAATGGTATTATTTTGCGATCGAGTAAATCCATTAAAGTTAGCCGTTCGTGTTTCGCCAATCTCTGATAATACTTCTGATTATCTTCAACTTTTGATCGGTACTATCAATCAAGAATTAGAACACAACTTTGTGCAACAAATTTATATTTCTGAAGACACTTGGCTAGCTATTAATGCTACAAAAGCAACCATTATTAAAAAATTAGAGATTATAGCAAAAGCATCTAATTCTGCAACTGATTTAAGAGAAAATACGCTTATTGAGTTTGGAAAAACACCTCTTGTAACTGAGACAGCAATAAGCATTATAAAACGCGAAGTAAAGCAATTGATTTAAAACAATAAAGCCCTCTTTTTTAAAGAGGGCTTTTATGCAGCTTATCTAACAACTAACATTGGGGGAATCAAGGTCTTCTTAAATTTAATAAAACTTAGTAAATAGATCGCTGTGAATTTTGTATTGTTTCTTACTATACTTTTAAAAGAAAAATCAGTTTAATTTAATATAAAAAATTAATTTTGACCTATTCTTTTTAAAAAAAATTATAGCTTAATTTTTATACCTAAATTATAATTTCTTCCTCGGGCTGTAAAACCAGCAATTTCTTGAAATTTTTCATTTAAAATATTTGTTACACTCCCATAAAAAGTAACTTTATTTTGTAAAACACTATGATTTATAAAAAAATCAAAAAGAGAATAGGCCTCTAAAACACTGTTCCCAAAATCTTTAGTTTCATCTACCCATCTAAAGCTTAAAGAAGTATATGTGTTTTTTGTAAGATTGAAATTACCTCTAATAAAAAACTTATTTTGAGGTATTTTCAACAATAAGTTTTCATCTCTATCTATAAATGTGTAGTTAGCTAACAACTTTAAATTTTCAGAAAATATGTAGGTTATTTCTGTCTCGAAACCTTTTGCAGAAAAATTTCCCAAATCGTTTATGGTTTGGAATGTAGCAGGATCATAACCAATTTTATTAGTTTCTTCTCTTTGAAAATAAGTAGCATTTATCGTTAAAACATCACTTAAAGTAATATCAAAACCTCCTTCTATAGTTACATTCTCTTCTGGTAGCAACTCGTTTATACTTGGTAATTTTGTAAAAATCTCTGAGAGTGTGGGTGTAATAAAAGAAGTGCTATAAGAAGCAAATAGTTTTACAGGATGCTCTTGAATCTTAAAATTATAAGATGGGTTTACATTGTACACAAAATTATTTCCATATTCGCTATGAATGTTTAAACGACCACCTAAATTAAAATTAAAACCAGAGGCTGACGTAAAATTTAAAGAAAGATAAGGATCATAGAAATGTTGTTTTCCTGCTCCCTCTTCTATTGTACTAAATGAAGTTCTCTGTATCATATCTTGATAATGTGATGTAATACCAACTAGAAACGAGAAAGCATTGGAAAATGCATAATTATTATAAACGTCAAATCCATAAACCTCTCCATTAAAAAAATTGTCCGAAGGTGTTTCTGTTCTATTAATGTCCGTTATAAACGTTCTAAACTTAAGCATTCCATTGTTATAAGTATAATCCGCATTTAAACCAATTCTTTTTTGGATACTCGTTAAATTATTGTCTCTGTCTGCAGGAATACTCGCAAATGTTACAGGATCAAAATCAAAACCATCAAAATCTGTAGAAAATTCGTCGTAACTGCTTAATAAGCCTACTTTAAAATTATCATTTACTACATAATTTAATTTTACCAAAACATTTTGTCTTGCAAAATTATCTTCTTCAAATTGACTAGAAGTTGTGCTTTCTGCAGCTGACAAGCCAGAAGAACCATTTGCGTTTAAAGCCATTAAATAATTTAATTTCCCTAAGGTTCCATTGAAATTAAAATTAGTGGTGTACTCTTCCGCACTTAAATTATTGTTTTTACTAGAGCTATTAGAGCCTACAGAGGTATTAAGTGAACCTGAAAAACGATCTTTTGATGCTTGTTTTAATATAATATTAATAACACCTGTTGCTGCTCCTGTTCCATAAAGAGTAGACGAAGCACCTTTTAAAACTTCAATTTTTTCTACTTGATTGATATCAATTTGACGCAAATCAAAATCTCCATTAAAAGAACTAGGGTCATTTACGTTTACACCATCTATTAATATAGCTACTTGTCTATTTCTTCCTCCTCTAATGTAGTATCCTAAGTTTTGACCTTTGGTGCTAAAGTTACCATTAATTTCTACACCAGGAATGTCATTTAGTAAATCTACAATTGTTTTACCTTGACTGTTTGCAATCGTTCTTTGTGAAATTTGATACACAACTTTACCAACATTTTTTTTATTTGTTTCAAATTTTGTAGCGGTAATCACTACTTCATTTAAAGATTCTACTTCCTCGTTTTTTTGTTGAGAAAATACGTTTGTATTAGCAATTAGACATATCAATACACTAACAATTAAGAATTGTTTTTTCATTTTTAATTAATTTGATTTACAATAAATCAGGTAAATTTTGTGTACAGAAAAATTAAAGTACATAAACTTTTATCCCGAAAGTTTTTAACTCGTGATTAAAGGCAGGTCTCCTGACTTGCGTCTTGTAACAAAACCTTCCCAACTAAATGTCAGTGGTTAAAGAATAGATTACAAGCTTTATAGCTTACAGTTGCGGGTACAGTTCTGGATTTTAACCAGATTCCCTTTTAATTTAATGCACTATGATATTTTACATTAAAACCAAAAATCATTGCAAAGATAGATTGTTTATTAACAAAAATCTAACGAATTTAAAAACAAATTGAATATTCTTCATCTAAAAAAAATTTACAGAAATATATAATCAATAAATGAATTACATTTGTATACTCATTAAACAAAAAAGGCAAGTTGAATGAAAAGCATATACGTTACATTATTATTATTTAGCTTTTTAGTTATTGGTTGTACCAAGGATAAGAAACAAAATACTGAATTAACAAAACCATCTAGTAGCGTTAAATATGCAAAAGGGTTTGATATTATAACTAGTGATAATTATAAAAAACTAATAATTACTTCTCCATATCAAAATTCAAAAAAAACTTTTGAATACTTCATTACAACAAAAAAAAACAAGGATGCACCATTAATAAATGAACTTGTAGTGCCCGTTAGAGAAATAGTAGTTACCTCTACGACACATATCCCTATGATAGAGCTATTAGAAGAAGAACACACAATAGTTGGCTTTCCTTTTTCTAACTATATTTCTTCAAAAAAAACAAGGAAACGTATTGATGATGGATTGATCACAGAAATTGGTAAAGAAACCTCATTAAACACTGAAATTATTCTAAACCTAGATCCAGATTTAGTTGTTGGTTATAGTATAACTAACTTAGATAAATCCTTAACAGTTATTCAAAAGTCTGGAGTTAACGTTATTTATAATGGTGATTGGTTAGAAGAAACACCATTGGGAAGAGCAGAGTGGATTAAATTTTTTGGTGTTCTTTTTAATAAAGAAAAGGAGGCGAATCGTATTTTTAATGAAATTGAAACAAATTATTTAGAAGCAAAAAAAATAGCAAAAAAAATTGAAAACAACCCTACTATCTTATCTGGTGCAATAATGAATAAAGGCATTTGGAATCTACCTGCTGGAGGTAGTTTTGTAGCACAATTTTTAAAAGATGCGAATATAAATTATATTTGGAGTCATACTAAAGGAAAAGGAAGTTTATCTTTAAGCATAGAAAGTGTGTTCGATAAAGCAGCAGATGCAGACTTTTGGATTGCTCCAGGATATTTTTACTCTAAAGAGCAAATGATAGCATATCATAAAATTTATAAAGAATTTAATGCGTTCAAAAAGGATGAAATTTATAGTGCTGCTTTAAAAAAAGGAAAAACAGGTGGTATCATTTACTATGAGTTAGCACCTACTAGACCCGATCTAGTTTTAAAAGATATTATTAAAATAATAGATCGAAATTTACTGCCAGATTATAAAATGACATTTTTTGAAAAAATGAAATAGTGTTACAAAAGAAATATATAAAAAGCGTTCACTGAAGAAGAACGCTTTTTTAGTTAAAAAAGTTTCGTCTGATTTTCATCATCTATTTTTTTTTGTTCTGCTTTTTTCTTAGCTATTGATTGTTCCAAAGCTAACTTTGCTTTTTCTTTCGCAGAAAGCTCTTGAGTTACTGTTTTTTTAGCATCAGCTTCAGAAATCTTTAAAGGTAATTTATCTTCTAAAATTTGTTCTTCGATGACTTCAATATCATCTGTTTTTTTTTCTTCGGGCTCTATATAAGGTAAGGGTTCTAATAAATTTACATTTTTAATTTTATCTGTTGTTAATTGATTTCCTAGTGCCTTAATACCTTTAACAGCGATGAAATCTTCAAAATTTACTTCTTTATGCTCTAAAGTTCTCTTAGAAAATTGCACCTCTGCAATTGGCCTATGGTCTGTGGTTACAATTTCTAATTGGCTTTTTGGGTGATCAGATATAAATTCCTCTTCTTTTTCTGGTGTTTCTATTAGAAAACGTTTTACATAATAACGCTCTTTATCTCCATCAAAATAAATTACAGAGATTGGTTTGTTGGGTTTCCATTTTTCTAAAACAATCATATCATCTTCAAAATGCATGGCTAAATCTGGTTTAACAGCTTTTACTTTCCCGCTTTGTGTTATGATTAATAATTTATCTTCTGCTCTAAACTCACCAAGAAGCTCACCCCTATTATCTACATTTAGTCTTTGCACAGCGTCATCAAACCATATTTTTCTTGGTTTTAATGTAGATACTCCCTCAGATTTAAATTCTACATTTTTAATGGCATATTTAGTAATTGTATTTCCACGTACTGCCCTACCTTTTAAAGCTAAATCGGCAAAATCAATATCCCATTTTAGTTTCTTAACGCTACCTACTGCCCTTAAATTTATAGTTACAACTTCTGCTTCACCATTAGGATTTGCAGAAAAGTAATGAACTAGAGCACCTTTACTACCGTTAGCTAAATTATATTCTTTATCTCTTGTAACAGAGGTAACATTAAAACGTTTCATGTAACTAGAACCACTTTTACCCTCCCTATACATCATATTATAAACAGTACGTTTATCTTTCTTTTTAAAGACAGCAAGATGTATAATATCTTTTCCTACAAAAGTTTTAGCTTCTACCTTTGTTATTAACATTACACCATCTTTTCTAAAAACAATAATATCGTCTATATCTGAGCAATCGGTAACAAATTCATCTCGTCTTAATGAAGTACCAATAAATCCTTCTGATTTATTTACATATAGTTTGGCATTATTCATGGCAACTTTAGAGGCCTCAATATCATCAAAAATTCGTATTTCTGTCTTGCGTTCTTTGCCTTTACCATAGGTGTCTTTTAACCTTTTAAAATAATCAATAGCAAACTCTATTAAATTTTCTAAATGATTTTTAACACCAGTAATTTTATCTTCCAAACTTTCTATATATTGTTTGGCTTTATCAATATCAAACTTAGATATTTTCTTAATTCTTATTTCTGTAAGTCGCGTAATATCTTCTTCTGTAATTGGTCTTTTTAAATGTTTAATATGAGGTTTTAGACCTTTGTCTATCGCATCAATTACACCAGGCCAAGTCTCTTGCTCTTCGATGTCTCTATAAATTCTATTTTCAATAAAAATTCGCTCTAAAGATGAAAAGTGCCATTGTTCTTCTAACTCATTTAACTGAATTTCTAATTCCCGTTTTAAAAGAGCTACCGTTAAATCTGTAGAATGCTTAAGCATATCCGAAACACCTACAAAAACAGGTTTATTATCTTTAATAGTACAAGCTAAGGGAGAAATAGAGGTTTCGCAATTGGTAAACGCATACAGTGCATCTATAGATTTATCTGGAGAAACATTAGGTGGTAAATGCACCAAAATCTCTACCTCTGCAGCAGTATTATCCTCAATTTTTTTTATTTTAATTTTACCTTTATCATTCGCTTTTAAAATACTATCAATTAAAGAAGATGTTGTTGTAGAAAAAGGAATCTCTGAAATAACTAATGTTTTTTTATCTAACTGAGATATCTTAGCTCTTATCCGAACCTTCCCCCCTCTTTTACCATCATTATAATTGGTGAAATCTGCAATACCTCCTGTTAAAAAATCAGGCAGAATTTTAAAGCTTCTTCCTTTTAAATATTTAATAGACGCATCTATTAATTCATTAAAGTTATGTGGTAACACTTTAGTAGATAACCCCACTGCAATACCTTCTGCTCCTTGAGCCAATAGTAAAGGAAACTTTACTGGTAAATCTATAGGTTCTTTTCTTCTACCATCATAAGATAACTTCCATTCAGTTGTTTTTGGGTTAAAAACTACGTCTAGCGCAAACTTAGACAAACGCGCTTCTATATACCTTGATGCTGCAGCTCTATCTCCTGTTAAAATATTACCCCAGTTTCCTTGCATGTCTATCAGCAATTCTTTCTGGCCAATTTGAACCATAGCGTCTGCGATTGAAGCATCTCCATGCGGATGATATTGCATGGTATGCCCTACAATATTAGCAACCTTGTTATACCTACCATCATCCAAATCTTTCATAGAATGCATTATTCTACGCTGAACTGGTTTTAATCCATCTTCTAAAGAAGGGACAGCTCTTTCTAAAATAACATAAGAAGCATAGTCTAAAAACCACTCTTTGTACATTCCTGTAACTTTGGTTATGGTTTCTTCTTGATGTGAATCTGTATTAGAATCTAGATTCGTTAATTCTTGTTCGTTTTCGTTTATTTCTTCGCTCATGTTCTAAACCTCCTCTTCTACGTAATCTAATTCGACCTTTAAATTGTTAATGATAAATTTTTGTCTATCTGGGGTGTTCTTACCCATATAAAATTGCAACATCTGTTCTATGGTCATTTCTTTATCTAACATTACTGGATCTAAACGTATATCATCACCAATAAAATGTACAAATTCATTAGGTGATATTTCACCCAATCCTTTAAATCGAGTAATTTCTGGTTTCCCTTTTAATTTTTCTATAGCTGCTCTTTTTTCCTCATCTGAATAACAGTAGAATGTTTCTTTTTTATTTCGAACTCTAAACAAAGGAGTTTCTAAAATATACAAATGTCCTTCTTTAATTAATTCAGGAAAAAACTGAAGAAAAAAGGTGATTAACAACAATCGAATGTGCATCCCATCTACATCTGCATCTGTTGCAATTACTATATTATTATATCTTAAGTCCTCTAAGCCATCTTCTATGTTTAAAGCTGCTTGCAAAAGATTAAATTCCTCGTTTTCATAAACAATCTTTTTACTTAATCCATAAGAATTTAAAGGCTTACCTTTTAAACTAAAAACAGCTTGCGTATTTACATTTCTAGATTTTGTGATAGATCCAGATGCAGAATCACCCTCAGTAATAAATAATGTAGTCTCTAAATAATTCTCCTTTTTTATATCTCCTAAATGAATTCTACAATCACGTAATTTTTTATTGTGTAAACTTGCTTTTTTTGCTCTATCTCTTGCTAACTTTCTAATTCCTGATAATTCTTTTCTTTCTTTCTCTGCCTGAACTATTTTCTTTAAAAGTTTGTCTGCAACATCGGTGTTTTTATGTAAAAAATTATCAAGTTTTGTTTTTATAAAATCATTAATATATGTTCGTACTGTGGGTAAATCACCTCCCATATCTGTAGAACCTAACTTTGTTTTGGTTTGGCTTTCAAAAACAGGTTCCATTACTTTTATAGCTATTGCAGCAATAATAGATTTACGAACATCGGAAGCTTCAAAATTTTTACCATAAAATTCTCGAATTGTTTTTACAATAGCTTCTCTAAAAGCAGATTGGTGGGTACCTCCTTGTGTAGTATGTTGCCCATTTACAAACGAATAATATTCTTCTGAATACTGCGTTTTGCTATGGGTTAAAGCAACTTCTATATCATCTCCTTTTAAATGGATAATAGGATACAACATATCATCCGTATTATTATTATCCTCTAATAAATCTTTTAACCCATTTTTAGAAAAGAATTTTTCTCCATTAAAAATTATCGTTAAACCAGGGTTTAAGTACACGTAATTCTTAAGCATTTTAGCTACATATTCATTTCTGAATTTGTAGTTTTTAAATATAGTTTCATCAGGTATAAAAGAAACTTTAGTTCCTTTTCTACGAGATGTTTCCTCTAAAAACTCTTGATTCTCTAAATTTCCTTGATTAAATTCTGCTGATGCAGATTTCCCTTCACGTGAAGATTCTACTCTAAAATAAGAAGATAATGCATTTACTGCCTTAGTACCTACCCCATTTAAGCCAACAGATTTTTTAAAGGCCTTTGAATCGTATTTACCTCCAGTATTCATTTTAGAAACAACATCTACCACTTTTCCTAAAGGGATACCACGTCCATAGTCACGAACGGTAACTTTACTTCCTTGTATAGAAATTTCAATGGTTTTACCTGCTCCCATGACATATTCATCAATAGAGTTGTCTAAGACCTCTTTTACAAGAATATAAATACCATCGTCTGCAGAAGAACCATCTCCTAACTTTCCAATATACATTCCTGGACGCATTCTAATGTGCTCTTTCCAATCTAATGATCTAATATTATCTTCTGTATATTTTGTTTCTTTACTCATGTAATCGCTTACTATTATTAGGATTGAAGTACTTGCAAGATAAGATTATCATCCAATTAATAAAATAGTAAAACTAATTAGTTATTAACAGGATTTCAACGATAAGCACTACTCTTGTTTAAAAAATGAATGCTATTTTTATCTTGTTTGAATTGAATAAAAATCACAAAAAAAAACAATGTGTTGTATTTTTAAACAAATACGCTTTACATAAAGGAATTAAGTACTTTTGAAATCAATAAAATAAATAATCGTGAATAACTCTCAACTTGTAGAATTAGCAACTAAATATGGAAGCCCCTTGTATGTCTATGATACAGATAAAATTGCTTCTCAATACCATAGGTTAACCAATGCATTCAGTAATGTTAAAAATTTAAAATTAAATTACGCTGTAAAAGCATTATCCAATATTAATATTTTAAAATTTTTTAAAAATTTAGGGGCAGGTTTAGACACTGTTTCTTATCAAGAAGTTCAGTTAGGCTTAACAACAGGAATCAATCCTAAAAATATTATTTATACACCAAATGGTGTTTCTCTTCAAGAAATTGAAGAAGTTGCAAAATTGGGTGTTCAAATTAATATTGATAACCTATCTATTTTAGAAATTTTTGGTCAGAAACATCCAGAAATTCCTGTTTGTGTTAGAATAAATCCACACATTATGGCTGGAGGAAATTCTAAGATTTCTGTGGGACATATTGACTCTAAATTCGGAATTTCAATTCACCAAGTTCCACACATTAAACGTGTTGTAGAGAATACTGGAATGAACATCAACGGAATTCATATGCATACAGGATCTGATATTTTAGATATCGACACCTTTTTACGTGCCTCAGATATTTTATTCGATGTTGCTCGTCAATTTAAAAATATAGATTTCATTGATTTTGGAAGTGGCTTCAAAGTACCCTATAAAGAAGGAGACATTTCTACTGATATTGAGCAATTGGGTATTCAATTATCGGAAAGATTTAACGAATTCTGTGCAGATTATGGTAAAGATATTACCCTAATGTTTGAGCCTGGTAAGTTCTTAGTGTCAGAAGCAGGTGTTTTCTTAGCAAAAGTTAACGTGGTAAAACAAACTACATCTACAGTTTTTGCGCATGTAGATTCTGGATTTAATCATCTGGTAAGGCCAATGATGTACAATTCTTATCATCACATCACAAACATCTCTAATCCTAAAGGTAGAGATCGTTATTATTCAGTTGTAGGTTATATTTGTGAAACAGATACGTTTGCTTCCAATAGAAGAATAGCTGAAATATCTGAGGAAGATGTGTTATGTTTTCATAATGCTGGTGCCTACTGCTTTTCTATGGCTTCTAATTACAATTCACGCTATTTACCTGCAGAAGTAATGCTTGTAGACGGTAAAGATTATCTAATTAGAAAAAGACAAACCATCCAAGATATTTTAAAAAATCAAGAAAATGTAGAACTTCCAACAAAAAAAGAAGTTCAAAAAGCTGAAGTAACAGCTTAACAATAACTATTAATCACTACAAATCCACTAAGAAATCAAAATTTTTAGTGGATATTTTTTTACATTTACTCTTAATAAAATCAACCAAATCATGAAAATTCTAGGTATAGGAAGCAATTACGTTATAGACTTAAAAGACATTCCAGAAAAAAAGAAAGGTAAAAAATTTATTTTCTCAAAACCAGAATCTAGCTTAGCTGTGAATTGTGATGTACTTTACCCAAGTAGTATAACCAATGAACTAATTTACGAAGTTGAATTGGTTGTAAAAATTGGTAAAGAAGGCAAGAACATTAACAAAGAAGAAGCCAATTCTTACATTTCAGAAATTGCAATTGGTATCGACTACACAGCAAAAGACATCTTAACCAATGCAAGAGAAACAAAACATCCTTGGGAGTTTGCAAAAGGTTTTGATGGAGCAGCACCAATTTCTAGTTTTAAACCAATTTCTGCTTATAATTTAGCTAACATTGATTTTGATTTAAAAATTAATGGAGAAGAAAAACAAAAGAGCAATACAACATATATGATTAACAATTTTGCTGATATTATTTCTTTTATTTCTGAATACATGACCTTACAACCAGGAGACTTAATTTTTACAGGAACTCCTGCTTTAGGAAAAGGAGAAATTTTTAAAGGCGATCATTTACAATGTTCTGTAAATGGAAAATTATTACTAGATTTTAAAATGATATAAACTCATTTACAGATGAAAATTAGACGTTCTAGCTTGAATGATGTTGCACAAATTATGGTTATCATCAATGATGCTAAGACCTATTTGGCTTCTCAAAATATTGACCAGTGGCAAAATGGATATCCTAATGCTGAACAAGTAGAAAACGATATTGAAAAAAGTGAAAGTTTTGTGGTTGTGAATGATGATGACACAATTATGGCAACTTCTATGTTTACCTTAAGAAATGAGCCTACTTATAAAAAGATAATTGGTGGCGAATGGCTTGTCGCTGAATACAAAGACTATGGTGTTATACATCGATTGGCAATTAAAAAAGAATACAGAAAGTTAGGTTTAGCTACCTTTTTATTTGATGAATTTCACCAAGTTCTTTTAGAAAAAAATATCCAAAGTTTAAAAATTGATACCCATGAGGATAATTTAGGCATGCAATCTCTAATTAAAAAACTTGGGTACCAATATTGTGGAATTATTTATACAAGTTATCAAGCAAAAAGATTGGCTTTTGAAAAAATAATTAGTTAATTTGGAGACTTTAATATTTTATAATGATTCAAATTAAAAAAGTATTTTTTTTTATTTTTTTTTTAATTTTTATAGGTTCCTGTAATGACACTCAGAGTGATTGTCAAAAGGAAATAATCGTACAAAATAGCTTTACAATTACTAGTCCAACAGGTATTACAGTGCTACCAGAAATTACTCAATTGGTCGATTGCGATTTCCAGACACCAAATATTGCTAAAACCATTGAAGAGTTACCCAAATTAAATGCTTTTTCTTACGAGGTTACTGAATTAAATATCGTTGCTGATACTGGCAATAATACTAGTAAAATCTCTTATAAGATTACCTTAAATAATTTAAGTGATACATATGTAAAGGGGCTTCCTTATGTAACCACAAGAATAAATAATGATTCTTTTACTTCATCTAGTGCAAACACGAGTAATTGTCTAGAACTAGAGGCAAATTCTAGTTGTGAAATTATTTACAATAAAGAAAATTCTTTAGATCTAGGTAGTATAACTAGTTTTGAGATTATTGATGTAACGTATTTAATAACGCTATAAGTTATGAAAGTATGTATAGCCGAAAAACCAAGTGTAGCAAGAGAAATTGCAAACATTCTTGGAGCCAAAACAAAACGTGATGGATTCTATGAAGGGAATGGATATGCTGTAACGTATACATTCGGTCATTTATGCACGCTTTTAGAACCTAAAGATTATAAACCGCATTGGAAAAGTTGGGATTTGAACAACTTACCCATGCTTCCTGAACGCTTTGATACGAAAGTTACAGGTGATTCTGGAATAAAAAAACAGTTTAACATTGTTAAATCTTTATTTGAAAAAGCAGATGTTGTTATCAATTGTGGTGATGCAGGAACTGAAGGAGAACTCATTCAAAGATGGGTTATCAATCAATGTAATTACAAAGGTAAAGTACAACGCCTGTGGATTTCATCCTTGACTGAAGAGGCTATAAAAGAAGGTTTTAATAATTTAGAATCTGCAGATAAATATGATAACCTCTATTATGCAGGGTATTCTAGAGCAATTGGTGATTGGCTTTTAGGTTTAAATGCTACACGTTTGTACACCGTAAAATTTGGAGGCTACAAACAAGTGCTTTCTGTAGGTAGAGTGCAAACTCCTACTCTAGCAATGTTGGTGAATCGATATCACGAAATTCAGCATTTTAAGGCACAATCGTATTGGGAGCTGCAAACTACCTATAGAAATACTCTTTTTAATTATGAAGATGGTCGTTTTCTAAAAAAGGAAGATGGTCAAATATTGGCAGATAAAGTTGCACAGTCTGATTTTGAAATTATTTCGGTTACTAAAAAGAAAGGAAAAGAGTACGCTCCTAAACTTTTCGATTTAACAGGTTTACAGGTATATTGTAATAATAAATTTGGATTTTCTGCAGATGAAACTCTAAAAATTGTTCAGAAATTATACGAAATGAAAGTAGTTACCTACCCAAGAGTGGATACTACTTTTTTACCTAATGATTTGTACCCAAAAATTCACGGAATTTTATCAAAATTAACCAATTACAGTCAGCTAACTCAACCACTTTTAGGCAATAAAATAAAGAAAACCAAACGTGTTTTTGATGACAAAAAGGTAACCGATCATCATGCCATAATTCCAACAGGAATTCAAGGCAATTTGCAATACAATCAGCAACAAGTTTATGATATTATTACCAAAAGGTTTATCGCTGTTTTTTATCCAGATTCTGATGTATCTAATACTTCAGTAATGGGTAAGGCTGCAGAAGTGCCTTTTAAAACTACTGGTAAAGAAATTATTAACAAAGGTTGGCGAGTTGTTTTTGAAACCAAAGAATCTACCCTTAAAAAAGAACTGAATACAGCTGCGAATTTACCATCATTTATTAAGGGCGAAAAGGGTAAGCATGAACCTTCTTTTTTAGAAAAAGAGACAAAACCACCAAGAAATTTTACAGAGGCAAGTTTACTTAGAGCCATGGAAACTGCAGGCAAACAAGTAGATGATGATGAAATGCGTGAGCTAATGAAAGAAAATGGAATTGGTAGGCCATCTACAAGAGCCAGCATTATAGAAACTTTATTTAGAAGAAAATACATAGAACGTAAAAAGAAACTAGTTTTACCTACACAAACTGGTATTGACCTCATTAATATTATTGATAATGAATTGTTAAAGTCTGCAGAGTTAACTGGTAGATGGGAAAAACGCTTGAAAGAAATTGAACGTGGTGAATTCAATGCAGGAACATTCATTAACAATATGAAAAAAATGGTTGATGAATTGGTTTATGAAGTGCGATCTAATAAAGTTAAAAAAAGAATTTCTTCTGAAACACAAAAAGTCACTTTACCTGCTGCCAAAACTAAAAGCAAAACAAAAAAACAAGTACTAGGCAAAACCTGCCCAAAATGTAAACAAGGTAAGCTATTGAAAGGATCTTCTGCCTATGGTTGTTCTGAATATAAAAATAATTGCGATTTTAAAATTCCGTTTGTTATTTATGATAAAAAAGTGTCTGAAAACCAAATTATAAGGCTTATAGATAAAGGTTGCACAACTAATCTTAAAGGTTTTGTTTTAAATGATGAAAAAGTGGAAGGCCTAATTCGTTTTGATGATAGTTTTAACCTAAAACTTGAACCTAAGATAAAACAAGTGGATACCGCTAAAACAAATGCAAATAATGATATAATTCCATGTCCAAAATGTAAGGAAGGAACCGTTTTAAAAGGTAAATCTGCTTATGGCTGTTCTAACTACAAATCGGGTTGCAATTTTGTGTTTACCTTCGAAAACATAAAAAAAATCGCCAATGGTAAACCATTGACGAAAGAATTAGTTTTAAAAATTATATCTAGCTAAAGATTAATCCTAAATGTTTGCAAATACGTTTAGCCCAGATTGAACGTATTGTTTGAGCTCTTTTTAGGCTGAACCTATTCAGTTTAAAAAAGCGAGTAATGAAAGCTGGAAATAGCTTCAAAAAATTAAACAATCATGTTTTTTAAGTAAAACTTTTCTACTTTCTCTCTTGCCCAAGGTGTGGTTCTTAAAAATTTTAAAGAAGATTTATAACTAGGGTTATTTTTAAATGCATTAATGTTTAAGGCATACCCCAATTCTTCCCAACCATATTCTAAATACAATTCCTCTAGAATTGTAGCTAACTTTATACCATGTAATGGATTATTAGGTTGCTCCTTACTCATCTAAATCAGGTAATATAAATTCATCTAAAACAGACTTTTTAGCCATCATTGCTTCAATAGCTTCAGTAGTTCTTGGGGCTTCTTCAGATAAGTTAACAGGACCGTTTTTGGTTACTAAGATATCATCTTCAATGCGTATACCAATTCCCCACCACTTTTTATCACATGGACTACCTTCAGGAATGTATATTCCAGGCTCCATAGTAACTATCATATTTTCCTCAAAGGTGTTGTAGTTACCTGGATCATGAACATCCAAACCAATATGATGTGAAGTACCGTGAGGAAAATAGTTGTGTCTTTCATCTACAGATTTAATAATACCCAGTTTAAACAAACCCTCATTCACAATTTTTCTGGCTGCTTGATTGGGTGCACTCATTTTTGTACCAATTGTATACAAGGAAATACCAGCTTCTTGTGCTTCGTATACCAAATCATAAATTTGTTTTTGTTCTTCAGTAAACTTTCCATTTGCAGGTATTGTACGTGTTACATCTGCTGTAAAACCTCTATACTCTGCTCCAAGATCCATGAGTACTAAATCGTTACCAACCTTGGTTTTGTTATTTTCTATGTAATGCAAAATACAGCCATTATTACCTGCACCTACTATAGATGGATAACCTTCATACTCAGCACCATATTTTTTGTATACAAATTCATGAATACCCTGCAACTCAGTTTCAGACATGTGTGGTTTCATTGCTTTCATTACTTCTATTTGACCAACAGCAGAAATTCTTACAGCTTTTCTTAATAACTTAACTTCTTGAGTTGTTTTAACTTCGCGCATTGTTGCTAAAGTTCCTGGTAAAAAATCTAAATCAATATTCGTACTTGGTGTTAAGGCTAAAGAAATTTTTTGCTGAACTTCTTTTCTAATGGCATCAGATGCTGCTGTTTTGTAAGCATTTAACAACTTATCATTCTTAATCTCTTCAGATCTTGTTGCTAAACGATCTATAATATTAATAACATTTGCACTACTCTCAATTGTAGCTTGGGCTATATTATTATATACATATTCTTTCATTCTAGATAAATAAGCATCAGGATTGTATTCCGCTTTCATTTTAAATGATTTCACTAAATCAAAAATATCTGCACCACTTAAATTTCTGTAATCGTCATTAAATTTTTCTATGTAAACTTTATCAAACCCTTTAAAGTTGATATCTGAGTTTAAGAATTCTGATGCGTTAAAAGCCATATCAAAACCTAATTCATTTTTAGCGCCTTCAACTCCTAAACGTTTTCCATTCCATTGTTCTGCTCTTGCATCTCGTTGTTGTACATATAATATTTCGTTATAAGTACTACCTTCAGTATCTGTTTGATTTTCAGAAAACAAGATCAATACTCCATTTGGTTCTCTATAACCTGTTAAATAGTAAAAATTAGGATCTTGATGAAACACATAATCTACATCATTAGCTCTATTCCTTAAAGGATTTGCAAACACAACAGCTACTGAGTTTTTTGGCATTTTAGAGCGTAAAACTTCTCTTCTATTTTTATGAAAATCTTTAGATAAAAAATCAGTTGGTATTTGTGCACTAAAGTGTAAAGAAAAAAGTGAAAAAAGGAATAAAAATAATTTTAGTGGTCTCATATTTTCTTGAATTGATATTTCAAATGTAAGATTAATTCTTTTTTAAGTACAAATATTAACAGAATTTTAGTGCTTACTTATTGCTGAATTTTCAATAATTTAGCCGAAAATTTAAGAAATCTATACATGAAAAATATTGCTTTACATAAAGTTCACGAAAAGCTAGGAGCAAAAATGGTGCCTTTTGCTGGCTTTAACATGCCAGTTCAATACGAAGGCGTAACTGCAGAACACTTAACTGTAAGAGAGTCTGTGGGAGTTTTTGACGTAAGTCATATGGGGGAATTTTTAGTGTCTGGAGAGAATGCTTTAGCCCTAATACAAAAGGTTACTTCTAATGATGCTTCTAAATTAGAAATTGGTGATGCACAATACAGCTGTTTCCCAAACAAAGAAAACGGAATTGTAGATGATTTAATTTGTTATAGAATTAAAGAAGATCAATATTTATTAGTAGTAAATGCTTCTAATATTGAGAAGGATTGGAATTGGATTTCTAAATACAATGAAGAGTTTGGTGCTGATTTAAGAGATTTATCTGATGAGTATTCTTTGTTAGCCATTCAAGGGCCTAAAGCTATAGAAGCAATGCAATCGCTTTCTTCTTTAGATTTGGCTGACATCCCTTTTTATAAATTTAAAGTAGGTGATTTTGCTGGCATAGAAAATGTAATTATTTCTGCAACGGGTTATACAGGTTCTGGCGGATTTGAAATTTACTGTAAAAACGAAGCAGTAGAACAAATTTGGAATAGCGTATTTTTAGCAGGAGCAGAATTTGGTATTCAACCAATTGGTTTAGCTGCAAGAGACACGTTACGTTTAGAAATGGGGTATTGTTTATATGGAAATGATATTAATGATACCACATCGCCAATTGAAGCTGGTTTAAGTTGGATTACAAAGTTTACTAAAGATTTTGTAAACTCTGAAGCTTTAGCAAAACAAAAAGAAGAAAAACCATCGAGAAAATTAGTTGCTTTTGAGTTAAATGAAAGAGGTATCCCAAGACAGGGTTATGATATTGTAGATAATGAAGTTACTAAGATTGGAAATGTTACTTCTGGAACAATGAGTCCAAGTTTAAGTAAAGGTATTGGTTTAGGATATGTTACCACACCCTTTACAAAGCCAGGGTCTCAAATTAAAATTCAGATTCGTAAGAAAGCAATTCCTGCAACAGTTGTAAAACTTCCTTTTTACAAAGGATAATATGCTGATAAAAAAAACCTCAATAAAATTAATTATTGAGGTTTTTTTATTTTTTTGTTTTCGTTACACATTAAATCGAAAATGCATAACATCACCGTCTTTAACGATATACTCCTTACCTTCTACTCTCATTTTACCCGCTTCTTTTACTTTAGCTTCAGAACCATAAGTTACGTAGTCTTCATAAGCAATAGTTTCTGCTCTAATAAATCCTTTTTCGAAATCTGTATGAATAACCCCTGCAGCTTGAGGAGCCGTTGAACCAATAGGAATTGTCCAAGCTCTTACTTCTTTAACACCCGCAGTAAAATAAGTCTGTAGGTTTAATAATTTATAGGCAGAACGTATTAAACGTGAAACACCAGCTTCTTCTAGGCCAATATCAGCTAAAAACATTTGACGCTCTTCATAGTCGTCTAATTCAGTAATATCTGCTTCTGTACCAACTGCCAACACAATAACTTCTGCATCTTCTTCTTTTACCGCTTCTCTTACTTTATCTACATATGCATTACCAGAAACTGCTGAATTTTCATCAACATTACACACGTACAACACTGGTTTTGCAGTAATAAATTGTAACGATTGTACAAACTCTATTTCTTTTTCGTTAAAATCTAAAGCTCTTACAGATTTACTCTGTAGTAAAGTGTCTTCTATTTTCTGCAAAACAACTAATTCAGCCTGAGCTTCTTTATTCCCTGTTTTTGCAGTTCTTTTTACACGCTCTAAACGTTTTTGAACTGTTTCTAAATCTTTTAATTGTAGCTCAATATCTATAGTTTCTTTATCTCTAACAGGATCTATTGAATTATCAACATGAATAATATTGTCATTATCAAAACAACGTAACACGTGCAAAATAGCATCTGTTTCTCTAATATTTGCTAAGAACTGATTTCCTAAACCTTCCCCTTTACTTGCCCCTTTTACTAAACCTGCAATATCTACAATTTCTACAGTAGCTGGCACCACCTTTTCTGGGTTTACCAATTCTTCTAAGTTTTCAATTCTAGTATCTGGTACATTTACCACTCCTAAATTAGGTTCTATGGTACAAAAAGGAAAGTTTGCACTCTGCGCTTTTGCATTTGATAAACAGTTAAATAAAGTTGATTTTCCTACGTTTGGTAATCCTACAATTCCAGCTTTCATAAATAAAATTTACAGTTTAAAGAATAGTATTTAACTTAAATTAAGTTAAGTATTCTTAAATTTTAAGAATGCAAATATAATACTTTGTTAAACTTAAACTTATTTTTAATCGGAAAACTAAAATCTTTTATTTATTCAAAAAGTATCTTAAAAAGCGTGAATAAAAAAAAGCCTCTAAATTATCAGAGGCTTTTTTTAGTATCGTATTTTTAAGTTTTTATGAATTATGCATAAATGCTTGTTTTTCTAGCAAAACTTCTTCTGATTCAACATTATCTTCATCAGGTACACAACAGTCTACAGGACAAACTGCAGCACATTGTGGTTCTTCATGAAAACCTTTACATTCAGTACATTTATCTGCAACTATATAATATATTTCATCAGAAACAGGCTCTTGGTCTTCGTCTGCGTTTGCATATTTTCCGTTTGGTAACACAATATTTCCACTCAAATCTGTACCATCAGCGTATTTCCAATCATCTGCACCTTCATAGATTGCAGTATTAGGGCATTCAGGCTCACAAGCTCCACAATTTATACACTCATCTGTTATTATAATTGCCATAATTTTCTTTTCTGTTTTGTACCTTTGCTTTTGCAAAAATAAAACCAAAATAATAGACAACCAAATAAATGACTAGTATTCAAAACAGAATTACGGCATTCGTAAAATTAGGTGACTTTTTACGTCAGTTTTCACCAACTAAGATTGATAAGAAACCAAATATTGAGTATAACGATTTATTTTTTGATGGTTTTCAGCATCAAATTAAATTAGCACAAGAAAACAATTCTTGGTTTACTAAAGACAATATTTTATTTGCTTTACAAAGTTGGGCTGAAGCCCTAACAGGAGAGAACTTAACTAAATTCACAAAAGAAGTAAGACTATACCAAGAATCAACAAAAAAGGTGGCTATAATTATGGCAGGAAATATTCCTTTAGTCGGTTTTCACGATTTTTTGTCTGTATTAATCTCAGGACATTCAGTACTGGTTAAACAATCTTCTAACGATAAATATTTGCTTCCTTTCTTAGCTAAATATCTAGAATATATAGATAACAACTTTAAAGGAAAAATAACATTTACCGAAGAAAAATTAACCAATTTTGACGCAGTTATTGCCACAGGAAGCAATAATACAGTTCGTTATTTTGAGTATTATTTTAAAGATAAACCAAGTATTATAAGAAAAAGTAGAAACTCTGTTGCAGTAATAAGAGGTAATGAAACTGAAGATGATTATGTTGGCTTAGCCAATGATATTTTTCAATATTTTGGATTAGGGTGTAGATCTGTTTCTAAATTATACGTTCCTAAGGGCTATAATTTTGATGCTTTTTTTAACGGTATGTTCACCAAAAAAGAACTAATTAATAATGCCAAATATGCCAATAATTACGATTACAATAAGGCCGTTTATTTGATGAGTGAATTTGATCTGCTAGAAAATGGTTTTTTAATGATTAAGGAAGATGAAAGCTACTCCTCTCCTATTGCAACTATTTTTTACGAGTATTACGAAAATGAAATTGATTTAAAAATCAAATTGTATGAGGATAGCGAAAAAATTCAATGTATTGTAGCTAAAGATTTTCTGGAAAATGAAGTTGCTTTTGGACAAACACAACATCCAAAACTAACTGATTATGCAGATGGTGTAAACACCTTAGCGTTTTTATCTAAATTATAACAAATGAAAAAACACAATTTTAGTGCTGGCCCTTGTATTTTACCTGAAGACGTTTTACAAAAAGCATCTGAAGCTATTCTAAATTTTAATGATGATAATTTATCATTGATAGAAATATCTCACAGAAGTAAACACTTTGTAAATGTAATTGAAAAGGCAAAAAGTTTGGCTTTAGAACTATTAGGATTAGAAAACAAAGGGTACAAAGCGCTATTTTTACATGGAGGCGCAAGCATGGAGTTTTTAATGGTAGCATACAACTTACTCAACAAAAAAGCGGCTTATTTAAACACAGGCACATGGTCTACTAAAGCCATAAAAGAAGCGAAAGAGTTTGGTAAAATTGTAGAAGTAGCCTCATCTAAAGACAACAATTTCAGCTACATTCCTAAAGAATATTCAATTCCAAATGATGTAGATTATTTTCATTGCACTAGCAACAATACTATTGCTGGCACTCAAATGAAAAGTTTCCCAGAGACAACTGTGCCTTTGGTTTGCGACATGAGTTCAGATATCTTTTCGCGTCAATTAGATTTTGAAAAGTTCGATTTAATTTATGCTGGAGCTCAAAAAAATATGGGCCCTGCAGGAACTACCTTAGTCATACTTAAAGAAGCAATTCTTGGCAAAGTAGATAGGCACATCCCTTCTATGTTAAATTACCAAGTACATCTAGAAAAAGAAAGTATGTTTAATACACCTGCCGTTTTTCCTATTTATGTTTCTATGCTTACTTTACAGTGGTTAAAAGATTTAGGTGGAATTCCATTTATAGAAAAAGTAAACCAGAAAAAAGCGGAACTATTGTATGCAGAGATCGATAGAAATTCTTTATTTAAAGGTATTGTAGCTAAAGAAGACAGAAGTATTATGAATGCAACATTTGTATTAACTGATGAATCATTATCAGAAAAATTCGATAAAATGTGGCAAGATGCAAATATTAATGGTTTACATGGCCATAGATCTGTAGGTGGCTACAGAGCAAGCATGTACAATGCATTACCTTTATACAGTGTACAAGCTTTAGTAGATGTAATGCAAGAACTAGAACGTAATAATTAACTAATACATAGAAGATCTTTAACAATAGGTTTTCTAAAATTGAATTTGTAGCGCAATAATGATCATATTAGCAAACGACGGAATTACATTAAAAGGAATTGAAGCTCTAGAAAAAGCAGGTTTTGAAGTAAATAGCACTAAAGTTGCTCAAAACCAACTAGAAAATTTTATAAATGCCAATAATATAGACGCTGTTTTAGTGAACAAAAACACCCAAATTAGACAAGAATTAATAGAAGCTTGTCCATCTTTAAAATTGATTGGAAACTCAAGTGTTACTATGGATAATATTGATGTTGATTTTGCTATCGATAACGGTTTACACGTTATTAATACAACAAATGCCTCTACAATCGCTAATGCAGAATTAGTTTTTGCGCACTTATTTGGTATGGCTCGTTTTTTACATTCATCTAACAGAGAAATGCCTCTTGAAGGTGATTCACGTTTTAATGAACTTAACAAAGCATATGCTTTAGGAAGTGAATTAAGAGGTAAAACTATTGGTATTTTGGGGTTTGACAAAGTTGGTCAAGAAGTAGCAAAAATAGCTATTGGATTGGGAATGCAAGTAATGGCTTTTGATGATTTTATTGAAGAAGCCACGATAACTTTAGATTTTTATAATCATCAAAAAGTAGATTTTACAATTCATACAGTGGCTATAGCAGATGTATTAAAAGAATCTGATTTTATTTCTTTACATTTAACAAATCATGATACACACGTTATAACTTCTGCTGAGTTTGAAAAAATGAAAGATGGTGTTGGTTTTATAAATACTGCTAAAGGTGGTATTCTTAATGAAGTAGATTTGATAAAAGCTATTGAAAGCGGTAAGGTACAATATGCTGGTTTAGATGTTTTTGAAACAGAACCAATACCTGCAGTTCAACTTTTGATGAATCCAGAAATTTCACTTTCTCCAAACATTGCCTCATTAACAAAAGAAGCACAAGAAAGAGCAGGTTTAGAATTGGCAAATCAAATTATAAAACTATTAAACTAAACGATATTTATAAACTTAAAACAAGTGAATGGCAATTGTAAAACCGTTTAAAGCTGTAAGACCCAGTAGAGATAAAGCTGCACTAGTTTCTTCAAAATCTTACGAGACGTATACACCCGCTGAATTAGGAGCTAAACTAAACTTTAATCCATTTACTTTCTTGCATATTTTAAATCCAGATTACAAATACCATCAAGAAGTTTCTAGTGAACAGCGGTTTCAGTTAGTTCAAAAAAAATACAACGAATTTAAAAAGAGTGATTACTTCTCTAAAGACGATACCCCTGCATTTTACATTTATCAAAAAAATACACCTACAAACTCATTTTGTGGCATAATTTCTGCAGCTGCAGCAAAAGATTACCATAATAACGTCATTAAAAAACACGAAGATACACTTCAAAAAAGGGAAGTTCTTTTTGAAAAATATCTAAAAAAAATTGGATTTAATGCAGAACCTGTGCTTCTTACGTATCCAGAAAATAAAGTTATTGAAGCTATTATTAAAAAAAATAAAAAAGAAAGACCTGAATACGAGTTTACTACCACAGATAAAAACACACATTTTCTTTGGGTAATAGATGATAATGATGAAATTAATCAAATTACTGAAGCATTTAAAAAAGTAACTACCTTATACATTGCAGATGGTCATCATAGAACTACTTCTTCTTGCTTATTAGCAAATAAATTAGCAAAAGAAAATAAAAATCACACTGGTAATGAGCCTTATAATTTTTTTATGAGCTACTTACTACCAGACAATCAATTAGCTATTCACGAATTCAACCGATTTATTAGAGATTTAAATGGACTAACCGCTAGCGAATTTCTAGAGGAATTGGCACAGGTTTTTAAAATTCAAAAAAAATACCAGGAAATTTTTAAACCTTTAGAAAAAAATCAGTTTAGCATGTATTTAGAGGGTGAATTTTATGCCCTAAACTTAAAAAAAACGGTATATAAAATTACAGATGCTTTAAGTAGTTTAGACGCTCAAATACTATATACAACTGTTTTAAAACCAATTTTAGGAATTAAAGATATTCGAAACGATTATAAAATTGTTTATTCACAAAATAAGTTAGGTAGTTTAGAGTTAAAAACAAAAGTAGATTCAGGTGAATTTAAAGTATCTTTTGGAATGCTACCTGCCACTATTGGAGAATTGAAAACGATTGTAGATTCAAATTTATTAATGCCACCAAAAACAACGTTTATAGAACCAAAATTAAGAAGTGCTTTAACTATTTATGAGCTATAAAATGATTCAAGAAAACTTAAAAAAAATAAAAAATACTATACCAGAAGAAGTAACCCTAGTTGCAGTCTCAAAAACAAAACCAGTAGCAGATTTACAAAAGGCCTATGATGCTGGTCAGCGTGTTTTTGGAGAAAATAAAATACAAGAAATGGTAGATAAGTATACACAACTACCAAAAGACATACAGTGGCATATGATAGGGCATTTACAAAGCAATAAGGTGAAGTATATGGCCCATTTTGTAAATTTAATTCATGGTGTTGATAAGTTAAAAACGTTAACAGTTATTAATAAAGAAGCCAAAAAACACGATAGAGTAATTGACTGCCTACTACAAGCTAAAATTGCCAAAGAAGAAACCAAGTTTGGGTTGTCTTTTTCTGCTATTGAAGAAATACTTAACTCAGAAGATTTTTTAGCATTACAAAATATTAATATTGTCGGTTTTATGGGAATGGCCACCTTTACTGAGAATACAGAACAATTAGAAGAGGAATTTTCATCGCTTAAACATTTTTTTGATACTCAAAAAAAACAGATAAAATTACCAAACTGTAACCTAAATATTCTTTCAATGGGCATGAGTGGTGATTACCCTTTAGCCATAAAAAATGGAAGTACTATGGTAAGAGTGGGTAGTGCTATATTTGGCAATCGAAATTATAATTAGTAATTTTAACAAAAATAAAAAAATTTGTACGCAATATTAGATATTGAGACTACTGGAGGTAAGTTTAATGAAGAAGGAATAACTGAGATTGCAATTTATAAATTTGATGGTCATGAGGTTGTAGACCAATTTATTTCTTTAATTAATCCAGAAAAGCCAATTCAAGAATTTGTTGTAAAACTTACAGGCATCAACAATAAAATGCTAAGAAATGCTCCAAAATTTTATGAGGTTGCAAAACGAATCGTAGAAATTACCAAAAACTGTATTCTGGTTGCTCATAACTCTAGTTTTGACTATCGTATTCTAAGAACAGAATTTAATAGACTTGGTTTTGATTTTGAAAGAAATACTTTATGTACAGTAGAACTAAGTCAAGCATTAATACAAAACCAACCTTCTTATAGTTTAGGCAAACTAACAAAATCTTTAGGAATACCTATAACAGACAGGCATAGGGCAACAGGAGATGCTTTGGCTACAGTAAAATTATTTAAACTACTGCTGGCAAAAGACGATAAAAAAAGCATAATACAGAATGCAATAAAATACTTTGATAAACGATTAGAGAAAGAAAAACTAAAAAATTTAATTGAAGAAATCCCAACTGTGCTCGGAGTATTCTATGTCCATGATGCTAATGGAAAAGTTATTTATATCGGTAAGGGAAAAAATATAAAATCTGAAATAAATAATCTTTTTATAAAAACTTCAAGAAGATCTGTAAAAATTCAAGAAAGAGCCATTTCTGTTTCCTTTGAAAAAACAGGTAATGAACTGTTTACAAGATTAAAATACTACTTAGAATTAGAAAATTTAGCGCCTAAGTTTAATTTCAAAAAGAAATTTAAACATGCTGATGAGGATTTTAATAATGATAATTTTTTACTTATTGATAAAGGAAGAGAGGTAGAAGAACATGCCGTTGTTCTTATTGAAAACAATCAAGTTAAGAGTTATGGTTACACGAGTTTAGCCTATCAAGAAAATAACATCGAAATCTTAAAATCTGTACTTACCACTATTGAACATTCAGAGATTGCCAAAACAATTACCAAAAATTTCTTAAATAGAAATAAGGTAAAAAAAATAGTAAGATTAGAAAGTTGATGCAGAATTAAGTCCTAAACTTAATGAAAAACTCTTTCGAATTAAGAAATTTATCTCCCTCAAAAAATATTAGTTCTATATATTTTTTTTACTAATTTATTTAGACTAAATTTATGTTTTAACCACATATGAATCAAGAGGAATTAATCTTAAAATTTCAAAAAAAAGATAGTAAAGCCTACGAAAAACTTTACAATATGTATTGTGATAGTATTTCTGGCGTTGTCAATACTATTGTGAAAAATGATGAAATTACACAGGAAATCACACAAGACGTTTTTATAAAAGCATGGAATAAATCTGCTACTTATTCCTCTAAAAAAGGGCTTTTTTTACATGGTTGCTTAATATTGCAAGAAATGCTGCCATAGACTACACACGGTCAAAAAAATTTAAACAGACAAAACAAAACCTTAATGCTGATTTTTTCGTAGATATATTAGAAAGCAGTGCTAACTTAAATAATGTTGTTAATACAATAGGTTTAAAAGAGTATGTTTCTAACTTAGGTGAAACATGTAGAAATGTTATTGAACATTTATATTTTAAAGGATTTACCCAAAAAGAAACGGCAGAAGCCTTAAGCATAACTCTTGGAACTATAAAAACAAGAAATGGAACTTGCATTGGTGAGCTTAGAAAAATATTAAGAGTATAAAAAATGAATAGTAAAGAATACATAGCATCTGGAATTTTAGAATTGTATGTTGCAGGCTCATTATCTGAAAAAGAAAATGAGGAGGTATCCTTTGCAATTCAACAAAATTTAGACTTACAAACTGAAGTAGCATCAATAGAAAAAGCGATTGTTCAGTTAACTGCTTTTACAAAAAAAGATAGTTCCTATTCTTTCGACACTATTAAAAAACAATTAGAATTAAAAGACACAAAAGTAATTTCTTTGCAAAAAGAAAAATCAAATTGGAAATTGTATACTGGCTGGGCTGCGTCTTTAGTTTTAGGGACAACGCTTGTGCTGTCTGTTTTAAATACAACGTCATTAAAAGATCAACTTGCGTCTAATAGTTTAGAGAAAGATCTATTGAAAGCTAAAATTGATAGTACAGCTAATACGCTAACAAATACCAAAAAGTTATTGGCAATTTTAAGAGATAAAGAAGTTATTTCTGTTACTTTAAATGGACAATCTGTTGCACCTGAAGCTTATGCTAAAGTGTACTGGAATCAGAGTGAAAAAGCCATTTATTTAGATGCCAAAGGCTTACCAGATCCTCCAAAAGGAAAAGTATATCAGGTTTGGTCTTTAAAATTAAATCCTTTAACGCCTAAAAGTCTTGGCACTTTGGATTCCTTTACTGCAGATACTAACAAAATATTTACAATAAAAAATGCTAATAATTCTTAGGCTTTTGGTATAACCTTAGAGCCAGAAGGAGGCAGTATAACCCCTACTCTAGAGCAACTTTATACATTAGGTGCTGTTTCATAAATAATTTATTTTATTTTTGGTTTAATTATGTACTTAAATCATGAAAAATAAACACACTTATTTAAAAAGTTATGCAATATGTATTTGTTTGCTTTTTTTTAGTAGTTGTAAAACTCCAACAGCATCTAAAAATAAATTTAACATTGTCGGTAAAATGAAAGATGTAATGTGGAAAGGAAAATTATCTGCATCAATATCTTTAGATACCATTAGCAATAAAGATGGCTTATATGGTTTAGGGCCACAAGAATTTTTAAAAGGAGAACTATTAATCAATAATGGACTTACCTATCTCTCTGAAGTAACATCAGATTCTACGCTAATTGTTACACAAACAACAAAGGGTGCTGCACCCTTTTTTGTATATTCTAATGTTACCCAATGGGAAACATCTATTTTACCTAAAAATATTAAAACATTAAAAGAACTAGAAGCTTATATAACAAAGACTACAAAAGAAATCACAACTCCTTTTGCCTTTAAAGTAATAGGAACTGTAAAAGAGGCAACCATTCACGTACAAAACTTACCTGAGGGAAACACTGTAAGTTCACCAAAAGAGGCACATATTGGTCAAGTAAATTATAAAGTTGATGATACTGACTGTACAATTATTGGCGTATATTCTGAAAATCATAAGGGTGTTTTTACACACCATGATGCTAATTCTCATATGCATCTTATTACTAATGATAAGCTTAAAATGGGACATTTAGATAGTGTTACTATCGATAAAATGACTCTTTATTTACCAAAATAATTTACTATTTTTAGCATAAACATTGCATTATTTATAATTAAAAAAGGCTAGTAAGAAGTTTGCTCCAGAAAAAACATACTTCAAACCAGCCTAACCAAACAATATAAGTTTAAGAGTTAAATAGAGATACTTTTTAGAAAAAGTTATCCATGGGTTTTAGTAACCAATAGAAAAGAGTTTATTTTTATTTAGTTACAACCTATTAGAAGAATATATGGGGGATATATTCTTTAATAAAAACTTTAATTAAAATTATTAATTAAATTGGGGGAAATAATTTTATGTAAAGTGAACTTATCTAAATAGAAATATAAATTGGGGGATCTTATGACTATTTTTTTCTTTAACTATGTATTAAGTACTTTTCATTTTAATATTCTTTTTATTGTTATTTGAATCTCACCAATACTTACGAGTTTTTTTAAAGTACGGTTTTAAAAAACTTGTTTTTTTTTATTTATTTTTTAAAAGTCCCTATGAACATTGATAAAATTACATTAAATAAAATAAAAAACTCATTTAATCTTTGTAGTATTGTACTATAACTTTTACAAAACCGTGAACAATAAAAAACAAAAAAATAGTTGGAAAAATAAACTTCATGAAATTATTTATGAAGCAGACACTACTCAAGGAAAACTATTTGATGTCATTTTATTAGTTGCAATTTTAACTAGCATTATTTTAGTAATGCTAGAGAGTGTTCAGAGTATTGATACAAAGTATCATAATACGCTCTACTTTGGAGAGTGGATCATTACTATTCTTTTTAGTATAGAATATTTACTTAGAATTATTGCCATAAGAAAACCCAGAAAGTATATTTTTAGTTTTTTTGGTATGGTAGATTTTTTATCTACGATTCCTTTTTATTTGTCTCTATTTTTTGCAGGTTCACAAGGACTTATTGCGTTAAGAGCACTGCGTTTACTCAGAGTGTTTAGAATACTAAAACTAGCAAGATATATTGGAGCAAGTAATAAATTAATACTTGCGTTAAAAGCCAGTAAAGCAAAAATTGCAGTGTTCTTGTTTTTTGTATTAATTGTTTGTATCATTTTAGGAACTGTCATGTACATGATAGAAGGCCAAGAAAATGGGTTTACTAACATACCCAAAAGTATTTACTGGGCTATAGTTACATTAACTACAGTAGGGTTTGGAGATATCGCACCACAAACTCCTTTAGGGCAATTAATATCTAGTATCATTATGATTTTAGGGTATTCTATAATTGCAATACCAACAGGAATTGTTAGTTCAGAAATTTCAAAAACTTCAGAAACACTTGATACCAATACACAATCATGCCCTAATTGTTTAAAAGAAAAGCATGCTAAAAATGCGATTTATTGTTATCATTGTGGAAGTACTTTGATTGCATGATTCAAAAGCAAGAAAACATATTAATCACAATAGTTGGTCCTACTGCTATTGGAAAAACAGCACTTAGCTTAACATTAGCCAATCACTTTAATAGTGATATTATTTCTTCAGATTCACGACAATTTTTTAAAGAAATGAAAATTGGTACTGCAGTTCCCGAAGAACAAGAGCTTGCTGCAGCTACACATCATTTTATTCAAGACAGAAGTATTTTTAACAATTATAATGTTGGTAAGTTTGAAAGAGACAGTTTAGAAAAACTAACTGAATTATTCACAAAGAATCCAGTACAAGTAATGGTAGGAGGAAGTGGCTTGTATGTAGATGCTGTTTTACATGGCCTAGATTATTTTCCTGAAGTAGATAAATCAATACGAACAACTTTAACCTCAGAGTTAAAAACAAAAGGAATTATAAGCTTACAAAAAAAATTAAAAGAGCTAGACCAAGAGACCTATGAAAATATTGAAATAGATAATCCTAATAGAATTATGAGAGCGTTAGAAATTTGTATAGGTACAAATCTGCCTTATTCTTCTTTTAAAAATAAACCAAAAAAGAAAAGAAATTTTATTTCCATAAAAATTGGGTTAACCGCAGAGAGAAATCTTATTTACGATAGAATAAACAAACGTGTAGATATTATGATTGCTAACGGACTAATTGAAGAAGCAAAACTATTACATAAACACAAAAGTTTAAATGCATTACAAACTGTAGGTTATAAAGAGTTATTTGAGTACTTTGAGGGTAAAACATCGAAAGAGTTCGCCATATCAGAAATAAAGAAAAATACACGAAGATTTGCAAAAAGACAATTAACGTGGTTCAAAAAAGATGAAAAAACCAAATGGTTTGATTACAACACAGCTCCAAACATTATTATAAATTACATAGCAGATAGCATTAAAAACAATAAAAATTGATTTGTATTAAGGTAAGATACATTTTTGTAAATCAATCTGTTTAATATCTTTGCGAAAACTAAATCATCATTATGAAATTAAAAATTACAGTATTCCTTATTACATTAATTAGTAGTATCTCTATTGCTCAAACAAAAACAGGAACAATAGATAGCGATTATATTATAAATCTTATGCCAGAAGCGAAAGTAGTCATTAAAAGATCGCAAGACTATGGTGTTAGATTAGATTCTCTTTTTGCTATCAAAATGAACGATTATCAAACAAGAGTTAAAGACTTTAGAGATAAAGAACCAGAAATGGGTGAGTTAATGAAAAAAACATTAATTAAAGAATTGACAGCTTTAGAACAGGATATAAAAAAATATCAAGAAAATGGTACTAAGCTTATGCAGCTTAAACAAGATGAATTAATGAGGCCTTTGTACAAAAAATTAAACACTGCAATTGACCAAGTGGCTAAAGAAAATGGGTATACGCTAGTACTAACAATTGGAGGAAATCAATTTGCATACTTAGATGAAAATCATGACATTACAAAAAAAGTAATGAAAAAGCTAGGTGTAAAAGAGCCTGAAGTTAAAGAATAATAGTTTAACACATTAAAAGCCTTACAAATTGTAAGGCTTTTTTTATATAAAAATAAAAAAAGCTATCACTACAAAAACAAGAATTTGTAGCCACTTTAAATAGATTCCAATTTTTAAATTATTCTTTAGTGATGTTGCTATATTGGCTGCAAGAATTGATATTAAAGAAAAAATTATTAAAGAAACCACCATAAAAATTAAACCTAAAATATAAAACTGAACAATAGTGGATAGGGTTTTAGAAAATAAAAAGCCAGGAAAAAAAGCTAAAAAAAAGATAGATACTTTTGGATTAAACACATTCATTACAAATCCTTGCTTAAATAACTGAATTGTAGTTTTTTGAGTTACATTCTTTTTAGAAAGCAAAATACTTGGGTCTGACTTGTAAACTTTAAAAGCCAAAAACAATAGATAAATAGCACCAAAAAATTTAATAGTAAAAAAAAGAGTTTCAGATTCTTTTATAATAAGAGATACACCAAAAGCTAGTAAAGTAGTATGAACAATACACCCTGTTATTAAACCATAAACAGTTGCTAAACCGTATCTTTTACCATATACTAAACTTTGTGTTAAAACAAAAATATTATCTGGTCCAGGAGATAATGCTAATATAGCTGTTGCTAACGCAAAAGAAAACAATGTTTCTAACACAAACGTAACTTTATACCTCTAAAGAATTCTTTAAAATAGCTTTATTAATTTTTTTAATGATACTTGGGCCTTCATAAATAAATCCCGTATAAATTTGAACTAGAGTTGCTCCTGCTTCAATTTTTTCTAAAGCATCTTTTGCAGAATGTATGCCTCCTACTCCAATGATAGGAAAACCGTTATTGGAGTTTTTATATAAATAACGAATTACTGCAGTGCTTTTATTTTTAATTGGCTGTCCACTTAAACCTCCATTACCAATTTCTTGTAATCTTTCATCAGATGTAGTTAAGTTAGCTCTATCTGTAGATGTATTAGAAGCAATTACCCCATCTATCTTTGTTTCTGCTACCAATTCTATAATTTCGTCAAGTTGATTGTTGTTTAAATCTGGAGCTATTTTTAGTAATATTGGTTTAAGATTTTGATTTTCTGAGCTATTATTAACCAATTTTTGATTTAATTGCTGGCATGCTTTAATCAATTCTAACAAATAAGTTTTGTCATTTAATTTTGCATGACTTCCAACATTTGGGCAACTAACATTTAAGACAAAATAATCTACATATGGGTGTAATCCCTCAAAACAACTTAAATAATCTTGAGTATAATTTTCTGGTAATGTTTGCGTGTTTTTTCCAATATTACCGCCTATAATAATTTTTCCTTTATTTTTTTTAAGTTCACAAACTGCTGCTGCAAGGCCCTCATTATTAAATCCCATTCTATTAATAATTCCCTGATCATTTTTTAAACGAAATAATCTTTTCTTTGGGTTTCCTTCTTGCCCTTCTGGAGTTACAGTTCCAATCTCTATAAATCCGAATCCAAAATTTGCTAATTCATTATATAAAACTGCATTTTTATCAAAACCTGCTGCCAAACCAACAGGATTTTTAAAGGTTAGTCCAAATAAATCACGTTCTAATTTTTTATTATTTATTTGATAGAATGTTCTAAAAAGTAAAGAAACACCAGGTATTTTTGAAAGAATATCAATTAAAGAAAATGTAAAATAATGAACTTTCTCAGGATCGAAAAGAAAAAGTAGTGGTCTTATAATGGCTTTATACATAATATACAAATATAAAAAAAGCTCCACAATTGGAGCCTTTAGGTTATCTTAATACAGCTTCTAAATTCTTTTCGAAATTAAGCTGTAATTTTTGCATGATTTTATCAATCTGTTTGTCTTCTAATGTTTTATTTTCATCTTGTAAAACAAAACTAATTGCGTATGATTTTTTTCCTTCAGGAACATTTTCTCCCTCATAAACATCAAATAAATCTACTTCTTTCAATAATTTTCTTTCAGTTTGAAAAGCTAAATTATAAATTTCTTTAAAGGTTGTTTTTACAGGAATTAATAATGCTAAATCTCTTTTTACAGAAGGAAATTTAGAAAGATCGTTTACTTTTATTTGTTTTTTACTAGATAATTTTAAAATATTCTCCCAATTTAAATCAGCAAATAAAACTTCTTGTTTTATACCAAACTCTTTTAATATTGTTTTTTTAACTGTTCCGAATTCAGCTAATTTAGTTTTTCCTAAACTAAACGTTAACCCTTCAGAAAAAAGGGCACTTTTAGTTGGAGTACTTTTTAGTGAATTCATTCCCAATCGCTCAAAAAGAGCTGTTAATATCCCTTTAGCATAAAAGAAATCTGATAATTTAGAAGTCGAATTCCAGGAACTTTTGGTTTTATTACCTGTAATAAACAATGCTAAATGCTTATCTTCTTGATATTTTTCTGCGTATTTATGATAAGATTTACCAAATTCATAAAATTTTAAGGCAGTATTTTTTCTGTTTAAATTATATGATATAGACTCTAATCCACTAAACAATAAAGATTGACGAAGTACTCCTAAATCTGTGCTTAAAGGATTTAACATTGCTACATTAAAAGACTCATCTAAATCTTCAGCATAGTTAATATAAGAGGCTTTTGTTAACGAATTGGACATAATTTCATTAAAACCTAAAGCGCTTAACTGATCTGAAATAATGTTCTCTATTTTAGTCTCCTTATTAGAATCGAAAGATATAGATGTATTCAGTTTATGTGAAAACTCAATATTATTGTATCCATACACTCTTAGTACCTCTTCTATAATGTCTGCTTCTCTTTGAACATCTGTTCTGTAAGAAGGAATTGTTAATCCAATCCCTCCTTCAGTTTCGCTATTAATTTTAATTTCTAAAGAAGCTAAAATATTTTTAATTGTGTCTTTTGGAATTTCTTGACCTATTAATCGGTATGCATTTTCGTAAGAAAAAAAGACTTGAAAATCTTCAATTTTTATAGGATAGAAATCTGAAATATCAGAAGTAATTTTACCCCCTGCATATTCTTCTATTAGTAAAGCAGCTCTTTTTAAGGCATACTTTGTTAAATTAATATCTATACCTCTCTCAAATCGGAAAGAAGCATCTGTGTTTAAAGCATGTCTTTTGGCTGTTTTTCTTATGGAAACAGGATTAAAATATGCTGACTCTAAGAAAATTGAATTCGTATTTTTAGATACTCCTGAGTCTAATCCTCCAAAAACCCCTGCAATACATAGTGGATTATCTTCTGCATCACAAATCATAATGTCTTCCGATGAAAGTGATCTTTCCACCTCATCTAATGTTGTAAATTTTGTACCCTCTGCTAAAGTTTTAACAACTACTTTATTTCCTTTAATTTGTTGTGCATCAAATGCGTGAAGTGGTTGACCTAGTTCGTGTAACACATAATTTGTAATGTCTACAATATTATTTTTTGGTGTTAAACCAATCGCTTTTAATCTATTCTGAATCCATTCTGGTGAATCTTTAACAATTATATCTGTAATTGCTATTCCACAATAACGAGGAACTAAATCCTTATCCTCGACGTCTACATCAAAGCGAAGTGTTCTTTCTGCCACATGAAAATTACTAACAGATGGAGAAATTAATTCAAGTTGCTTCTCTTGTTGTATAAGACTGGCTCTTAAATCTCTTGCTACTCCAAAATGGCTCATAGCGTCAGATCTATTTGGGGTTAATCCAATTTCAAATACATGATCAATTTCTACATTAAAAACATCTGTACCTAAACTACCTTCTTTAATCGAATCTTCTAAAACCATTATGCCATCATGACTAGTACCTAAACCTAACTCATCTTCTGCACAAATCATTCCATGACTTTCTTCCCCTCTTATTTTTCCTTTCTTAATCTTAAAGCTTTCTCCTTTATCATCATACAATAGTGTTCCAATTGTTGCTACAGGTACTTTTTGACCAGCTGCAACATTAGGCGCTCCACAAACAATTTGTACTGGTTTTCCATCTCCTAAATCTACAGTAGTTACTTTTAAACGATCTGCATTTGGGTGTTGTTCACAAGTTAGAACTTTACCTACAACTATACCTTTTAAACTACCTTTTATAGATTCTTTGGTTTCTATCCCCTCTACTTCTAAACCTAAATCAGTTAACAACTCACCCGTTTTGGTTGCATCCCAGTCTATTTGTAGAAATTGCTGTAACCAATTGTAAGATATCTTCATGTTTTGTTTTGATTTTTTCAGCGGCTAAATTAATCTTTTTTCAGGATTTTATTAAATATTGAGGTAAGTATTTTAATCCAAAAATAAGATGCTATTTTAAGAAATAAGGGTGATGTAAGCGTCATAACTTACATTAGAAAATAAAAATTTATTGAATGGAAGTTGTAAAAATACGTTTGCTTATTTTTAATATGAGCTTATGGTAAATAACTGCTAAAGAACTACCAATAGCTATTCCTGTTAGCACATCTATCGGAAAATGAACACCTAGGTACAACCTTGAATAGGAAAAGAATACAGGAAATAACAATACTAAAAAAATGTAATTTTTAAATTTATTTTTTAATAATAGTAATACGTATACCGAAAAAAACGATGAAGTAGTTGCATGGCCAGACATAAAACTGTATCCTTTAGGACTATATACTATTCTTAATAAATGATTAATACTTGGATCATTGTTTGGCCTTAATCTTTGGGTGGTGTTTTTTATTAAATTGGTAAACTGATCAGAAAAAGCAACCAAAACAATCATTGTTAAAATAATAAAGCCACCACGCTTCCATCCAAACGTTTTTATGACTAAAAATAGGACTAATAAAAACAATGGAACCCAATTAAATTGATTGGTAATAGCCATCCAAAAGGGATCCCATTGTTTTGTTCCTAAATTATTTAAATATATAAGAATTTCTTGGTCTATATGTATAATCGTTTCAAACAAATTATGTGCCAACTTTTACTATTTCTACTTCAAAAACCAAATCAGATTTTGCTGGAAATGGGCCGTATTTTGCTGCACCAAAACCAATATAATAGGGTATAAAAAGTCTAACTTTTTCTCCTTCTCTTAAATTTTTAACCCCTTCTTTAAAACCAGTAATCATTGGTTTTTCTGTATCATTCAATTGAAAAATAAAAGGTTGACCACTATCTTCTGTACTTTGAATCTTTTTACCATCTGCAGTAAAAAGTGTAAAGTTAGCTTTGATCGGTTTATAATCCACAACTTTTTTTCCTGATGGGTTTTGTTTAAGTTTTAAAATTTGTAACCCAGATTCTGTTTTTATTGATTTACGAACCCCCATTTTTTCATGAAAAAGAGCTTTACCTGATAGATATTTAGAATACCTAGCTGTTTCTATATCTTTTTCTTGCTGAACACGCTCCTCTTCGCTTTGTGCAAATTCAGAAAGTTTTTTATCAAAAACAACTGAAGCATCAAAAGACTTTGCTTCCTTACCGATTCTAATAATTTTAATAGTGTGTATAGTGTCTAACTTTTTAATTGCATTAACAACCTGCATTCTAAGCGAATCTATTGCTTTTTGTAAACCTAAAGAATCTTTATATTTCTTTTTTAGAAGTAATAATTGCTCAGAATTTACAATCGTTTTTCCAAAAACAGTATGTTTACCATCTAAATGAGGAATTGCTCTATGGGTTATAAAAAACTGACTCCCATTAGAATTAGGACCTCCATTTGCCATGGAAAGTATTCCTGCATCATTATGTTTATATAATAAATCTCCAGCTTCGTTTCTAGTAAACTCATCTCCAAACCGATAACCAGCTGTGCCTCTTCCTGTTTCTGTAGGGTCTCCTCCTTGAATGATAAAATTAGCTACAACTCTATGAAAACGAATGCCATCGTAAAACTTATCTCCTTTTAAAGAATCTGAAACTCTATTATTTGTTCCTTCAGATAGTGCTACAAAATTAGCGACTGTCATAGGTACATCTTTGGCGTAAAGTTCTATAAAAACGTCTCCTTTATTTGTTTGTATTTCTGCATACATACCGTCTTTTAAATCTTTATATTTTAAAGAGGTACAACTAGTACATACAACTAAAAATAAAATACTATAAATTACTGATTTCATTTACTCTTCTAATAACTCTAATATCTCTACTTCAAAAATTAATGCTGAAAAAGGTTTGATTAATTCGCCTCTTTGCTGAACGCCATAAGCCAATTCTTGTGGAATAAAAAATTTGTATTTATCGCCTACGTTCATTAAAGACAAACCTTCGTTAAAACCAGGGATAAACACATTAGCTCTAGACTCATAAGGCTCATTTCTATCTACACTACTGTCAAAAACTTCTCCTTCAATTGTAGTTCCATGGTAATGTAATTTTACCTTACTAGTAGGTTGTACCTTAGGACCATTTCCTTCTTTTAAGATTGTATATTGCAAACCACTTTCTGTAGTTGTAATTCCTTCTTTTGTTTTATTTTCAGCTAAAAATTTTTCTCCAGCTTCTTTTACAGCGGCAAATTTTTCTTTTGCTTTGCTTTCTGCCTGTTGCATTTGTTGCTTTTGGAAAAAAGTTCTTAAAAAACTAGCAAGCTCTTTTTCTTCCATTAACATATTAGTAGAATCGATACCATCTCTATATCCCTGAATAAATGCATTTGTTTTTGCTTCATTAAAGTTCGATTTGATTTTTAAAGCCATATCCAATCCTAATGCATAACTTGCAGAGTCTAATTCTGTTTCTAAAGATGTTACTTCTGTTTTTTGAGTATTACAAGAAACTATTGCTAAGAAACCTGCTACTACTGCTAAACCTTTAATTGTTTTCATTACTTTCTATTTAATTTTAATTAATGTTACTGTACTTTTTATTGATTGATTTGTTCCTATTCTTTGTTGATCTCCTAAAATACCATATGCGCTATAAGCGGGTAGTATAAATGTTACTGTTTCACCTTCTTTCATAAGCTTTATACCCTTCTGCAAACCTGATATAAAATCCTCTTTATCTACTGTATAGTTTTTTATTCCTAGTTCATCTTTAGTATAAATTAAAACACCCTCTAAACTCTGAATATTATAGGTAAAAGTTACTTCGTCTCCTGCTGCAGGTAAAGGGGAATCCTTAGCTATTTTTGTAATGTAGGTATACCAAAAACCTTCTGAACTTTGTATGTACGAGGTTAAAGAATCATTATTAATATAAGAAGTTATTTGTTTGTTGATTGTAGTATTAATCAACTTCGTTTTTTCAATTGCTTCTTCGTAAATTGTTGTTGAGGGCTTTAAATTTATAGGCCTTCTGGCTGCTGTTTTTGAACAAGAGCTTATGAAAAGAAATACTATAATTATAAATACACTATATTTCATAAGAAGTCTCAAGTTCAGTTTTGTAATTTTGTAGTAAAGAAGAAAAATTTGTGATGGTTTCTTCCATGGACAACTCAGATCTACCCCCTGAAGCATTATCATGCCCTCCTCCATTAAAATGGTTTCTTGCAAATTTATTTACAGAGAATGTACCTTTTGATCTGAATGATATTTTAATTATGTTTTGTTCTTTATCTTCAATAAAAATTGCTGCAAAAATAATCCCTTTTAAAGACAATGCATAATTCACAACCCCTTCTGTATCACCTTTTTGAAAATCAAATCGTTTTTTTTCTTCCTCAGTTAAAGTTATAAAAGCTGTATTGTACTCAGGTAATATTTGTAAATTACTTAAAGCTTGCCCTAATAACAATAATCGGTTGTAAGAATTAGCGTCGTATACATTATTATGTATCCTATCATTCTGAGCTCCTTTATCTATTAAATCTGCAATAATTCTATGAGTTAAGCTTGTTGTAGATCGAAATCTAAATGAGCCAGTATCAGTCATAATCCCTGTATACAAACAAGTAGCAATATCTTTATCAATAAGTAACAAATCGCTATTCATTTCTATAAATTGATACACCATTTGGGAGGTTGAACATATGCTAACATCAGAGTACATATATTTCATATCATCTGGTTGTTGATGGTGATCTATCATTACAAAATCATTTGGATATTTTTCTAATGTATTTTGCATATCTGATCCTACTCTATGCAGCGTATTAAAGTCTAAAAGAAAAATAATATCTGATTTTTGAATGGCTTTTTGAGATTGGTTGTTTTGCCAATCAAAACGATAAGTAGTATCAGATCCTGGCAACCAATGAAGAAAATCTGGGTAATCATTTGGCATTAGAACAGTGGCAGTATGTCCTTTTTTATCTAGGTAATGCTTAAGTGCTAAAGTAGAACCAACTGCATCTCCATCTGGGTTTCTATGCCCTATAATTACAATGTTTTTAGGAGTTTCTAAAAAAACTCTTAACTCATTAAAACCTTTTAAAATCATAATTTACGAAGATACAATTTAATAACATTGGTTGAATCTTTTTTTATGGTACTTTTGAAAAAAATAACATTTAATTTAACTATTAATTATGAGAATTTATTTCATTTTAAGTCTGTTATGCTTAAGTTTTTCATCTTGCAATACTAAGAAATTTAAAGAAAAAAACGAAAAACCTTTACAAACAGATTATACAATTGCATTTGGGTCTTGTAACAAACAAAGTAAAAAAAATATTCTTTGGAGTGCAATTGAAAAAAATAATCCAAATTTATGGATTTGGGGTGGTGATAACATTTATTCTGATACAGAAAATATGGATAAAATGAAGCAAGACTATAACACACTACTACAACAAGAAGGGTATAAAACGTTACTACAGAATACACCAATTTTAGCAACTTGGGATGATCATGATTATGGAGTTAATGATGGTGGAAAAGAATTTCCGAAAAAGAAACAAGCACAACAGTTGTTCTTAGACTTTTTAGGAGTTGCAAAAGATAGTCCAAGAAGAAATAGAGAGGGTATTTACCACTCAGAACTCATTACAACTCCAAAAGGAAGTATTAAAGTCATACTCTTAGATACTCGCTATTTTAGAACAGCACTTTCTAAAGCAAAAGGAAAAAGAAGGTATGTAGCCAATCCTTATGGTGAAGGAACAATTTTAGGAAAACAACAATGGCTATGGTTACAAAATGAACTGGAGACCTCTACAGCAGATTTTAACATTATTGTTAGTAGCATACAAATACTTTCTTCAGAACATGGATTTGAAACTTGGGGAAATTTTCCGCATGAGGCTGCAAAATTAAAAAAACTAATCATTACCTCTAAAGCAAAAGGAATACTTTTACTGTCTGGAGACAGACATATTTCTGAGTTTTCACAAACAAATGTAGAAGGCTTGCCATATCTTTTAACAGATTTTACTTCTAGTGGTCTTACGCATTCTTATACAAGCTATAAAGGAGAGCCAAATGCACTAAGAAAACAAGAAGTAATTCATGAAATTAGTTTTGGGTTTTTACAATTTGATTTTGATCAAAAAACAATTCAACTTGAAATGAGAGGAAAAAACAACGTATTGCTTCAAGAAATGAAACAAACATATTAACTTGTAAATACCATTAAAAGACGTACTTTTGCAAAAATTTTACAAAAACAAAATGGCAACAAATAGAACATTTACAATGCTTAAGCCTGATGCTGTAGAGAACGGACATACAGGAGCAATCTTAGAAAAAATTAATGCAGCAGGATTTAGAATCGTAGCATTAAAGAAAACACAAATGACAAAAGCTGACGCTGAAACTTTTTATGCAGTGCATAACGAGCGTCCATTTTTTGGAGAGTTGGTAACGTTCATGACAAGAGGACCAATTATTGCTGCTGTATTAGAAAAAGATAATGCAGTTAACGATTTTAGAACTTTAATAGGTGCTACTAATCCTGCAGACGCAGCAGAAGGAACTATTAGAAAATTATATGCAACTTCTATGGGAGAAAATGCTGTTCATGGTTCTGATTCTGACGAAAATGCTGAAATTGAAAGTAACTTTCATTTTTCAGGAAGAGAAATGTTTTAGAAGTTGAATAGAAAATATCTTAAAAAGACCTGCACTATGTTGTAGGTCTTTTTTTTTAAACTAACATTAGTTTAGTTATTATAGTACTTCCTAACTCTTCATTCATTAATTTAATTATTTTTTCTTTCCCATAACTCAATTCTTCTCTTAAAACAGAAGAAGTTAAATGAACTATTAGCGTTTTATTTTGTAGTTTTATGGAAGTGGTATGATTTGCAACACCTGGCCCCATCATTTTTGTCCATGTCTCCCCTACTTTAATTTTCTGCATGCCCTTGCTTAAATTATTTTCTTTAATAAAAAGTTGCATTAAATCTTCTATAGAAAAAGAATCATTTTCTCTTTTAGCCATGTGGTGTATAATTTAAAGTTTAAAAATTTGATATTTTTTATTTCCTTGCTTCAAAATAGTCTCTGTACGTTCTGCATGGGTATCTGTGATAAAAATTTGTCCAAAATCGTCATTATTCACCAAATCTATAATTTGTGCTACTCTGTTTTCATCTAACTTATCAAAAATATCATCTAAAAGCAATATTGGAGTACTCCCTGCTTGTTGTTTTATAAATTCGAACTGTGCTAATTTAAGCGCTATTAAAAAAGATTTTTGCTGTCCTTGAGAACCAAATTTTTTAATTGGATAATTGCCAATTTCAAAAAATAAATCATCTTTATGAATACCAGCCGTGCTATATTGTAACAACTTATCTTTATCTAAGGATTTTTCAAGTAAATCTTGCATAGTAAAGTCATGAAGTTGACTTTTATAATTTAAATTCACCGCTTCTTTATCACCAGAAATAATTTTATATTTTTCATTAAATATTGGTATAAATGTTGTTAAAAACTCTTTTCTAGCTTCATAAATCTTTGTACCGTAATCAGACAATTGGGCATCATAAACACTTAAATTTACCGCATCAAATGTTCTGTTTGCAGCAAAATATTTTAATAAAGAATTGCGTTGCGTTAGTACTTTATTATAGTTTATTAAATCTTTTAAATAAGGCTTATTTTGCTGAGAAATAACTCCATCAATAAATTTTCTTCTTAAGTCACTTCCCTCTGTTACTAAATCTCTATCTGCAGGAGAAATAATAACAAGGGGAAACTGACCTATATGATCAGAAAAGCGATTGTAATTTTTTCCATTTCTTTTTAAAAGCTTTTTTTGCCCCCTTTTTAAACTACAAATAACGGTTTCTACTCTATCTTGTAACAAGTAATTGCCCTCAATCATAAAAAAAGGGGCATCGTGCTTTATGTTTTGAACAGCTACAGCATTAAAATAGCTTTTTGTGAAGGATAAATAGTAAATTGCATCTAAGACATTTGTTTTACCAACTCCATTATTCCCAACAAAACAATTTATCTTCTCTTGAAAATCAAACGATTGAGAACTTATGTTCTTAAAATTAACTAATGAAAGCTGTTGTAAATACATAAAGTGTTATTCGAATTAAAATACGAGTGCAAATTATTGAAATTTTGAGAAATAACCTCTTTTAAAATCCAATTAAAAAAACTATTTTTGTCGCCACTAATTTTTAAGTAAATATGGCAACATACAAGAAAAAATACAAACCAGAAGGAAAAAAAGCTGAACAGCAAGTTGAGGAAATGGACAGCACAACAGCAGAAGTATTTAATACTTTAGACGAAACTGCTTCAAAATCTGAACAATGGATAGAGAAAAACAGCAAAGCTTTATTTGGAGGCTTACTTGCAGTTGTGGTTGTATTTTTAGTATTTTTAGGATACAATAAATACATTGTTGCTCCTAATGAATTAGAGGCGTCTAACGAATTGGCTTTTCCAAGAAAATATTTTGATGAAGCAGCAACTGCTGGTTCAGGTATAGATTCATTATTAAACTTAGGCTTAGAGGGTGCAGATGGAAACTACGGTTTTTTAGATATTGCTGAAGCTTATAGCGGAACGAATGCTGGTAATCTAGCAAATTATTACGCTGGTATTTCATATTTGCAGATGAAACAATATGACAAAGGAATTGCGTATTTAGGAAAATTCGATTCTGACAATGCAGTTTTAAATGCTGTAGCACTTGGCGCAATCGGAGATGCTTTTTCAGACATTGATCAGCAAAGTGATGCTTTAGAATACTATGAAAAAGCTGCTAATGTTGAGCGTAATGAATTTACAACTCCTTTATTTTTATTTAAAGCAGGTCAAACAGCAATGTTGCTTAAAGAATATGACAAAGCAGTTGCTATGTTCTCTGAAATTAGTGAAAAATATACTACTTCAGAACAAGGTAGAGATATTGATAAATTTATCAATGCAGCAAAATATGCTAAAAATTAGTACCTAGTTTGTACCATTTAATTTTTTAAAAAAGACAAACTAACCACTAACAATGTAAAATATGGCTACAACCAATTTATCTTACTATGATAAAACAACAATCCCAAACGCGAAACCTTTTCGATTTGGGATTGTTGTTTCAGAATGGAATCCTGAAATTACACAAAATTTAAAAAAAGGAGCCATAGAAACTCTTATAGATTGTGGTGCAATTCAGAAAAACATCATTACTTGGGATGTTCCAGGTAGTTTTGAGTTGGTTTATGGCTGTAAAAAAATGATTCAGACCGAAAAGTTAGATGCAGTTATAGCTATTGGAAATGTAATACAAGGAGAAACAAAGCATTTCGATTTTGTGTGTGAAGGAGTAACACAAGGCATTATAGACTTAAATGTAAAATATGATGTACCAGTTATATTTTGTGTTTTAACAGACAATACTAAACAACAGTCTATTGATAGATCTGGAGGAAAACTAGGCAACAAAGGAATTGAATGTGCTGTTGCTGCACTTAAAATGGCTGCACTTAAAAATATAGACAGAACATCTGAACATATTGGGTTTTAAACGTTTTTATAAAACAGCTTTACCTCCCTTTTTTATTTTTTAAAATCATTTTACAGCTATCGTATTCGATTTTATAAATAATTAGTTTCTCTAAAGCTAATAGTTCTTTTTTAAGAATACTTTTAACAGCTTTACTTGATGCATTCCTTTAATTTCTTTAAATTTGAATAACTTAATACCTAATTGCTTTTTTAAAGCTATCTTCTATTACTATGGGATTTTTAAAAAAAACAAATAAAAAATTTGAATATCAACCTCGCTATTACAAAGGTG
>Ga0209555_10000032_pt1 | contig 104255 bp, 120 predicted proteins | sample SaaInl85LU_5_DNA_FD_184643 | JGI IMG/M metagenome (GOLD analysis project Ga0209555, IMG submission 184643) | Marine microbial communities from expanding oxygen minimum zones in the Saanich Inlet - ESP_85LU_5_DNA (SPAdes) (version 2) | ecosystem: Environmental > Aquatic > Marine > Intertidal...
CCGTCAGGCTTTCGCCCATTGCGGAAAATTCCCTACTGCTGCCTCCCGTAGGAGTCTGGGCCGTGTCTCAGTCCCAGTGTGGCTGATCATCCTCTCAAACCAGCTACTGATCGTCGCCTTGGTAGGCCTTTACCCTACCAACTAGCTAATCAGACGCGAGCTCCTCCTTAGGCAGAAATTCCTTTCACCTCTCGGCATATGGAGTATTAGCAACCGTTTCCAGCTGTTATCCTCCTCCTAAGGGCAGATTCTCACGTGTTACTCACCCGTCCGCCACTAGGGCTAAAAGCCCTCGTACGACTTGCATGTATTAAGCATACCGCCAGCGTTCATCCTGAGCCAGGATCAAACTCTCCATGATATCCAATATTTAAATTTGAAGTCTATTTAAGTCTTCCTTTTCGATTCAGTTTTCAGATAAGACTCTCGTCGTTTCTTAAACTCTGCGAATAACATTAATTTTAATTTTGTAAATTGTCAACCCCCTTTTTGTTTATGAATCTTTTCGCTTTTCTCAAGAAAAATCGTATTTTTTTATAATCCCTCTTTATTGCACGTATTTGTAAATTTGATTTTATAAATATATTTTTGGTTATTTATACTATCTTTGTATATTTAATAAAAGAAGCTGAAAAAAACAAGGATTATTGAAAGTGATACAGAAGTCCACAAGTAATAAAGAAAAGGTATTGGTCGTTGATGATGAAGCAAGCATCCGCAGAATACTTGACACTAGATTGTCTATGATTGGTTATATAGTCATAACAGCTTGTGATGGTGAGGAGGCTTTATCCTTATTTAAAAAAGAAGACCCTAATTTGGTTATCTTGGACGTTATGATGCCAAAATTGGATGGTTACGGCGTGTGTCAGGAAATTAGGAAAAATTCTGATGTGCCAATAATAATGCTAACAGCCTTGGGTGATGTAGCTGACCGTATCACTGGTTTAGAGTTGGGAGCTGATGATTATGTAATTAAGCCTTTTTCCCCAAAGGAATTAGAAGCGAGAATTAGATCTGTTTTGAGAAGAACAGAAAAAGTACAACTATCTACTACTAATAATAATAATTCAGGTGTAGTACAATTCAATTTCCTAAAAATTGATTTTAATAGGAGGCAAGTGTATAAATCAGATGAAAGGATAAGGCTAACCGGGATGGAATTTAGTCTTTTAGAATTATTGGTCAGTAAATCTGGGCAAGCTTTTTCTAGAGCTGAGATATTACAAGAGGTATGGGGATATACTCCTGAACGTCATGTTGATACTCGAGTTGTAGATGTGCATATTTCCAGATTACGTGCAAAATTAGAAATGGACCCTTCTAACCCTGATTTAATATTAACGGCTAGAGGAACTGGTTATCTTTTTCAAAGAATAGTAGTTCCAAGCTCATCGATGTAATGTTTTATTAATGTGAATAAGGAAATAAAAAAATCAGGGTTACTTTTTTTTGCAATTCTTACTATAATAAAAAGTAGAAATTGTAAAGGTAAGTAGAATATCTGTTTCTAACTAATAAGTTCGGACAGGATTATATGATACTTAATATTTAGAAAGCTTTGGAGAATTAAATTATGACCATAGCAATTGGACAAGAAGAGGGACGTGGTTGGTTCGACCTAATGGATGACTGGCTAAAAAGAGATAGATTTGTATTTATCGGTTGGTCAGGACTTCTATTATTCCCTACATCATACCTAGCAGTAGGTGGATGGTTTACTGGTACAACTTTCGTTACATCATGGTACACTCACGGTTTAGCGAGTTCTTACCTGGAAGGATGTAACTTCTTTACTGCAGCTGTTTCAACTCCAGCTAACAGTATGGGACACTCTTTATTATTACTTTGGGGACCTGAAGCACAAGGAGACTTCACTCGTTGGTGTCAAATTGGTGGTCTTTGGGCATTCTGTGCTCTACACGGATCTTTCGGTTTAATCGGTTTCTGTCTAAGACAGTTCGAAATCGCAAGACTTGTAGGTATTAGACCTTACAATGCTATCGCATTCTCTGGTCCAATCGCAGTTTTCGTATCGGTTTTCTTAATGTACCCTCTAGGACAAGCTAGTTGGTTCTTCGCACCTAGTCTAGGTGTTGCAGCGATTTTTAGATTCCTTCTATTTATCCAAGGTTTCCACAACTTTACACTTAATCCTTTCCACATGATGGGTGTAGCTGGTATTCTTGGTGCTGCGTTACTTTGTGCCATCCACGGTGCAACTGTACAGAACACTATTTTCGAAGATGGTGATGCTGCTAACACATTCAGAGCCTTCACACCTACACAGGCTGAAGAGACTTACTCAATGGTTACAGCTAACAGATTCTGGTCACAAATCTTCGGTGTTGCTTTCTCTAACAAGCGTTGGCTTCACTTCTTCATGCTATTTGTTCCACTAGCTGGACTATGGACAAGTGCTATTGGAATCGTAGGTCTTGCACTTAACTTACGTGCATACGACTTCGTTTCACAAGAGCTTAGAGCAGCTGAAGATCCTGAGTTCGAAACATTCTACACTAAGAACATTCTTCTAAATGAAGGTATCCGTTCTTGGATGGCTGCGCAAGACCAGCCGCATGAAAACTTTATATTCCCTGAGGAGGTTTTACCACGTGGAAACGCCCTTTAATTCTAATGTAGGTATCGCCGGTAGAGATATTGAATCTACTGGTTTCGCATGGTGGTCAGGTAACTCTAGACTTATCAACGTATCAGGTAAATTACTTGGTGCTCACGTTGCCCATGCTGGTTTAATGGTTTTCTGGTGTGGTGCTATGACTTTATTTGAAGTAGCTCACTACATTCCAGAAAAGCCTCTTTACGAGCAAGGTCTAATCTTATTACCTCACCTAGCTACTCTTGGTTGGGGTGTTGGTCCAGGCGGTGAAATTATTGATGTTTACCCATACTTCGTAGTAGGTGTACTTCACATCATTTCATCTGCTGTTCTAGGATTCGGTGGTGTATACCATTCACTAATTGGTCCAGACACACTTGAGGAATCTTTCCCGGCATTTGGTTATGACTGGAGAGACAAGAACAAGATCACTACAATCCTAGGTATTCACTTAGTAATCCTAGGATTTGGAGCATTATTACTTGTAATTAAAGCTCTTTATGTTGGTGGTCTTTACGATACTTGGGCTCCAGGTGGTGGTGATGTAAGAATCATCGACAACCCAACTTTAAACCCAGGCGTTATCTTCGGATACGTACTTAAGTCACCTTGGGGTGGCGACGGTTGGATTGTTAGTGTTAACAACATGGAAGATGTTGTTGGTGGACACATTTGGATTGGTTTCACTTGTATTATTGGCGGATTCTGGCATATTCTGACTAAGCCTTTTGCTTGGGCAAGACGTGCTTACGTATGGTCAGGTGAAGCTTACCTTTCATATAGTCTAGTAGCTGTAAGTCTAATGGCTTTCATCGCTAGTCAGTATGCTTGGTATAACAATACTGTTTATCCTAGTGAATTCTACGGTCCTACAGGTCCTGAAGCATCACAATCTCAAGCATTTACATTCCTAGTAAGAGACCAACGTTTAGGAGCTAGTGTTGCTTCTGCTCAAGGTCCTACAGGTCTAGGTAAGTACTTAATGAGATCACCAAGTGGAGAAATCATTCTTGGTGGTGAGACTCAAAGATTCTGGGATTTAAGAGCTCCTTGGATTGAGCCTCTAAGAGGTCCTAACGGTCTTGATCTAAATAAGATTAAGAACGATATTCAACCTTGGCAAGAAAGAAGAGCTGCTGAGTACATGACTCATGCACCTCTAGGGTCACTTAACTCTGTAGGTGGAGTAGCAACAGAAATTAACTCTGTTAACTATGTGTCTCCTCGTAGTTGGTTAACTTGTTCTCACTTCTTCCTAGGCTTTGCATTCTACATTGGCCACCTTTGGCATGCTGGTAGAGCAAGAGCTGCGGCAGCTGGTTTCGAGAAAGGTATCAACCGTGAAAACGAGCCAGTATTATCACTACGACCAATTGACTAATATATTTATATTAAATTAGTTAAATTGTGAAATTGATATAGAAAAATAGAGATATCTAAATATTTAGATATCTCTGTTTTTTTTATACTAATTAATAATCACAAAAGAATTTTTTTGTCTAGATAGATTTAATGATTCGATCAGTGATTAATGCAAATTATTTACTATAACTAAAAGTCAAAAGATATTTTTTTTGAAAAAAAACATAATTAAATTTACCTTTGTTGAAGTATAAATTGGTATGATTGCACGTGTAGATATGATTTTACAGTTTAATTTTTCAAGTTAGTAGATCACATTATGACTAATTCTCTGACTTTATTATTTTCTTCCTTTCTTGGCTTTCTCCAGATTTATCTAATATTATTACTAGTTAGGGTTTCTCTAACTTGGTTTCCTAATGTTAATTGGTACGGCCAACCATTTTATTCTCTGAGTCGTTTAACAGATCCATATTTGAAAATATTTAGGGGTATAGTGCCACCTTTAATCGGTATAGATATTTCTCCCATTCTTGGCTTTGTGCTGTTACAATGTATTATGCAAATAGCTAATAATGTAGGTTTAACATCAGGCTAATCATTAATGCTATTTGAAAAAGACGCTTGATATCTGGATAAAAAGAAAAAAAATAAATAAAAAATATCACTATGTTAAAGTTAAGATTAAAAAAATATGGTAGAAAAGGACAAGCAAGCTACCGTATAGTAGCTATGCCTAGCAATAGCAAGAGAGACGGAAGAGCTGTTGAGGAACTAGGCTTCTATAATCCGCATACGAATGAAGCAAATATTAATGTCGTAAGAGTAAAAGCTCGCTTAGCACAAGGAGCGCAGCCTACACCAACAGTACAAAACCTACTGAAAAAAGCTGCAATAGCGATTTAATTAAAAGAATACATAATATATTTTGGAGAAAGAAATTGCCTAAATTTACATTAAAAGTTTTATGGTTAGACAATAACGTTGCTTTAGCTGTAGATCAAATCGTTGGAAATGGTACTAGTCCGTTAACATGTTATTTCTTCTGGCCTCGTAATGATGCTTGGGAGCAAATAAAAGCAGAACTTGAAGCAAAGCCTTGGATTTCAGAAAGAGAAAGAGTTGAATTATTGAATAAAGCTACTGAAATAATCAATTATTGGCAAGAACAAGGCAAACAAGAATCTTTTACAGAAGTTCAATCGAAGTTTCCAGACTTCATTTTTGTTGGTAATAACTAGTTTTTTCATTATTAAGATTACTACTCAAAAAGTAATCTTAATAGCTTGATTTTTTTAATATTCTCTATTTAATAAATAAAATCGAAGGATGGCAAATTTTTATTTTGATAAAAACAAGAATAACAATAAGATTAGAAGATTTGATAATCGACTATTGTATTTTTTAGCTTTTAAATTACCGCTGAATTCTTCCTATTCTAATAGGACAATGACGAACTATTTTAATATTCTTATAAGTAGAAATGAAGTAAAGCATAAAAAAAATCCCCCGTCTTCTTATTCTTCTGATGATCTTAGTGTTATTCATAATTTAGTAATCAATAATATATTTAAATTCTACTTTGAAGTATGAACATAATGAAAAAGAAAATTGGCCAATCTGAACTGTTATTCTCATTAACCAAAGGATTGATAATATATTTAATATTCACGGTCACCCCAACCCGTAATAATCAAAATATCATAAACATAACTAATATCCCTCATAAGAACATCACCCAAATTCAACATAGCCAACTTAGTAGTTTGGAAGAAAAAATAATATTAGACTTATCTAAATATGATGTCTTACATTTAGTAAAAGATGAATCAACACTACACATCAGTCTGGATAGAGAAGGAAAGATTATTGGTTACAGACCGTTCATTGCAAAAATGCCTAGTTATTGGAATTCAGAAGTCACAAAGAAAATTCTGGTAAAAAATAATCTTTTTTCATTATCACAAATTAAAGAACAAGCCATTAGTTTCCGATTATCATCGCTAAACTAAATAACTTGTCTTCTAATTTTAGCTCTCTTTACTATCTACAACAATACATTCTGTTGTTAAGATCATTCCAGCAATAGAACTAGCATTTTGTATTCCTGACCTAGTTACCTTAGCAGGATCTATTATTCCTCTTTCATACATATCACATAACTCACCTTTTGATGCGTCATAACCAATACTAAAATCGCTATTCTTTATAGTTTCAATAATAATGGCTGCTGACTTTCCAGTATTCTCTATAATTCTTTTCATTGGGCTCGTCATAGCTCTTTCTACTATCAGAGCTCCCACTAATTCATCTCCTTCTAGATTGTCTTCTGCCCACTCTTGAAGATCTAATGATAGGTGAGTCAGAGTAGATCCTCCTCCTGGTACTATTCCTTCTTCTACTGCAGCTTTAGTAGCATTGATAGCGTCTTCTAAACGTAATTTCCTATCTTTCATTTCTGTTTCAGTTGCTGCTCCTACTTTGATAATAGCTACACCACCAGCTAATTTCGCTAATCTTTCTTGTAGTTTTTCTCTCTCATACGATGAATCACTCGCTTCTATCTGTCTCCTAATTTGTTCACATCTTGATCTAACTTCTTTTTCGTTACCTTCTGCGATTATAGTTGTACTATCTTTTGTTACTGTAACTCTTCTAGCTTGTCCTAACATATCCAATTGTAGACTATCTAGGCTGAATCCCGCATCTTCTGATATTAACTGCCCTCCTGTTAAAATAGCAATGTCTTCTAGCATAGATTTTCTTCTATCACCAAATCCAGGAGCTCTGACCGCAACGACATTTACAATTCCTCTAAGCTTATTAACTACTAGAGTAGCTAGTGCTTCCTTTTCAAAGTCATCCGCAACAATCATTAAAGGTCTTGATGTTTTTGCAACTAACTCGAGAATTGGAACTAATTCTTGCTGAACTAAAGTGATTTTTTTATCAGTAATAAGTATGTAAGGGTTTTCCTGCACTACCTCCATTCTATCTGTATCTGTTACGAAATATGGCGAAACAAATCCTTTCTCAAAGCACATTCCCTCAGTAATTTCTAACTCAGTGACAGTCGATTTACCTTCTTCCAGTGAGATAACTCCTTCACGCCCTACTTTATCAATAGCATCAGCAATCATTTGACCTGTTTCTGGATCATTACCAGCTGAGATTGATGCAACTTGCGTTATAGATTTAGTGTCTTCAACAGGTCGCGAATATTCTGCAATCTGAGTAACAACAAATTGGGCACCTTTTTCAATACCTTTTTTTATCGCAATCGGATTAGCACCAGCGGCTACGTTTTTCATACCTTGCTTTACCATAGCATGCGCTAAGACTGTTGCAGTCGTAGTTCCATCTCCTGCAACATCGTTTGTTTTTGAGGCAGCTTGTCTTATTAAGGCTACTCCAGTATTTTCAATATGATCTTCAAGTTCTATTTCTTTTGCAATTGTTACACCATCATTAACAATTTGAGGTGCACCATAAGTTCTTTCTAAAACTACGTTTCTTCCTTTAGGGCCTAAAGTAACGGAAACAGCTTCAGCCAATATATCCATTCCTCTTTCAAGAGCTCTTCTTGCGTCTTCTTGGTAAAGTATAATTTTGCTCATAGTTGTTTTAGTTATAATCTTTGGTTGGCTAACATTTGATCTATAAAAATCTAAAATAAAAAATAAGAAATCTAAAATATCTAACGTATTATAGTATTTTTTCAAAAAAAACAATGAAACAAAATCAAAAAAAAACTCGAACGACTAGGCCATTTCATTCTAAATATCGCCCCACTAACTTTGATACCATCATTGGACAAGAACATATAATATCTCATTTTAAGAACGCTATTGAGAAGCAACAGGTTAGTTTCGCATATCTTTTCGTTGGCAAACATGGAGTAGGAAAAACCACTTTGTCTAGAGTAATTGCCAAGACTCTTAATTGTACTGGTCTTTATAAAAATTTTAATCCATGCAATGTCTGCAGTAGTTGTATTGGTATTAGTCTTGGTCAGTCATTTGATGTACATGAAATAAATGCATCATTAAATACAGGCATCGATAGTATTAGAGAAATTATTGAAAGAATACAATTTTCACCATTCAATAGTTTCTACAAAGTTTGTATTATTGACGAAGTCCATATGTTGAGTTTAAGTGCTTGTAATGCGCTATTAAAAATTCTTGAAGAGCCGCCAAAAAATGTAGTTTTCATTCTAGCTACGACAGACATAAAAAAGATACCTAATACTATCGTTTCAAGATGCCATAAGTTATCCTTTTCCTCTCTAAGTAAGAAAGAATTAGCTATGGCTATTAGTAACATAGTATGGTTAGAAAATGGAAATATTACGAATATGGCTTTATCACATATTATTAATTGTTCTGAAGGTAGTTTCAGAGACGCTATTAATATGGTTAATATTCTAATGATTCAAAGCACTAATATTAATCAGAAAATGGTTTCTTTTTTATTTACTGACATCCCCTATTCAATTTCAAAACTGTTCTTAAGATATTTAATGCTAGAAAATATATATAGTGTAATAAGATTAGTTTACTATCTTCACAATAAACAGTGGTTGGACAATAAATTAATAAACCAGATTCAAAGGACCCTGCAAGATGAAATCTTAAGCAATTCGCAAACTTCTATCAGAGGGAAGTATCTTCTTTCTTTGTGGCAATTATTACTTAAGTACGACTCTTATGATTTTTCGTCAAATTCACTTTCTAATTTTATCTTTGACTTGTTTGTATTATTCATAAGTTTCTCTTCTTCTAATAAATTAAGTGTTTTAAATAATAGAAAAACAATTCCATCTTCTGTAAGGATGAATATAATTTATATCTATTAATACTAGAAAACTTAATAAGAGATTGATAATTTCAAATAAACTATGTTATTGTTATATATATATGACAGTTCAGTGCTTGTAGCTCAGTGGACTAGAGCACGTGGCTACGAACCACGGTGTCGGGGGTTCGAATCCCTCCTTGCACAAGATTTTATTAACTATTTGTCATGTATGAAAAAACTTGACATCATTATCTGTATTCATATTATAATATTTTAATAATGGGGCGTCGCCAAGTGGTAAGGCAGCGGACTTTGACTCCGCTATTCGTAGGTTCGAATCCTGCCGCCCCAGTTAACAGAATCAGATATACCATGATATGATGCTATCATCTGTAATTATATTTACATTGCAAAGAAGAAAAAAATCATAAAAAAATGGCAGTAATTCAATTTATACAAGGTGTAAATGAGGATGTTATTCCTGATGTTCGATTAACAAGGTCCCGCGACGGCAGTACTGGTACAGCTACTTTCCGTTTTGCTAACCCTAAGGTTTTAGAGGCTCAAACAACTAATAAAGGCACTATTACAGGAATGTATTTAGTAGATGAAGAAGGCGAACTAGTAACGAGAGACGTTAATGCTAGATTTGTTAATGGTAAACCACAGGGAATTGAAGCTGTTTATATCATGCAAAGTAAAGAAGACTGGGATAGGTTTATGAGATTTATGGAGAGGTACTCTGAAGACAATGGCTTAACTTTTACAAAGGCTAATCCAGTGTAATACTAAATTCTTTTGTTACTGTAATTTGGCATCAAATAGTAAAAAATATATTGAATAATATTCTTTGATGCCAAAGAGTACTTTATGTTTTCATTGCTTTGTGTTATTATATTATCAGTAAGGCGGGTGTAGCCAAGTGGTTAAGGCAGTGGGTTGTGGTTCCACTATTCGCGGGTTCGATTCCCGTTATTCGCCCTTATTAGTCCAGTTTTTATAAGTAGCTAGTGCAACTCTATTAGGTAGGGAAGTTTTGTTAAGTAACCTTGTTATATAGTTTTCCACATTCCTTACACTAATATTTAGGTTGTGTGCCATATCTTTGTTACTTAGTCCTTTACTTACTCCTAGTAAAATACTTAGTTCCCTGTTCGTAAATTTGTGAGTCTCCTGAGACTTGTCACAACTAGCGATTTTTTTTCTTAAATTCTGAATCTCAGTCTTAATGCTAATAATATTTGTTATATTCTTTCTATCTGAAAGTATATTGTCAATGATCGCTACTAACTCCTCAGGGTCAAAAGGTTTTCCTAGATACGCTTTACACCCCATCTTATATCCTGTAATTCTATCCTCTGTCATCCCCTTGGCAGTCAAGAAAATGAATGGAATGTGACTAATTGTTGGATCATTTCTCAAAGATCTTACTAAATCATATCCACTCATGTCAGACATCAGAATATCAATTATCAATAGATCTACTTTTTCATTTTCTAATTTATATAGTGCTTCTTTTGCGGAATTACACAGAATTATTGTAAATTGCTTTGTAACAAGGTATTTTTTTATAGCAATAAGTAATCTCTCTTCGTCATCTATAATCATTATTTTTGAAGACTTACGGGAAAGTTGTATTTCTTTTTTTCTTTTTTCTTTCACTATCAAGTTGCAGTTTTACTTTTTTCACTTATAATTAAGGAACAATACTATTAAGTATAAAAGACTGTAATTGTTCAATTTTAAGTATTTTGTATCTAATTCAATTTTTAATCTAGTTTTAATCTTATGGGAAAAGTATATGATTGGTTTGAAGAACGTCTGGAAATCCAAGCGATTGCAGATGACGTAACAAGTAAGTATGTTCCACCGCATGTAAATATATTCTATTGTATTGGTGGTATTACTTTCGTTTGTTTCATTATTCAAGTTGCTACTGGTTTTGCTATGACTTTCTACTACCGTCCTACTGTAGCAGAAGCTTTCGCTTCAGTTGAGTACATTATGACAGAAGTTAACTATGGATGGTTATTCAGATCTATGCATAGATGGTCTGCAAGTATGATGGTACTTATGATGATCTTACATATCTTCCGCGTTTACCTAACAGGTGGATTTAAGAAGCCAAGAGAATTAACTTGGGTAACAGGAGTAACATTAGCTGTAACTACAGTATCATTCGGTGTTACAGGATATTCATTACCTTGGGACCAAGTAGGATATTGGGCTTGTAAAATTGTAACTGGTGTTCCAGAGGCTATTCCTGTTGTAGGTAGCCTATTAGTAGAACTATTAAGAGGAAGCGTTAGTGTAGGACAAGCAACTTTAACAAGATTCTATAGTGCACATACTTTTGTACTGCCTGTTGTCGCTGCTGTTCTTCTATTAACTCACTTCTTAATGATTCGTAAGCAAGGAATTTCTGGTCCTCTATAAAAATTAATATTATTATTCAAGGAGTTATTTAAATGTCTGTATTAAAGAAACCGGATCTAACAGATCCTAAGTTACGTGCTAAATTAGCAAAAGGAATGGGTCATAACTACTATGGTGAGCCAGCATGGCCAAATGATCTACTATATATTTTCCCAGTTGTAATTCTAGGAACATTAGCTTGTGTAATTGGTTTATCTGTATTATCTCCTTCTCCTATGGGTGAGAAAGCGGATCCATTCGCAACTCCTCTAGAGATTTTACCAGAGTGGTACTTCTTCCCAACTTTCAACTTACTGAGAGTTATTCCTAACAAACTGTTAGGTGTTCTATCAATGGCAGCTGTTCCTGCTGGTTTAATTACTGTTCCGTTCATCGAAAGTATTAACAAGTTCCAAAATCCTTTCAGACGTCCTGTAGCAATGGTAATTTTCTTATTTAGTGTTGTAGCTTCTATTTGGTTAGGTATTGGTGCTTGTGTACCTATCAACCAAGCACTTACTTTAGGTTTCTTCTAACTGAATTAGCTTATTAAGTAATTAACAGTATTTTAAAGGGCCACAAAAATGAGTTATTTAACTCATTTTTGTGGCCCTTTAAAATACTGTTAATTACTTAATAACACACTTAGCTCCAGCACCATCAAGTTCTTTCTTAGCTGCTTCTGCATCAGCTTTAGCAACTCCTTCCTTAATAGTTTTTGGTGTAGACTCAACTAAATCTTTTGCTTCTTTAAGTCCTAATCCAGTAAGCGTTCTTACAATCTTAAGGACTGCAATCTTCTTATCTGCTGGAACTTCTTCTAATACTAAATCGAATTCAGTTTTCTCTTCAGCAGCTTCATCTCCGCCGCCGCCACCAGGCATAGCAGCCATCATCATGCCTCCCATCGGAGCCGCTGCACTAACATCAAAAGTTTCCTCGATTTGCTTAACTAAATCAGCCGCTTCTAATAATGTAAGAGACTTAAGTTGTTCAATAATTTCTGCTACTTTACTCATATTTACTTATATAAATTTAATACTTTTTAATCAAGTGAGTATTAGATACAAGTGGTTAAGAGAACGCTTTATCCCTAAAGTCACTGATATCTAATTGAATAGATGGCCCCATTGTGCTACAAATGTAAAAACTCTTCCAATATTTACCTTTCACGCCAGAAGGTCTATTTTTATCCACAGATTCCTGGATCGCTTCTAGGTTTGCCAATAAATCATCAACACTAAAACCAGCTTTACCAAAAGGTATATGTACAACCCCTGTTTTGTCTGCGCGATACTCTAGTTTACCTTTCTTAAACTCATTAACAGCTCCAACAATATCTGTTGTCACAGTTCCTGATTTTGGTGATGGCATTAGTCCTCGCGGCCCTAATACTTTACCTAACTTAGCAATACTCGGCATCATGTCTGGGGTAGCTATTAATCTATCAAAATCCAACATACCTTTCATGATATCTTGCACCAGATCCTGAGCTCCTGCTATATCTGCACCCGCGTCTAAAGCTTCTTTGATTTTATCACCATCCGTGATAACAGCTATGCGTACTTGCTTACCAGTTCCCTTTGGAAGGATAATAGTAGTTCTTAACTGTTGGTCTGCGTACTTGGTATCAAGCTTCAAGCTTATGTGTGCTTCAGCACTCTCGTTAAACTTTGCTGTTGCTGTATCCTTAAGTAAATTTAAAGCCTCTATAGCTTTATAATTTCTTATTTCTACTTTTTGACGATTTTTTTTTGTTCTGTTAGATACTTTTACCATTGTCTTGATTAAGATTCTTATATTAGTCTGAGATAGTGATTCCCATATTCTTAGCTGTCCCTTCTATGATTTTCATAGCAGCTTCAACATTCTGAGTATTAAGATCTGGTATCTTAGTTTCTGCAATTTCTTGTAATTGTTTTCTATTAATACTACCAACCTTAATTTTCTGTGGTTGTCCCGAACCCTTAGCTACGCCTGCCGCTTTTTTTAATAAAACTGATGCAGGAGGAGTCTTCAGTATGAAAGTATAACTCTTGTCTTCAAATACTGTGATCTCCACTGGTATAATGTAACCAGCTTTATCAGCAGTTCTTGCATTATATTCCTTACAAAAAGCTACAATATTTACCCCTCTTTGTCCTAAAGCTGGACCGATAGGAGGAGCTGGTGTTGCTTTACCAGCTTCTATCGCTAATTTAATAATACCGACAACTTTTTTGGCCATATTTTTTTTATCTTTTTTTGCACTTACTAGTATATAATAAAGTACTTTTATCCAATACTTATAACGATATTATACTATTCTTTTTACTTGTGTAGGAAGGTTTAGTTTTTTATTTATTTTATCTTTAATCACGCCCTGAAGGACTTGAACCCTCGACATCAGGTTTTGGAGACCTGCGTTCTACCAACTGAACTAAAAGCGCTACTATTAATATTATAGCTCTAAAAATAAGATTACGTCAACTTTTGATATTTTTTATCTTTGAATATTCATTGTGATCATCCGTTTCTTAGTCTTAAAATTATTTGAAGCTATACTTTACCTTTATATCTCTTTTTTAATATATATATATTACAATACTCTCTTAACCAATAATGATTTTTTTTCAATTAGATAAACAGTTCCTTAAAATTACATATTTCCTAATAAGATGACTTCTTTTTTTGTACTAAAAAAATTACTATGACCAGATCTTTACCAAATAGTAGAGTGGCCGAACAAGCCATACTCACTTATATCCTATTAAATAAACCGGAGTCTAATATTATTTTCAATAAAATTTCTTCGGATATGTTTTACTCAAATGATTATAAGATTATATATCAGTCGGCTTGTAATCTAAAAAGTAAGAACTTAGAAGTTAATTTTGATACTGTTCATAATAGCTTAGGGGACGATGAAAGTTTTGAAATTGACTCTACATTAACAGACTTAATTAATCAACCGATAAGATTTGGAGAATTAGACACTTACATTATCTTGCTAATAGATAAGTATTTAAGAAGAAATCTTATTCTGTCAGCCCAGAATGTTTCAAAATTAGCAGAGGATAATTCTCTTTCTTTAGAAAATATTTTTGATCAAGCAGAACAATTATTATTTGATGTTACCCAGAAAAAACCAAACTTGGGCTTGTTACCTGCATCAGAAGTATTACTTGAAACTTTTCTTGACTTGGAACAAAGATCAAAAGAAGGTCAGTTAGCTGGTATTCCTTCAGGCTTTTTTGATCTTGATATGCTGACTCAAGGTTTTCAAAAATCGGATTTAATCATAGTAGCAGGTAGGCCCTCTATGGGAAAAACTGCTTTTGCGCTAAACATTGCGAGAAATGCTGCAGACTTACAAGCTTCTCCAGTAGTCATTTTTAGCTTAGAAATGTCACGTAGCCAAATCATTTATCGTTTCTTATCTAACGAATCTGGCATTAATAACTCTAAACTCCGGTCAGGCGAAATAACATCGAATGAATGGAAGTCTGTCAGTAGGGCTATTTCTTCACTATCTGGCTTAAATATTTACCTCGATGACAAATCAGATATTACGATTTCAGATATACGCATTAAGCTTAATAGTTTACGCTCTAGATTTGGTTCTATTGGTTTAGTAATAATAGATTACCTTCAACTAATCTCTGATTTTCGCTCTAACGATAGTAGAGTTCAGGAATTATCACGTATTACCCGAAACCTAAAATTGCTTTCTAAGGAATTTAACGTACCTATTATCGTTCTTTCACAGCTCAGCCGTAGCGTAGAATCGAGAGTAAACAAACGCCCTCTTCTATCAGACCTTCGTGAAAGTGGCTGTTTTGCTACCTCAGTTAATTTGTATAAGTCTTTCCAAAAAACAATAAATTTATCCGCGGATCTTAGACTAAAAAACAAAATTAGTTCTTTAGTGAGTGTCAAACAAACACAAAAAATATTGTATCCATCCTTGTCAAAAGTCAAATCGTTGTTTGCAACTGGCCTAAACTTTACTTATGAGCTTTTAGCGGTCGGGCATTTCCATATTAGGCTAACTAAGAATCACAAAATTTTGACTCAGCACGGATGGAAAAAAGTAGAGCATTTATCTATGACTCATCTTATTGCTGCTATCGATAAGTACAATTTTTCCATAAATTCAATTCATTTCTACAATTTGAAACTAGTTTCATATTTTACTTTTTTACAACTTAATAACATTCTTCCATTTGGCCGGGAAATAGTTTACGATTGTTGGCTCCCTTTAACGAACAACTTTCTGGCTGATGGCTATATCTTACATAATTCAATAGAACAGGATGCTGATTTAGTGTTAATGATTTATCGTGAGCAATATTATGAAAATGATGACAAAAATAAAAATGTAGCTGATATAACTATAGCGAAACATAGAAATGGTCCAGTTGGAACAATCAATCTATTTTTTGATTCTTCTACAGCAAGCTTCGGTAATATTATTAATTGATGCCAGGAACCAGGGTTGAACTGGTGACACGTGGATTTTCAATCCACTGCTCTACCAACTGAGCTATCCCGGCATAGTTCTAATATAGCATCTTACTTTTCATTTGACAATAAAAAAATAAGTTCCATCTTAAATAGAAGTAAGATGGAACTTATTTTTTCTAATTCTGAGCTAATTCTAACTTGTCTCCTAATAACACTTGCACTTTTCCTTCGTCGTCTACATCCACAACGGCTGTATCTCCTTCTTTAATCTTTTCAGATAAGAATTCTTCAGATAATGTATCTTCTAGTAATCTCATAACAGCTCTTCTCAGAGGACGAGCTCCGTAAATAGGATTGAAACCTTCGTCTATTAGGTGCGTTTTGAATCTTGCTGTCACCTCTAGCTGGATCCCTTTCTCTGAGATTCTAGTGAACACTTCTTTTAACATGATTTCGGCAATTTGACCAACTTCATCTTTTGTAAGCTGCCTAAACACAATAATTTCGTCTAATCTGTTTAGGAACTCTGGTCGGAAGTATTGCTTTAATTCTTCGTTAACTAGGCTCTTAATTCTATTGTATTGTGAATCGCCAGGATCATCAGATAATTCAAATCCTAGGCCTCCGCCTCCTTTTTCTATAACCTTAGAACCAACGTTTGAAGTAAGGATAAGTAGTGTATTCTTAAAGTCAACTGTTCTTCCCTTAGAATCCGTTAGTCGACCATCTTCTAGGATTTGAAGAAGTAAGTTGAAAACATCAGGATGTCCTTTTTCAATCTCATCGAATAAAACAACTGTGTAAGGTCTTCTTCTCACAGACTCCGTTAATTGTCCTCCTTCGTTATAACCAACGTAACCAGGAGGTGAACCAATTAACTTAGATACTGTATGGCGCTCCATGTATTCAGACATATCTAATCTTACCATCGCTTCTTCAGAACCGAAGAAGTAAGAAGCTAAAGCTTTTGTTAACTCTGTCTTTCCAACTCCAGTTGGCCCTGAGAAAATGAAACTAGCAATAGGTCTATTAGGATTCTTCAATCCGACTCTAGCTCTTCGAATCGCTTTAGAAACGGCTACGACAGCCTCATCTTGTCCAATGATTCTTCCATGTAGAGTATCTTCCATTTGTAATAACTTCTCAGACTCACTTCTAGTCATCTTATTTACAGGAATACCTGTCCATGCTGCAACAATTTGAGCAATATCTTCTTCTGTTACGATAGATACTTCTTTTGCTGTATCTTCTTCTCCCTTTTTACTTTGGGCAATAGCTGCAATTTGAGCTTTGATTTCCATTTCTCTATCTCTTAGCTGCCCTGCTGTTTCGAAATCTTGCCCCCTAACAGCTTCATCTTTTTGTTTTAGAACCTCTCTTAGCTCTTTATCTAACTCTCTCGCAGCCGGCGGAAGTTGTGAATTCATCAATCGTACTCGAGAGCCTGCTTCATCAATTAAGTCTATGGCTTTATCTGGTAGGAAACGATCAGCTATGTATTGATCTGCAAACTTCGCTGCAGCCGTCAAAGCTTCGTCAGAAATAACCAGTTTATGGTGCTTTTCGTATCTATCACGTAATCCATAAAGGATTTCAATAGTCTCTTCCACGCTAGGTTCACCTACCATTACTGGTTGGAAACGTCTTTCTAGCGCTGAATCTTTTTCAATATGCTTTCTGTATTCTTCAAGCGTTGTAGCTCCTATACATTGCATTTCTCCTCTAGCAAGGGCAGGTTTTAGTATGTTAGCAGCATCAATAGCTCCTTCAGCAGCACCTGCACCAATTAATGTATGTACCTCATCAATGATTAGAATAACGTTATTAGCAACTCTAATTTCATCAATAATTTTCTTTAATCTTTCTTCAAATTCACCTCGATACTTTGTACCCGCGACTAATAGTCCAATATCTAAAGTTACAACTCTTTTGTCTTCTAGAATATCTGGTACATCTCTATTGATGATTCTTTGTGCCAAACCTTCCGCAATAGCAGTTTTTCCAACCCCTGGTTCGCCTATAAGTATAGGATTATTCTTCGTTCTACGTCCCAGGATTTGTATAACACGTTCAATTTCTTTTGATCTTCCAATTACTGGGTCCAATTTACCTTCTGCTGCCTTTTGTGTAAGGTTGCTACCAAACTCTTCTAAAGTTGGCGTTTTGCCCTTATTTTGCCCACTGCCTGTACTAACCTCTGCAGTATCGCCTAATAATCTAATAACTTGAGTTCTAACTTTTGACAAATCTAAAGCTAAATTTTCTAGGACTCTTGCTGCAACTCCCTCCCCTTCTCGAATTAATCCAAGTAAAAGATGCTCAGTACCTATGTAATTATGGCCAAGCTGTCTAGCTTCCTCTAGAGAAAGTTCTAATACTTTTTTAGCTCTCGGAGTAAATGGAATTTCTACGGCAACAAATCCTGATCCTCTACCAATTATTTTTTCAACTTCACTTCTGGCATCTTTTAGATTGACTCCCATTGATTTCAGAACCTTAGCAGCTATGCCAGTTCCTTCTCCTATCAGACCCAAAAGTATTTGTTCAGTTCCAACAAAATTATGCCCTAACCTTCTGGCTTCTTCTTGAGCCAACATGATAACTTTTATCGCTTTTTCTGTAAAACGTTCAAACATATGTGTATGGTTTGATATATTCCCATTACCTTTGATACATATATTGTATTCTTAAACCTTGTTGATTGTAACTATTCTAAGAAGTATAAGGTATATTTACTAACACAGAAAAGCCCTGTTTCGTATACTTTATAAAAGAAAATGTATTATTATATCCATATATGAATCCTGATTTTTATTAAAAGACAAAAAAAATAATTTATGAAATTAACAGTATCAATAGATCCTTCCTGTATTAAAAAATTAGAATCTACTTACATTAACGCTAGTGTTCCTCAAATACGCGTTGGTGATACCGTGAAACTTGGAGTATCAATCACAGAAGGAAATAAAGAAAGAATTCAATTTTCAGAAGGAGTTGTTATTGCAAAAAGTAATGCAGGGCTTAATACCACAATTACAATGAGAAGAGTCATGCAAGGGATCGGTATTGAAAGAGTCTATTTAGTTAATTCACCCAAATTAAAAACAATAGAGGTTCTACGCTCTTCTAAAATCCGCAGAGCAAAGTTATATTATCTGCGTGGTAGATCTGGTAAAGCGACTCGTTTAAAGCAGAGTTTCAAATAAATCAATTTGCTCGTTAGTCTCTTATAAAATTAGAAATTTAATATCATAGGATTTATGTTTTAGATGATACCTAGTTTTATAAGAAACTATTGTTTTTTTGATTTTTCTATGGTAGCTTAGGTAATAGAATAAAGGGTCGATGCCCGAGTGGTTAAAGGGGGCGGACTGTAAATCCGCTGGCTACGCCTACGTTGGTTCAAATCCAACTCGGCCCATATTTCAGATAACAATATTTTTTTATTTAACTCCTACTCTTAAGTAAAAGTGTTGGTTCTATAACTGAAAAATAACAGATATTTTAGCCATTAGAGACACTTATTAATAGATTATTAATAAGTGCCTTTATCTATGACTAATATGACGATAATTTATGCTACACTCCCATCATTTGAGCATTACTCTTTCCAGGAGCGACCATAGGGTAACAGTTCTCATCTGGAACTACCTTAATATCAACAAGTATAGGACCATCATATTCCAATATATCTTTGATATTTTCGTTTAACTCTTGTCGACTATTAATAGAAACACCTCGAATTCCATAGGCTTCTGCAACTTTTACAAAATTAGGAGCTCCTTTCTCCATGTTTGAATGAGAGTATCGTTCGCCATAAAATGCTTGTTGCCACTGTCTCACCATACCTTGCCATTTATTGTTAATTACAATAATTTTTATAGGTAGTCCATATTGCGCTACAGTTCCTAATTCCTGAATATTCATTTGGAAACTTGCATCACCAGAGATACAAATGACTTGCTCATCTGGATGTGCTACTTGTGCGCCTATGGCTGCAGGTAGTCCGTAACCCATTGTTCCCAGTCCTGCACTAGTTAACCATCTCCTTTGACTTGTTTTAATAAATTGAGCTGCCCACATTTGGTGTTGCCCAACATCTGTAGTAAAATAAGCGGAATTAGCATTAAGGCTAACTTGTGAAATTACTTCTTGCGGTGATAAGTTGCTAGCATTTTTTGGCACTAGTAGAGGATATTCACTTCTCCATCTGTTTAATCTATTTCTCCATGACTGTACTTGCTCTGTATCAACATTTCCTTCTTTCTTTAGCAACTCTAGTAAATCTTGTATAAAGCTTTTCACATCAGTAACAATTCCAACTTGAGGAGTGCGATTTTTACCGACTTCTGCTGGATCAATATCTACATGGATGACTTGTGCATGACATGCAAATTCATCTAGCTTACCTGTTACTCTATCATCAAAACGTGCACCTAAAGCTATTAATAAGTCACATTCGCTTACAGCATAATTTGCATACACTGTCCCATGCATTCCTAACATACCCAGCGATAAAGGGTGATTTTCATCAATGATGCCTTTTCCCATTAAGGTTGTGGCAATTGGAATTTCTAAATAATTAACTAGTTCTGTGACTTCCTGATAAGCTTCCGAAACAATAGCCCCACCTCCAACATATAGTAAAGGCTGACTCGATTGACGAATTAGATTGGCTGCTTGAATTATTCTCTTTTGATCATGCTTTATTATCGGAGGACACCCTGGTAATTTTATGTCCCCTGGATTAACTGGTGAATATTCAAATTTTTCTAATCCAACATCTTTAGGAATATCCACTAAGACTGGTCCTGGACGACCATATTTTGCAATAAAAAAGGCTGCAGCAATAGTTTTTGCCATGTCATATGTATTTCTTACCACATAAGAATGTTTTACTATTGGTAATGTTACCCCAAAAATATCAACTTCTTGGAAAGCATCTGTTCCTATAAAAGATCTTCCAACTTGCCCTGTGATACACACCATAGCAACTGAATCCATGTGGGCGGTTGCTATGCCAGTAACTAGGTTCGTTGCACCAGGTCCTGATGTTGCGAAGCATACTCCAACTGATCCTGTAGCTCTCGAGTACGCGTCACTAGCATGAGCCGCTCCCTGTTCATGTCGTACTAGTATGTGTTCTATAAAACCTTCCTGCTCCCATGCATATAATTCGTCATAAATGGGTAGTATTGCGCCACCGGGATAACCGAAAATATGTTTAACTTTATGACGAACAAGACTGTCTATTAAAGCGAATGCTCCTGTCGTATCTCTCTTAATTAAATTGTTTGAAAGCATTGTAGTTCTCTTATTCTAAGTAATATTGCTTGGACTGTTAAAGATGAATATTGTCCACTCTCATTACTCTAAATTCAACATAGCCTTTAGCGTAATGTCTAAAAACAAGATCAAGCCACCAAAAATGGTAAAAAAAACAATAGCAGTTTGTGGCTTACGTAATAAGTTTAGAAAAGGACCAAATATTATAAGCACCAGTCCAATGACTGAAGATATGAAAAACCTTGGAAACCGCAAAACATTTTCCCAAAAAGTAGGCATATATTTGATTATTTTGTACGTATAATAAATACTTGATTTATTACTATTCTACTATTTTTATCTTTTCTTTTCGACTTTCAAAATAAGAATATTTTTTATTATTCAAAATATGAAAATTTCTCACCAATTATTCTAATTAAGTATAAAAAAAGAAATTGTGTTGATTCAGGTGTATTTAAGTGATAATATTTATTGGAGTAAGGCTTAGTAGCTCAGTGGTTAGAGCAGGGGACTCATAAGCCCAAGGTCGCAGGTTCAAATCCCGCCTGAGCCACTTACAGTTAAAAAAATATTATTTTTCTTCTATTTTGACTAATTTTAATGTAATATTTACATTAGTTGAATATAAAAGGAGAGGTGGCTGAGTGGTCGAAAGCGCCGGATTGCTAATCCGGTGTACGAGTCAATTGTACCGAGAGTTCGAATCTCTTCCTCTCCTAATTTAACAGTTTATTATTGACAAAAAAATAATAAAATTAGATCATGTCATTAAGATAATCAGTATAAGGGGTCGTAGTTCAATTGGTTAGAGCACCGCCCTGTCACGGCGGAAGTTGCGAGTTCGAGCCTCGTCGATCCCGTTCTAACAACAAAGCAAGGAACCTTACCAACTATTTGGTAAGGTTCCTTGCTTTGTTATTTCTTTCTTTTAATTTTATTTAGAGTTGAGACTGATAAACAATCTTTTCAGGTAGCGGCGTGTATTCTGCTACGATATTTCTAAATTCTTCTCCACTTATTGTTTCTTTCTCGATTAGTATATCAACTAATTGATCAATAACAACTCTATTATCCTTAATGATTTGAACTGTCTCATCGTGACAGTGTTGGATAATAGATCTAATTTGCATGTCGATTCTAGATGCTACATCTTCTGAGTATTGAGAACTACCACCCATAGATCTACCTAAGAACGGATCTGAACCTTGACTTTCAAGCGCTAAAGGACCAATATTTGACATACCAAACCTTGTTACCATTTGTCGCGCCATAGACGTCACTTGCTGCAGATCATTTCCAGCACCAGTTGTTACTTCTGGGTAGCCAAAAACAACTTCTTCTGCTGCTCTGCCCCCTAGTGCACCCATAATTCTCGCTAGAATCTGCGATCTAGAAATTAAGGATTGATCATCTGAAGGTGTAAACCAAGTTAAACCTTTAGCTTGTCCTCTAGGTATTAATGTAACCTTTTGTACAGGATCATGATGTTTTAGTAGTGTACCCACAATGGCATGACCAACTTCGTGATATGCTATAAGTCTCTTTGTTTTACTATCTACTAAAGCTGTTCCTTCCATCCCTGCTATAACTCTGTCAATAGCAGAATCTACTTCTGACATTGTTGTGGCATCCTTGCGTCGCCTTGCTGTTAGTATGGCAGATTCGTTTAGTAAGTTAGCTAAATCAGCACCTGAGAAACCAGGAGTTCTCTTAGCTATAACTTCTAAAGAAACTTCATCTGCTAACTTTTTGTTTCTTGCGTGAACATTAAGAATTTCTAATCTTCCTTTTACATCTGGTACATCTACAGTAACTTGTCTATCAAATCTACCAGGACGTAGTAATGCTGCGTCAAGAACATCTACTCTGTTTGTTGCTGCAATAACAATAATTCCTGTATTTCCTTCAAAACCATCCATTTCAGTTAGTAATTGGTTAAGAGTCTGCTCTCTTTCATCGTTTCCTCCACCAACTCCTGTTCCCCTTTGTCTTCCAACAGCATCAATCTCATCAATAAAGATAATACATGGAGAGTTCTCTTTTGCTTTCTTAAATAGATCTCGAACTCTTGATGCTCCAACACCAACAAACATCTCTACGAATTCTGAACCAGAAATACTAAAGAATGGCACTCCAGCCTCTCCTGCAATAGCCTTAGCAAGTAATGTCTTACCTGTACCAGGAGGTCCAACTAGCATAACTCCTTTAGGTATTTTAGCTCCAACAGCAGTAAATCTTTCTGGTCTTTTTAGGAAAGATACAACTTCTTCGAACTCTTCCTTAGCTTCATCTACACCTGCGACATCACTAAATGTTACTCCAGTCTTAGCTTCCATTTGGAATCTTGCCTTTGACTTACCGAAATTCATAGCTTGTCCAGGACCACCTGGCATATTACCTGATCTTCTGAATAAGAAGGCAAGTCCTCCAATAAGCACTATCGGGAATATTAAGTTACCAAGAATACCCCAACTTGAATTAGCATCAACATTTGGATGAGCATCAATATCTACATTAGCTTTTCTTAATTTACTAATTAATTCTGGTGCAGTTGCAGGCAGCTCAACTCTAATTCTTTGTATTCTATTACCTAACTCTGGACCTATAGCTTCTACTATAGCAGTATGTCCGTCGTCGTATAAATCAACTCTTTTAACCCAACCCATGTCTAAATATTCTAAGAAACGACCATAAGTCATTCTAGAACTAGCAATATTCTTGCCAAACTCAGCATTATTTGAGCCTACAAAACCTTGCCATACGAAAAAAATTATAACTAATGCAGGCAATGACCACAGTAGTATGTTTTTCCAGGATATTTTCATAACTAACTTCTTTATATTTGAATAATTAACTTTTATTCTAAGCCATATTCTTTACTTTGATTTTTTGATATTTCTTATTTCTTTCCTTGAAGCGTGCCTAAAAAACACGGGTATTTTTCCTTTGTAAGAAAATACTTTTTTTCACTTTCTTCTTGTTTACATTTCTTAACTAAATATATGAATATAAATAAAAGTCTACTAATATTCTAGTTACTAAGAATTTTTTTCATTAAAGACTCACACTATGGTTAAAAGAGGATCAAAGGTTAGAATTTTACGCAAGGAATCATATTGGTATCAAGATGTAGGTACTGTGGCGACAATAGATACTAGTGGTATTAAGTACCCAGTGGTAGTAAGATTCGAAAAAGTTAGCTACAGTGGTGTAAATACTAATAATTTTTCTTTAGAAGAAGTTGTCGAAGCTAACTAAAAAAACATAAAGTTCTAGATCATCTTATATAAATGATCTAGAACTTTATTAACATGTGTATATATTGATCTTACTAACTTCCTAGACTTGCCCAATCCACATCAACGTTCTCAATAATTAATGATGAGTTGTAAATTTGTAGAATGATTAATAGGAAAAGAAAAAACAATAACATAACAAAACCCATAATAGGTGTTGTACCCCATCCCGGAGCAACTTTTCCATATTCAGAGTTAAGAGGTCTTAGAAGTTCGCCCAATCTTGTTCTTAGTGCCATTGTTATACTTAGTAACGAAATTTTTTTATTTTTACATTAAATAAATGGTAAACATAACAATAAAAGATATAAAATTTTACATCCTTAAATGATATGTAGTTTATTTGAAACTTTTATCCAGAGAATGCAATTATTTGATTTACCTATTTACGATATGTACCTTATGTAAAAGATGTATATATTGCTTATAAGTTCTTTTCTCTCTAAGATCTTAGGGAGAAAGTAGTCTATTTCCAATATATCATCTTCTTTGAATATTAATCCACAATGTTTACATTTGCCTTCTTATAAAATTTGTAACTGTTGTATTGTTACTATATTTATCATCTCTTAACTTAATAAGTTCATTCTTAACAATCTTTTCCACTTGTGTAAGTTTAGTAAAAAACGTTATCCTTTTCATCGAACCAAATCCTTCTGAAAAAGTATTTTTCATAATCTTTATCTTTAGACTAACGATTCACCACAGACTTATTATTTGAGACTTAGGCGAGCTGATTTCTAACGTTTGTTATTTCTTAATAAAAGAACTTTTTTGAATGTTCATTTATAAGTTCAGCGTTTCAGCTATTTGCAATTTAAGTTATAATGCAAAACATGTAATATTTTGCATCAATCACTTTCCGAAGGGAAAATATTCCTTTAGTTGATTGAAGAACAAACGGAACGGTTAATACTTCATCAGTATTATAAAAATAATTGATTTTAACGCTTGCCACACCATGGAAACTGCAACAGTCCTTATTATCTTCATCGCTAGTTTATTACTTGGTTTAACAGGTTACTCGGTTTATACTGCTTTTGGTCCTGGATCAAAAGAATTAAGAGATCCTTTCGATGATCACGAAGATTAAAAAATATGACTGGGAATATCAAAAAAGATATTCCCAGTCATAAATAGTTATCAAAGAATAACCATTACTTCTTTGCAATCCTTGGTGGATCTCTAAAGAATACAGATGCAAATAGTACTGCTAAAGTACCAATAAGTAGGAATGTATATACAAGTGTTTCCATGACTCTTTAAATAGATTTTATTATATTATGAATGTCGTCTTTAAATCTATTTCCATTTCTGGAATAAATTTTATTAAACTACACCTTGCTTTTTAGTACTTCTATCACCAAGTTTTTGGAAAGCACCGAATTCTACTTGCTCAGTAACTTCCGCTCCAATACCACTGAATACATCTCTGAATAGAGTTCTAGCTCCGTGCCATAAGTGACCTAAGAAGAATAATAAAGCAAAGTTAGCGTGTCCAAATGTGTACCAACCACGTGGGCTACTTCTAAATACACCATCTGACTCTAATGTTGTTCTATCAAATTCCATTACCTCACCTAATTGTGCTTTACGTGCATACTTCTTAACTGTTGGCGCATCAGAGAAAGATTGTCCATTTAGTTTTCCACCGTAGAAGTTTACAGTAACTCCTACTTGCTCAATACTATACTTAGACTCAGCTCTTCTGAATGGGATATCCGCACGGATAATACCATCTTTATCAACTAAGATTACAGGGAAAGTCTCAAAGAATGCAGGCATTCTTCTTACTGTTAGTTCTCTTCCATCCTTATCTTGGAATACTGGATGACCTAACCACGCTTCTGCAATTCCATCACCTTTATTCATAGGACCAGCACGGAATAAACCACCCTTAGCTGGGTTATTACCTACGTAATCGTAGAATGCTAGTTTGTCAGGAATTCTTGACCATGCTTCACTTAGTGATAAACCTTCATTTAAAGAATTTTCAACTCTTCTTTCAATCTCTTGTTGGAAGTATCCACTATCCCATTGGTATCTTGTAGGACCAAATAATTCGATAGGTGTTGTAGCGCTACCGTACCACATAGTACCTGTCGTAATGAAAGCAGACCAGAAAACAGCTGCAATACTACTAGATAACACAGTTTCAATGTTACCCATACGAAGTGATCTGTAAAGCCTTTGTGGAGGACGTACAGCTACGTGGAATACTCCAGCAATAAATCCAAGAATACCAGCTGCAATATGGTGAGATGCAACACCACTAGGATTGAATGGGTTAAATCCTTCAGGTCCCCATGCAGGAGCTACTGGCTGAACTTTACCTGTAATTCCGTAAGCGTCAGATACCCAGATTCCCGGTCCCCATGCTCCTGTTACGTGGAATGCTCCGAAACCGAAACATAGAACACCAGACAGAAGTAAATGAATACCAAAAATTTTAGGTAAATCTAATGCAGGATTTCCTGTTCTCGGATCTCTGAATAGTTCTAGATCCCAATACACCCAGTGCCATACAGAAGCTAGGAATAATAGACCTGAAAGTCCAATGTGAGATAAAGCTACACCTTCGTAACTCCAGAATCCTGGGTTTGAAATACTCTCACCAGTGATGCTCCAACCTCCCCAAGAGTCTGTTACACCAATTCTTGTCATGAAAGGCATTACGAACATGCCTTGTCTCCACATAGGATTTAGAACTGGATCTGAAGGATCAAATACAGCTAATTCATATAGTGCCATTGATCCAGCCCAACCTGCTACTAATGCTGTGTGCATTAGGTGAACTGAAATAAGTCTTCCTGGGTCGTTTAAAACAACAGTATGTACTCTATACCAAGGTAGTCCCATTGACTACTCCTCTTATTTTCTTATTATATTTAGTTAACTTTCTTACTTTCAAATATTATAGAATAATAAACAATATTTATTGATACAAAATATATAACTTTCTTCTCTACGTGACGGAAAATATCACCCTACTTGTTATGTTTTTTTCATAACTTTCTAATTAATCCTGCTAAAAGTTGATTTTATTTAGATCCTGTATTATAAGTATTATTGGAACTAGAATAAATCAATTAAAGTTTATTCTTTTTTTTTCAAGTATTAAGATTTTCATTAGCATAAATGCACTCGAATTGCGCACATGAAGCATTAACTTCTTATTTATATTAAGATTAATGATCATTTAAAAAAAATATTGTCTTTTTAAATCAAAAGGAGGTCAAAATATGGCGAGTTATCAAGTTAAATTATCTGGCGGTGGAGTTGATGCAACAATCACTTGTCCTGACGACCAATATGTTTTAGATGCAGCTGAAGAGCAAGGTATCGATCTACCTTACTCTTGTAGAGCTGGAGCTTGTTCTACTTGTGCTGGTAAGGTTACAGCTGGTACAATTGACCAATCTGACCAATCTTTCTTAGATGATAGTCAAATGGGTGACGGTTTTGTTCTAACTTGTGTTGCTTACCCAACATCTGATTGTACACTTCTTGTTCACCAAGAAGAGTCTCTATACTAATAGGTTAGACTTTAAAATAAAGTAAAAGAGGTGATTCTGATTTCTATGAAGAAATCAGAATCACCTCTTTTACTTTATTTTAAAGTCTAACATCAATATCAATCCCAGAAGGAAGATCTAACTTCATTAAAGAATCGATAGTTTTTGATGATGGATCATAAACATCTATTATTCGCTTATGTATTCTAACTTCAAAATGTTCACGTGAATCCTTATTAACGTGAGGAGATCTTAGAACACAATAAATCTTTCTTCTAGTAGGAAGTGGGATAGGTCCCATTGTTAAAGATTCAGTTCTTGACGCTGTGTCTATGATTTTCTCACAAGACTCATTTAGAAGTGAAATTTCATAACTTTTTAATCGTATACGGATTTTCTGCTTTTGCATTTTATAGTTACGGATTATATTGCTCTTATTCTAAAATCTTAGACACTACACCAGCTCCAACAGTTCTCCCACCTTCTCTAATTGCAAAACGCATTCCTTTTTCAATAGCGATTGGATGAATTAACTGTGCTGTCATCTTAATTCTATCCCCTGGCATCACCATCTCTGCAGCTGATCCATCATCGGCTGTAAATTGTGCAATAGTTCCAGTAACATCAGTAGTTCTAACGTAAAATTGCGGTCTGTATCCTGTAAAGAAAGGAGTATGTCTGCCACCTTCTTCTTTAGTTAATACATAAACTTCACCCTCAAACTTGGTATGAGGAGTAATAGCTCCTGGTGCAGTCAAACACATACCTCTTTCGATATCTGTTTTTTGAATACCACGCACTAAAACACCAACGTTGTCTCCAGCTAAGGCTTCATCTAGACTCTTTTGGAACATTTCTAATCCAGTAATTGTTGTATTTCGCGTTTCACGTAATCCTACAATCTCAATTGTGTCGCCTACGTTAACTTTTCCACGTTCAATACGTCCAGTAGCAACAGTTCCACGTCCTGTAATTGAGAACACATCTTCTACTGCCATTAAGAATGGCTTGTCAATTTCTCTTTCTGGATCTGGAATATATGAGTCAACTTTTTCCATAAGTTCGAAAATAGTATCTACCCACTTATTCTCTCCTTTCTTGATACCAGGATTATCTGCGATTGCTTCTAAAGCTAACAGAGCTGATCCAGCAACGAAAGGAATATCTGCGCCAGGGAAATCGTACTTATCTAGTAGTTCTTGTACCTCTAATTGTACTAGTTCTAATAGTTCCTCATCATCCACCATGTCAGCTTTGTTTAAAAATACAACGATGTATGGTACACCTACTTGCTTAGCTAGTAGAATATGCTCACGAGTTTGTGGCATAGGGCCATCTGCAGCTGAACATACAAGAATAGCTCCATCCATCTGAGCAGCACCTGTAATCATGTTTTTAACATAGTCAGCGTGACCCGGACAATCTACGTGCGCATAATGGCGCTTTTCTGTTTCGTATTCTACGTGAGCTGTATTAATAGTAATACCTCTAGCTCTTTCTTCTGGGGCTGAATCAATTTCATCAAACTTTTTACTAACACCCGTAAATGTAGATAAAGCTGAAGAAATTGCAGCTGTTAGAGTTGTCTTTCCATGGTCTACGTGTCCAATTGTACCAATGTTTACGTGTGGTTTTTGACGATTAAACTTTTCTCTTGCCATTTTAGAAATTATATCTTTTATATGTTGTACACTCTTGTTGCTTTTGTTTAAAGTAAACTGAAAATTAGAAACGGTAGTGAGCAAATGCTTTATTCGCTTCAGCCATACGATGAATTTCTTCTCTTTTTCTTATTGAGTTTCCTGTCTCATTTGCTGAGTCTATTAACTCATTAGCTAACTTTATAGCCATACTTTTTCCAGCTCTTTCTCTAGAGTACTTCGTGATCCAACGTAAAGCTAAATTTGTTCCTCTGAAAGCTCTTACTTCCATAGGGACTTGATAAGTAGAACCACCAACTCTACGTGCCTTTACTTCAACTAATGGAGTAACTTTACGAATAGCTGATTCTAAAACCGTTAAGGGCTCTTCTCCAGTTTTCTCTTTGATAATATCAAATGCCTGATAGATAATTCTCTGTGCTAGATGCTTTTTTCCTTCTTTTAAAATTCTTACAGTTAGCATGCTAACTAGTCTGCTATTGTAAACAGGATCCGGAACTGCTAATCTTTTTTTTGTAGTTGTACGTCTTGACATAGTTAATTACTTTAGTGTTTGTAAAATTCTAATATTAGCCTTTTGGTCTCTTAGCACCATACTTTGATCGACTTTGCATTCTGTTTTTAACACCTGATGCGTCTAAAGTACCTCGAACGATGTGATATCTTACCCCTGGTAAATCTTTTACTCTTCCTCCTCTTAATAAGACAACTGAGTGTTCTTGAATATTATGTCCAATTCCTGGTATATAAGCTGTAACTTCAAATCCTGAAGTTAATCGAACTCTAGCTACTTTCCTTAATGCTGAGTTTGGTTTCTTAGGAGTTGTAGTATACACTCTTGTGCACACTCCTTTTCTTTGCGGACAACTTTTTAAAGCAGGGGATTTTGTTTTCTTCTTTATTTTTACACGTTCTGATCTAATTAACTGTTGAATAGTTGGCATAAAGATTAATTTTATTATTTACGATTTTTTAGGGTCTTCTTTTCCATCATTTAAAGTTCTGCCTGTTAATTTACATACGTATTAATTATGATGACATTCCGTACTTTTTCATGAATTTTTCTACTCTGCCTTCCATGTCTAACATGGTTGTTGACCCAGTATAGAAAGGATGGTTCCCTGACCATATATCTACATTTAACTCTGGTCTTGTTGAACCTACTGTCATTACTAATTGACCATCGCAAAAAACTTTTGCTTCATCGTACCATTTAGGATGTATATCTTTTTTCGGCATATTTGAATATTTTCTATGTTTAGGATAAACGAGACATTCTTATTACTAATACTTAGCCTAAAAGGTGTAGCCTCAAGGTTTGGTATAAGGCAAAATAAGTATTATCTCTTTGAGAATTGAGGAGCTTTTCTAGCCTTCTTCAGTCCATACTTCTTTCTCTCAATTTTTCTTGAGTCTCTTGTTAGATAACCTTCGAACTTAAGAGCAGTTCTATTCTCTGGGTTAATTTTACATAGGGCTCTAGCTAAACCTAATCTTATTGCTTCGGTTTGCCCAGTGAGTCCTCCACCATCTGCGTTAACATACACATCATACTTATCTTCTAGCCCTAGTGTATTAAGCGGAGACGTCGAAATGCGAATATAGTTTGGGCTATATTGTAAATAAGTCTCACTAGCCACACCATTTATTATCATTTTTCCGGATCCAGGTATTAACCTAACTCTTGCTGTCGACTCTTTTCTGTTGCCCGTAGCAAAATAAACTGTTTTATCTACCATTTTTTATATTAGTTATATATTTACAATTTCAGGTTTTTGAGCATTATGCGGATGCTGACTTCCTTTATACACTTTAAGTTTAGTGAAAAGTTGTCTACCTAGAGGCCCTTTTGGTAGCATTCCTTTTATTGCTTTTTCTATTACTCTACCTGGTACTCTTTTTTGCAATTCGTCAAATGTTTCTATTCTCATTCCACCAACTTGCCCTGAATGATTACGATAGAATTTATCTAGTTGTTTTTTTCCGCTGACTTTTATCTTATCAGCGTTAATAATAATTAAGGCGTTTTTTATGTCTCTACTAGGATTGTAACTAGGTAAATTTTTTCCAAGTAAAATTCTTGCAGCTTCAGTCGCAAGCCTACCCAGGGTTTTAGATTCTGCATCAATTATATACCATTGGCAGTCATGGTTAATTGCAGGATAAAGGGTTGTCTTATTCATATTTTGATTTGTCTATTGATTTAAGTATTCTTAAAGGTAAATATATTGTTTTCACTACATCCCCTTCATAGTTCTTTCTTTAGGTAAATTAATGCCTAATCTTTTTTGTAGCGCATCTATAACTTCTTCTGCAGATTTCTGACCAAAATTTTTTATTTCTATCAGATCTTCTTGTGAATAATCTAACAGATCAGCTACAGAATGTATTTGCGCTCTTTTTAAGCAATTATATGCTCGGACAGATAATTGCAATTCTTCAATTAATATTTGGTTAACTTTAGTATCTGATGATTTATCTTCGTTCTCTTTAGATTTAAAATCTATCTCTCTAAGTGGGGAAAATAAACTTGTTAGGATTTCAGATCCTTCGCTGATTGCTTCATGAGGAGTTAGGCTACCATTAGTCCATATTTCTAAAGTTAACTCGTCCTGTACACTCTCATTATTTTGTCGAGAGTCTTCAACCTTGTAACTAACTTTTCTAACAGGCATAAAGACTGCATCAACTTGCAAGAAGTCAATAGAAGGCTCGTCAGTACCTCTTTCTATGAGGTGATAACCTTTATTTGTTTCAATTCTGAATTCCATCTCTAGTGTATTATTGCCACATATTGTTGCAATATATTGATTACTATCCATTACACTTACTTCAGATGGCAGATTGAAATTGCCCGCAGTAACAATGGTTGGTCCTTGTACACTTAATCTACCAACCATTGGTTCCTTTGTTTCTGTCCTAAAAACAATCTCTTTAAGATTTAGTAATATTTCTAACACATCTTCTCTAACACCAGGTATTGTTGAAAATTCGTGGCTAACCCCCGCTATTCTTACAGCTACTATAGCAGCCCCTTCTAAATCAGAAAGGAGCGTTCTTCTAAGAGCATTTCCTAATGTTGTTCCTTGTCCTTTTTCTAAGGGTCCTATAATGAACTTACTATAATAATCTCTTGGACCTTGTATTCTAGATTCTACACACGCAATATCAAAATTAGGCATATGATTAATTTAGGTTGATCTATAATAATGTTCTTTAATAGATCTTAAACACGTCTTTTCTTAGGCGGTCGACATCCGTTATGAGGTACAGGAGTAATATCACGTATTAAGACGATTTCTAATCCTGCTGCTTGTAAAGCACGAATTGCCGTTTCACGTCCTGCTCCAGGACCATTTACAAGTACTTCAGCTTTTTTCATTCCTTGACCAACAGCTTCCTTACTAGCTTTTTCTGCAGCTATTTGCGCTGCAAAGGGAGTTCCTTTTTTTGCACCTTTAAACCCAATAGCTCCACTTGAAGCCCATGACACTGTCTCACCAGTAGTTGTGCTAATAGTTATGATAGTATTGTTAAACGTTGACTGGATATGTGCAACACCGTTAGCAGCTGTCTTTTTTGTTTTTTTACCAGTGTTTCTCTTTATCTGTCTAGCCATTCTTTTGTTTATTTATTTATTTAAATTTAGCTTTGTTTATTATTTCTTCTTACCTGCAACTGTCTTTTTACCTCCACGACGCGTTCTAGCATTTGTTCTAGTTCGTTGTCCTCTTAAAGGTAGACCTTTTCTATGTCTCTGTCCTTTAATACAATTAATCTCCATGAGTCTTTTAATACTCAGAGTTTCAATTCTTTTTGCCGGTCCCTCAACAATATAGGATCCATCTATTATTTGTCGTATAGTACTGACTTGTTCATCGGTTAAATCTTTACATCTGATACTTGTGTGAACATTTGCTTTCTCTAGAATTTTCTGTGAACTAGATAAGCCTAAACCATATATGTAAGTTAGGGCTATTTCTATTCTCTTGTTCTTGGGTAAGTCTACTCCTGCTATACGTGCCACTTTTGATCCTCCTAATTAGCTTATTTGTTATTTTAATGCCTATTATTTTCTTTTCATTTTGGCTCTACCTTGCCTTACTTTAAGTCTAGGATCACTTTTACATATAACGTAAATTCTTCCTCTTCTTTTTACAATTTGGCAATCTTTACTACGGTTTTTTAAACTACCTATGGAACTTACAACTTTCATTTTTTTTATTTTTAAAGTTTTTTTAGGGAAGACTAGTCTTTGAAAACAAAGTAATTTTTAGATTACTTCATAATGTTTTCGTAATTTTTTGATATTAGATAAGTTTGTATTTGCTTCGCTGTATCGATCGCAACACCCACAAGAATCAGTAAAGAAGTCGCTCCTAAACCTTTAAATGTAGAGATGCTGGTAATACTTTCTATTAGAGTTGGGATGATTGCTATAAAAGCTAAGAATAATGCTCCTAAGAATGTTAGTCTATTCAATGTTTTTTGTAAATAACTGACAGTAGCTTTTCCAGGTCTAACTCCTGGTATGCTAGATTCCATTTTCTTTAGATTTTGTGATATATCATTAGGATTAATTACTAATGACGAATAAAAATAACTAAAAAATAAGATTAATGAAAAATAAAAAGATGTGTAAATATATTTATTGTTGCCAGTAGGTGATAGTTGTGACAATAAACTTTTTATAAAATCATTAGTTACTAGTTGTTGTAGGTAAGCTGGTAATACTAAGACAGCAGATGCAAAAATAATCGGCATAACCCCACCTTGGTTGAGCCTCAGGGGTAAGTAACTTGTCTTATTTTGTGATTGCCCCTTTCCTAATTGACGCGCAGACACAATAGGGATCCGTCTTGTTCCTTCTTGAACAAAAATGATTCCAATAATAATTAAGAAAAATATTGTTGCAAGAACTGCTAAATCTGAAATAGTAGGAATTGTTTCTGCTATCGCTGATTTTTGTTGTACTAGTTTCGGAAGTCCCGCAATAATATTAATAAATATGAGTAAAGAAGGCCCATTTCCGACACCTTTCTCTGTTATTTGCTCAGAAAACCACATAATCATCATTGAGCCGGTAGCTAAAGCTAAGGACATCTGGACGACAAATGTTGTATCCCAATTAAAAACATATGGTCTAACCCATAATGAAACGCCTACACCTTGTACAGTAGCCCAAAACAATGCAATATAACGCGTAATTTGCGATATTTTCTGCCTACCTGCTTCTCCTTCTTCCTTCTGCAACTTTTCTAAACTTGGTATAGATGTCGTTGCTAATTGCATTACAATCGATGCATTTATGTATGGGACTATGCCTAATGCAAAGATACCAATAGAAGCAAATCCACCGCCTGAGAATACGTTTAGGAAGCTAACAATCGGGTTTGTTGCTATGCTTTGATAGAAAGCATCATGATCAACGCCTGGAATTGGAATAAATGTACCTAATCTAGAAAGAACAATAAGAAGAAGTGTCAAACTAATCCTTTGAGCTATTCCTTTTTTCTTTATATTACGACTAACTGTTTCCATATTTTTTTATAACTGTATATGTAAATGAATTTAATCTCCATTAACTAATAGTATAGTTAATGGAGATTAAATTCATTAAAGAGTCAGACCAAACGATCACTTTAGTAGACAATTTTGGTCTTTATCCTTTGCTTGTCATAAAATTTGTCAATGTCCAAATTTTATACTTTCATTTAGTTAGAGTTCCTACTTTCTGATACTGCTGCAAAAGTTTGTAGTCTACTCAGAGCATCAGTTGCCGCTCTGGCATTATTTAGTGGGTTACTTGAGCCCAATTGTTTAGCAAGGATATTTTTAACACCTGCTAGTTCTAAAATTGTTCTCACTGATCCGCCTGCAATTACACCAGATCCTGGAGCAGAAGGACGCATGATCACCTTAGCTGCACCGGCTCGGCCTTGTATAATATGAGGTATAGAATTATTCTTAGTTAATGCTACTGACACAAGATTTCTTTTGCCATCAGAAGCTGCCTTTTTAACAGCGCCAATAACATCGCTGGCTTTTCCAACGCCCACACCTACTTCACCTTTTTCATTTCCGATAACTAAAATCGCTCGGAAACTTAGTTTTTTTCCGCCTTTTACTACTTTTGTTACTCTTCTTATTTGAACAACTCTTTCTTGCCAATCTGACTCTTTCTCTCTGGATCTATTAGACTTTCTTGGGTTAGACATGATGTATATTTGTTTTAAAAATTAAGTCCTTCTTTTCGAGCTGCGTCGGCAAGAGCTTTGATTCTTCCGTGATAAACTCTCCCGCCTCTGTCAAAATTAACCTTTGCTATTTTGTTTTCTAAAGATCTTTTTGCTATTATTTCACCAACGCGAGTTGATGCTTGGCAAGTGTTACCAGCTTCAATTGTCGACTTGACTTCTTTATCTAATGTTGAGCAAGATACAAGTGTATTACCACTGACGTCATCGATCACTTGAGCGTATATATGTGAATTTGATTTGAAAACTGCTAGTCTAGGACATTCAGAAGTTCCTTTGATTTTGCTTCGAATTCTCTTTCTTGTTTTACTAATTGATTCTCTGTTAGCCATTTTGATTCTATTTAGAATATTTATTCTGTTATTTACCTGTCTTACCAGCTTTCTTTCTTACATATTCCCCTTCGTACCGTATTCCTTTCCCTTTATAAGGTTCTGGTGGACGTACAGACCTAATATTTGCAGCAACTTGGCCCACTAGTGCTTTACTTATTCCATTTACAGTCACTTTAGTATTTGCTTCAACAGAAATATTGATCCCATCAGGAGCGGGAATTGTAACTTGGTGGCTAAAACCAACATTTAAGATGAGAGATTTACCTTGAACTTGGCAACGATAACCTACACCTTGTAATTCTAATTTTTTTTCAAAGCCCTGCGTAACTCCCTGAATCATATTAGCTACGCTAGCCCTATATGTTCCGAAAAGTTTTTTAGCTTTTGGAGAATCATTCAAAGGTTGAAAAGTCAGAATATTATCATTTTGATCTATGCTTAACTCATTAGACAGAGGCATAGATAACTCTCCTTTAGGTCCTTTTACAACTATAATCTCTTTATCAATACTAACCGTGACTTTATTTGGTACCTCTACGGGCAACTTACCTATACGAGACATATTTATTAATTATCCTTATTGATTTACCATATATAACATAAAACTTCACCACCAAGACCTTGATGACGAGCTTTATTATCCGTTAATACACCTTGAGATGTCGAAATAATAGCAACACCTAAACCACCTAGAACTCTAGGTAATTCCTTTCTATTTGCGTAAACACGTAAACCAGGTCTACTAATTCTCTTTAGAGACGTAATAACCGGTTCTCCTTCCTTGCCCTTATACTTTAATGATAGTAATAATTGCTTATTGAAACCATCACCAATTTCTTCAAAATTTTGTATGAATCCTTCCTCTAGAAGCACAGAACTTATGCTTCTAGTCATTTTTGTTGAAGGAATTTGAACGATTTTATGACGAGCTAGATTTGCATTTCTTACTCTTGTAAGCATATCAGCTATTGTATCATTTACCACGATGACTCCAGATAGTTAATTTTATTGATTATTTTAATTGTCGCTAAAAGGCATTCCCATAGCTTTAAGAAGTGCTATACCTTCTTGTTGTGTTTTAGCTGTTGTTGTAATAGAGATATCCATTCCTCGAATTTGGTCAACCTTGTCAAATTCAATCTCAGGGAAAATTATTTGCTCTTTGACTCCAAGATTGTAATTACCACGACCATCAAAATGTTTAATAGAAACTCCTCTAAAGTCTCTAATTCTAGGTAGTGATAAATTGACGAATCTCTCTAAAAAAGCATACATCAGTTTCTTTCTTAATGTTACAGCTAGTCCCACTGGCATGCCATCTCTAATTTTAAACCCTGCAACTGATTTGCGTGCTTTAGTCACAACAGGTTGTTGACCAGTGATGGTTGCTATCTCTCGAATACTGACTTCAAGTGCTTTATTGTTTTTAGAAGCGTCTCCTAATCCTCTGTTGATTGTGATTTTTGTTATCTTTGGAACTTCCTGGATATTTTTATACTTAAACTGTTCCATTAACATTGGAACGACTGTCTCTTTATACTTTTGTCTAAGGTTCTGAGTCATTTATTTAATTAGTGCTTAGTAATTTCTTGAAGACACGTACTTTATTGCCTGATTCATCAGTTTTGTAACCCACACGACTTGCTACTTGTTTGTCTTCGTTGTATAACATTACATTTGAACTGTGTATAGGAGCTTCAAATTGTGAAATTTTACCAACATCTCCCTCTTTACGAGGTTTAACATGTTTTCTTTTGATGTTTATTTCTTTTACTACAACCTTATTTTCATTCTTAAGGATTTTAGTAATTTCTCCTATTTTTCCCTTATCTTTACCAGAGATAACTTTTACTGTGTCACCTTGCTTCACGTGATTAGACAGATTTTGAATTACTTTTTTCATTAAAGTACCTCCGGTGCTAAAGACACGATTTTTGTAAAATCTTTATCTCTTAATTCTCTCGCAATTGGACCAAACACTCTTGTCCCTCTGGGATTATTTTCTTTATTGATGATTACGGCAGCATTGTCATCGAAACGTATAGACATGCCGTCTTTTCTACGAATTGTGTTCTTTGTTCTCATTACTACTGCACGAACAACATCAGAACGTTTTATGGGCATGTTGGGAGTTGCATCTTTTACTACACCTATGATGACATCTCCAATACTTGCATATTTACGATTACCACCTAGAATACGAATGCACATAATTTTTTTTGCTCCGCTATTATCAGCGACATTTAAATATGTTTGGGTTTGTATCATACTTATTATTCTCCAAGTACTTTGTTATCAAGTTTTAATGATTTTTGCTTTATTTCTTTTAGCTCCCATTTCTTTGTCTTACTAAGTGGTCTAGTCTCACGTATTAAGACAATATCTCCTACGCTACACTCATTATCACCATCATGTGCTTTGTAACGCTTGGTTTGAGCTACAATCTTTCCGTATCTGCTATTAGTTACACGATTTTCAATGGAAACAACAATAGTTTTATCCATCTTATCACTAACAACCACTCCTAATCTTTCTTTTATAGGCATATAGTTCTTATGAGGTCTTAATTTTTATTTTCTTTTCTTTGTCTCTCAATAGTCATAAGTTGAGCTATTTTACGTTTAGTATGCTTAAAAAGGTGCGGTTTAAACGTCTGGCGCGTAGCCTTCTTTAGACGCATCTCAAATAGAGACTTTTTCGCAGTTACAATTTCTTCTGATAGTTTAGCATCATCGAAATCTTTAAAATCTGAAAAACTTTGAAATGACATTTGTTATGCCCCTCCTTTAGATATAAATTTAGTTTTTATCGGTAACTTGTAAGATGCTTTCTTCATTGCTTCATAAGCAACATCTTGTGCGACACCAGACATTTCAAAAAGAATATGTCCTGGTTTAATTACAGCTACCCAATGATCAGGTGCCCCCTTACCTGCTCCCATTCTTGTCTCAGGCGGTTTTTTAGATATTGATTTATCTGGGAATACTCTAATCCATAGTTTTCCGACCCTTTTCACGTAACGTGTAATAGTTCTTCTTGTAGCTTCTATCTGTCTTGATGTAAGCCAAACAGGTTCTAAGGCTTGAAGACCGTAGTCACCAAAGACTACAGTATTCCCTCGCGTTGCTACACCACGTAGTCTACCTCTATGAGGTTTCCGAAATTTTGTTCTTTTAGGACTAAGCATTGTTATATGTCTATGTTTAAATTAATTGAACTATTAAGTTACTTGCTTTTCTTACGCATATCTGGTGTTACTTCACCATTAAATACCCAAACTTTGATACCTAAAATACCATAAGTTGTATTCGCTTCTTTAGTTGCATAATCAATGTCAGCTCTTAATGTCTGAAGCGGTACTCTGCCTTCACGTGCCCATTCGCTTCTAGCAATTTCAGCTCCATTTAGTCTTCCTGAAACCTGAACTTTAATTCCTTGTGCATTAGCGCGTTGAGCTTTTTGCATAGCTTGTCTAGTGGCTCTTTTAAAAGGAATTCTTTTTTCTAATTGCTCAGCTATAAATTCACCGATTAGGTTAGCATCAGCATCCATATTCTTTATTTCTGTAACATTCACCCGGATTTGGCTGCTATACTTCAATAACTTGTTTAGATCTTCTTTAATTTTATCTATTCCGCTGCCAGATCTACCAACGATGATTCCTGGTCTTGAAGTATGGATTTCAAGTTCAACTTGATCTGATCTTCGTTGAATCTCAATCTTTGAAATTCCCGCTGTTGAAAATTCCTTAGTAATATAATGTCTAATCTTGTAATCTTCTTCTAATATCAGAGGATATGTTTTTTGATTAGCAAACCATGATGACCTATGATCTTGAGTAATTCTTAATCTGAATCCTAAAGGATGTACTTTTTGTCCCACTGCAAACTCCTTATAAATTTTATAACTTCGCTAAAGAAACCCTGATGTGACACGTCGGTTTCTTTATTTTAAAACCTCTACCCTGAGAGCGTGGTCTAAAACGTCTGAAAACAGGACCGTCATCAGCTGAAGCTGAGTGGATCACCAGGTCATTTTTGTCCAGACCATTATTATTTTGGGCATTTGCCCCAGCTGATTGAACAGTAAGAAGAACAGGTTTACAAGCGGCATATGGCATGAACTCTAAAATCATCAAAGCCTCTTTGTAAGATCTGCCCTCTATCTGCTTTAAAACCCTCCTAACTTTTGTAGGAGACATTCGTATGTATTTTGCTCTTGCACTAACAGTATTTAAAGGTAAATTCATTTTTTTTAGTCTCTTTAACGTTTTGATTTCTTATCACTTTTCACATGAGATCTGAAATTTCTTGTAGGTGAAAATTCACCTAGTTTGTTACCCACCATTTGTTCTGAAACGTACACAGGTACGTGTTGCTTACCATTATATACTCCGATAATATGTCCAACCATTGATGGTAAAATTGTAGAAGAACGTGACCATGTCTTTACTACAACCTCGTCTGATTTCTTATTCTTATCTAGAGCATTTACTTTCTTCAGTAAATGTGCAGCTATAAAAGGACCTTTCTTTAACGAGCGACTCATATTTGATTATTTTTGTATCTTAATTACTTTCTCTTACGGATAATACAGAAATCACTATACTTGTTATTTCTTCTCGTTTTTATTCCTAACGCAGGACGTCCCCAAGGTGTCACAGGTTTTGCTCTACCAATAGGAGATCTTCCTTCACCACCACCGTGAGGGTGATCACAAGGATTCATTACAACACCACGAACTGTAGGACGTATGCCTAGCCAACGCTTTCTTCCAGCCTTACCTAAAACTAGGTTCTTTTGTTCAGCATTTCCTACTTCTCCTATAGTTGCATAGCAACGACTGTGAACCATCCTAACTTCACTAGAAGGCATCTTTAATGTTACAAAGTTTCCTTCTTTAGCTACAACCTGTGCAGAAGCTCCGGCAGATCTCACTATCTGTCCACCTCTTCCTGGGATTAATTCAATATTATGTATTGATGTACCAAGAGGAATATTTGATAAAGGTAAAGCATTGCCAATTTCTATAGGAGCTTTTGGTCCTGATACAACTATTGATCCTACTTCTAACTTTTTAGGATGTAAGATGTATCTTTTCTCACCATCAGTGTAGTGAAGAAGAGCTATTCTTGCATTTCTGTTAGGATCATATTCAATAGATGCAACCTTTGCTTCTACTTCAGACTTATTTCTTTTAAAGTCAATTATTCTGTATCTCTTTTTATGCCCACCTCCTCTATGTCTAATGGTGATAACACCTCTATTATTTCTTCCGGCTTTCGAAGCTCTTTTAGCCAGTAGAGATTTTTCTGGTTTTTTCTTAGTTAAATTACTAAAATCAGAGACTGAGCGATTACGTGTGCCCGGCGTGATTGACTTATAAATGCGTATTGCCATAACTTAATAAATTAGTTCATTCCGTATAGGAAATTATGTTTTTAATTTTCAGAGAATAGATCAATTGAACTACCTGATTCAAGACTTACAATAGCTCGCTTATATTTAGGCTTTTGACCCATAAACTTTCCTATTCTTTTTTTCTTAACAGGAGCATGATATGTGTTAACAGCAGTTACTTTTACTTGGAATAAATATTCAATGGCTAATTTTATCTGCTCCTTATTTGCTTTTATATCAGTTGCAAATGTATACTGATTGATCTCAAGCAGCCTCGTGGCTTTATCTGTTATGATTGGATACTTAATTAGATCAATGATTTGTCTGTAATTTGTTTTATTCACTATAAACCTCACATATATGTTTTAATGCATCTTCTGTCACTAATATTTGATCTGGTTCTAAAAGATCAATTACATTAATAGAGTTGGCAGAAGTTAACTTAAGATTCTTCACATTACGAATAGATAAAGCTAAATTCTTATCATGCTTAGCTGTTATAATTAATTTCTTCTGCCTAGGCTGTGACAAGTCTAGAACTGGGCTAAGATTTGCCAAAGTAGATTTAGTATTAATTAAATTACTATCTTGAGACAGATTTTCAACTACTGTTACTTTTGAAAAATTGTGGTGGAGAGCAGTTGTAATAGCTAAACGTCTCTCTTTCACATTAATCTTATGTGCATATGATCTTGGTCTTGGTCCAAAGGCAACTCCTCCGCCAGCCCATAAAGGAGAGTTACTTGATCCAGACCTAGCATTTCCTGTTCCTTTTTGCTTCCAGGGCTTTTTTCCACCCCCTGCCACTTCACTTCTAGTTTTTGTACAAGCTGTACCTTGTCTTTTTTTATTTGATTGTGCAACTACAGCTCTATGCACCAAATAGCGAGCTCCAGTCTCTACAGCATTTAAAGAAACTGTTCCTTCTGCTGCATTGGTTCCATCTATTTTTCGGATCGTGTATTTAATTTCTTGTTTGACAGCCATCGTAGTTATAATTCCTGTATATCTAACTTATTTTTTTTACATTATAATCATGAAAAACTAGCTAATGCTAAGAAGATTCCCTGATTTTCCAGGCACGGATCCCTTAACCACCAACAGATTATCATTAGAGTTAATATAGATAACTTCCAGATTTTTTATTGTAGTCTTTCCTCCTCCCATTCTTCCTGCCATCTTCTTACCCTTATGGACCTTAGCTGGTGTGCTACCTTGTCCAATAGATCCTGGCTCTCTATGATTCTTAGAACCATGTGTCATTGGCCCACGAGTAAAATTATAGCGTTTTACAGTACCAGCAAAACCCTTACCAATAGTTAGACCAGAAATACTAACACTTTGTCCTACTTCGAATGAATCTACGCTAATTTTTTGAGCTACAGTGAATGAGTCTGTCGAGTTAACTCTATACTCTTTTAAATGTCTTAAAGGAGGCAAGTTAGATTTAGCTAAGTGTCCCAAACGAGGTTTAGTTAATTTTTGGGGGGAAGACTCTGCATATCCTATTTGGACAGCATTATATCCTTCATTATCAGTACTTTTTATCTGAGTAACTACGCAAGGCCCTGCTTTTATCACTGTCACAGGTATGGCAAAACCAGATTCATCAAATATTTGTGTCATTCCCACTTTTGTGCCGAGAATTCCTAGAGTCATAAATTTACTTTTTTTTATTTTTTATACAAATAGCGACTTTAGTTCACTTAAAAAACTATTAATTTTTTTATGAGCTTAAGAAAGTATAGTGCAACCTATAACAATAATACTAGTCGACTAGAATTTTTTTGACACTCTTTTATTTGTTGTTTTAGAGTGAAATAACATCCTCATATAAATATACGGTTTTCACTACTATATCTTTCCGTGAAGATTAATGTATAAATGGTTTATCAAAATCATAAAATATGGTTGATTTGAATAACTTATTTTGCCAATAAACTACAAAGAAAGATAAAAACATTATGGGTAAAGTCGTTGGAATTGATTTAGGAACAACAAACTCTGTTGTCGCAGTAATGGAAGGTGGAAAGCCTTCTGTTATTCAAAATGCGGAAGGATTTAGAACTACACCATCAGTCGTTGCTTATACAAAAAATGGTGATAGACTAGTTGGACAAATTGCTAAAAGACAAGCTGTTATTAACCCTGATAATACTTTTTACTCAGTAAAAAGATTTATAGGTAGACGTTCGGAAGAAGTATCACAGGAACTCAAAAAAGTTTCTTACATTGTTAAAAACGATAATAACGGTAATATTAAGCTGGAGTGTCCGTCATTAAAAAAAGATTTTTCATCAGAAGAGATATCAGCAGAAGTTCTAAGAAAATTAGTAGATGATGCGAGTAAGCATCTAGGAGAAACCGTAAAGCAAGCTGTTATTACTGTTCCTGCTTATTTTAATGACTCACAAAGACAAGCGACTAAGGATGCTGGGAAAATTGCGGGTCTTGAAGTTCTTAGAATCATTAATGAGCCAACAGCGGCTTCATTAGCATATGGATTAGATAAGAAGAATAACGAAACGATACTAGTTTTCGATCTAGGAGGAGGTACATTTGATGTATCCGTGCTTGAAGTAGGAGATGGGGTTTTCGAAGTTCTATCAACGTCAGGTGATACACAATTAGGCGGTGATGATTTCGATGATAAAATGGTTCAGTGGCTGATGAAAGAGTTTAAAGAAGAGCATGACATTGATCTAAATGGTGATCGACAGGCTTTACAGCGTTTAACGGAAGCTTCTGAAAAAGCAAAAGTTGAGTTGTCAAACTTAACCCAAACTGACATAAGCTTACCTTTCTTAACCGCGACAGAGACAGGTCCTAAACACTTAGACAGATCTATTACTAGGAACAAATTTGAGGAGCTATGTTCTTCATTAATTGACAGAGCAAGAATCCCAGTTGAGAATGCTTTGAAAGATGCTAAGTTAGATAAGAGTAAAATCGACGAAGTTGTACTAGTCGGAGGGTCTACAAGAATTCCAGCCGTACAGGATGTGGTAACAAAAGTTTTAGGTAAGAAGCCTAATCAAACCGTAAATCCTGATGAAGTTGTGGCGGTAGGAGCTGCTGTCCAAGCTGGAGTATTAGCTGGTGAAGTTAAAGATATATTACTGCTTGATGTGACGCCACTTTCTTTAGGCGTTGAAACGCTTGGTGGCATAACTACAAGAATTATTCCAAGAAATACAACAATACCTACAAAGAAGTCTGAAGTTTTCTCAACAGCAGTAGATAATCAACCAAATGTTGAGATTCATGTTCTGCAAGGCGAGAGAGAATTTGCTAAAGACAATAAAAGTTTAGGTACATTTAGATTGGATGGAATTCTTCCAGCACCAAGAGGAGTGCCTCAAATCGAAGTTACTTTTGATATAGATGCTAATGGTATATTATCTGTCAATGCCAAAGACAAGGGAACAGGCAAAGAGCAGTCTATCACTATCACAGGGGCTTCGACGTTACCATCTGACGAAGTAGAAAGAATGGTTAAAGAATCAGAACAAAATGCTTCAGAGGACAAAGCAAGAAGAGAGAAAATTGATTTAAAAAATCAATCTGACTCTCTTTGCTATCAATCAGAAAAGCAATTAAAGGAGTTAGGGGATAAAGTTAATCAAGAGGATAAAACAAAAATAGAAGATCTAATTAAGCAATTAAGAGCAGCCACTGAATCTGATAATGATGTTGAGATGAAGTCACTAAATGAAAAGTTACAAAATGAATTAATGGAAATTGGTAAGAAAATTTACAGCCAAAATCCAGGTGAAGCAACAAAACAAGAGAATAATAATGCTGGTGATTCAGTAATAGACGCTGATTTCTCAGAAACAAAATAGATTCATTAATTGTCAAAGAATAGATTATTTTTTCTATTTTTTGACAATTAATGAATCTATTTTGCTTCCGAGTAATCAATTCTGAAAAAAAAATTTCGTTCAATACCGTCAAAAGTCCCGCACTCTATTAAGAACCCTTATAATATAAATTGGTCTGAAGAAAATAAATTACTGTTATTCATCAAAAATGAACTTGGAAAATTATTAGATGGGCTAATTCAAATTATTTTGTAAGAATTGAATCAGTAATTTGGCGATATCAAAGAGATGAAAAATTAGATTTCACCGTCTACATGATTACTAACCTTATTTTTGAAAAAATTTCCTACTGAAAAAGTTGGAATTCTAGAGGATGGGATATATAGTTTCTCTCCGCTTTTTGGATTCCTTCCGTACCTTGCCTTTCTCTCTCTTGCTTCGAAAGAACCAAAACCAACAAGAGTAACTCTATCACCTTTTGCCACAGTCTCAACAATCGTCTCAAGAGTTATAGTAAGCAAAGATTCTGTTTCTATTTTTGTCATGCCTGATCTTTTAGCGACAATGTCAATTAGTTCTGTTTTATTCACAAATTTTTCCTTTGGTAAAAAATATTAGTGACAAAAATAAAAATAGGATATATCAAAGTAGATACATCCTATTTTTTAGCATTATTAAGCTGTTACTTTTTGGCTAATAAAGTCTACAGCTTGTTGAAGGTTTGAAATCTTTTCAGCAGTCTCGTCTGGAATTTCAATGTTAAAAGCTTCTTCGATTGCCATAACTAGTTCAACTGTGTCTAGTGAATCTGCACCAAGATCGTTTGCAAAGTTTGCATCCTTTGTTACTTGGCTTTTCTCAACGCCTAGTTGCTCAGAAATAATTGTTTGTACTTTATCGAAGATTTCTTTTTCGTTCATGTTGTACTTTAATTTTATATGTTTTCTATGTGTGACTATGCTAGGACATTAAAAACAAATAATCAAGCTGAATAAATACTATTACAATATGTAATTCTAGAAACAAGAAATTAAAAAAATAAGATTTTAACTATTGTTAACACATTGAATAGTATTTATTCAATAACATTTATAATGTTATATTGAAATATGATGAAAACTTACTTATCCCTATTTATGACAAAAAAGTCAGAAAATATTAGGGTAGAGAAAAAACAAAGTAAGAGTTTCTAGTTTCTTATGTCACAAAAGGGAGAACCTTAATGACGATCAGCTCCAAAGAGCAAGAGGCAAAAAAAGTTTCGATAATCGTAGACAGAGATCCTGTTAGCACATCATTCGAAAAGTGGGCCCAACCAGGACACTTCTCTCGAACTTTAGCTAAAGGTCCAAAGACAACTACTTGGATTTGGAATCTACACGCAGATGCTCACGACTTTGACAGTCATACAAGTTCACTTGAAGATGTTTCTAGAAAAATTTTCAGTGCGCACTTCGGTCAATTATCTATAATTTTCTTATGGATTAGTGGAATGCATTTCCATGGTGCTAGATTCTCTAATTACTCAGCTTGGTTAAGTAACCCAACAGCTGTTAAGCCAAGTGCACAAGTTGTTTGGCCAATTGTTGGTCAAGAAGTACTTAACGGAGATGTAGGCGGAGGCTTCCAAGGTGTACAAATAACATCTGGTTTCTTCCAAATTTGGCGTGCTGAAGGAATTACTAGTGAAATCGAATTATACTGGTGTGCTTTAGCGGGATTAATCATGTCTGGATTAATGGTATTTGCTGGTTGGTTCCATTACCACAAAGCAGCTCCAAAACTAGAATGGTTCCAAAATGCTGAATCAATGTTAAATCACCACTTATCAGGACTACTAGGTCTTGGGTGTTTATCATGGGCAGGACACCAAATCCACGTATCATTACCTGTTAACAAGTTATTAGATGCGGGTGTTGCGCCACAGGAAATTCCATTACCACATGAGTTCCTAGTAAACAGAGACTTAATGGCTCAGTTATATCCAAGTTTTAATAAGGGGTTAATTCCTTTCTTCACTTTAAACTGGAGTGAGTATTCTGACTTCTTAACTTTCAAAGGTGGTCTAAATCCTATTACTGGTGGACTATGGCTAAGTGATACAGCACATCATCACTTAGCACTAGCTGTTTTATTCATTGTCGCTGGACATATGTATAGAACAAACTGGGGAATTGGACACAGCATGAAGGAAATCTTAGAAGCACATAAAGGACCGTTCACGGGTGAAGGACATAAGGGAATGTACGAAATCCTTACAACTTCATGGCATGCTCAGTTAGCTATCAACCTGGCTATGATGGGATCTGTAAGTATCATTGTGGCTCACCACATGTATGCTATGCCTCCATATCCTTATATTGCAACAGATTATCCGACGCAACTATCATTATTCACACATCATATGTGGATTGGTGGTTTCTGTGTTACTGGTGCTGCAGCCCACGCTGGTATATTCATGGTTAGAGATTATAACCCTGCACAAAATTATAATAACCTGTTAGATCGTGTTATTAGACATAGAGATGCTATTATTTCTCACCTAAACTGGATTTGTATTTTCCTAGGATTCCATAGTTTCGGACTTTATATCCATAACGATACTATGCGAGCATTAGGTAGAAGCCAAGATATGTTCTCTGATACGGCTATCCAACTTAAGCCTGTTTTTGCTCAGTGGGTACAAAACATCCACACAGTAGCACCTGGTAATACAACGCCAAATGCATTAGCAACAGCTAGTTACGCATTCGGTGGTGATGTTGTGGCAGTAGGAAATAAAGTGGCTATGATGCCAATCGCGCTGGGAACAGCAGATTTCATGGTTCACCATATTCATGCTTTTACTATTCACGTAACAGTTCTGATTCTTCTAAAAGGAGTACTATTCTCTCGTAACTCTAGATTAATTCCTGACAAGGCTAACTTAGGTTTTAGATTCCCTTGTGATGGTCCTGGAAGAGGAGGTACATGTCAAAGTTCGGCTTGGGACTCTGTTTTCCTAGGTCTATTCTGGATGTATAATTGTATTTCTGTTGTTATCTTCCACTTCAGTTGGAAAATGCAATCAGATGTTTGGGGAACAGTGCAAGCTGACGGTAGTGTGACACACATTACTGGAGGTAACTTTGCTCAAAGTGCGATTACTATTAACGGATGGCTTAGAGATTTCCTTTGGGCTGAAGCATCACAAGTAATTCAATCATACGGTTCTGCGTTATCTGCATACGGAGTTATTTTCCTAGGTGCACACTTCATTTGGGCATTTAGTTTAATGTTCCTATTCAGTGGTCGTGGTTACTGGCAAGAATTAATTGAATCTATCGTTTGGGCACATAATAAACTAAACGTTGCTCCGGCTATACAACCGAGAGCTTTAAGTATTACACAAGGACGTGCAGTAGGTCTGGCGCACTATCTATTGGGCGGTATAGGCACAACTTGGGCGTTCTTCCTAGCTAGAATTATCTCTGTAGGATAAAAGGAAACTGTATCTAAAGAAAAAGTATGGCAACAAAATTTCCTAAATTCAGTCAAGCTCTTGCCCAAGATCCAGCAACAAGAAGGATTTGGTTTGGACTTGCAACTGCTCACGATTTCGAAAGTCATGATGGCATGACAGAAGAAAATCTTTACCAAAAGATTTTCGCTTCTCATTTTGGACACTTAGCTGTTATTTTCCTGTGGACTTCTGGAAACTTATTCCATGTAGCTTGGCAAGGAAACTTCGAACAGTGGGTGCTTAATCCATTAAAAGTGAAACCAATTGCACACGCTATTTGGGACCCTCACTTCGGTCAACCAGCTATTAAAGCCTTTACAAAAGGCGGCGTTTCATACCCAGTGAATATAGCAACATCTGGTGTTTACCACTGGTGGTACACAATCGGTATGAGAACAAATAATGATCTTTATTCTGCTTCGTTATTCTTATTAGCTGTATCTGCAATCTTCCTGTTCGCTGGATGGTTACATTTACAACCTAAATTCCGTCCAGGTTTATCTTGGTTTAAGAACAATGAATCACGTCTAAACCACCACTTATCTGGTCTTTTTGGTTTTAGTTCTTTAGCATGGTCTGGTCACCTAGTACACATTGCTATTCCTGAAGCAAGAGGACAAGATGTAGGTTGGGAGAACTTCACGAAGGTTACTCCACACCCAGATGGTCTAACTCCGTTCTTCATGGGAAATTGGGGTGCCTATGCTGCTAACCCTGATACAGGTAACCATATTTTTGGTACTAGTGAAGGCGCTGGAACGGCTATTCTAACATTCCTAGGTGGTTTCCATCCACAAACTCAAGCATTATGGTTAACAGATATTGCACATCACCATCTAGCTATTGGTGTTATGTTTATATTTGCAGGTCATATGTATCGTACAAACTGGGGAATTGGTCACAGTCTAAAAGAAATTTTAGATGCTCATAGACCACCTGGAGGAAGGTTAGGTGCAGGACACAAAGGTTTATTTGAGACTATAACTAACTCACTTCACTTCCAATTAGGTTTAGCTTTAGCTTCATTAGGTGTAATTACATCTCTAGTTGCTCAGCACATGTACGCATTACCTTCATATGCATTTATTGCTAAAGACTATGTGACTCAAGCAGCTCTTTATACACATCACCAGTATATCGCTGGATTCCTGATGGTGGGAGCTTTTGCACACGGAGCTATTTTCTTTGTGAGAGACTATGATCCTGAGCAAAACAAGAATAACGTTCTTGCTAGAGTACTAGAGCATAAAGAAGCAATTATTTCTCACCTTAGTTGGGTTTCTCTGTTCTTAGGTTTCCACACTTTCGGACTTTATGTTCACAATGACGTTGTTGTTGCGTTTGGAACACCTGAGAAGCAAATTCTTGTAGAGCCTGTATTCGCACAATGGATCCAAGCATCTTCAGGTAAAGCTATGTATGGTTTTGATGTATTACTATCATCAACAAATAGTCTAGCTTCAACTGCTAGTAGCAACATTTGGTTACCTGGATGGCTAGATGCTATCAATAGCGGCAAGAACTCACTGTTCCTACCTATTGGTCCTGGTGATTTCTTAGTACACCACGCTATCGCTTTAGCACTACATACTACGACTCTAATCCTTGTAAAGGGAGCTCTTGATGCACGTGGATCTAAACTGATGCCTGATAAAAAGGATTTCGGATATAGCTTCCCTTGTGATGGTCCTGGAAGAGGAGGTACATGTGACATCTCAGCATGGGATGCATTCTACTTAGCTATGTTCTGGATGCTAAACACTATTGGATGGGTTACTTTCTACTGGCACTGGAAACATGTGACTATTTGGCAAGGTAACGCTGGACAATTCAACGAATCATCTACTTATATTATGGGATGGTTAAGAGATTACTTATGGCTAAACTCATCTCCTCTAATTAACGGTTACAATCCATTTGGTATGAACAGCTTATCAGTTTGGTCTTGGATGTTCTTATTTGGACACCTAATCTGGGCAACTGGTTTCATGTTCCTAATTTCATGGAGAGGATACTGGCAAGAATTAATTGAGACACTTGTTTGGGCACATGAAAGAACTCCACTTGCTAACTTAGTAAGATGGAAGGACAAGCCTGTAGCTCTATCAATTGTGCAAGCGAGACTTGTAGGATTAATACACTTCACAGTTGGTTATATCTTCACTTATGCTGCATTCGTGATAGCATCAACTACTGGTAAGTTTGGTTAATACTTATTAAAAATAGTATTATCTTGTAAGGATTCAAGTTGTATTCTACTTGAATCCTTATAAGCTATTGTTGTAACATAGTTAAAAGTTGGCTTAGTGTTTAATAATAGTTCTAAGTTTAAGTAAAAACAAAAAAAATAGATAAAAAAATATGGCAAAAAAGAATATGATAGAGCGCGAAAAAAAGCGCGAGAGACTTATCAACAAATATGGAAAAAAAAGAAAAGAATTAAAAGAGTCATTGAAAGGAGCTGAAACTTTCGAAGCCAAACTAGCACTATATGCAAAAATTCAAAAGCTCCCAAACAATTCTGCACCTTCTAGACATAGAAACAGGTGTTGGTTAACTGGAAGAAGCAGAGGATACTACAGAGATTTCGGCCTTTCAAGACACGTACTTAGAGAGATGTCACACGCATGTTTATTACCGGGTGTTACAAAGTCAAGCTGGTAACAATATAAAAGGAACGCATATTAGTCTAAATACTGAAAGAATTTAGGTTAATATGCGTTCCTTTTATATATGCCAATGTAGTCTATAATTAACTTATAAGCCGAATTGACTTCCTCTTCTGTACTGTAAGTAAGCAGCTACGAAAAGTCCTGCTAGCGTTACAGGAACTAAACCAAGAACAATACCAAATAATAATGGTTCTATCATAATACTTGTTTTTTTTTTAATTTTTATAGAATGATATGGACAGCAGTATAAACCTTATCTCATATTATATATGATAATAGGGACTAGCAAACAAGCTAAGGTTTAAATAAAGAAAATGAGATGCTTAGCTAGAGAAATAAAAAAATTTTAAATGTTAACGGAATAGTATAATTAGGGATTTTGCTGCATAAAAAGATATAACTTGATAATGCAGCAAAGCCTTTAATTATCTAAATCCAACAGCAGCTTGCCAAACAAAAGCTAAAAGCAAGAAAAACACTGGGATCACTGGAGCAACGTCAATGATAGGTTTAAAGATTGCGTATGCTTCAGGCAATTTAGCTAGCAGTAAAGTTCCTTCCATATTTTTTTGACCTCTCTGTCAGGAAAAGTTTTGTATATCAAATGTAATTAAATAAACCAAGGTAATAAATAATCATTAGTTACCTTATATATACTCTATAATAACCTTTATTATCAGATTAATTAAGTAATATTTATTTTTAGAAACACAAACCTATCAATAATATTTAAAATCATAGAAAGACAATTAAATAGATTTTAGTTATAAGTTTTTTTTAATTTATTAAGTAATTGCAAAAAACAAGTGGCAATAGTATAACATGTAATAGAGAAATGCTTACATTATCAATGTTCCAAAGACTGAGATAAATATATATAGAAGTAAGCACAAATTTAAAGCCAAATTTCATATTTGAGGAAACAAACATGGTTGCTATTATCCAATTACTTGTTAGTGCTCTAATACTGCTGTCTTTCGTTTTAATTATTGGCGTTCCAGTGATTCTTGTTTCACCTGGTGAATGGGAGAAATCAAAAGGCTATGTTTACGCAAGCTGTGGCCTTTGGTTTGGATTAGTAATCGTTACTGCTGCTTTTAACAATTTCGTAATTTAAATAGACGAACTATATAAATCCTATTCAGAAATTTGAGTAGGATTTAAACTATGAAAATACTATCTCAATGATGAGATGGTTGACAGTATACTTTTTTTTCTATAGACTAGTCATTATTACAGCGGGTATAGCTCAGTGGTAGAGCGCGACCTTGCCAAGGTCGATGTCGCGCGTTCGAATCGCGTTACCCGCTTAAAAAAGCATTCCATTTTTTTTCTTATCAATTTTTCTAGAGAAATAAACTAGTATTATTTAAATCATTGGCACTTTTTTTTCTAACATCAAAATTCTCCTTGAAAATGTTTATAAATAACCATAAAATTAAGGAATTCTTATAAAAAAATATATTAGTTTGTGTATGTTAAGGAGAGAGTGGGATTCGAACCCACGGAAACGGTTAAGCTTCTTCTGATTTCAAATCAGACGCATTCGACCAGCTCTGCCACCTCTCCTATTTATCACTTATAGTAAGAATACCATAAGCGATACAGGTTAAGCAATACTTAATCGCTAAAAGACTTTGTTGTAAACTTAATTTGTGCAGGATTTAAATTTTTTCCAATTGAATGAGAAACATTCCCTACACCTACTCTTCCAGCATTTACCTTTTCAGGGAATACTCCGTCCTTAGGGTGTAAGTATTGAACTTCACCGCTTGGGAATATGCGGTAAATTTTAAAGTCAGTAATCTTAAAAGAAGTTTTTAACTGAGTACTTAGAGCTAAGCACTGCTCTTTTCTTGCTAGATACAATAAATTTTCACTTTGTCTCATTATTGCGGCACCGCCAGTTGGCATCTCAAAAACTTGCTCTTTTGGACTAGTCCAAGTAATTGCATATTTTTCTTCTACCTCAGCAGCTCTTAACCATCCACCTGTACTTCCTTCAAAAGTAGGTGAAGGTATTTGTAAATTTAATGTTTCAGCCATAATATATATTTGATAATTACGTACTAATATAATAACATATTTCTTTAATAGCGGGGAATGGATTTGAACCATTGACCTTCGGGTTATGAGCCCGACGAGCTACCAGACTGCTCTACCCCGCGTTTCTTATTTTCTAGACTATCTTACAGCATACATTGACGTAATTCAAGCATTCAATACTAAAGTTAAGCATACAAGAAATAAAAACAGTGAAGAAAGCAGGGTAATTTGGAGACGAATGATACCTGGGTAAATCTCATAAGTACCAACAAGCCTGTCTTGCATTAAAATCTCAGGAGGCTTTATCCAAACTTGACCATCATACCAACCGGATTCTTCATAAGGAACAGTAGCTTCCATTAACCGAGAATAAATGTACTGCCAACCCAAGTATGATCTTAAACAAAAAAAAGTTATTATGACTGTTCCAGTAAGACAAGAATATAAGAGTAAGTATTTGGGATTTGCGACAGAAAAGGAACTAACTGCTAAAAGGAAAAAGGCAAAAGCCAGAGATGTAACAGATATAATTATCAATGATTTCAAATAATCATTTTGGGTTTGTATACACCATGCAAAATTGCTTGATTCCTTTAATTTTTTATATTCATTTAGTGGCCTTTGGTCTTTAGGGACAGGACACAAGTATTCAGAATTACTCATCAAAAAATAATTTATTCAAATTTACTAAAAGTTGATATATATACTGTTAGGGTAAAAAAACTGGCTATTAAAAACCAAGTAATTTTATCTAAAGTTTCTTCTGCACTACGTGTTCCATTAAAAACCTGATTTTGCCCAATCATTCCTTGAGACTTGGGGTTATGTACCATAATTGAAAAAATTAATCCTACCGAACAAAAAAACCACAAATTTTGTATAATTTTCATTAGTTAAGGAAAATATTGTTTTATTTTTTATAAAGAATGATTGTCTACCTTACTATTAAGGTAGACAATCAACAACAAAAAGAAGAAATTATTATTCTCCTTGTAGTTTTAAAAGACCAAAGCCTAAAGCTAAGCCAACTAGCGTTATTACGATACAAACAGCTGCTGCTGATACCATTTCATTCCCCATATCTTACTCCTATATAGTATATTTCTTACATGCAAGACCATAAACACTACGATCTAAGCAATATTTAAAAACCGTTTCTTCCCCAAACAACTAGTGCTAACGAAAAAGTAAACACTACCATAAGAGACGACCATCCTAAGCTAATTATGTCCATAATTGATAAAGTAATAAATCCAGATTTGTATTTTTTTCAACTTACTTCTCATAACAGATTGAATGTAAATTAGTGCCTAATTACACAAATCGAATCTTTTTGAAGTTAGTAAACTATTATACTATAATGTTATAGGCTTTTCTTTTGTATAAAAGAAAGTATCAGGTAAAAAAATAACTTGTTTCAATATATTTTGTGAATAAGAAAATGATAAATTTTCCTACATTCACCTATAGATTCCAATATTACAACTCAAAAAAATAAAAGCATGACAAGTAATCTAGCTACACAATTGCGTGAAGGAACTAGCAAATCTCATACTATGGCGGAAAACGTTAACTTTATTAAATCATTCCTAGGTGGAGTGATTGATAAAAGTTCTTATGTAGAAATGCTTTCAAAACTGTACTTTGTTTATGAAGCTATTGAAAAAGCAATGGAGAAAAATAAAGAACATGCATACATTAAGCCTATTTATTTTCCTGAACTGAATAGAACTGAGAGCTTGAAAAAAGACTTAGATTTTCATTATGGTGATAATTGGTTAGAAGGTATGACATTGTCTCCCGCTACTAAAGCTTATGTAGATAGAATTACTCAAATAGGAGAAGAGAAACCAGAATTACTGGTAGCACATGCTTACACTAGATATCTAGGAGACTTATCTGGTGGGCAAATCTTAAAGAAAATCGCTCAGAGAGGAATGGGATTAAAAGGAAGTGAAGGTCTTGCATTCTATGAATTTGACGAAATTAATGATGAATCACAATTCAAAATTGACTATAAGGCAGCCTTAGATTCTTTGCCTATTAAAGAAAATGAAGCTCCACAAATTATTGCAGAGGCTAATGTAGCATTTACGTTAAATATGAATATATTCTCTGAACTTGAATTTAGCTTAGTTAGAGTGGTACTTAGTAAACTACGTAGTGCAGTAAATTATCTTCAAGATCTTTCGCTTAAAGTGAAAGGAGCATAAAGTTACTTAACTGATAATAATTTAGATATAATCTTTCTTTGTTGAATTTACATCTATTTATTATCAGTTATACTATTCTTATTAAGGTTATGTTCATCATAAAAATGATAAACACTATATATAGTCAAAATTCAAATAACATAAGATTATGCCTAAGATTAAAACACGTAAATCTGCACTGAAGAGATTCCGAAAAACTGCCACAGGAAAATTTATGAGAAGAAAAGCCTTCAAAGGACACCTTTTAGAAAAGAAAACATCGAAGCGTAAGGCAAACTTGTCACGTAAGATGGTCGTTTTTAAAGGGGATGCAATTGCAGTGCGAAGTATGATCCCATACGCTTAGTAATAAATTAATAAAAAAACTTCATAAAGGAGAAAAACTAGAATGGTAAGAATTAAAAGAGGTAATGTCGCTCGCAAGAGAAGAAAGAAAATTTTCGCTGTGGCAAAAGGATTTAGGGGAACACACTCAAAGCTTTTCAGAATGGCTAATCAACAAGTCATGAAGGCTTTAAGATACGGTTATGTCGGCAGAAAAAGAAAAAAGAGAGATTTTAGACGATTATGGATTACTAGAATAAATGCTGCATCTAGAATACATGGTATGAACTACAGTAGTTTAATATCAAAATTAAAATCATCACAAATTAGTCTTAATCGTAAGATGTTAGCTCAGATGGCAGTGAATGATATGACTTCCTTCAGTAACCTTGTTAAGTCACTGTAGGACCCATATGATCATAAGAAAATAAAGCACAGATCTAAGAAACTTAGATCTGTGCTTTATTTTTTTATATAAGAAGATTAGAAATTCATTTCAGCTAACTGAACCTTTTCAAATTGCTTCTTCTTCAGTACAAGTAAAACTTGAGCGAAGATAATAGTAAAGAAGAATGCAATCATTCCCTTAACACGTCCTGGACTTTGCAGAACAACTTCTGTCTCAGTTTGACCGAAGCCACCTACGTTAGGATCAATCGTTAATGGTTGATCTGCGTTAAGAGTATCTCCCTCTTTAACAAGAATCGTAGGACCTACTGGAACCTTAACAGTCACAGCATCACCACTCTTACTATTGATTGTGAATACAGTCACTTTGTCTGTTGATTCAACCTTTACAATTTGGCCAGCTACAGGAGATGTGTAAATTGTGTTGTTACTCTTTTCACCTGTTGGTTGAACTTGTCCTCTTCCACGGTTGGCACCAACATAAATAGGGTACTTAATGAAATGAACGTCTTTGTTCTCTGCAGGGTTAGGAGCTAAAATAGGGAATACTATTCTTTGGTGGTCATTACCTGAAATAGGTCCTACAACAAGAATGTTTTGCTTAGAATCACTGTACGGTGAAATCACAACACCTTCAGTAGCTTTCTTTAATTCCTCACTTAATCTTTCTTTAGGAGCTAATTTGAATCCTTCTGGAAGGATAACAACAGCACCAACATTTAAAGGTCCCTTGCTACCATCACCTGTTACTTGCTTAACTGATAGATCGTATGGAATATCTACAACAGCTTCAAAAACTGTATCTGGAAGTACTCCTTGAGGAACTTCAATCTCTGTTGGTTTTTGTGCAAGGTGACAGTTCGCACAAACAATTCTTCCTGTAGCTTCTCTCGGATTTTCATATGCTTGTTGAGCATATACAGGGAATGCATTTGCCACGGAAGGTAGTAATAAAGATCCGAAAATACTTACAAGAAGCATAGCAGACTTTAATTTGTTGTCGATATTTGCAATATAGTTATTTTTCATCTTCTTCAAGCTAATTATTTGAAATAAATGTTACACGATTTTCTTATTCTCAGATGATTTCTGATATGTGTTAAAAATTGCATATAAATGATTCTAAAAATAAGAGAGTTATTATTCTTTTTACTCTCTATTGTATTTTAACCTAAATATCTACGTAATTATTATTTTCTTGACTTCTTTCTATAAGATATACGATCCCTGCGCCGCCAAAGTATAGTATCATTATTATGCTTGACATAAATAACTGTGTAATAGGGTCTACGGATGGAGTTAATATAGCACCTATAATCGTTGATCCTAATGTTACATACCTCCATACAGAAAACATCAGTCTACTAGAGAAAATTTTTAAGACGCCAAGGACTACTTGTATAACAGGTAGTTGAAAAGCTAAACCAGTACTAAATAGAAGAACTAATATGAACTCAAAATATTGCTCAAATGACCAAAAAGGTTCAACAACATCAGAACCATAATTAATGAAAAAGTTTAATGCAGCAGGAGCTAGTAAAAAGTATCCACAAGCTAATCCAAAAATGAAAAGCATAACTGAACCAACAACCACGGGCAAAATAGTCTTCCTTTCCCCTCTAGTCATTCCAGGAAGAACGAATAAGATTATTTGGTAGATGATAAAAGGACTGCTTATGAAGAAGCCAGTATAAATGGCTACCTTAAGAGAGGCGAAAAAGTATTCACCTGGTGCTAATTGGAGAAATTTAATTCCTGTTGCAGGCTCTTGAAGAAGTTTTACAATATTTTTTACAGCAAGTAAGCAAGTAATAATTGTCGTTAATAGTAGAGATAGTGACCAAAATGCTCTTTGACGCACTTCTTCTAAGTGTTCAGTCAAAGACATTTCTGCTTCATTTTGTTCAAAAGCAATTGAGTAAGGAATCAATTTCTTATTAACCTGTATGTCTTGATTTAACATATTTTTTTTCAAATCATAATTAGATAGCTTAATACATAATACATATTATTTTCTTTATTTAAAGAATGAGATTAAGCGATATAAATATCTATAAAAAAGAAGTTATAGACATTAATTATAATTAATGTCTATAACTTCTTTTTTATAGATATGAACTAAGTAGTTGCTTGTACACGTGCACGAGCTCTACGAAGATTTTGAGTAGCTTCGATTCTTTCTTTGCTACTCTCCGCTTCATTGAAACGAATAGTCATTTCTTCTAATTCTTTCTGAGCTGCTTCTTTATCAATAGAAGCGCCCTCTTCAGCTCCATTTACTAGAATAGTTAATTCATCATTTTCTACCTCAGCAAAACCACCCATTAGAACAATTGGAGTCCATTCTTTATCAGTACGAACTCTCATTACACCAATGTCTAGTGCTGTTAATAGAGGAGCGTGACCACGTAAAATTCCTAATTGACCAGTGCTACTTGGAAGAATTACTTCCTCAGCGTTAGAATCCCAAACGGTTCTATCTGGCGCTATTATGCTAATGTGCAGAGCCATTTTGTTACCTTATCCTTTTAAGCTTTTTGCTTTCTCGATAGCTTCATCAATGTTACCAACAAGGTAGAACGATTGTTCTGGTAACTCATCAAGCTCACCAGCTAGAATCATGTTGAAACCTTTAATTGTCTCAGCTAGAGATACATACTTACCTGGAGATCCAGTGAAAATCTCTGCTACGAAGAAAGGTTGAGATAAGAAACGCTCAACTTTTCTAGCACGAGCAACAACTAGTCTGTCTTCTTCAGATAGCTCATCTAGACCTAGAATTGCAATAATATCTTGTAATTCCTTATATCTTTGAAGAGTTTCTTTCACATTTTGAGCAGTTCCATAGTGCTCTTGTCCTACGATGGCAACTTGTAACATCGTTGAAGTAGAGTCTAGTGGGTCTACAGCAGGATAAATTCCTTTTGCAGCTAGGTTTCTTGATAGTACAGTTGTAGCATCAAGGTGAGAGAAAGTTGTAGCTGGAGCAGGGTCTGTTAAGTCATCCGCTGGTACGTAAACAGCTTGGATAGAAGTAATAGATCCTGAGTTAGTAGAAGTAATTCTTTCTTGTAATCCACCCATTTCAGTAGCAAGAGTTGGTTGGTAACCAACCGCAGATGGCATACGACCTAGAAGAGCAGATACTTCAGCACCAGCTTGTACAAATCTAAAGATGTTATCAATAAACAGTAGAACTTCTTGCTTGTTTACATCACGGAAGTACTCAGCCATAGTTAGAGCTGTTAATCCAACTCTCATACGAGCACCAGGTGGCTCGTTCATTTGACCATAACAAAGTGCTACCTTTGATTCAGGAAGGTTATCTTCTCTGATAACTTTAGATTCTTTCATTTCCATGTAAAGGTCATTACCTTCACGTGTTCTTTCACCTACACCACCGAAAACAGATAATCCACCGTGAGCTTTAGCAATGTTGTTGATAAGTTCCATGATTAACACAGTTTTACCTACACCTGCACCACCGAATAGACCAATCTTTCCTCCTCTTCTGTAAGGCGCTAGAAGGTCAACAACCTTAATACCTGTTTCGAAGATTGATGGCTTTGTCTCTAGTTCTGTGAATAGAGGTGACTTTCTGTGAATTCCTGATGTAGTTTCCATAGAAACAGGCCCCATTTCGTCTACAGGTTGACCTAAAACGTTAAAAATACGTCCTAGAGTAGCTTTACCAACGGGAACGCTGATTGCAGCACCTAGATCAGAAACAGTCATGCCTCTCTTCAGACCATCCGTAGATGTCATAGATACAGCTCTTACTTTGTTGTTACCAAGTAGTTGCTGAACTTCACAAACTACAGATGATTCGCCTTCGCCGATTCTAAGGGCGTTGTAGATTTGAGGAAGTTTACCGTTAGAGAACTCAACGTCTACTACAGGACCAATGATTTGAGTAATAAGGCCAGTGTTTGTTGCAGTGTTTACCATAAATAAGTTCGATACTCCAAAGTCAAGAATATATTTTAATCAGTTTCGTAATAAATTAAGCAATTCTTTCTAGCATTTAAACTAAAAAAGAAATGATTTGATAGTTAAAGATAGTTAAAACTATATATACTAATAGTATACAAGTGTAATGAGAACTAATTATTAGTAAGAAAGTAATTTTAAAAAGAATTTTTCGGCTTTTTCATTAAGCTTTTGTTTCTTAATAAATGTCAATTAATTTTTTATTGAATCACTTAATAACATCTTCTCTAATTAATACATATTATCAGAAGCCATCCTACCAGTAGTCTTTAACCAATTTTGAGCTTCTATATAATTATTTGGTGCTAATCGGATTGCTTGTTTCCAATATTCAGCGGCTTTATCAAACATTGTTCTAGCTGTCTCAAGATCCCTTTTTTCTGAGGCTTTAACTCCTTGATAATGGTATATAACAGCAATATTATTTAAAGCAGGAGGAAGTCTAGAGTTCAAGTCTAAAGCCTGGTGATAATATTCTAGAGCCTTAATATATTCTCCATTACTCGCATAAATAAGACCTATATTGTATAGAATGTAACTTCGATCATATGGGTCTTCTTCTAATCTTAGAGCTTCATAGTAATTTTCTAAAGCCTCAGCATACTCACCTTCAGACTGAGCAGACATGCCATCTCTGTAATACGCAAAAGCCTCTTTTTCTTGTTTGCTAGCAGGAAGAACTTTTAAAACTATATCTGCTATAACTGTGAAAGTTTTATCTATGAAATTATCATTCTTTTGAAATCTAGGCATAAAGTTTAATTAATATTGACTTATCTGAACTTCTAAAAACACAATTTTTTAAGTTTAGTTTGAATAAAAATAAGATACTTTTCTTATCGTATATAATCAGGAAACGCTATTTTTATAATTGCTAATTATTCTTTTAACAAAATATTTAGTTTATAAAGATCACAAAACTTTGTCATACTATTACAATAGTCTAGTACTCTTTAATAAATTTAGCTCACGAAATTAAAAACGAAAATTTTTCCCTTTCTTGTCTTCAATAATCATATTATGATATAAAATGCGACTTTATTATGTTGCATTCATCAATAATGACTTTAAATTAACACTACTTATTTTTTATTCCCTGAGTAAAATTAATCTAGATATTTAGATTTTTCTCATGATCATCAGCCATATTAGAATTTATGTGATTTTTATCAATATGTGCACTAGGAAAAAAAATAGAGGTATTTAGGATGGAATGAGATAATCTTCAAGATCTTGGCAAAGTAAGATGAATTAAATATGATGTAGAATCAAATGAAATTAATATTGCTTATATAATCATTATAAATAATAATTACTGAAAACTAAGATAGTGAAGAGCGTAATTATTTAAAGAAATGGCTTTTTTTTAGTCAAAATAATAATAAAAAGTAGGAACAAGAATGATAAAAGGAAGAACCAAATACTTTGAGGTTAGTAACGTAATAAAGCAAAGCTGGATATCAAAAATGAGTGTTAGTCATAGCAATACTAGACAAGAAATGCAAAGAAAAAATACAAGTGAAACAGAAGTTTTATTATTAGTTAATCCGTTAATAATAAAAAGCTTGGGAAGCCCTTATTCTATAAACGACGGAAACCAATTCAAACAAGGTAAATCTCTGGAGTTTGGTCTTGAGAGCGAGAAGCCTGTCAACCCAAAATTAGAAAAGAAAAATAAAAAAATAGTAAAGAATGAAGAGACAGAAGCTCCAAAAAGTAAATTAAAATTAAAGAAAAAGATAAATAGTAATGATGATGATGCAAATACAATAAAAAAACAAGGTGGTAGTAGTGCTAAGAAAAATAGGAAGTTAAGCCGAAAAAAAGCCGCGGGTGATGAATCGACTAATGAAAAACCGACAGAAATCTTTTTATCAAATCCAATTTCTGTCCAAGAGTTAGCTGAAAAAATATATGTATCTGAGACGGAAATAATTAGAACGCTTTTCTTAGATGGAGTCATAGTTAATATCAATCAAGTTCTCGACATAGAAACTGCCATAAAAGTTGGCGAGAAATTAGATATTACCATTATTGCAAGTGAAGAAGAAATAGTTAGTAATCGCAATAGTTTTATAGTGTCAGACGATCAAGAGAATACCGAACAACGCCCTCCTATAATCGCTGTGATGGGACATGTTGATCACGGTAAGACAACTCTTTTAGACAAGATTAGGCAGACTCAGATAGCTCAAAAAGAAGCAGGTGGAATTACACAAAAAATTGGAGCTTATGAAGTTGAAATCGATTACCGTGAAGAGAAAAAGAAACTTGTTTTCTTAGATACTCCAGGACATGAAGCTTTTTCTTCAATGAGATCTAGAGGGGTACAGGTAACAGATATAGCTGTGCTTGTTGTTGCTGCTGATGACGGTGTAAAACCACAGACGATAGAAACTATAAAATGTATTAAAGAGGCCGAAGTACCATTAATTGTGGCCATTAACAAAATAGATAAAGATGATGCAAACATCGATAATATAAAACAAGAATTAAGTTCATATAATGTTGTTCCTGATGATTGGGGAGGCGATACTCCAATGATCCCTATTAGTGCGAAACAAGGTACTAATATGAATGAATTATTAGAAATGATGGTTTTAGTTAGTGAGATGTTAGATTTAAGGGCTTCAATAAGTGTCAATGGACAGGGAACAGTCTTAGAAGCTAATCTAGATAAGAGCAAAGGAGCTATTGCGACATTGTTAGTACAAAATGGTGTACTAAATGTAGGAGATATAATCGTTACCAGTCAGCATATGGCAAAAATCAGAGGAATGATTAATTCTAATGGTGAGGCCATAACAGAATCTTTACCTTCTTCTCCTGCTTTAGTATGGGGGCTATCAGATGTACCAAATATTGGGGACAAATTTGAAGCTTTTAAAAATGAAAAAGAAGCGAAAGCTGCACTAGAAATTAGGAAAAATGAAAGTGCTAATATTCAAAAAACTAATTCTACTTCTGATAAATATTCTTTATTAAGTTCCAATATAGAGGCTGTTATAAATTTAGTCATTAAGACAGATATACAAGGATCAGTGGAAGCTATCATAAGTAGTATTAATCAAATTGATCAAGAGAAAGTCAAGATTAGAGTCTTATATGCTTCCCCAGGAGAAATAACAGAAACAGATGTTGACTTCGCTGATGCTAGCAAATCTAAAATCCTTGCATTTAATACCACTTTAGCTCCAGGAGCTAAAAAAGTTGCACGGCATTTAGGGGTAACTATTAAAGAATATAATGTTATTTATGATCTGTTTGATGACATCCAGGTAATGGTAGATGATATTATCGGGCCGCAATATGAAGAAAGAAGTATTGGGAAAGCAATAGTTAAGGCAGTCTTTCCCCTTGGGAAAAACTACGTTGCTGGTAGCTTTGTTAATGAGGGAAAAATAGTGAAAGGATGCCACATAAAAGTAAATAGAGATGGGGTACAAGTATACGAAGGGATACTGTCTTCACTAAAACAATTTAAACAGGATGTTTTAGAAATTGAACAAGATTCAGAATGTGGAATATACATAGAAGAATTCGATGAATGGAAAGAAGACGATGTTATATCAGCTTTTGAGTTAATAGAGAAAAAGAAAAAATAAATCGAATTAGACTTACTCAGATTTTTCTGTAATAAGTCTGTCTGGATTAGAACATACCATCTCGGTTAACAAATGGTAATAGGGACAGCATTCTTGCTCTCTTTACTGCTTTTGTTAGTCGAGTTTGTTGCTTAGTTGTTAAGCCTGTCATTCTACGAGGTAAGATCTTTCCTTGTTCTGTAAGGAATTTACTTAGTAGCTCCACATCTTTGTAATCAATTACTTCATTAGTAGGTAAAGGAGAAAGCTTGCGACGATAGATAGCCATAATTATTTTTTTTAATTTATTTTATTTCTTTAAAGATTTCGTGCTTTTTTGAAATGGGATTATACTTTTTTAATTCTATACGTTCTGGATTATTTCGTCTATTTTTTGTTGTATGGTATCTGTAGACTCCTTCACTAGTTTTACATTCTAGCGTTATTCCAATACGCACACCTTTAGTCTTAGCCATATGTTTATATATTCTTTATCTTCTAATTTTTTCTTGATATTTTGTTATATGTTATAATCTCTTATCGTGAATAGTAAAGCTTTTAGAGAAAAGAAATAATCTAACTAATTCAAAATAAAGAAAAAACGAATTATGGCAAATTCACCATCAGCTGAAAAGAGAATTGAAATAAATAAGAGAAATCAGCTAAGAAATAAAGCATATAAATCAACTCTACGTACAATTTATAAGAAATGCCTCATTGCAATTAATAACACAGATGAAAACAACATTACATCTGTACAATCATTAATGTCTCTTTCTTATAGCAAAATAGATAAAGCAGTCCAAAAGGGAATGATGCACAAAAATGCAGCAGCTTCCAAGAAAGCCTCTCTTGCAAGAGCACTTAAGAAAAGAGAGCAATTAAAATAATAGAAAATTCTACAAAAATATAAGTTACTTCAACTGTGGCTTATATTTATAATTTTTATTCTGAGCCAAAACTTTCAATAACACTAATTCAATATTAGATGTTTTGATAATATTTTTTAGTCATATAGAGTTAAGACAAAACAAGAAAGAAATGGTCTAATCCACCAGGTATTATTAGTCTGATTAATATTAAGAAAACGTAAGGGAGATAATAATCTAATGTCTAACACTAGCAAAATATCCACTTTTAGCCTACCAGACTTAGTTGAGATCCAACGTGCAAGTTTTTGTTGGTTTCTAGAAGAAGGGTTAGCTGAGGAAATCAAAAATTTTTCTCCAATAACTGATTACACGGATAACTTAGAATTACATTTGCTCGGGGATGATTACAAACTAAAATATCCTAAATATAGTATTAACGAATGTAAAAGGCGAGATGCGACTTATTCAGTACAAGTGTATGTTCCAGCTAGGCTAATAAATAAAGAAACTGGAACAATAAAAGAACAAGAAGTCTTTATAGGTGATTTACCTTTAATGACAGACAGGGGTACGTTTGTAATCAATGGAGCTGAGAGAGTTATAGTAAATCAGATAGTCAGAAGTCCAGGTATCTATTATAAATCAGAAACAGATAAACAAGGAAGACGTACTTACAGCAGCAGTTTAATATCAAATAGAGGGGCATGGGTTAAATTTGAAACAGATAGAAATGATCTAGTTTGGGTGAGAATAGATAAGACACGTAAGATTGCAGCGCACGTTTTCCTTAAAGCAATGGGATTAAGTGATAGCGATATTTATAACGGTTTACGACACCCAGAATATCTAAAGAAAACTTTTCGTGTTGAAGGCAATTATACCATCGAGGAATCCTTAATACAGATGTATGCGAAATTACGTCCTGGAGAACCAGCCACAGTGAACGGTGGTCAACAGATTTTATATTCACGTTTTTTTGATCCGAAAAGGTATGACTTAGGAAAAGTAGGAAGATATAAACTTAACAAGAAACTAAGTCTTTCAATACCAGAAAATATCAGGGTTTTAACTCCCCAAGACACGTTAGCTGCTATTGATTACTTAATAAATTTAAAATTTGACATTGGGGAAGTTGATGATATTGATCATCTGGGTAATAGAAGAGTCAGATCTGTTGGAGAACTGTTACAAAACCAAGTTAGGGTAGGATTGAATAGATTAGAAAGAATAGTCAGAGAAAGGATGACTATTTGTGATGCCAATTCACTTACTCCTAATACATTAGTTAATCCAAAACCAATTGTCGCAGCTATTAGGGAATTCTTTGGTTCTAGCCAATTATCACAATTCATGGACCAAACTAATCCTTTAGCTGAATTAACTCACAAGAGAAGAATAAGCGCATTAGGCCCAGGTGGACTAAACCGTGACCGGGCTGGATTTGCAGTTCGAGATATTCACTTAAGCCATTACGGACGTATTTGTCCGATAGAAACTCCTGAGGGACCAAATGCAGGGCTAATTGGTGTTTTAGCAACCCATGCAAGAATTAATTCGTATGGCTTTATAGAAACTCCATACTACAAGGTTGAAGATGGTAAGCCAATGATGCATAAGATGCCCATCTATTTAGCAGCAGACCAAGAGGATGATTTCCGAATAGCCCCTGGTGACACACCCATAAGTGAAAATCTAGAGATCAAAAATGAAATAGTGCCAGTTAGATATAGACAAGAATTTACAACAACCAAGAAGAATCTTGTTGACTATGTCGCAGTATCACCAATACAAGTTATATCTATAGCAACATCGCTTATACCATTTCTAGAACATGATGATGCTAACAGAGCTCTAATGGGATCGAATATGCAAAGACAAGCTGTTCCCCTGTTATATCCAGAGAGTCCACTGATAGGAACAGGACTTGAGGCACAAGCTGCACGAGACTCAGGAATGGTCGTGGTTAGTCTAGAAGATGGAGTCGTAACTTACATTTCAGCTGATAGGATTTGTGTTACTAACAAGGAAGGAAAAGAAATTTCATATAATTTACAGAAATACCAAAGATCTAATCAAGATACATGTATAAATCAAAGGCCTTCTGTTTGGCTTGGAGAGGAAGTCGTAACAGGACAGGTTATTGCTGATGGTGCTGCCACAGAAGGAGGAGAATTAGCATTAGGACAAAATATTTTAGTCGCTTATGTGCCATGGGAGGGTTATAACTACGAGGATGCTTTCCTTATTAGTGAAAGATTAGTTTATAACGATGTTTACACTTCAGTACATATAGAAAAATATGAAATAGAAGCGCGACAAACTAAGTTAGGATCGGAAGAAATTACAAGAGAGTTACCCAACGTTGGTGAGTACTCTCTTCGTAAGCTAGATGAGAATGGAATTATAGTGATTGGTTCATGGGTAGAATCTGGAGATATCTTAGTCGGAAAAGTCACTCCAAAAGGAGAATCTGATCAGCCTCCAGAGGGGAAATTACTAAGAGCCATTTTTGGTGAAAAAGCTAAAGATGTTAGAGATACATCTTTGAGGGTACCAAACGGAGGCAGAGGTAGAATTCTAGATGTCAGAATATTTACAAGAGAGAAAGGAGATGAATTGCCTGCTGGAGCAAACATAGTTATCCGGGTCTATGTTGCACAAACCAGAAAAATACAGGTTGGGGATAAAATGGCAGGACGCCATGGCAATAAGGGAATTATTTCTAGAATTCTACCTAGACAAGATATGCCATATTTACCTGATGGGACACCTGTAGACTTGGTTCTTAATCCGTTAGGAGTTCCTTCAAGAATGAATGTAGGACAGATATTTGAATCATTATTAGGACTGGCGGCTGAACATCTCAATAAAAGATTTAAAATAGTACCTTTTGATGAAATGCACGGTGCGGAAGCCTCGAGAGTTTTAGTAAATGATAAATTGACGACAGCTCGCAATATCACAGGAAAAGACTGGATTTTTGACCTCCAGCATCCGGGCAAAATAAGACTATTTGATGGTAGAACAGGAGAAGCTTTTGATAATCCGGTAATGGTAGGCATTTCATATATGCTAAAACTAGTTCACTTAGTTGACGACAAAATACATGCGAGATCTACAGGACCATATTCTCTGGTTACCCAGCAACCACTAGGTGGAAAAGCGCAACATGGTGGACAAAGATTGGGAGAAATGGAAGTTTGGGCTCTTGAAGCTTTTGGGGCATCTTACACCTTACAGGAGCTGCTTACCGTTAAGTCTGATGACATGCAAGGAAGAAATGAAACACTTAACGCAATTGTGAAGGGAAAACCGATTCCGAGACCGGGAACACCAGAATCCTTCAAAGTATTAATGAGAGAACTACAGTCTTTAGGATTGGATATAGGGGCATATAAAATAGAGACACTTCCTGATGGACAAACAAGAGGCATAGAAGTAGACCTAATGTCTAGTGCGAGCAACAAAAAGTTTCACTCAAGACCTACTTATGAATCTATAACTCGTGAAGATATAGAAACATCTTTGATTTAATATGAATAAGGAATGGAGAAAATACAATGCCAAAAATAGAACAGTATTTTGATTATGTAAAAATTAATCTGGCTTCCCCACAAAGAATAAAGAAATGGGGAGAGCGGGCTCTTCCTACTGGACAGATCGTTGGAGAAATAACTAAACCAGAAACAATTAACTATAGGACATTAAAGCCAGAGATGGATGGTTTGTTTTGCGAACGTATTTTTGGTCCTGTAAAAGATTGGGAATGCCACTGTGGTAAATATAAAAGAGTTAGATATAAAGGGATTGTATGTGAGAGATGTGGTGTAGAGGTTGTTGAGTCTAAAGTTCGTAGACATAGAATGGGATATGTCCAACTAGCAGCGCCTGTTACGCATGTTTGGTATTTAAAAAGTTTGCCAAGCTATATAGCAGTTTTATTAGATATACCATTGAAAGACGTGGAGCAGATTGTCTATTTCAACTCATATGTTGTAACAAGACCCGGGAATTGTGCCAGCTTAAAATATAAGCAATTACTCAGTGAAGATGAATGGATTGATATAGAAGACCAATTGTATCAAGAACAATCGGACATTTATGGTGTTGAAGTTGGGATAGGAGCCGAAGCTATACAAAAGTTACTAAAGGATATTGATTTGGAAGTAGAGGCCGAAAGTTTAAGAGAAGAAGTCTTATTATCAAAAGGAACAAAAAAAGATAAAGCTATCAAGAGATTGAGAATAATAGATAACTTTATTGCTACTAGGTCTGATCCATCTTGGATGATACTAACAATATTGCCTGTAATACCTCCTGATTTGAGACCGATGGTACAACTTGACGGTGGAAGATTTGCAACATCCGATTTGAATGACTTGTATAGAAGAGTTCTTAACCGTAATAATCGACTAATAAGACTACAAGAAATTCTTGCTCCTGAAATCATTATTCGTAATGAGAAGCGTATGTTGCAAGAATCAGTAGATGCTCTTATTGACAACGGAAAGCGGGGGAAAGTTGTTGTTGGAGCAAATAATAGACCTCTAAAATCACTTTCAGATATTATTGAAGGAAAACAAGGAAGATTTAGACAAAACTTACTTGGAAAACGTGTCGATTACTCAGGGAGATCTGTTATTGTCGTAGGACCACAACTACAGTTAAATCAATGTGGACTGCCGAGGGAAATGGCTTTAGAGTTATTCCAACCATTTGTCATACATAGACTTATACATCAAGGATTGGTTAACAATATCAAAGCAGCAAAGAAACTGATTCAAAAAAATGAATCTATTGTTTGGAATGTGCTCGAAGATGTTATACAAGGACATCCGGTGCTTTTAAATCGAGCTCCAACATTGCATAGATTAGGAATACAGGCTTTTGAACCAATATTAGTAGAAGGAAGAGCTATTAAATTACACCCTCTTGTATGTCCTGCTTTTAATGCAGATTTTGATGGCGATCAAATGGCAGTGCATATACCATTGTCATTAGAAGCGCAGGCTGAAGCAAGATTATTGATGTTAGCTCCTTATAACTTCTTATCTCCAGCAACAGGTGAGCCTATCATTATGCCAAGTCAAGATATGGTACTTGGATGTTACTATTTAACCGCAGAAAATCCTACTCAGCAGAACAAACAAGCATACTATTTTTCTAGTTTAGATGATGCATTATTAGCTTATGATTCGAATAGCATTCCATTACATTCTTATGTATGGGTGAGGTTTGATGGAATAGTTGATAACGAGAATACAGCTATTAGAATTGAGAATACAGAAGATGGAAATGAATTACACATTTTTGATGACCGCATAATCAAAAAGAATGTAAATGGGGAAATATTAGTTCAATATTTATTAACTACTCCTGGGAGAATCTTATTAAATAAAATTTTATTAGACTCGTTAGTAATAGCAAAATAGTGAAAAGTTTGTCATAACAAAAAATATATCATGAAAGAAAAATATTTGTTTGTACCTCCTAAGCCTAGATTTACTAATAAAGTCATAGACAAGAAAGAACTTAAACGTCTTATGGCATGGGCTTTTAGTAATTATGGTACAGGAAGGGCCTCTTACATGGCCGACAGATTAAAGGAATTAGGATTTCATTATGCTACGCGAGCTGGAATCTCATTAAGCGTAGAAGACTTGAGAGTGCCTCCTACAAAGCGTAGTTTACTGAACAGAACAAATGAGGCAATCCAGTTAACAGAAGAACAATATGAAAGAGGAGAAATTACAGCAATTGAAAGGTTTCAAAGAGTCATAGACACTTGGAACAATGCAAGTGAAGAATTAAAAACTGAAGTTATTAAGTATTTCAAAGAGACAGATCCTCTTAATCCAATTTATATAATGGCTTTCTCTGGTGCCAGGGGGAATATATCTCAAGTCCGACAACTTGTAGGAATGAGGGGATTAATGGCTGATCCACAAGGTCAAATCATTGATCTTCCAATCAAAAGCAATTTTAGAGAGGGGCTAACCGTAACTGAATATATTATTTCTTCGTACGGAGCTCGAAAGGGTCTTGTTGATACGGCTTTAAGAACAGCGGACTCAGGATACTTAACCCGCAGATTAGTTGATGTTGCTCAAGATATAATCATTAGAGAAATAGATTGTGGTACCCAACGAAGTATTATTATCAAAGACATGATTGCGAACAATCAACTATTAATACCTATAGGTAGTCGATTAGTAGGAAGAGTTCTATTTGAGACTTTATATTACCCGCATGATGGTGGAGTGATAGCACATATTAATCAAGATTTAGATCACGAGACAAGTAAAATAATTGTCGATGCTGGAATAAAATCGGTAAGTGTTAGATCACCATTGACCTGCGATTCGGCTAGATCTGTGTGTCAGTTTTGTTATGGATGGAACTTAGCTCATGGTTCACTAGTAGATTTAGGTGAGGCAGTCGGGATTATTGCAGCTCAGTCAATTGGGGAACCAGGGACTCAACTAACAATGCGTACTTTTCATACTGGAGGAGTTTTTACTGGGGAATTAGCAGAACAAATCAAAGCACCATTTAGTGGGATTATAAGATTGCCTAAAAATCTAAGATCAAGACTCATTAGGACTAGACATGGACAAGAAGCTATAGTTTTAGAAGCCAGTTATAAATTATCACTTTATGATTATCAACTGAACGAGAGAAAAATAGAGTTCACACAGGGGACTATATTATTCATCAATGACAATGAGCAATTTCGTGAAGGACAAGTCATAGGTGAAATTAGTACAAAAACTAATCTTATTACAGAAAGAGCAACTAAAGACTTATTGACAGAAAGTTCTGGAGAGGTATTCTTTTCAGACCTAACAGCTGAGGAGAGGATTGATAGACAAGGTAATGTGACAACGAAGACTGGAAAGGGAGGACTAGTATGGATACTTTCAGGTGAAGTGCATACCTTACCCCAACTATCAGAACTTGAGGTAGCGCAAGGGGATCAAGTAATAGAAGGGACAACTTTAGCAACAACCCATATAATTAGTGACTATGGCGGAACTGTTAGACTAAACCAACAATCAAATTTAGATGAAATTAATGAAATACATATAGTTACGTCCTCAATTTTTATTAAAGACGCGATTATCAAAAATGAATATGATAACGACGAAAATACTGGCAATTTCTTTTTAAATTTCTCGAATGGTAATCAGTTCTTAATGCTCTGCTCACCTGGAAATAAAATAAGTAATTCGCAAGTCATAGGAGAATTAGTAGATGCAAAATACAGGACAAAAACAGGTGGATTCATAAAATATTATGATGAGACGGAAAATCTAAGTGGAATGACTCGTCTACTGTGGGTACCAGAGGAAACACATGAAGTAAAAAAAGATATTTCTTTATTAATGGTAAGAAATAATACTTATGTGGAAGCTGGGGCTGAAATTGTTAAGGATGTAAGAACAGAAAACTCAGGATACTTAGAAGTAACTGAAGACAATGGTATTGTTGAAAAACTAATTATCAAAGTAGGAGAAATAGTAAAACAAGATAAAGAAGTAACAGCTACACTTGGTTTACCGAGATTCATTGAGAAAAATGAGGAAATCTGTGATGGGATAAATGCTAATAACTTATCCTATGTGGAAGAGATTGCAGAAGGCATACTAATTAGGCCTGTCCATGAATATCACATCAATAAAGAACAATTTCAGGTTGAGACAGAACATTCGTTTAACGGTGACCAGTCAATTAACATAAACTTAGTACAACATCTGATATTTAAAGATGGAGAGAGAATTGAGTCTATCAATGGTGTAGATTTAGTTAAAACTTATCTAACAGTAGAAATAAACTCCGACCAAGTCCATGGCTCAGCTGACGTAGAATTTTTAGATACTGATAAATCAGGTGAATATAAATTACAAATTGCTATATTAGAGAACCTGCAAATTAAACATGATACGTTTGGTGAAAGCAATAAACAACAAACAAAAACAATTTTTTGTATAGATGATGGCCAGGCAATAACTGCAGGTACGATCGTCGCTAAAACTTCGCTTATATCAAAGTCGCAAGGAAGAATTGAAAATATTAATGATAGCGGACAGTCTGGAAGAAAAATCTTGATATTAAGAGATACGGATCAAGAAACCATTAATCTTCATGGTCAGACGCCTCAAGTGTCTGAAGGGGAGTTAGTACGTTATGGTGACCAAATAGCTGCAGACATTGTTGCTAAAGAATCTGGACAGATAGTAGGACTTGATAAGGATACGATAAGAATACGATCTGCACACCCTTATTTAGTATCCTCAGGTGCTATATTACAAACAAAAAATCAAGAACTTGTCCAAATGGGGGACACATTAGCCATCTTAGTGTTCGAGAGATCAAAGACTGGAGATATCGTACAAGGTCTACCAAGAATTGAGGAAATCTTAGAAGCAAGACGCCCTAAAGAGGCATGTAAATTAGCACAAAGGCCAGGAAAAATCAAAGTCTGGTATGATTCGGAAGAAAATTACCATGTAGAAATACTAGAAACAGATGGCAACATTAATGAATATTTAGTAAATAGTACACAAAAGGTTATAGTTTCAAATGGTGAAAACATTCTTTTGGCTGAAGCAATAACAGATGGAGCTCCTAACCCACATGAAATGTTAAGTCTTTATTTTAATTTCTACAGCAATGTACTGGGGATATATGAAGCGGCCAAATTAAGTCTACAAAAGGTGCAAACATATTTGGTTAATGAAGTACAAAATGTTTATCAATCACAAAACGTAGAGATCTCGGATAAGCATGTTGAAGTTATTGTGAGACAAATGACTTCAAAAGTTAGGGTTGAAGATGGGGGAGACACGACGCTGTTACCTGGAGAGCTTGTAGAATTGCAACAAATAGAAAATATTAACGAAGCAATGTTACTCACAAAAGGAATTCCAGCAAGTTATTCGCCAACGCTATTAGGAATAACTAAGTCTTCTCTTAATACAGATAGCTTCATATCTGCTGCAAGTTTCCAAGAAACAACGAGAGTATTGACAGAAGCTGCTATCGAAGGAAAAGCTGATTGGCTTCGTGGATTAAAAGAAAATGTGATTATTGGTAGATTAATTCCAGCTGGAACAGGCTTCAATTCATACACTGAAATTTCTAAAATTAATCAAAACGAAAAGAAAAACTCTGAAGGGTACTATTTTGAGAACAAGAGTCCTGATAACCAAATTATACGTTTCATGGCTGATGAAAGTACTGGTTACATATCAAACGACATTAAAATTCCTTAATCTTTTGGGTGTTTTTGAAGACTCGTTCTTTAACAGTATTTAAGTAGAAATAAAAAAATATGTTCTTACGAAGTCTAGAACTTTGATAATATATCGAAAGAAAAGATTTGTGTTATTAAATCTTCAAAGATTATCTATATTCCAATTAATATTAACTATTTAATTAGAAAAAAATTATGGCTGTTGTTACATTAGCTGAGTTATTAGAAGCAGGAGTGCATTTTGGACACCAATCAAGAAGATGGAATCCAAAAATGTTTCCATATATTTATGCAGAGCGTAATGGTATACACATAATAGATTTAGTTCAAACAGCAGAACTGTTAACTGAAGCATGTAGTTTTGTACGCAAGGCATCTGAAGAAGGAAAGAAATTTCTTTTCGTTGGTACAAAACGTCAAGCGGCGGGTGTTATAGCGCAAGAAGCTGAAAGATGTGGGGCTCATTACATTAATCAGAGATGGCTTGGAGGTATCCTTACAAATTGGTTTACTATCAGAACAAGAGTTGAAAGATTAAAAGACTTGGAGAGTAAAGAAGAAAGCGGTTATCTAGATAAATTACCGAAAAAAGAGACAGCAATGCTTAAAAAAGAGCTGGAAAAATTACGTAAAAATCTTAATGGAATAAAAGATATGAAACGTTTACCAGACCTTGTTTTAATTGTTGATCAAAAACGCGAAAGTACAGCTGTTCAAGAGTGTATGACATTAGGAATTCCAATCATATCAATTCTAGACAGTAACTGTAATCCAGATATTACTGATATTCCAATTCCGGGCAATGATGATGCTATTAGATCTATTAAACTAATAGTTGGAAAGATAGCTGACTCTATCTGTGAAGGGAACAACGGTAAAGTTCAATATAACGATAAGGAAGAAGCAGAAATCGCTTAATTTTTATCCGTTTAGAGAAAGAATATCGTAAATTTATATATAAAGAATAAGAAAAAATATGGCTGCTGAAATTTCTGCAAAAATTGTAAAAGAATTACGTGACAAGACATCTGCTGGAATGATGGATTGTAAGAAAGCCTTACAGGAAGCAGATGGAGATTTTCAAAAAGCCGAAGAGGCTTTAAAGAAGAAAGGTTTAGCTGTTGCTGACAAGAAATCGAGTAGAATTGCCACTGAGGGAATTGTAGAAGCTTACATACACATGGGAGGAAAACTAGGAATCTTAGTTGAAGTTAATTGTGAAACAGACTTCGTTGCACGAAGAGCAGAATTCCAAGAATTAGCTAGGAATATTGCTATGCAAATCGCAGCTTGCCCTCAAGTGCAATACATCAATGCGGCTGATATCCCACCGGAAATTGCAGAGAATGAAAAGAAGATCGAGATCGAAAAAGATGATCTAGGTAATAAACCACTAGAGATCAAAGAAAAAATTGTTGAGGGAAGAATACAGAAAAAATTAAAAGAAATGGTGCTATTAGAACAAGCCTTTATCAGAGATTCTTCAATGACAATTGAAGAGTTAGTGAAGAAAAACATTTCAACTTTAGGGGAAAATATACAGATTCGCAGATTTGAGAGATTTGTATTAGGAGAAGGGCTTGAAAAGAAAAATGAAAACTTCAGCGATGAGGTCGAGAAGATGATGAAAAAGGACTAAACCTATTAAGCTATTACTTATATATATAATTAACATTAAAAGCTTGTGATTAACCACATTTCACCGGTGTGAAAGCTTTATTATTAAGGTAATCAGGGGAATGCAGAAAGTATACATTTAGTGCATAATATTTAGTAATATCTTTCAGTATTATAAAAAGAAAAGAGAGTTTTTCACATATAACTTTCAAAGGTATAATTTATTTGTGTTAGTTAAGTTTATGCTTTTCTTCTAAATTAACATTCAAAAATTGCAAAAGAATTATACTCAACTATGTATCAGAATAACCTTAGCGCTTTTCAATCCTTCTATTCACTAGCTGAAGTTGAAGTTGGAAAGCACCTTTATTGGGAAATTGCAGGATTAAAACTACACGGACAAGTATTCATTGTTTCATGGTTAGTGATTGCGGCACTTTTAACATTCGCAATTGCTGGAACTAGAGATCTTAAGCAAACTCCAGAAGGTCTACAAAACTTCATGGAATACGCTTATGAATTCTTACAGGACATTGCTAAGAACCAGATTGGTGAAGAAGAGTACCGACCTTGGGTGCCATATATCAGTACAGTTTTCTTATTTATCTTTGGAGCAAACTGGGCAGGAGCTCTTATTCCTTGGAAACTAATAACTCTTCCAGAAGGGGAATTAGCAGCGCCAACGAACGATATTAACGTAACAGTTGCTTTAGCATTATTAACTTCTTTCTCATACTTCTACGCTGGAATAAACAAGAAAGGAATTGGATACTTCGCTAGATATGTTCAACCAACTCCTATTCTACTTCCTATTAACATCCTTGAAGACTTCACAAAGCCACTATCGCTAAGTTTCCGTCTTTTTGGTAACGTTCTTGCAGATGAATTAGTTGTTTCTGTATTTGCTTTATTAGTACCTATTTTAATACCATTACCAGTAATGATTTTAGGATTGTTTGCTAGTTCTGTGCAAGCATTAATTTTCTCTACATTATCTGCAGCATATATTGGTGAGGCTCTAGAAGATCACCACTAAATAACATCAGTATCTGAAATAATTTAATCTTTATAAATATGATAACTATCACAATAATCTTATGAATCCTATCGTATCTGCTGCTTCAGTTGTTGCTTCTGGTCTATCTGTTGGTTTAGCTGCAATTGGTCCTGGTATTGGTCAAGGAACAGCTGCTGCGCAAGCTGTTGAAGGTATTGCTCGTCAACCAGAAGCTGAAGGTAGAATCCGTGGTACACTACTTCTTTCTCTAGCGTTCATGGAATCACTAACTATTTACGGTCTAGTTGTATCTCTAGCGTTACTTTTCGCTAACCCATTCACAGCGTAATTTTCGCTAACCCTTTTACAAGCTAAATATTTTTTAGTATCCCTGGTCATTGAAGAATGACTAGGGTATTGAAGTGGTAACATTTTTTTAAGGACCCATTATAAAAAATAAGTAATAATGACAAATCTGATATTTTTGTTAGCACAAGAAGCTGCTAAAGAAGCAGAAGGCGGCTTATTCGATTTTAATGCCACACTGCCTCTAATGGCACTGCAAATTCTGTTAATGATGGTAGTGTTAAATCTTGTGTTCTATACTCCGATAGCTAAAGTACTAGACGAACGAGATGAATATATTCGCAAAAATCTAACTGAAGCTTCTGAAACTCTAGCGAAAGCGGAGGCTATTACGAAGCAATATGAACAAGACTTAGCGCAAGAAAGACGCGAGTCACAAGTGATTATAGCTTCAGCACAGAAAGAGGCACAAGAAATCGTTGCGATGGAAATCAATCAAGCACAGAAAGACACTGAGGCATTAGTTAAGGAAGCTACGCAACAGTTAAATGCACAAAAAGATAAGGCTTTACTTGCCCTTGAGGAACAAGTAAATACTCTTAGCGAGCAGATTAAGAATAAGCTGTTAAGTGGTAAATTAACTGCATAGTGTCGAATAATTTGTTTGTAAAGTATATATAATATGAGTGATTTTCTATTGATTAGTGCCCTTGCAGAATTATCTTCTGGAAAGGGATTCGGATTTAATTCAAATTTTCTGGAAGCGAACGTATTAAACATTGCACTATTACTTAGTGGTGTTTTTTACCTAGGTCAAAATTTTCTAACTTCCGCGTTAGAACTTAGACAACAAAAGGTTACTGAAGCTATTCAAGAAGCTGAAGAAAGACTACAACAAGCTAACGCAAGACTTTTAGATTCAGAAAAACAACTGACAGAAGCTCAAAGCGTAATAGCTAAAATTAAAAAGGAAGCTGAAACTACTGCTCGTACAGTGAAAGAAACTATACTAGCACAAGGTAAGTTAGATATTGAAAGACTAACTAACAATGGTAAAAGTAGTATCGAAAAGGCTGAAATGCAAATTAAAAAGCAAATTCAGCAGCGTATCACGGATCTTGCTATGCAAAGAGTATCAACTCAACTGCAAGATTACATGACTCCTAGCCTTCAATCTAAAGTTATAGACAATAATATTGCTCAGTTAGGAGGACAATTCTAATGGCGAATAATATAAAAGTTGCTCAACCATATGCTAATGCTTTTATCCAAATGTCATCTGGAAAAGATTCATTAGATAAGATCATAGCTGACTTAACATATATTGAAGCTGCTTTACAATCACCTGATTTAGTACAAGCATTTGCAAATCCTTTACTGTCACTAGATACTAAAAAGGGAATGGTGAAATCAATTTTCAAAGGAAAAATTGATAGCAATACCGTAAACTTCTTATTAGTATTATGTGACAGAGGAAGAATTAGTTGTCTAGAAGCAATTACTTCTTTAGCATTAGAGATGGCATACAAGCAAGCTTCTGTAGAAGTTGCATATGTTATATCATCTTCTGAAATGTCAGAAGGACAGCAAGAAGCTTTAATTGGAAAATTAAAAGCAATGACGGGCGTTAAGCAAGTAAAGCTAGAAGTTGAAGTTGATAAAGCTTTAATCGGCGGATTTACAGTTCGAATTGGTTCTCGCATCGTTGACACTAGTATACAAGGACAACTAAGAAAATTAGCTTCACACTTAGGGGCATCATCTCCTCAATAGTTAAATAGTCCTTTTATTTTAAAAACATAATTTATCAAAGTAGACAAATATTGATATGGTAAACATTAGACCTGATGAAATCAGCAGCATTATCCGTGAGCAAATTGATAAGTACGATCAAGGAGTTCAAGTATCTAATGTGGGTACTGTTCTTCAAGTAGGAGATGGAATTGCTCGTGTTTATGGACTTGACCAAGTAATGGCTGGAGAGCTGCTTGAGTTCGAAGACAAAACTGTAGGTATTGCACTTAACCTTGAAAGCGACAACGTTGGTGTGGTATTAATGGGTGCTGGTAGAGCTATCTTAGAAGGTAGTCCAGTTAAGGCTACTGGAAAGATTGCTCAAATCATGGTTGGTAAAGACTTCTTAGGAAGAGTTGTAGACGGCTTAGGACAAGCTATTGACGGTAAAGGAGATATTAAAGGGGAAGAGTCAAGATTAATTGAATCAATGGCTCCTGGTATCATCTCTCGTAAGTCAGTTTGTGAACCTATTCAAACTGGTATCACATCTATCGATGCAATGATTCCTATTGGAAGAGGACAACGTGAGTTAATCATTGGTGATAGACAAACTGGAAAGAGTTCTGTTGCTGTTGATACTATCATCAACCAAAAAGGTGACGGTGTAGTTTGTGTTTATGTAGCAGTAGGTCAAAAAGCCTCAACTGTGGCGTCTCTTGTTACTACATTACAAGAAAAGGGAGCTTTAGATTACACTGTTGTAGTTTCAGCAAGTGCAGATGACTCAGCAACACTACAGTACATCGCACCTTACACAGGAGCTGCGATTGCTGAGTACTTCATGTACAAGGGACAAGCAACACTAATCATTTATGATGACTTATCTAAGCAAGCGAGTGCATACAGAGAAATGTCTCTTCTACTAAGAAGACCTCCAGGAAGAGAAGCTTTCCCTGGTGATGTATTCTACCTTCACTCTAGATTACTAGAAAGAGCTGCTAAATTAAGTGATGCTCTAGGAGGAGGAAGTATGACTGCACTTCCGATTATCGAAACGCAAGCTGGTGACGTTTCTGCATACATTCCTACAAACGTTATTTCAATCACAGATGGACAAATTTTCTTATCTGGTGATTTATTTAACGCAGGTATCAGACCAGCTATTAACGTAGGTATTTCTGTATCACGTGTTGGTTCAGCTGCGCAAATCAAAGCAATGAAGCAAGTAGCTGGTAAACTAAAACTAGAACTAGCACAATTCGCGGAATTAGAAGCGTTCTCTCAGTTTGCTTCTGATCTAGACCAAGCTACAAGAAATCAACTAGCAAGAGGTCAAAGATTAAGAGAAATTCTTAAGCAAGCAGCTAACTCTCCTATTCCAGTAGAAGAGCAAGTAGCAATTATCTACACAGGTATTAACGGTTTCTTAGATGATATTGAAGTAGCGAAAGTAAAAACTTTCGTTGAAACTCTAAGAACAAACTTAAGAAACTCAAAGCCTGAGTACGCTAAGATTGTTAAAGAGACTAAAGCTTTCTCACCAGAAGCTGAAGCTATGCTAAAAGAAGTTATTAGCAGTACAAAGAGCAGTTTTGCTTAATTAGTAACTAACAATAACGCAATAAAAAAACTCAAAGTTATTAATTAATTAATAACTTTGAGTTTTTTTTATTTTAACCAATCATAGCCTTTTGTTTCCAATTCTTTAGCCAGTGATTTATCTCCAGTTTTTATAATTTTCCCATCTTGCATCACATGTATGAACGTTGGCTCAATATAATCTAGTAGTCTTTGATAGTGAGTTATCAAGACTACAGCATTAGATTCGTTAGCTAAACTATTAATTCCCTTAGCAACAATTTTTAAAGCGTCAATATCTAGCCCTGAATCTGTTTCATCTAATATAGATAACTTTGTGTCTAACACAGCCATCTGAAGTATCTCATTACGTTTTTTTTCACCACCAGAGAATCCCTCATTAACGCTTCTATTTAGAAATGCAGGATCCATATTGATAACTTCTAGCTTTTGTGTGATAAAATCAAAAAACTCTAATGGATCTAGTTCCTCTAAACCTTGATATTTTCTTCTTGCGTTGCAAGAAAGCCGCAGAAAATCAGCATTACTTACTCCAGGTATTTCTATTGGGTACTGAAAACCTAAGAATATCCCTTTTTGAGATCTCTCTTCAGGGTCAGTTTCAGTAATAGACTCACCATTGAACAAAATGTCTCCTCCTGTGATCCTATAAGCTGAATGGCCAGCTACAATCTTGGCAAACGTGCTTTTACCAGAACCATTTTTTCCCATTATTGCGTGGATTTCACCAGCATTGACCTTTAAATTTAAATCTTTGATAACTGGTGTATCATTTATTGATGCTTTAAGCCCTTGAATTTCAAGGATAGGCGAAGTGTTAACCATATTTTCTTATCCAACTGTTCCTTCTAATTTTAAACTTAATAAACGGTCTGCTTCTAGAGCAAATTCCATAGGCAACTCGCTAAAAACATCTTTACAGAAGCCACTAATCATCAAGCTTATAGCCGACTCCATATCTATACCGCGTTGTAAGAAGTAGAACAACTGTTCTTCTTCGATTTTAGAAGTTGAAGCTTCGTGTTCCACAGTACTTGTTGGATTATTAACTTGTATATAAGGGAAAGTATTTGCCTGTGATTTATCTCCAATTAACATAGAATCACATTGAGAATAATTGACACTGTGATGGGCTTTTGGTCCAATTTTCACTTGACCTCTATAAGTATTCTTGGAGTTACCGGAAGATATGCCTTTTGAAACAATACGACTTTTTGTTCTAGGAGCTACATGAATCATTTTGGTTCCAGTGTCAGCTTGCTGATAGTTATTGGTTAATGCTACAGAATAAAATTCACCTATTGAATTTTCTCCGGCTAAAACGCAACTAGGGTACTTCCACGTAATAGATGAACCTGTTTCAACCTGTGTCCAAGAAATTTTAGAATTTTTTCCTGCACATAAGCCACGCTTAGTGACAAAATTATATATTCCGCCAATTCCATTTTCATCACCTGAGTACCAATTTTGTACAGTAGAGTACTTAATCTCTGCATTATCTAATGCAACTAGCTCAACAATAGCAGCATGTAACTGATTTGTATCAAATTGAGGCGCCGTGCAACCTTCTAGATAACTAACTTTGCTATTAACATCAGCTATAATCAACGTTCTCTCGAACTGACCAGAATCCTGATTATTTATTCTAAAATATGTAGATAACTCTAATGGACAAGTAACATTAGGGGGAATGTAACAAAAAGACCCCTCACTAAAAACAGCTGAATTTAGTGCTGCAAAATAATTATCGCCTATAGGAACTACTGTACCTAAATACTTTTCTACTAGGGATGGATGAGATTGTAATGCTTCAGAAATAGGACAAAAAATAACTCCAACTTTAGAGAGCTCATCTTTAAAAGTGGTTCCAACTGATACGCTATCAAATATAGCATCTACAGCAACATTAGCTAGTTTTTTTTGTTCTGTTAGTGGGATTCCTAGTTTTTCGAAGGTTGATAAAATGTCTTTATCGACTTCATCTAGACTTGATAGGTTATCCTTTTTTTTCGGAGCAGAATAATAAAGTATATTTTGATAATCAATATCTGTGTAATGAAGAGATGCCCATGTAGGAGCAATCATCTTTTGCCAATATGCGAAAGCCCTCAATCTGAAATCCAGCATAAATTGAGGTTCTCTTTTTTTCAATGAAATTAACCTAATAACGTCATCATTTATCCCTTTTGGAAAATCTTCTACTTCAACGTCAGTAGTAAAACCATATTTGTAAGGTTGAGCAAGAATTTTTTGCACATCTAAATTACTCTGATCTTTTTCATTAAATGTATCTAATGAAGTATCTGTGTTGACCATACTTTTTAAATTGATAAAATGTGTTATAGATATTCTATCAATCGTCAGAAGAAAAAAGTCAAAAAAAAAATATTGATTGATCTTCACTTAAAATAGGAGACTGTTAACTATGGATAATAGTCATAAACAGGGTGAATGGCGGAATGGTAGACGCAGCACACTCAAAATGTGCCGGCTTGATGTCGTGAGGGTTCAAGTCCCTCTTCACTCATGCCTCTAATAGAGGATTATAATCAATGTAGACAACTTCTAATTTATTAATTAAAGAAAAAATCTCTAAGATTTTTATAAAAATATATGACATTACTAATAGTAGGGGCTACTGGAACTTTAGGCAGACAAATTGTCAGAAGAGCTATAGACGAAGGTTACCAAGTAAAGTGCTTAGTTAGGAATTTGAGAAAAGCTTATTTTCTTAGAGAATGGGGAGCAGAACTGATTTATGGTGATCTAAGTTTACCAGAGACATTGCCTCTAGCCTTAAAGGACGTAACAGCCATAATAGATGCATCTACTGCTAGGCCTTCTGATCCATATAACGCAGAGACAGTTGACTTAAAAGGTAAACTAGCTCTAATAGAAGCAGCAAAAATTGTAAATGTAGAGAGATTTATTTTCTTCTCTGTGATCAATAGTGAAAAATATTCGGATGTTCCACTGGTAAAATTAAAGCTAGATATAGAATTCTATTTACAAAAGTCGGGGATAAAATATACGATATTTTATCTTGGAGGATTCTTCCAAGGACTTATTAGCCAATATGCAATTCCAATATTAGAAAAACAACCTATCTGGGTGACTGGAGAAAATACATCAATAGGATATATAGATACATCTGATATAGCAAAATTTGCACTGCGAAGTTTAGCACTAAAAGAGACAGAATGTCAAAAATTCCCTCTAGTAGGAAGAAAAAATTGGAATTCTCAAGAAATCATACAACTTTGTGAACGTCTATCTGGACAAGCAGCACGAATTACTAAAATTCCTATTAGCGCGCTGATAATATTTAGACAATTAATGGGATTTTTTGAATGGGGAGCTAATATAGCGGAGAGACTAGCGTTTGCTGAATTATTAGCAACCGGAGAAGACTTCACTAGTGATATGAAGACAACATATAAACTCTTCGGTTTTGAAGAAAATGAAACTGCGACACTTGAAGGTTATATGCAAGATTATTTTGGACGAATCTTGAGAAAATTAAAAGAATTAAGTGATGAGAAAGAAAAATCACTGTAAAAACTATTGTAATTAAGTTACAAAAGTTTCATGGTAATTCATTTTATTCAAGAACTAGATATATAATAATAACAGTACAGATCTACTAATGTAGATAGAAAAAAAATTTCCGGAGATAGATAATGTTCACATTAAAGATTGTTGTTTATACTACAGTGACCTTGTTTGTATCTCTTTTCGCATTTGGTTTCCTATCTAATGATGCTTCAAGAAACCCAAACAGAAAAGATTTAGAATAGTCAAAGGAGCTAATAGTGTGAATTCGTTTGACGGTGAAACCGATAATCATGACACACAGAGCCAGATAACTGGGAACATTCTTTAATGTTCCCAGTTATCTTTATTTTTTATACTGTGTAAAAAAAAGAAACGAAATACTAAATATTTTTTTTCAAAAAAAATATCAGTAATCTGAGGAGAATGGGGAAAAACTGATATGTATACTATAATGTTATAAAAGGTCACATTAGATATAAAGAGTTGGCCATAAAAATATAAGTTTAGAAATAAATATTCTCAATCAGGATTTCTGAAAGTCTCTAAAAAAAAGATTAATAAAATTGATGTAAAAGAATTTAGAAGTTCAATTAGGATAAAGTAAACAAAAACAAAGTAAAAATGAAGAATTGGCGCTTAAATAATATAAATCAGTCTGCTTTTGAAAAGACAGGTCCAGTACCACGTTCTATCACAAAAACGTTTGAAAAGTTTAAGAAAGAATTAGAACCAAACTCAGAATCAGAGATCATTGAAGAATTCAGAGTTTCTAGATATCAAACAGCTGCTTCTATTAAGTATTTAATCTTATTAGTTGCCGTACCTTTCATTGTTAATCAAATATCAAGGAATTTTATATTCTCTCCGTTTATTGATTACTTCTGGAATGATAATCAATCAGATATCTTCTTGAATGCATCACAGGAAGAAAGAGCATTTGGAGAATTACAAAGATTTGAGGAAAAAATACATTTCGAGATCTTGATTGGGCAATCTCCACCTCTATCACAAGAATCAATTGATAGAGAAGTAAAAAATAAAGCTATGGAATTAGCGCAGTTCTTTGTTCAAGAAAGTACTGATGCAATTAAAAACTTACTTTCAGACATACTTGCATTTATAAGTTTTGCGTATCTGGTGTTTACTGGAGGAAGACAAATAGCGGTCTTAAAATCGTTTATTAATGAACTAATATACGGATTGAGTGATACAGCTAAAGCATTTCTGATCATACTATTTACTGATATATTTGTTGGTTTCCACTCAACACATGGATGGGAGGTAGTGCTAGAAAATGGTCTTAGACACTTTGGCTTACCTGAGAATCATGATCTTATCTTCCTATTTATCGCAACTTTCCCAGTTGTTCTAGATACAGTATTTAAATACTGGATATTTAGGTATCTGAATCAAGTGTCGCCTTCAGCTGTGGCAACATATCATGAAATGAATGACTAATTCTAAGGTCAGAATATAAAAGAAAATCTGACCTAGAACCTTAGATTTTTTAGGTGTTTAGAATAGTTTTACATTACTAAGTAATACAAAAGCAAAACTTGCTCCACCGATAGCACCTACTAACCAACCAGATGTAAATTGCTTCCATCCTTTAGAACTTTGAAGTTGATCGCTTACTTCACTATCTTCAAAAGATACAACACCATAAATAGCAAGACAAGCAGACATGATAATTACAAGGCCTAAAGAAGAGAAGAACCCCGATAATAGTGCTACATCAGAATTTCTTAATGGGCCTAACTTATAGAAAGGTCCTACTAGGAAGTATCCATGAGTCATTCCTATCTCTAGACCTCTAAAAAGTGGAGATATTCCTGGTCTATAAGCAGGTAAATTTCCTAGCAAAGATCTAGTAAAACTTGATGTACTCACTGGAGTAGCTAAGTTACCTACGAAGGGATCATCATTATACGGTTTAATAAATTGTGACATATTACTTTTATAATTAACAATAAGTTTGTTCATTCACTACTTATATAGTAGCAATATTAATTAGATTTTGTAAAAAAAGCTCTCTTAATAAAATATTAAGTAAAAGAAAGTTACAGTGATGTATACTTTATATATTATCACTTTGTAAAGAATCTTACTATGAGCATACTATTAGGTTACATTATTTTATTAGCTTGTGCATTCGGTTTTGCAGCTGGACTTTACTTTGGTCTTTCTTCGATCAAACTTATTTAAAAATTAATTGTGCTTAGTTGGAAGTTAAATCCAAGTAAGCACTTTCTTTACTAATAAAAAATTTATATAAAAAAGTACTATGGATACTCGCTATGATCTTATTCTAGGATCTCGGAGAACTAGCAATTATTTGTGGATGATTATGACCTTTATTGGAGGAAGTGGATTCTTCTTAGCAGGTTTATCAAGTTATCTAGGATCTCAATTACTACCATTTGCAGATACAAAAGAAATTGTATTTATTCCGCAAGGAATCGTAATGACATTTTACGGAACAACGGGAATCTTACTAAGTGCATTTTTAGGCGCAACAATCTATTTAAATGTAGGAGGGGGATATAATTTATACGATAAAAAGAATAAAAAAATAGAGATATTCCGACTAGGTTTTCCAGGGAAAAAGAAAGAGATTTGTCTTTCCTATTCAATGAAAGAAATTAAGTCTGTTAAACTAATTATATCAGAAGGAATAAATCCCAAAAGGGAAATTTACTTACGAACAAAGGATCAGAGAGAAGTACCCATAACACGGGTAGGGGAACCATTATTATTATCACAAATTGAAGAAGAAGCTGTTGAATTAGCTAGTTTCTTAGAGGTGCCTCTAGAGGGTTTATAAAAATAATAGACATAGAATTAATTTATGATATAATCTTATAAGAACAAAAAGCGGGCATAGTTTAGTGGTAAAACCTTAGCCTTCCAAGCTAATGCTGAGGGTTCGATTCCCTCTGCCCGCTATTGAGAAGAAAAACTATATCTTTTGCCTTTATGTAAGGTTAAAAGATATAGTTTTTTTTATGTGTATCCTGGATACATATCAAAAATATCATTTAAAAATAGTTATTAAGAAACTTAAAGTTTTAGTGTCAAATAAAAAAGACAAATTCTTTATCTCCCAACAATCTGAAAAGGAATAAATTCTATTAACAAAAGTATTGTTTCTGGTCATTAATGGATCGGATTCTATTGGTATTCGTCACAACAAAAAATGAAAAAAGTTTTTTGTATTTATATTTTTTGACCTAAGAGCACATTAAGTGTATAAGAATAACTATGTTTTTTACCATAAATAAGTTTAAATACTCAATATCTTTTTCACGATAGAACATGGTTCGTTATCGTTCTAAAAGATCAGATACAGCTAATAGTCAACTGTCAAACAACGAGAGCTAAATAAAAAAAATTCTATTTATTAACAGATACTAGCTAATTATAATTAAGAATATTTGAATATTTCTATCTATTTGTGATATTACCATACAATAATAAACGCTCTTCAGTATAATGGAGATGTCAGGTAATAAAAGCATTAAGCTTAACTAACATAATCACTATTAATTCCATCTATAGACTAGACATTTATGATTTTGTCTATCTGATAAATAGGACTAATGGTGCAACACAGTTCTTTATAAATTCCCTTTACTACTTTTTCAGGAGGTAATATCTATGTCAGGAGGCTCAACAGGAGAACGTCCCTTCTCTGATATAATTACTAGTATTCGTTACTGGATTATTCACAGTATTACTATTCCGGCTCTTTTCGTAGCAGGATGGCTTTTTGTTAGTACTGGACTAGCGTACGATATTTTTGGTACGCCTAGACCTAATGAGTACTTCACACAAGAGCGTCAACAAGTTCCACTAGTTAATGATCGCTTCAGCGCGAAACAAGAACTAGAAGATCTAACAAAAGGTTTATAATAATTATAGGAGCATTAAATGAGTAAGATAAAGCAACCTATTTCGTATCCTATTTTCACTTTCAGATGGTTAGCTATCCATGGTATTGCTGTTCCAACAGTTTTCTTCCTTGGTGCAATCACTTCTATGCAATTTATTCAAAGATAGGAGTTTAATATGAGCGGTCCTAATCCTAATAAACAACCAGTTGAATTAAATCGTACTTCGCTTTTCTGGGGCTTACTTACGATTTTTGTACTTGCAGTATTATTCTCTAGCTACTTCTTCAATTAAGAAGTACTACGGAATAAATACAATATTGCAAAAAAAATTAATTAACCTGTAAAACTAATTAGTTTTATAGAATATCAGATCAGGAGAAAAATCATATGGCTAGTACAGGTAGAATTCCTTTATGGCTTATTGCAACAGTCGGTGGAACGGCTGCATTAACAGTTGTAGGACTGTTTATATTCGGTTCTTACTCTGGTGTTGGGTCATCTTTATAAAAAAAAGAATTAAAGAAACTCCATGCATATAAATTGCATGGAGTTTCTTTAATTCTTTTTTTTAAGCAATTTCATCTTGCTCTATGTAAATAAAAGCAAAAGCCATAACGAAACCTGGAAATATAATACCAATAATAGGTACAAGGATAGAAGGCAGATAAGCAGCTGTCATAATTTTACAACCTCCAAATAGAGAGAATATATTGAAAAAAGTTCTACTAAATCTACTATAACATCTAGTAGTCTACTGTATTATAACTGGCAAATAATGTAGTATGAAAATAAGTAAATATATTTTTAAAACTAAGTCTTAATTTAAGAAGATATCTACAAACATCGAAAAAGTGAATATAAAAGTAAGAAATAAAAAATAAAATGGATACCCCAAAAAGCTTACAAGCAATGCAGAAGTTCGCTGAAACATACGCACAAAGAACTAATACTTTTTTTTGTTCAGACCTAAGTGTTACATCAATAGTTATTGAGGGATTAGCTAGACACAAAGACCAATATGGAGCTCCATTGTGTCCTTGCCGTCATTATGATGATAAGGCTATTGAGGTCTCTGTAGCATATTGGAATTGTCCTTGCGTTCCTATGAGAGAACGAAAAGAATGCCACTGTATGCTTTTCTTAACTCCTGATAATGAATTTTCTGGAAGCGCTCAAGAAATTAATTTAGATTATCTAATTGATCAAATCCAGAAATAATTCACTTATTGTAGGGTAAATGTACTTAAGATTTCTTAATACATCTGACCTACAATAAGAAAAGAAAAATTACCTTATAGGTTACCACGTCTTAAAGCTATAAGGACAATAATAGCTGGACCAGCTGTTATCACAAGGAAAAGGGATGCAAGTTGTGCTAGAGTCTGTAGATTAGGCATAATTAGATAACCTCATTTTTTAATGAAATATTAAGTCTTTTGCAACACACAGAAAGATACTTAACACTGAAGTAATAGTGTAAGAGTATCTATCTTGGTACAATTATCTTCTAACCTTCATGATAATAGATTAATTCAACAGAGGAAATTAATTTTTGGAAAAGATTAGTCTTTAGATTTAAATCTTAAAGAACGGTTTACGAAAAGACCAATCGAAATCCACTAGATGGAAGGATGATATAAAAAAAGTACTTTAAACAGAAAGACTTGTCTTTGTTAAAGAAATATGATATTTCTATGATAAGAAATATGCAGGACTGCTAACTCAATGGTAGAGTACTCGGCTTTTAACCGATTTGTTCCGGGTTCGAATCCCGGGCAGTCCATTTTAAATAATAATAACCAAATGTTAAAGAAGAACGTTCTTCGCTTTTTATTTTAAGAATCATAAATAAAAATAAAAAAAAAGTATAGAATATAAAATCTTAAAATTTAATTGATACCCCCAGGGGAATTCGAATCCCCGTTACCTCCGTGAAAGGGAGATGTCCTAGGCCTCTAGACGATGGGGGCTTAGGTACTATATTAACTCTATATATAAAAAGATAACTAATATTTAAATAGATGTCAAGCTTTTTTTCTCCAGAGAATAAAACTTATAGAGAAAGTTAACGAGTTAAGTTTATACTAAAAGTGAATGAACAAAATAACACCACCAAATGTATGGATAATATAGTCCCTTTATTGTATCTTTCTATTTTGCTAGTTTCGCTAATTACTTTGAGTGTTTTTATCGGAAGACAAATAATAGAAAGAAAAGAAATAGAAGATAATCTTTCAGTTTTACAAAATAAAATCAGAAATAACGAAGCAAGTGCAGAAGATTATTATGAACTAGGATCAATCTATTTATCGAAGAAATTATTTGATCAAGCAATACTACAATTCAGATATGCTTTACAAATATGGAAAAATGAAGACTTAGAAGGAATATCTAGTCTTTATAATACTATAGGATTTACCTATGCAGAAACTGAGCAATATGAATTAGCAATATACTACTACAAGGAAGCTTTAAAGAACGATGATGATTATACAGTAGCTCTGAACAACCTTGGATATGCTTATGAAAAACAAAGAATGATTAGTGAAGCACTTTCAGCATACAGACAAGTTATAGAAAGAGAGCCAGAGAATGAAACAGCAGCTTCTAGAATACAAATACTGAAGAGAAGAATTCCGAAATCGGGATGACAGGATTCGAACCTGCGACATCCTGCTCCCAAAGCAGGCGCGCTACCAAACTGCGCTACATCCCGTTAGCTTACGCTACTAAACCTAATCTATCATACGATTAAAGATATGTCTAGAAGATTTGATTTATTTAGAATAAATGAGGAAATATATGAGACTTTCTTTACAAAAGATTCTAATAGGTCAGAAGAATGATAGTATGTAACTAAATATGAAATGGAGTATAAAATCGTGAAGAAATGGATCTCAACATTGCTACTATGTTTATTTGTAGCACTTCCTATGTCAGCTAATGCTGACGTAGCAGGACTAGTACCTTGTAAAACTTCGAAAGAATTCGCTAAGCGTCTTGATGGAAGCGTTAAGAAATTAGAAAGTCGCTTAACAAAGTATGAAGCAGGAACTCCTCCAGCATTAGCACTAGAAAAGCAAATTGAAAAAACAAAAGGTAGATTTGCCCAATACGGTGAAGCAGGCTTATTATGCGGAACAGATGGATTACCACACTTAATTACAGATGGTAGATGGAGTCATTCAGGAGAATTTGTTGTTCCTGGAATATTCTTTCTTTACATAGCTGGTTGGATTGGTTGGGTAGGAAGAAGTTATGTACTATTTGCTAGAGGAGCTGATAAGCCAACTGAAAAAGAAATTATTATCGACGTCCCTGTAGCACTTAGTTTTGTTGCAACGGGGTTTGTTTGGCCTGTAGCTGCATTTAAAGAGTTCACAAGCGGTAAGCTAATCGTACCCGCAGATGAAATTACAGTGTCTCCTAGATAATCAAGAATAAAACAAATAATATATCATGGATAGCAACTTTCTAAAATACCTTTCAACAGCACCTGTATTACTAACAGTGTGGCTATCATTAACTACAGGCTTAATCATTGAAGCCAACCGTTTCGTTCCGGACATGCTTTATTTCCCAATGTAATTAAGAAATTATATAAATTGCAGTGTTGTTGAATGAATCATAACAACATGTTAATATATTAATGTATCTGGGTGTATACAATATATACTCTTAACCTTGTCAGGCCTGGAAGGGAGCAGCAAAGGAGCTACTATATTGTTGATACACTCCAGATATACATTCTAATAACTATAATTTTTGTTTTTTTTCTCGTAAAAATACTTATTATTAATGTATTTATCACAGAATTAGATGGTAAATTATTAATTAGGAACTTTCATTTTAAAAATAGAAAGTAGCAGCGGTAAAAAATATAGAGGATTATTATGACTCCATCTTTAGCAGCTTTTATTAATAGCTTACTTTTAGGGTTATTTATCGTGGTTATTCCAGTTGGTACAGCTGTATTTTTAGTTAGTCAATCTGACAGAGTAACACGTAATTAATCAATTATTTATCTTAGAAGGTGTGTGGGTAAAATACAGCTTTAGTAATGTAAAGTACCAAGCTGTATTTACACATCTTCTTTTATTGTTTATAACAAGGAAAAGTAATGATACTATTAAAAGTATCTTCACAAAATATAAGATACTAACTATAGAAGACTAGAATTATTTTATATAGAATAGATCTGTAAGGTCTTCTCGGAAAAAAAAGCATTTATATAAAGATAATACAACATGCTAAAAAGATTTGGTTTCATTATCACAGCTACTCTGTGTGCAACTTTATTCTCATCTTCAGCTTATGCCCTTGATCTAGATGAAAACACAAGAAGCGTTCCATTAGATCAATCAGGAACAACTGTAGTATTAACTCCTGAGCAAGTTAAGCGCGGAAAAAGACTATTCAATGCTTCATGTGGTGCATGTCACGTAGGTGGTCTTACAAAGACGAATCCTAACCTTGGACTAGAGCCAGATGCTTTAAGTCTTGCGACTCCTCCACGTGATAATATTAATGCTCTTATAGATTATATGAAGGATCCTAAGAGCTACGATGGACTAGAGTCTATTGCAGAAGTACATCCTAGTATTAAGAGTGCTGATATCTTCCCTAAGATGAGAAGCCTAAATGATGAAGACTTATTCGCTATTGGCGGACATATTCTACTTCAACCTAAGTTATCTGCTGAGAAGTGGGGCGGAGGAAAGATTTACTACTAATTTATGTAAATCAAAGGTAACAACAGATAAATATTTATATGTTGTTACTTTTACTTTTTGCTCGGGGATTATAAAATGTAGACAAGGAATCAAAAAATTATCCTACATAATTTTTTTTCCTTCCTTAGGCTCTAATGCACAAACGAAACAAAGATGAAAAATTACATAATTGTAGAAGAAAAAAAAAAGTTGCCATCTCATACAATAATTACCGCTTAAAGCAAATTATAGGTGTTCATTCTACTTACAATGTCGGTGATATATATATAGGCATCGTTGTTAGTATCTTAAAAAACATTAATATAGCTTTTGTTAAATTGGATAGATGGAATCAAAATGGTTTCATGGTTATTAAAGACGAATTTTTTTTTACTTTTAGAGAAAATGTAAATATAGGAGAGCAAATAATTGTTCAGATAGCTAAGGAGCAAATTAGCAAAAAAGGACCTACAGTTACAAGAAATATCAACATAGACAGCGAATATTTGGGGGTCCACTTATATAATAGTGGGCGTTTGTCTATAGAACAAGAACTCAAAATTCATAGCAATAAATATTTAAAAACAATTGGCATACTAACCAAGCCGAATGGCATTTGTTTAAATATTAAAAGAAAAACAAATGAGATAAATGTATGGGAACTGATTGATTATTTGAGGGAAGTACATACAAAAGTAACATCAATAAGAAACAAAATAGAGCAGACAACAAGAGTACCTTGCTTGATAACATCAAAACAAGGAATGATAGATATTATCTTAAAAAAGAACTTAGTCCAAAAAGATACAACAATAGTTACTAAATCAAAAAATCAAGCATTAGAAATAAAGAGGGAAATTATTTCTAAAAGTAATAACAAAAAAAGAATCTACATAGAATATTGTAAGGGAAAAGCATTTAGGAATTTTCATTATTACATAGAACATTTTATAAGGAAGGGACTCGAATCAAGAATAGAGTTGTCTACAGGTGGTCACATAATCATAGAAAAAACTGAAGCACTTACATCAATAGATGTTAATTCAGGATCATTTAGTAAAATTAGTTCATCTAGGGAAACGATCCTTTGGATTAATTTAGCGGCAACGAAAGAAATTGTTTATCAGTTACAACTAAAAAACATCAGTGGAATTATTGTCATAGATTTTATTGGGATGATTAACCAGAATGACCAACTATCTTTACTGGAATACTTAGATACACAAATACAATCGAATTTAGATGGAAGTCAAGTTATACAAATTTCTGAAATAGGACTAGTCGAAATAACAAGACGAAGAGAAGAAAGAAACATTTATGATATGTTTAGTAAGAAATGTGTAGAGTGTAAAGGAAGCGGACGTATTATACAAAAGAAATCAACTAATAGGCTTTCAACATATTTTCTAGAAACTAGCCCTTTATTTGGATAAAATATAAGAATAAGAAAGTACAATAATATGTTATAATCTTCTTGTTATAAGGGCGTGTAACTCAGTGGATAGAGTGTCAGATTCCGGACCTGATGGTCGTGGGTTCAATTCCCGCCATGCCTGTTGACAATCATAATTTATTGTGAAAAATATTAGTGTATAATTTTTATTGTGGTATAAATAGATTCAGACATTGGGGCTGTAATGGTATCGACACTCTAGAAGATACAATAATGTGATGCAAGCCGAGATTTGGTCATTCTTGTAAAAACGACCTAAACAATAAATGCAAATAATATAGTAAAATTCTCTAAAACTTACGCATTCGCATAAATATTTAGACGAATTTAATTAGAAGTAAACAATCAATTAAACAGGAATAAATAAAATTCCAAGCTGAAATTAAGGAAAGAAAAAATAAAGTCGGTTTCAGATTTTGTATGAAACTAAGCTTGTGAATGAATATACTGTATAATCTATAGTGGACGTGGGTTCAAATCCCACCAGCTCCAGGAATTGTGCTAAATTTTCGCATTCGTGGCCGAGTGGTCGAAGGCGCCGGACTCATAATCCGTTTCTTGAAAAAGACACCGCTGGTTCAAACCCAGCCGGATGCATTAGATGAAAATGAAAAAAGTATTGTTAGGCAAGATAATGAAGCCTAAAATATTATTAATACATAATAGGAATAGAATCTCGAACTAATATGAAACATACTTTATCTGTTCTGGTAGAAGACGAATCAGGCGTATTAACTCGTATTGCAGGATTGTTCGCAAGACGAGGATTTAATATAGAAAGTTTAGCTGTAGGTCCTGCTGAAGAAATAGGAATTTCTCGTATAACAATGGTAGTGCCCTCCGACGAAAGGACAATAGAACAACTTACTAAGCAATTATATAAATTAGTAAATATACTAAGAGTAGAAGACATCACCAATCTTCCGTGTATAGAAAGAGAACTCATGCTAATTAAAATTCAAACTCAACTTAGTGAAAGGTCTGAGATTCTAGAGATAGCACAGGTATTTAGAGCTCACGTTGTGGACTTATCAGAAGATTCAATAATATTAGAAGTAACAGGAGATCCAGGTAAAACAGCTGCAATAGAGAAACTACTCTCAAAGTTTTCTATTAAAGAAATTGCACGTACCGGAAAAATATCTCTTATTAGAGGATCAAACATAAGTACTAATTATTTGAAGTCCGCGTAAAAAAAATGGGGGTGGAGGGACTTGAACCCTCACGACCGTAAAGTCAACAGATTTTAAGTCTGTTGTGTCTACCATTCCACCACACCCCCTTAATAAAATATACCCAGCCTTTGCTTTTTAGGCGGCACCCAGATTTGAACTGGGGATGAAGGATTTGCAATCCCTTGCCTTACCACTTGGCTATACCGCCATGCTATTGCTTTATATTATAGTAGTATAATTTTTTACTATCGTACATAAGTAAAAAATGTTTTTCAAAAAATGATATATTTTCCTAATAATTTAAAATTAAATTATTAGGAAAATATAATTTTACTCTCTAAAAAGACGACTCTTCAGAATATCTATTGGCTGGATGGTAACTAAATCAGATTTAGTTAAGACTCTATCACCGGCAGCAAACATTCTGTTAGCTTGTCTCATTCTTGCTCTATCTATAGCATTTCTTACACTTCTAGCATTGGCGAAATGAGGCTGTGTCATTCTTAATTTTATATAATCCAGTAAGACTTTTTCTGATTCTTCTGTCAGTCTATACTGCTGTTCTTCAAGCATTATTTTTCCAATAATTAGAAGCTCTTCAGGAGTGTAATCTGGGAAGTCTACGTGATTTGCAACTCTTGAAGACAGACCTGGGTTAGATTCATAAAAAGAGTCCATTCTCTCTTTATAACCAGCAAAAATTATAACAAGATCATCACGCTGGTTTTCCATAACTTGTAAAAGAATTTCTATGGCTTCGGCACCATAATCTCTCTCATTATCCGGCTTATAAAGATAGTAAGCTTCATCAATAAAAAGAACACCACCCATCGCACGCTTTAATACTTCTTTTGTTTTTGGTGCTGTATGACCAATATATTGTCCAACTAAGTCATCACGAGTAACCGTTATTAGATGCCCCTTTCTTATATATCCTAGCCTAAATAAAATATCAGCCATCTTTAGTGCAACCGCTGTCTTACCAGTCCCTGGACTACCAGTAAATGACATATGTAAATTAGGGTTGGCAGAAGTAAGACCTAATAATTTTCTAAGGCGATGAACTAGTAATAAAGCAGCAATTTCTTTGATTCTATCTTTAACAGGCTTTAAGCCTACTAAATCCTGCTCTAGTTCATCGAGTACTTGTTGAATTTGTCTATTCTCGTATTCCTCTTGAAGATTAACAAGAGTATTATCTGTGGAAGTCATAATAAGAAATTATAAAAATATAAAAAAAAGATAACCTAAACACTCGGAGTTATTATCACATAGTGTTCAAGTTATCTAAAGATTTAGTTAATTACTATTAAATTAGTAACGCTCACCTTCTGGGCGAGTGCTAGCGTAACTTTGAATAGTGTAACGGATAGTTCTTGACTTCTCTTCTTGACGTTGTAGTTGGAAACCAGGCTCGTTAGAAGTTGGTCTTTGAACGATGAAAGAAAGACAGCAACTCTCAACACCACGTGAGTTGTCAAAAGCGTTAACCTTTACGTAGTAAGATGGCTTAGCCTTACGACATGAGTTGATCTCAAACATAACAGCTGCTGGATCCTTAACACCGAATAGAGGAAGACCCCAAAGATCCCAGTAAGCGTTACGAGGATGTGGATCATCTGTAAATTCTACGTTAAGTGCCCAACCCTTACTAATAGCGTATTGGATTTGCTTAACGATTTGCTCGTCAGTTAGGTCTGGAAGGAAAGAAAATGCGCCTTGTGTTAATCTCATGTTAAAGTACTCCTTTAGTATTTTATGTAGCTGTGACACTATTCAAGAATAGTGTCACATATCCTATATCAAACAGAGAGAAAATTCTCTATGTCGTCAATAGATTATCTGTTAGCAGTAGCTGTCTCAACGAAGTCAGCTGTATCTGTAGAAGCATAGTTGAATGTAATATCCTTCCATAGATCTAAAGCTGTTTGAAGAGGACCACAGCTCTTAGCTGCTGTACGAAGGATGTCTGGACCTTGTGATAGGTAGTCACGACCTTCGTTACGAGCTACAACCATGCTCTCAAGAGCTACACGGTTAGCAGTAGCACCAGCTTGAATACCATCAGGGTGACCGATAGTACCACCACCGAACTGAAGTACAACGTCATCACCTAGGTAGTGAATTAGTTGGTGCATTTGACCACAGTGAATACCACCTGAAGCTACAGGTAGACACTTGTTAAGAGCAGCCCAGTCTTGTGCGAAGAATAGACCTTGAGGTAGGTTAATCTCAGATTGAGTTGCAAGAAGAGTTGTGTAGAAACCTTTAACCATTAGAGGGTCACCTTCAAGCTTACCTACAACAGTACCAGCGTGAATGTGGTCAACACCAGCCATACGCATCCACTTACAGATTACACGGAAGTTCATACCGTGAGTCTTTTGACGAGCGTATGTAGAGTTACCTGCACGGTGTAAGTGAAGAATCATACTGTTCTCACGAGACCACTTAGCGATACTTTGGATAGCTGTGTAACCCATTACAAGGTCGATCATGATGATCACAGATCCTAGCTCTTTACCGAACTCAGCACGCTCGTAAACGTCTTCCATTGTACCAGCAGTAACGTTGAAGTAGTGACCTTTAACTTCACCACTAGCAGCAGATGCACGGTTAACACCTTCCATACCGAATAAGAAACGCTCTCTCCATCTCATGAATGGTTGAGAGTTGATGTTCTCATCATCCTTAAGGAAGTCTAGACCACCTTTAAGACCTTCGTAAACTACACGACCGTAGTTCTTACCAGAAAGACCTAACTTAGGCTTAACAGTAGCACCAAGTAGAGGACGACCGAACTTGTCTAGTCTCTCACGCTCTACAATTACACCTGTAGCTGGACCTTGGTATGTCTTAAGGTAAGCAACTGGCATACGCATATCTTCTAGACGTAAAGCATTAACGGCCTTGAAACCGAATACGTTACCAATGATAGAAGCAGTTAAGTTAGAAAGAGATCCTTCTTCGAATAGATCTAGTTCGTAAGCGATGTAAGCGAAGTATTGGTCTTGAGCACCTGGAACTGGGTCAACTCTGTAAGCTTTAGCTCTGTAAAGGTCACAAGCTGTTAGAAGGTCTGTCCATACAACAGTCCATGTAGCAGTAGAAGACTCACCAGCGATAGCTGCAGCACACTCTACAGGGTCAACACCTTTTTGAGGTGTCATACGGAACATAGCTAGTACGTCAGTATCCTTGATAACGTAGTCAGCATCCCAGTAACCCATCTTAGCGTAAGGGATAACACCTGATTCGTAACGTTCGTTCTTGATTCGAGTCCGTGATTCTACGGATTGAGACATAAACTCCTCCTTTAACGTGTATTTTGAATGATAAAATTAGCCTGTGTAACACTAATAAATAGAAAATTACACTCTTGGCAGTTAATAATTAATGTTTTAACTCATTAACTTATACCTTGGTATTAATATTATCAGGAAATGAGACGTAAGTGATAATGTCTTTTTTATAAAATAGATAACTTTTTCTTATATATATTTTTTTTCTTATGTACAAAGAGAAAAATAATTATAAAAAATAGAATAAATAAAATATGTCTCTGCCAAGATATTATTCTAGTAAGACAAAACAATACAAAACTGTCTAAATGATAAAACGAGTAAAACCGTGTTTTTTCTGTCACTGTATCCATTGTTTAAATAACGTCTATATAGAATAGAAACGAGAGTAAAGATTACTATATAAAAGAATGCAGTAATAGTTAATAAAATTCAACATCCAATCTGAGAACAAAATATTCGCAGAATATAAACATCAATAATAAATAACAAATGGAAAAGACTAGAAAGAAAAATTAAACTAGAAGATCGAAAACCAAATAAATAAAGAAAAAACTCATTTCAAATTGGGTTAGACGAATTTATAATGCAAATTATATAGCCAAACCATTCAAACAAGTAGAATAAATTTTAGAAAACTAGAAAGCACATTAAAACTAAAAAAAGTATGAATTATATTTCAGATTATCTAGACAATTTGTTAGATGACAAAAGAGCAGATATGGTTTTTCCTTCTTTTCAAAATGTTCAAGTACAAGATCCATTATCTAAATTAATAAAATGGCTAAATACGGATAGAGGAGTGGGAATAAAAATAAAAAGCGAAGAAGACATACTAATTGAAGATTTTTTACCAGCAAACAATAGTCAAATTATCCAATTAAATTTAGATAATAACAAAAAAGATGATCCAAAAGAATTATCTCTTCTGAGAAGTAATAGAAGAAGTCCTAATTTTCCAACAGAACAACAGAAAGCGATATTAACAGAACTGAAAAAGGTGCCAATATATACTGTGGTAAATGGTAATGATGAAATAATATTAGCATCGCCCAGAGAGGACACAAATAAGAGCTCGGTGCAATGGTTTTACGATCAATACTATAATTGGTTTATTTGGAAAGAAGATCATGGTCCGATAACTGTAGGCTTGTTTTTTTCTAACAAACAAGACGCCGAATCCTATTTACATGAAATATGCTTAAAAGATCCACGTGGAGCACAAAATTTGGGACTTAGCGTAAAAACTACTGCGTTAGATACATTTTATTACTTGAATAGAACATCTAATCCTAGAGTGCAAGTGAGGATGATAAGTGATCTACAAGAATTAGATGAGCTACTTAGAATCCATATAAACAAGCATTTTTCTCTGATCCATCCAAAGCAAAAGTATGGTAAAAATTGGTTCAAAGGAACACCGATCTACATATTACGTACAGATGACATAAATGAAAACAAAGAATCGGGAAATAAAAAATTAATTTTCTTTAGCAAAAAAGATATTGAAAAAGTCTTAGAAGTTTATAAGAATAATAAAAAAGCCAATATTAATGAACCAAATATAGAAATCTATAATCTTGAAAACTATTTGTTAGATTTAGAAAAGTCTTCTCTTTCAGCAATAAAGAAGTCAAGCTTTTTTCCCCCATATAAATCGTATAAAACAATTAGTGAAGATCTAGAATACAGAAATAGTGAGTCTTCAGAAAATAAAAAAATAAAAAAGATATTTGTAGAAAAAATGAAATCTGCGCAGAGATTCTGTAAAGGTGTCATTTGGTTAGTAACCTCAGACACCTTGCCAAGTGAAGAAAATTCATGGTAAAGAAAATTGAAAGAGCAACATAATAATGTATTACTCTAAAAAATGTCTTATCCTTTACGTGAGTAGTACTCTACTATAAGTAATTCATTAAGCTGTAATGCGACCCAGTCTCTTTCAATTATTCCATTAATTTTACCTTTTAATGCATTTTTATCGAATTCAAGATGACTAGGGATATTTGCTAATCCGGGGAAAGCTAAGTATGCTTCAACTAGCTGTTTTGAGCGAGGATTAGTACGTACGCTAATTGTTTCACCAGCTTGACATTGGTAACTCGGAATAGATAATCTCTTGCCATCTACACAAATATGACCGTGATTAACAAGCTGACGAGCAGCAGGAATTGTAGGTGCCATACCTAAACGGAAGACAATATTGTCTAACCTCATTTCAAGAAGCTGTAATAAGGCTTCACCTGTAGAGCCTTTAATTTTTCTAGCATCTCTTACGTATCGTAAAAGTTGCTTTTCAGTAACACCATAATTAAACCTTAACTTTTGCTTCTCTTCTAAACGAATGGCATACTCAGAAGGTTTTCTAGCTTGATCTCCATGTTGACCAGGTCTAGAATTTCTTTTAGTAGTCTTTCTTGTAAGACCAGGAAGTTCTCCTAATCGACGAGTAATCCTAAGAACAGCTCCTCTGTAACGAGACATATTATTATTTCTCCATATATTTGTTTATTTTTTTTTGCATTATCCTAAGAAATAGAATAATTAATTTATGAAAAAAAGAACATAAAATTAATATAATTGAATTATCCCACAGATTTAATACGGTCCAAAGCAAATTTGTAAAATAAAAAAAAGAAAAGAAATTACTTTACTAAAAAAACATGAGTAATGTATAATTATGAATGTATCAGGCAAAGAAAATAGCTGGTGTAGCTCAATTGGTAGAGCAACTGATTTGTAATCAGTAGGTTGCGGGTTCAAGTCCCTTCACCAGCTTATTATTAGAAAGAGAAAGTTAAAAATGTCCTAAGTAATTATTCTCTACATTTAAAGTGAAGAATATCTTACTTCCTCGGAGAGGATAACTATTTCCATTTAAAAAAGTTTTATGGCGCAATAAAATGTCTTTAACTATTTTTAGACCCACTCTCTTAGTTCTTAAAGATAAAGTATCTTCTCTTGATTTGATGGCTGACTCAATAAAATTTGTAAAACCAAGTCCATTATCAATGACAGATGATCTGGCATATTGTTTATAAAGGAAAGATGACAAGGATAAAGAAACAATTACGTCTAATTCTAAAACAATCCAACCTCCATCAGTGGTGAATTTACTCGCATTACCAAGTAGGTTTAGTAATACTTGAAAATATAGTTCTTTATTAACAAAAACCATGTTAGACCTTGAGTTGCCATATGACGAAGATGTGAGAAAAGATCTCCTATATAAAGCCAACATAGGGTAAAGTTGGACTATATCTTGAGAAAAAGAAGGAAATATATACTTATCTTTAATAGACGTAGTTATTGTAGGGTTCTGTTCTCCACGAAGAAAATAATCACTAAGTTTGATCAATCTATTAGTTTCTCTCAAAGCGAGTTCTATTAATTCTTTCTTTTTTGAAGAATTCATAATCTCATCATATTCATATAAAGTTTCTAAGATAATTTTTAAACTTGTTACTGGGCCTCTGAATTCATGACTGGCATTTATTAGATCTTTGTTGTCTTTAGTATTCATTTAGTTAATATTAAGCTTAAGAAAGATACATTAAATTTTTTATTAGTAGAGCTCAATTTTATCAAGAAAAAAAAATAAATTAACTAGCACTATTTTGTATAGTTTCCTTTCTATTAATTATTTTAGATAAGTATTAGAAATTAAAATCAAGATTAAAGAACTTAAAAAAAAAAAAAACTAGTTGCATAAAAAGGACCAAAGGTGTTACACTAACTTCAGAGATAATAAACAATCCTAAATGGGCGGTTAGCTCAGCGGTAGAGCGCCTGCCTTACAAGCAGGTGGTCACTGGTTCAAATCCAGTACCGCCCATTGATATTAAAAAAATAAGACTCTGAATATTGGGCTCATCGTCTAAGGGATCAGGACAGGGACCTTCTAAGTCCCTAATGTAGGTTCGAATCCTACTGAGCCTATATCACTATTCTAATAAATCACTAAATATTTCTTCAAATACTTTTTGAACTTTATCACCTGAGTCAATTGACTCTAATGGATCTTTACGTAATCTATGACGTAGACACATTTTTATGATAGCTTGAACATCCTCAACTGTTACTTCTGTTCTCCCCATATAAGCTGCGTAAGCTCTAGCAGCTCTGTTAGTAACAATATCTCCTCTTAATCCATCTACATCTAATTCTCCACACACTTGAGAGATTTTAACTCTTAGTTCGTAACTTAAATTAGTTTGACCTAGTAGACCTTGAGCTTTAACAATTCTATCTCTGAATTCTTGTTGTTGTCCTTGATATTGTTTTAAACACTCATTAGGATTCTTATCAAATTCTGATCGTTGCTCAACAATTTGAACTCTTAATTCCGGATCTCTTACGGTTCTAATTTCAGAGTGCATACCAAAACGGTCCAGAAGCTGAGGTCTAAGTTCTCCTTCTTCAGGGTTACCTGAACCTACTAATACGAATCGAGCAGGGTGTCTAATTGAAATTCCTTCCCTCTCGACAGTATTCCATCCTGAAGCTGCCGAATCTAATAGAATATCAACCAGGTGATCATCTAAAAGGTTAACTTCATCGACATATAAAATTCCTCTATTAGCCTTTGCAAGCAAGCCGGGTTCAAAAGCTTTTACACCTTCTGTAAGAGCTTTTTCAATATCAATTGTTCCACAAACTCGGTCTTCTGTTGCACCAAGCGGCAAATCAACCATAGAAACTTTCTTACTCGCTATTGTAACTGGATTACCTGCTTCTACAGATCTTCTTATATCCTCACTCATTAGATCAAAATCTGTTGGATGTGAGTTAAACGGATCATTTTCAACAACTTCCATTTCAGGTAAGATATCTGTTATGGCTCTGATAGTTGTCGACTTTCCAGTTCCACGATCTCCCATGATGATAACTCCACCAATTTTTGGGTCAATAACGTTAAGGGCTAAAGCTAACTTCATCTCTTCTTGCCCTACTATTGCAGTGAATGGGAAAACTGGACGTTCACTTGTTTTTAATGTATTTGATGTCACTGTTTTTTTTCTTTTTCTTTTTACCTACATATTGGTATAAAAGATTTACATATAATATTTTTTTTCTTTCTTATACAAAAAGAATAATTCTTTTTATTCGTATAGAGATGTACCTAATCTTATAGCTAGGACTAATGAAACTAAAGCTAAAATTAAAGCTACGAAAATCTGAGTGTCACTTATCATTGAAAATGTACTCCTTAATATTTGTTAATTACTTTAATATTACAGACACAAATTTATATTACACACTCTTTGACATATTTATTTAAACTTGTCTTTGATAAATTAATTTTAGATATTTAATTCAAGACTTCTAATCAGGGTTGACAAGTTGGTAATGCAAAAGCTAATGTTATTTCAGGAATAGAGGAAAGGACTTCTAAAAAAAGTTTTTTGAAAAACCTTCTTTCTTAAAAGAAAATGTTTTATTCAAAACAAATTTAAATATTGGATATCATGGAGAGTTTGATCCTGGCTCAGGATGAACGCTGGCGGTATGCTTAATACATGCAAGTCGTACGAGGGCTTTTAGCCCTAGTGGCGGACGGGTGAGTAACACGTGAGAATCTGCCCTTAGGAGGAGGATAACAGCTGGAAACGGTTGCTAATACTCCATATGCCGAGAGGTGAAAGGAATTTCTGCCTAAGGAGGAGCTCGCGTCTGATTAGCTAGTTGGTAGGGTAAAGGCCTACCAAGGCGACGATCAGTAGCTGGTTTGAGAGGATGATCAGCCACACTGGGACTGAGACACGGCCCAGACTCCTACGGGAGGCAGCAGTAGGGAATTTTCCGCAATGGGCGAAAGCCTGACGG